>Ga0207872_100050_pt1 | contig 103136 bp, 98 predicted proteins | sample Passage260B_FD_187372 | JGI IMG/M metagenome (GOLD analysis project Ga0207872, IMG submission 187372) | Cellulose adapted compost microbial communities from Newby Island Compost Facility, Milpitas, CA, USA - Passage2 60B (SPAdes) (version 2) ...
CGTCTCCTCTGGCATGAGCCGAGTTTACGCGGGGCAGCCGGCTCCGCGCCCGTCGCCCGGGTGCGGGCTCCTCCCCGCGGCGCGCGCCGGCGCCCGGGCCCCGCTCCTCCCCGCGGCGCCCGCCGGCGCCCGGGCCCCGCTCCTCCCCGCGGCGCCCGCCGGCGCCGGTGCCGGGGCCCCGCCCGCGCGAGCTCAGGCCTCGCCCGCGGCCCGCTCCAGCTCGCTCATCGTGTAGAGGGCGGCCAGGGCCACCCCGGCCTCGGCGAGCGCGTCGACGCCGCCGGCCTCGCGGTCGATCACGCAGACGGCCGAGTCGACGATGGCGCCGCGCTCGCGCAGGTCGTTCGTCGAGGCCACGACCTGGCCGCCCGAGGTGACGACGTCCTCGACCACGAGCAGCTTCCTGCCGGCGATCTCGCCGCCCTCGGCGAGGCGCCTCGTGCCGTACTCCTTGGGCTTCTTGCGGACGAAGACGACGGGCAGGCCGGTGAGCTGGCCGAGCATCACCGCCAGGGGCACGCCCCCGAGCTCGAGCCCGGCGAGCACCTCGGTGTCGGGCGGGACCAGCTTCGCCAGCGCCTGCGACACCTCGGCCAGGAGCTCGGGGTCGGACTCGAAGAGGTACTTGTCGAAGTAGCGGTCTGAGGTGGCCCCCGACCGGAGCACGAAGTGGCCCCGCAGCAGGGAGCGGCGGTAGATCGCGCGCGCGAGCTCGTCCCTGGTCACGCGCGCGATGTTAGCAGGGGAGGCGTGGGCCGCCCGCGGGCTCGAGGGCGTCGTGGCGCGCTGCCCGGCGACCGGCCCACGGCGGCGAGGGGTCGTCAGCGGCGGCCCGGCGTCACCGCCCGACCGCCCAGGAGAGCAGCCACAGCGCGACCATGCCCACCAGGAAGGTCAGCCCGACGCTGCGGGTGCGCCACGCCACCAGCCCGGCCAGCACCCCGGCGACGAGGCGCGCGTCCACGGGGCCCAACGCGACGCCGGAGGGCCGGACGAGAGCGGGCAGCGTGATCGCGGCGAAGACCGCCGGGGGGACGTACGTCAGCGAGCGGCGCAGCAGCGGGGGGAGCGGCTTGCCGCTCGTGGACACGAGGAAGACGGCGCGCTCGGCCAGCGTGACCAGCGCTCCCAGGACGATCACCAGCCAGACGTCTAGCCGGCTCACGTCTCCGCCGTCCCTCCGGCGGTGCGGGGCAGGCGGTCCTCGGCGACGACCCCGGCGGCGATGCCCGCCAGGGACCCGACGATGAGGCCCAGGTTGTAGGGGAGCGGCGCCAGGAGGGTCGCCAGCGTGCCCCCCACCAGCGCGGCCAACAGCGCCGGCCGCGTCGTCACCGCCGGCACGAGGAGGCCGAGGAACATCAGCGGCACCGCGAAGTCGAGCTGCCACTCGGGCGGGATCTGCGCGCCGACCACGGCGCCCACGGCCGTGGTGCCCACCCACATCGCCCACGTGACCAGGCCGTTGCCGACGGCGTAGTGGACACGAGCGTAGTCCTCGCCGGCGCGGGGGTACTTGAGGACCTGCAGGGCGAACGACTGGTCCACCATCAGGAACGAGACGAGCAGCCGGCTGGCCAGGCCGTAGCGCTGCAGCCAAGGGGAGAGGGCGAGGCTGTACATCAGGTGGCGGAGGTTGACGATCGCCACGGTCAGCACGGCCGCCCACACGGCGCCGCCGGTGCCGATGAGCGAGATCGCGGCGAGCTGCGCCGCGCCGGCGAACACGAGCGCCGACATCACCACGGCCTCGAACGGGGTCATGCCGGCGCCCACGGAGCTGACGCCCGTGATGAGCCCGAACGGCACGAGGCCGACGAGGATGGGCAGCACCTCGCGGAAGCCGTCGAGGAACGCTCGCCGGGCGGCGGTCATGCGCGCGAATCTAACCCAGGCGCGCGGCCCCCACCCATAGGCTCCCCGCATGCGTCCCCGCGTCCCATCGCCCGGCCGGCGCCATGCGGACTCCCCGCGGCGTCGCCGCCGACGGGGGCTCGGCGTCGCTCCGGTGCCGCCCCTCCGGCGGCTCCGCTCGCGGGTCCGGACGCCGGCGCTGGCGCTCCGGTGGGCCCGCGTGGTAGCCTGTGACGCTCTGTGGGCGCCCTGCGCCCATCCACGCAGCGAACGCCAAGCGTATTCGGGCCGGCGACGCGCCGGGCCTGGCACGGAGGAGAGACATGCCGCGCGTGTGCGCAGTCACCGGTAGGAAGACGAGGTCGCAGCAGACGAGCACCCGCAAGGGCTCGGCGAAGCGCAAGGGCGGGGTCGGCCTGAAGCAGGTCGGCGTGCACAAGCACGCGGTGAAGCCGAACCTGCAGAAGCGCACGATCTGGGTGAACGGCAAGCCGCAGCGCGTCTGGCTGAGCGCCAAGGCGATCCGCCAGCTCGACCCGACCGTCTTCGTCAACCCGAACAAGCCGAAGCAGCGCTGAGCGCGCCCAGCAAGCCGGACAGAGGTCCGCCGGGAGCCACCCGGCGGGCTTCTTCGTGAGTTAGCATCGCGGAGTGAGAACCGGTTCTCAAACTCGGGGGGCGGTAGCCGCCCATGGGTCGGACGCGGCGGACCCCCTGCCGGTGATCCACTTCCACGGCGTCACCGTGCGCTTCAGCGAGGCGACGGTGCTGGAGGACGTGACCTTCGACCTCCCCGCCGGCCGGTTCCTCGCGATCGTCGGGCCGAACGGCGGCGGCAAGTCGACGCTGGTCAAGGTGGCCCTCGGCCTGGTGAGGCCGCTTAGGGGCCACGCGGCGCTGTTCGGCGACCGCGCCGGCGCCCACCCCGAGCGCATCGGCTACGTGCCGCAGCTGAAGACCTTCGACAGGACGTTCCCGGCGACGGCCCTCGAGCTGGTCGTCACCGGCCTGCGCGGCTCCTGGCCGGCGCGGGTGGGCCGCGAGGAGAGGGAGCGCGCCCTGGCGGCGCTCGACAGGGTGGGCGCCGCCTCCTTGGCCGACAGGCAGCTCGCGAGGCTCTCCGGCGGCGAGCTGCAGCGCGCCTTCCTGGCGCGGGCCCTGGTGCGCCGGCCCGAGCTGGTGCTGCTCGACGAGCCGGCGACGGGCGTCGACTTCCTCGTCGAGCACGACCTGCACGACCTGCTCGAGGCGTACCGCCGCGAGTGCGCCGCGGAGGGCAGGTGCGCGACGGTCGTGATGATCACGCACGACATGGCGGCGGCGCGGTTCCACGCCGACACGGTGCTCGTCCTCAACCGCCGCCTCATGGCCTTCGGGCCGCCCGACGAGGTGCTCGAGAGCGAGAAGCTGAGGCTCGCGTTCGGGCACCGGCGGCACGAGCACCCGGTGGCGCCGTGAGGGGCAGCGGGCTCTACGGGGAAGGCCGCGGCGGCGCCGCGGCGCTCGCGGCGCGCGCCCAGGACGGGACGGTGGCGCCGTGACGTTCCTCGAGGCCCTCGCGCTGCCGTTCCTGCAGCGGGCGCTCGCCGCCGGCGTGCTCATCGCCGTGGGCACGGGGCTGCTGGGGGTCTTCGTCGTGCAGCGGCGCCTCAGCTTCCTCGGCGACGGCCTGGCGCACGCCGCGTTCGGCGGCATGGGCATAGGCGCGTTCACGATCGTGGCCACGGGCCTCGTCGGCTCGGGGCTCGCGCTCCTGCGGGACCCGATCTGGATCGCGGTGCCGTTCAGCCTCCTCGCCGCCTACGGCATCTACGCGCTGAGGCGCCGCACCGACCTCTCCAGCGACACGGCCATCGGCATCGCGTTCGCGGTCACCGTGGCCCTCGGGGTCATGTTCTTCTCCCTGATCCCGCCGGACGCGAACCTGGGCGTGTCGCTGATGGACCTGCTCTTCGGCTCGATCCTCGGCGTCCGCGCCGACGACCTCGCCGTGATCGCCCTGGTGACCGCGCTGGCGGCGGCGGTGATGGCCGTCAACTGGGGCCGGCTGGCCTACGCCACGTTCGACGAGGAGCTCGCGCGCGCCGACGGCGTCGACACCGCGCGGCTCGAGCTGGTGCTCTACCTCCTGGCCGCGGTGGTGATCGCCGTCAGCGCCGTCGTCGTGGGCGTGATCCTGATGGCCGCCTACCTGGTGATCCCCGCGGCCACGGCGCGCCTGCTGGCCCGCACGCTGGCGCAGATGACGGCGCTCACCGTCGTCCTGGGCGTGGTCGCCACGGTCGCCGGCCTGGCGGCGTCGTTCCTGCTGGACGTGCCCAGCGGCTCGACGATCGTCCTGGTGCAGGCGCTCATCTTCGCAGCCGCCGCCACAGCTCGTCGGCGCGGGCGCGAGCCTCTGCGGTCGTCCTGAGCTTCTCGGGCCAGGGGCGGTCGAAGCCCTCCTCGGCGAGCTTCGGGGTCCCGTCCATCACGAACAGAGGGCCGCCGGCGGCGGGGTCGTCGATCACCTGGACGTCGCGCTCCGGGTCGATGTTGTTCAGGAGCGTCCACATGACCTCGTCGAAGTCCCGCGGGTCGCACGAGTCGTCGACGACGGCGATCAGCCGCACGCCCCGCGCCGCCGGCTGGCGCGCCGCCCACTCGCCCAGGTGGCGGCCCTGGCCGGGCCTCGCCTTGCGGGTGGTGATGAACCAGAAGCCGCCCGCTACCTGGTGCTGGTCGGCGGCCTCGGCGTGGGCGGGCAGCTCCGAGCGCGGCCGCTCGGGGTTCGGCGCGAACGGCGGCTCGCCGCCCTCCTCGGGGTGCTTGATCGTGCCGTCCACCACCAGCTTGCTGCCGTAGCCGTAGGCGCGGCTGGCGTGGTCGAGGACGTCGATGGGACCCTTGGCGAACTGCGAGTCGCGGCCGGGGACCGCGTGCCTGAGCACGCCGCGCCAGAACCCGAGGTGGTCCTTGGGGTCGAGCGCCGGGTCGTCGGACACGAGCACGACCTTCGCGAACATCATCTGGCCCAGGCCCAGGAGGCCGTTCGCGACCTTGTACGCCTGGCCGGGGTAGCTCTTCTCGATGAGCACGTTCACGAGGTTGTGGGCGATGCCCGCCGGCGGCATGTGGTAGTCGCGGACCTCCGGCAGGATGAGCTGCGCGGGCACGAGGAAGATGCGCTCGCTGGCGAGGATCAGGTAGGCGTCCTCCATCGGCGGCGGGCCCACGACCGTGGCGGGGTAGACGGGGTCCTCGCGCATCGTGATCGCCGTGACGTGGAACGCGGGGTAGAGGTCGGGCAGCGTGTAGAAGCCGGTGTGGTCGCCGAAAGGCCCCTCGGTGACGAGGTCCTCGGCCGGGTCGACGTACCCCTCGAGCACGATCTCGGCGTGGGCGGGGACGTCGAGGTCCACCGTCACGCCCTTCACGACCTCCACCCGCCGGCCGCGCAGGAAGCCGGTCAGCGCCAGCTCGTCGAGCCCCGGCACGGGCGGGATCGGGGCGGTCGCGGCGTAGATCAGCGCCGGGTCGCCGCCCAGCGCCACCGCCACCTCGAGCCGCCTGCCGGCGCGCTTCGCGCTCTCGAAGTGCCGGGCGCCCGTCTTGTGGCGCTGCCAGTGCATCGCCGTCGTGCGCCTGTCCAGCACCTGCATCCGGTACATGCCCACGTTCACGTCGCCGTGCACCGGGTCGCGGGTGATCACCAGCGGCAGGGTGATGAACGGCCCGGCGTCCTTCGGCCAGGTCGTGAGGACGGGGAGCTTGGCGAGGTCCACGTCGTCTCCGGTGAGCACGCGGCGCTGCACCGGCGCGCTGCGCACGCGCTTGGGCGGCAGCGAGCGGACCTCCCTGAGCTTCGGCAGGTTCGACATCAGGCCCATCAGCCCGCCGCCGAGGCGCAGGTCGAACAGGTCGCGCAGCCGCTCGGTGACCTGGGAGAGGTCGTCGACGCCGAGCGCCCAAGCCGTCCGCCGCGCCGTCCCGAACAGGTTCATCACCACGGGGATGTCGTGCCCGACGACGTTCTCGAACAGGAGCGCGGGCCCGCCCTCCTTCACGGCGCGGTCGGCGAGCGCGGCCGCCTCTAGCACCGGCGAGACGGGCTCCGTGACCCTGACGAGCTCGCCCCGCTCCTCGAGCAGGCGCAGGAACGCGCGCAGGTCCGGCGCGCTCATGCCGGCAGCGTCACGCCTCCACCGCCTGCGGCACGGGCAGCACGGACGCGAGCTGGCGCCTCAGCCTGTCGAGCCCCTCGCCCGTCACGGCCGAGACGCTCACGGCGCCGTAGCGCTCCTCGAGCTCCCGCAGCACGCCGGGGTCGGCCGCGTCGGCCTTGTTGATCACGACCAGGCGCGGCGGCTCGAGCTCGAGCTCGTCGAGGATCCGCTGCACGGCGTCGACGCGGTCGGGGGCGCCCGGCGTGGCGCCGTCCACGACGTGCAGCAGCAGGTCGGCGTGGTGGAGCTCCTCGAGCGTGGCCCTGAACGCGTCGACGAGCTCTTCGGGCAGGTCGCGGATGAAGCCCACGGTGTCGGTGAACACGGCCTTGCCGCCCCACGGGCCGAGCTCGGGCAGCCAGCCCTCGCGGGTCGTCGGGCGCAGCGTGGCGAACAGCTTGTCCTGCGCCAGCGCGGACGACCTGGTGAGGGCGTTGAAGAGCGTCGACTTGCCGGCGTTCGTGTACCCCACGAGCGCGACCACGGGCACGGCGGAGGCGGTGCGCGCCTTGCGCGTCTCGGCTCGCCGCTGGCTGATCTCCTCCACGGCCTTCTCCAGCACCGCGATGCGGTCGCGTATGCGGCGCCTGTCGACCTCGAGCTTCGTCTCGCCGGGGCCCCGGGTGCCGATCCCGCCGCCGAGGCGGCTCATCGCCTCGCCGCGGCCGGCCAGCCGCGGGAGCTGGTACTTGAGCTGCGCCAGCTCGACCTGCACCTGCGCCTCGCGACCGGAGGCGTTCTGGGCGAAGATGTCGAGGATCACCTGGGTGCGGTCGAGGACCTTCAGCTTCGTCAGGCGCTCGACCTCGCGCGCCTGCGCCGGCGTGAGCTCGCGGTCGAACACCAGCAGGTCCGCGTCCTGGTGGAACGCCAGCGACACCGCCTCCTGCAGCTTGCCCTCGCCGACGACCGTGCGGTGGTCGGGTTTGGCGCGCCGCTGGACGGTCGTGGCGGCTACGGTCGCGCCCGCGCTGCGCACCAGCTCGGCCAGCTCGGCCATGCGCGCGGCCGTCTCGGCGTCGTCTGGCCCCAGGCCCACGAGCACGGCGCGCTCCTCGCTGGAGCGCCTGACCTCGCGGGCGCCCGCCTGCCGCGCCAGCTCCTCCTCGAGCGCGCGGAGCCGCGCGAGCACGTCCTCGGACTCGAGCTGCCAGACGGGCACGGGGTCGTCGACGATCCAGTCTTCGGCGTCGCTGCCCGAAGGGGCGACGGTCGCGAGGTGCGCGCTGCCCACGGCCGCGCCGCCCTGCTTCGTGGGGTCGACGTCGATAGCGATCAGCGCGTCGAGCCGGTTCAGGAACAGGGTCGTGAGGTCCGCGGCAGACAGGCCTCCCGGCTTGAGGTGCGTGTGGGCCAGGCGCAGGCCGGCTAGCCGCGAGCCCGCCTCGCCCACGAACGGGGGCAGCGGGGTGTCGGCGGCGTCGCCGACGGCGACCGTCACGACGCGGCCGCGCCTGTCGATGAGCACGCTCACGCCGCGGCCGAGCTCGACGGTGAGGTCGGCCATCGCGCGCGCCAGGTCCGCCGTCACCGGGGCCTCGGGCGGCACGCGCCGGCGGTAGAGGTTGGAGAGCCGCTTGAGCTGGTGGTTCTTGAGCCCCTGCGTCTTGCCGTGAACCTTCTCGATGAGGTCTCGCTCCTCCCGGCCGGGCGCGCCGCCGCGTCCCGCCGCGTCGGCGGCGGCCCGGGTACGCGCGTGCGCCGGCCTGACGCGATTCTAGCCCCTGCCCGCCGCGTGATAGCCTCCCGGCGATGCGCGCGCTGGCCGCGTTCCTGGCGCTCTCGCTGGCCGCCGTCGCCGCCGGCCAGCGGCCGGTGACGGGCGCCCTGCGCGGCGGGGTCACCTACGTCGAGGCGTCCTCCCTGTCCGTCGCCCTGGGGCACGTCGTCACCGCCGACGGCGGCACGCTCACGTGGCGCGGGGGCGAGGGCGTGGCGACGTTCTTCGCCGGCTCGGCCGACGCCCTGCTGCAGCGGCCCGGCGACGGCGGGCCCTCGGAGTGGGCGCTCTCGGCGCCCGTGGTCCTCGAGCGCGGGGCGGCGGGCGCCGCGCCCGGGCCCGCCGGCTGGCTGCTGCCGCTCGACGCCGTGCAGCTCCTGGGGGTGGCGGCCGAGGAGCGGCCCGGCGGCGCGGTCCTCATCGGGCCGGGCGGCGAGGAGCTCGTGGTGGCGGTGCCCGCCCCGCCCGCGGTGTCCGGCGGCGGGTCCGACTGGGAGCCGGTCGCGCTGGGCGCGGCCTCCGGGCTGCGCTTCTTCGCCGCCGACCAGAGCCTGCTGCTGCTCGACCTCGACCTGCTGCCGCTCGCCTACCCTGACGCGATGACCGCCGTCGACGAGGCCGCGGCGCGGGCCGGCAGCGACAACGCCCTGCTGCTCGTCGCCGCGAGCCTGTCCCCGACCGAGCTCGACACCACGATCTCGTTCGCCCAGGACGGCCGCGAGCTGACGGTGCGAGCGCCCTACCGCGTGCACGTGTTCCGCGGCGACCCGTCCGCGCTGGCGCCGGGCGCCGAGGTCGCGGCCGTGGTGCTGCTGCCCGCGACGTTCTCGCTCTACAGACCGCTTACGGTGTCGTGGGCGGGCGTCGAGGCGACGGTCACGCTGCGCCGCTGAGGGCTACCATCGCGGTCGGGGCCGCCCGGCGCGGCCACGTGAGCGCAACGAACCTGGCCGCGCACCGCGGCCGTAGGAGGTCGTCTTGAGAGCAGTCATCGCCGCCGCGGCGCGCACGCCCATCGGCGCCTTCCAGGGCGGGCTCGCGGGCCTGAAGGCCGGGGAGCTCGGCGCCGCCGCGATCGAGGGTGCGCTGGAGCGCGCCGGCGTCGGGCCCGGCGACGTCGACGCGGTGTTCATGGGCAACGTCCTGCAGGCCGGCCAGGGCCAGGCCCCGGCGCGGCAGGCGGCGATCTTCGCCGGCCTGGACGTCCGCACGCCCGCCGTCACGATCAACAAGATGTGCGGCAGCGGCATGGAGGCGATCGTCCAGGCCGTGCGCGCCGTGCGCCTCGGGGACGCCGAGGTCGTCGTCGCCGGCGGCATGGAGTCGATGACGAACGCGCCCTACCTGCTGCCCGGCGCGCGCGGCGGGCTGCGCCTGGGCGACGCGAAGGTCGTCGACTCGCTGATCCACGACGGCCTCTGGGACGTCTACAACGACAAGCACATGGGCTCCTGCGCGGAGACGTGCGCCCGCCGCTACGCGTTCTCGCGCGAGGCGCAGGACGACTTCGCCGAACGCTCCTACCGCCGCGCCCAGGCGGCGACCGAGGACGGCACGTTCGCGTCCGAGATCGTGCCCGTCGAGGTGAAGGGCCGCAGGGGCGAGGTCACGGTCGTCGAGCGGGACGAGGGCCCGTACGTCGTCGACTTCGAGAAGATGCGCAAGCTGCGCCCGGCGTTCGAGGAGGGCGGCACCGTCACCGCGGCGAACGCCAGCACGATCAACGACGGCGCGGCGGCGCTGGTGATCGCCTCCGAGGAGGCGGCGCGCCGGCGCGGGCTTCCCGTCCTGGCGGTGATCGAGGGCTACGCGGCCCACGGCGAGGAGCCCGAGTGGTTCACCGTCGCGCCCGTGGGCGCCACGAAGGGCCTGCTGCGGCGCGTCGGGTGGCAGCCGAGCGAGGTCGACGTCTACGAGGTGAACGAGGCGTTCGCGGTCGTGCCCATGGCGTACATGCAGGAGCTGGGCCTCGAGCCCGAGCGGGTCAACGTCCTCGGCGGGGCGGTGGCGCTCGGGCACCCGATCGGAGCGTCGGGCGCGCGCATCGTCGTCACGCTGCTGTCGGCGATGAGGGCCCGCGGCGCGCGGAGGGGCGTGGCCGCGATCTGCATCGGCGGCGGCGAGGCGCTGGCGCTGGCGGTCAGCGTCCCCTGAGGCCCGACGCTCAGTAGTCGTCGGCGCCGCGCGGCCTGTCGGGCAGGCGTCCCTGCTGCACCGCCTCGGCGATCATCGGCGGCAGGCCCCACGCCACGATGTCGAACGCTACCGCGGCGAAGTCGTACTCGACCTTGTCCATCTCGACGGTCACTTCCTTCTCGTCGATGGTCAGGAGCGCGTAGTCGGCGCCCGGCTCGCCGTTCAGCGACAGGCCCACCGAGCCGGGGTTCACGACCCAGCCGCGGTCCTGGATCTGCCTGTAGAAGGGCACGTGCGTGGACCCGGCGGCCAGGACCTTGCACCTGTGCACCTCCAGGAGGCGCGCCAGCGTGAACGGGTCCCGGTCGAGGTTCACTCGCTCCGTGGGGTCGTCGAACGAGCCGTGGAAGAAGCGCAGCCAGCCGACGGGCGTCTCGATGCGCCGCTGCACGGGCAGCGACCGCAGGAAGTTGAGGTGGCGGTCCTCGATGACGCCCCTCGTCCACTCGATCGTCTCGTCGGCGACGCCGCGCCGCACGACCTTGCGGCGCGCGAAGGGGAAGGCCAGGCGCTCGTCGGCGGCGCCCAGCGTGCAGATGACGCCCTCGCGGCGGATGAGGTCGATCGTCTCGTTGGGCGACGGGCCGTAGCCCACCAGGTCGCCGAGACAGAGGACCTTCTCCGCGCCCCGCTCCTTGAGTTGACCTAAGACCGCCTCGAGCGCCAGCACGTTGGCGTGCACGTCGCTGATGAGGCCGATCTTCACGAGGCGAGTCTAGCAGTCCCTTCCTCGAGGAACGCCGTCAAGAGCGCGACCTCGGCCTCCAGGTCGGACTTCGCGACCATCTCCGTGACCGTGTGCACGTAGCGCGAGGGAGTGCTGAGCGTGATCGAGGGGACGCCCGTGCGCGAGCGCTGGATCGCCCCGGCGTCGGTGCCGCCGAGCGGCAGCACCTCGAGCTGGTACTCGATGCCGCGCTTCTCCGCCAGCGCGATGAACTCGTCGAGGAGCCAGCGGGTGGTGATCGAGGCGCTGTCCATGACCTTGATCCCGACGCCCTTGCCGAGCTCGGTGACGCGCATGTGGTCCTGGTTGCCGGGGATGTCGACGGCGAGGGTCGTGTCGAGCGCGATGCCGACGTGCGGCTCGACCTTGAACGCGCTGGTGAGCGCGCCGCGCAGGCCGACCTCCTCCTGGGTGGTGAAGACGGCGTGGACCTCGAACGCGGGGTCCTGGAGGCGCTTCAGCGCCTGCACGGCGACCCAGCAGCCCGCCCTGTCGTCGAGCGCCTTGCCGGTGACGACCTTGCCGAGGTCGTGGAACTCCTGCCGCAGCGTGACCATGTCGCCGACGCGGACCTTGGCCTTGACGTCGTCGGCGCCGAGGCCGAGGTCGACGAAGAAGTCCGAGAGCTGCGGGACCTTCGAGCGCTCCTCCTGCGTGCTGATGTGGATGGGCTTGCCGGACGGGTTCATCACGCCGACCAGCTCCTCACCCGACAGCGAGGCGTGCACCGTGACCTGGCGGGCGAAGAGGTTGCGCGGGTCGAAGCCGCCGAGCTGCTGCAGGCGGAGGAAGCCCTTGTCGTCGATGAACTTCACGAGGAAGCCGATCTCGTCCATGTGGGCGGCCAGCATCGCGCGCGGCGCGCCGTCCTCCTTGGCGCGCTTCACGGCGTGCAGGTTGCCCATCGCGTCCGTCTCCAGCTCGTCGACGACGCCCTTCAGCTCGGCCTCGATGATCTCGCGGACGCGCTCCTCACGGCCGGGTACGCCCGCGGCCTCGGAGAGCCTCTTCAGGAGTTCCATGCGCGGGAGTCTACTCCAGGAGCCAGTCCGCGATGGCGGCGGCCAGGTCGCCAGGGCACTCCTCCTGCACGGCGTGCCCGCAGCCGGGCAGCAGGACGAGCTCGGCGCCGGGCGCCTCCGCGGCCAGCCGCTCGGACTGCTCCACCGGCACCACGCCGTCCTCGGCTCCGGCGACGACCAGCAGGGGCACGGCGACGCCGCCGAGGCGCCCCTCGAGGCTCGCCGGCGGCTCGGCCTGGGAGAGCCGCCACAGCGCGACGTCCCAGCCCTCGACGGTGAACGGCTCGAGGAAGGCGTCGATGCGCTCCTGTGTCACGCGCGTGGGGTCGTACCAGCCGGCGCGGAGGATGCGCAGGCCCGGGTCGGAGGCGAGCTGGCGCAGCAGCACGGGTCCCAGGCGCTGGAGCTGGGGCGTGCCCATCACCAGCCGCGAGAGGAACGAGCGGCGCTGCACGACGTAGGGCGAGGCCCCGACGGTGACCACGCCGGCCACCAGGTCGGGCCGTTCGAGAGCGACGTCCAGCGCCACGCGGGCGCCGTGACCGTGGCCCACGAGCACGGGACGGTCGAGGCCGAGCGCCGCGACCGCGCCCGCCACCAGGGCCGGCTGCGCCTCGGCGGCGTAGGGGTCAAGGGTCAGGTCGGGGTCGTCGGGCTCCGGCCGCTCGGAGAGCCCGAAGCCCGGCAGGTCGAGCGCCACGACGTCGCCGAGCTCGGCGAGCAGCGGCGCCAGGTCGTCGAACGTGCGCGTGCTGTAGGGGAAGCCGTGGAGGAGCAGGAACGTGGGCCCGCCCCCGGGACCCTCCCACCGCCTGACGTGGAGGTCGACCCCCGCTACCGTGACGTACTCGGCGCCGGGGCCCGCGACCTCCGCGAGCGGCCTCACGCCCGGCGGCGGCGCGATCGGCACGACCAGCGGCAGGACCACCACCGCCAGGACCAGGACGGCCAGGATGATCAGCGAGACCTTGATGCGGAACGGCACCTGGCTGCTCACCCGGCCCTAGCGCGCGGCGAGGGCCTCAGCGGCCCTTGAACTCGGGGCTGCGCTTCTCCAGGAACGCCCGCGTCCCCTCGCGCATGTCCTCGGAGGTCGCCACCAGGCCGAACAGGTCCGCCTCGATCTCGAGGCCCTGCGGCAGCGTGACGTCGAGCCCGCGCAGGACCGACTCCTTCGCGAGGGCGAGGGCCAGCGGGCCGTTGCGCGCCGCCGTCCTCGCCAGCTCGACGGCCGCCGCGAGCGCGTCGTCGGCGACGCGGTTCACGAGGCCGAGCTGCAGCGCCTCCTCGGCGGTCACGTGGCGCCCGGTGAGGATCAGGTCGAGCGCGCGCCCCAGGCCGATGATGCGAGGCAGCCGCTGCGTGCCGCCGTAGCCGGGGATCACCCCGAGGCTGACCTCGGGCAGCCCCAGGCGCGCCTGCGGCGACGCCACGCGCATGTCGGCGGCGAGCGCCAGCTCGAGCCCCCCGCCGAGGGCGAAGCCGTTGATCGCGGCGATCGTGGGGAAGGGCAGCGCCGCCAGCGTGCTGCACACGTCCTGCCCGAGCAGCGAGAACTCGCGGGCGGTGAACGCGTCCTCGACCTGGTTGATGCCCGCGATGTCGGCCCCGGCGGCGAAGGCGCGGCCGGCGCCGGTGACCACCAGCGCCTTCACGTCGACGTCGGCCTCCGCGGCGCCGAAGGCCAGCGAGAGCTCGACGAGCACGTCCTCGTTGAGCGCGTTCAGCGCCTCCTGGCGGTCGATGGTCACGACGGCGACGGGGCCGTCGCGCTCGTAGCGCACGTACTTGAGCTCGGGGAGCTCCTCGAAGACCTCCTGGTCCTCCGCGCCGTCTCCTGGCAGCCGCTCGCTCATCGCTCCTCGCCTCCGTAGTCGTAGAAGCCCTTGCCGGTCTTGCGGCCGAGCAGCCCCGCCCTGACCATCTGCTTCATCAGCGGCGCGGGCCGGAACTTCGGGTCGCCGAACTCCTCGAACAGTGCCTGCCCGGCGGCGAGCCCGACGTCGAGGCCGACGAGGTCGGCCAGCGCCAGCGGCCCGATGGGCATGTTCGCCCCCAGCTTCATGGCCTCGTCGATCTCCTCGGCGCTGGCGACGCCCTCCGACAGCGCGTGGACGGCGTCGTTGATGTACGGCACCAGCAGCCGGTTCACGATGAAGCCGGGCTTGTCGGCGCAGACGATCGGCTTCTTGCCGATGCCGGTCACGAACTCGCGGGCGCGGGATATCACGTCCTCGGGCGTGCGGAGCGCGCGGACGACCTCGACGAGCCGCATCACCGGCACCGGGTTGAAGAAGTGCATCCCGCAGAAGCTCTCGGGCCGGCCGCTGAACGCCGCGAGCTGGGTGACGGAGAGGCTCGAGGTGTTGGTGGCCAGGAGCGCGCCCTGCGGCGCGAGCCGGCCGACCTCCTTCCAGACCTGCTCCTTCACTGGGAGGGACTCGAACACGGCCTCGATCACGACCTCGGCCTGCGACACGGGGTCGAAGGCGACGCTGGTGGCGACGCGGCCGACGGCGGCCTCGGCGTCGGCCTCCGCGACGGTGCCCTTGCGCACCATGCGCTCGAGGCTGCTCCGCATCGTCGCGAGGCCCTTGTCCAGCGCCGGCTGGTCGCGGTCGACGAGCGTGACGTCGTGGCCGGCCAGCGCGCAGACCTGGCCGATGCCCGAGCCCATCGTCCCGGCTCCGATGACGACTACCTTCATTCCTGACCGTCCCCTTCCAGCTCGACCACCGCGTCGAGGGCGGCCGTGACCATGTCGAGCACCGCCGCCCGCAGCGGCTCGGCGGGGAGCATGGCGGCGTCGCCTATGTGGTTGCTGACCACGAGCATGCAGCCCGTGCTCACGCCGCGCAGCGCGCCGAGCGTGAACAGGGCGGACGCCTCCATCTCGACCCCCAGGACACCGCGCCGCGCCATCGCCCGCACGTCGTCCGGCGTGACCGCGTAGAACGCGTCGTCGGTCTGGATCAGGCCCGTGTGCACCGGGCGTTCCAGCCGCTCGGCCGCGGCGCGCAGCGCCCGCACGACCTCGAAGTCGGCGGCGGGGGCGTACGGCACGTCGCCGAGGTACTGGCGCGTGGTGCCGTCGTTCGGGACGCTGGCGGTGGCCACGATCAGGTCGCCGGGGGAGACGTGCGGAGCGATCGCCCCGCAGGTGCCGATGCGCACGAGCCGCCTCGCGCCGAGGCGGATGACCTCCTCGGCCACGATCGCCATGCTCGGGCAGCCCATGCCCGTCGTCTGGACGCTCACGAGGGCGCCGCGGTAGCGGCCCGTGTAGCCCAGGAGGTGCCGGTGCTCGTTGTAGAGGCGCGGGGAGTCGAGGAGCGTCTCGGCGATGAGGGTGGCCCTGTCAGGGTCGCCGGGGAGGAGGACGACGGGCGCGACCGAGCCGGGCTCGGCGCGCACGTGTAGTTGGCTCATCCGGGCAACGATACCAGAGCGGCGCGTATGAACCGCTCCACCTCGGGCTTCCGAGGCACCGTGCTAGATTGCCCGCGATGACCGACCTGGAGGACATCCTGGCGCGGGCATGGGCGCGGGTCGGCGGCTGCCGGCTCGTCGCCGTGGCCGGGATGGACGGCCTCCTCATCGAGCGGCACCCGGTGAAGGACGACGACCCGGCGCTGGCGGCGGCGCCCTCGGCCGCGGCGCTGGAGCACGTCGTCGCCGAGGTCACGACGCTGTTCGGCGTGACCTCCGGGGCGATGAGCCGCGAGCTCGGCTCCCCCGTCACGGAGCTGCTAGCCCTCGGTGAGACGGGCGGCTACCTGGCGCGGAAGGTGACGCCGGACCTGTTCTGCGTGTTCGTCACCGGCCCCTCCGCCGACATGGCGAACGTGAGGGCCGAGGCCGAGGTGCTCGCGCGCGAGCTGAGCGGGGCGTTCGTGTGACCGCGCCCGTGGCTACGGACGCGACGCGGCTCGTCGACGAGGCGCGCGAGGTGCGCGGCGTCGTGGCCGCCGCCGTCGTGACCGTCGACGGCGAGGTCGTGGCCGCGGCGGGCGAAGGCGCGGCCCTCCTCGAGCGCATGCAGCGCACCGTGACGAGCGCGCTCGCCGCCGGCGAGGCCTTCTCCTCGCTCCTGGACGCCCTGCGCGGGCCGGCCGGGGGCGCGGCCGCGGAGGGCGAGGCGGACGAGGCCGCGGCGTCGGGCGAGGCGCCTCCCGCGGCTCCCGACCCCGCCGAGTCGCACCTCACCGTCCTCTACCAGGACGTGCAGCCGCTCCTCGTCGAGCCCCTGCCCGGAGGCGACAGGCTGCTGGTGGTTGCTGTCGGCTCGGCGGGCGACATCGGCAGGGCGCGCTTCCACCTCAGGCAGCTCAGGGCGAGGCGCACGGCGCGCGGCTAGTCTGAGGGGCGTGAAGCAGCCCCTGAAGTTCGAGATCGACAAGGAGACGGCGCGCGGCCGGCCCACGAACGGTGCGCTGATCGTCCACACCGCCGACGAGTTCATCTTCGACTTCGTCCTCGTCATGCCAGGCCAGCAGCCCGTCGTCACCTGCCGCCTCGTCACCAGCCCCCGCCACGCGAAGGCGCTGCTCCGCAGCCTGGAGGACAACATCAGGCGCTACGAGGCCAGGCACGGCCCGATCCCCGAGCCCGTGCGCCCGCCGGCGACGGGGCCCGTGGGCAGGCCCGGCCCCGAGGGCGAGGACGAGGGCCCGAACTGAGCCCCCGGAGCGGCGCCCGAGGGGGGCGGCCACTTCATGAGAAAGTGATGAGTCCGCTCTGATACCTGGGGCCTCGCGGCCTAGTGTTTCTATGTGGCCATGTCCGAGCGGGTCGTCGTCTACTTCGACTACCTCTGCCCGTACTCCTGGCGCCTGGCGGAGCTGCTGGCGCTGGCGGGCACGGCGGTGCGGGCGGAGTGGCGGCACGTCTCGGTCTACCAGCTCGAGCACGACGCCAGATGCCGGTACCAGGGCTGTCTCGAGCCCACGCGCTGGCAGTTATGGAACGCCCCGATCGACCCGGAGGACGGCAGCGGCACCAAAGGCCTGCTGCCGTTCTTGGCTTCTGTGGCGGCGCGCGCGCAGGGCCCCGCCGCCTACGACAGGTTCAGGCTCGGCCTCCTGCGGGCGGCGCACCTCGAGGGGAGGCCGCTCGACCGCGAGACGGCCGGGGACGTCGCGCGCCTGGCCGGCCTGCACATGCCGCGCTTCTGGCGCGACCTGGACAACCCCGAGAACCGCACCAAGCTCGCGCAGGAGCACATGCTGGCCGTCGCCGCCGAGGTCACCAGCACGCCCAGCGTCGTGTTCCCCGGCTCCCACGTGGCCCACGTGCGCTTCAAGAGCCTGCCGGCCGCCACCCCGGAGGCGCTGGGGTTCGTGGCCGCCGCGTTCGGCCTGTCCCCGTCGGCGGTGCCCGTGCCGCGGTCGGGAGGGGAACTCAACTGACGTAGGCGCCGTCGTGCGCGTTAGACTGCCGTCGTGCGGCTGGGACAGAACGTCGGCCACGGCTCGGACGTAGGCAGGGTCCGACCGTTCAACGAGGACTACCACCGCGTCTGGCAGTTCCCACTCGACGACGGTGACATCACCCTCCTCGCCGTCGCCGACGGGATGGGCGGCGCGGCCGCGGGCGAGGTCGCGAGCAAGCTGGCGATGGAGGTCCTCGACGAGTCGTTCAGCCGCTACGTCGAGGAGATCCGCGCGGGCAAGCCGGTCGTCGGCATCGACAAGCTCATCGACAAGGCCGTGAGGCTCGCCAACAGGCGCGTCTACGCCGCCTCGATCAAGCACCAGGGCCGGCGTGGCATGGGCTCGACGCTCACCTGCGTGGCGCTGCGGCACCGCACCGCCTACATCGGGCACGTGGGCGACTCGCGCGCCTACCTCGTGCGGGGCAAGAAGATCTACCAGCTCACGAAGGACCACTCGTGGGTCGAGGAGCAGCTCGAGAAGGGCCTCCTGACCGAAGAGGAGGCGAAGAGCCACGAGTGGCGTAACCTCATCACCAGGGTGCTGGGGACGCGTCCGCAGGTCGCGCCGGACGTCATCGAGGTCGCCGTCGAGCGCGGCGACGTGTTCGTGATCTCGACCGACGGGCTACACGGCCTCGTCACGCCCGAGGAGGTGCTGGCCGAGGTCCTCCGCACCAACCGCCGCCAGTCCTCCGTCGAGGCGCTGATCGCCCTCGCCAACGACCGCGGAGGGCCGGACAACATCACCTTGATCATCGCGGAGGTCGACGCATGACGCTCGTGCTGATCGCAGTGGCCGCGGCGCTGCTGGCGGCGCTGCTCCGCGCCCCCGCCTGGCTGTCGATCGGGCTCCTGGCGGTCGCGGCGGGCCTCACGGGCGTGGCGCTGGTCCTCGGCGGCATGGACCGCGCCCTCGCGCCGCTGGTCCTCACGGCCCTGGCGATCGGCCTGATCGTGCCGTCGGGCGTGCACGCGGCGCGCAGCGCCAGGGTCGCCCCGCCCAAGGGCAAGCGCAAGGGCGCGGCCGCCCAGGCGAAGGCCAAGGCCTCGCCCACCTCGAACTTCGACAACACCGAGATCCCCGGCTACGAGCTGCTCGAGAAGGTCGGCTCCGGCGGCATGGCGAGCGTCTACCGCGCGCGGCGCAAGTCCGACGGCCAGATCGTCGCGCTCAAGATCCCGATGGAGCAGTTCGTCGCCGACGCGAAGTTCATCAGGCGCTTCCACCGCGAGGCCGAGGTCGCGCAGCGCCTGAACCACGTGAACATCGTCAGGACGTACGAGCACGGCGCGATCGGCGCCCAGCACTACATGGTCATGGAGTACGTCGACGGCCGCAGCCTGGAGGGGTACATCGAGTCCGGCGAGCTCGACATCCAGCTGGGCATCGACATCATGAAGCGGGTCGTGCGGGCGCTCCAGCACATCCACTCGGCCGGGATCATCCACCGCGACATCAAGCCGGCGAACGTGATGATCGTGCGGGGCGGGATCCGCAACGACCGCGAGCCCAGGCTGCTGCCCGAGGCCGTGAAGCTGATGGACTTCGGCATCGCCGGGGGCAAGGTCCTCTCGCGCCTGACGATGACCGGCGCCCGCGTCGGCACGCCCGTCTACATGTCGCCCGAGCAGGCGCGCGGCCTGAAGATCGACCACCGCAGCGACATCTACTCGCTCGGCCTCGTGTTCTACGAGGTCCTCACGGGGCAGACGGCCTTCAAGGGCGGCTACGAGGCGATCGTCCACCAGCAGATCTTCCAGACGCCGCCGCCGCCCCGCCAGATCGCGCTGAACGTGCCGAAGGCGCTGGACAACCTCGTGATGCGGATGATCGCCAAGGACCCCGACGAGCGTCCGTCGCTCGACGAGGTCCTCGAGGTGCTGGAGACCGTCGACCTCAGCGAGGAGGAGGAGGCCCAGCTCCCGACCCGCATCGTGCTCACGGTGAGCGCGCGCCAGGGGGTCCTGCGCATCCTCGACACCGACGGCAACCTGCACACGTCGGTCGGCGACGTCGGCACCGGCGAGAAGGACTTCTCCGCCGCGCCCCTGTCCATCGCCATCGACTCGAAGGGCGACGTGTTCGCCGCGATCTTCGAGTACCGCGTCGGGCAGGAGAACCACCGCATGGTGCACAAGCTCGCGCGGGACGGCACGAAGCTGCTCTCCTTCGGCCGCTACGGCATGCAGCCGGGCGAGTTCCTCTACCCGGTCTCGGTGGCGGTGGCGCCCGACGACACCGTCTACGTGCTCGACAGCGAGACGCACCTGGTCCAGCGCTTCACGAACGACGGGCGGTTCCTGTCGTCGTTCGGCGGGCGCGGCAAGGGCCAGGGCACGTTCAACGACCCGCGCGTGATCACCGTCGACCAGCAGGGCAACGTCTACGTCCTCGACTACGGCAACAGGCAGGTGCAGCGCCTCAGCCCCGAGGGCGTCTACCAGACGAGGTGGGCGTTCAAGGTCGCCGCCGACCAGCCGGGCATGAGGCTCCTCGACGGGGTGTGCGTGGACCACGAGGGCAACGTCTACATCTCCGACGCCGACGCGTCGAAGGTCCGCAAGATCACGCCCGAGGGCAAGGTCGGCGTGTCGTTCTCGCTGGACGTGAAGCAGGGCGAGCTCACCGACACGATCGTCGACCTCGGCGTGGACGACGACGGCTGCCTCTACGCGGCGCGCCGGGGCGGCCACCTGATCAGGAAGTTCGACCCCGCCGGCAAGCTGATCGGCACGTTCGAGACGTACGCGCCGGTGGTGCAGATGGTCGTCGACCAGCGCGAGCGCCGCGAGGCGCTGGCGGTGGGGCGCAGCGGCGTGGAGGCCCAGAGGCAGTAGGCGAGAGGCGAGGGCGGGTCCGCGGGTCTGAGCCCGTGGACGGCCGGCGCGGAGCTGCCTCGGCCGGCCTTGGCCGTCATCTCGCCGCCTCGCGGCGCTCGCCCGGCGCTCAGAGGCCCGGGATCAGCCTGATGAGCCCGTCGAACAGCCGGAAGAAGAACGACACCAGGCCGCCGATCACGCCCGTCATCGACAGCACGAGGAAGAACACCATGAACCCGAGCACCCCGTACTGGGCGATCTGCATCACGAACCGGCGCAGGTCGGGGTTGCCCCAGGCGAGGGCGGCGCGGCCCATGTCGAGCGGCAGCAGCGGGAACAGGTTGATCACGGCGTGGAGCGTCGCCGTCACCGCCGCCAGGCCGAACGCGTTCTCGAGCGCCATGTTGCCGAGGGAGCGGAACACCGCCGCGACGACGGTGCTGAGGAACGCGACGACGAGGTAGGCGCCGATGCCCGAGACCCACACCCACGCCTCGGAGCGCCCGCGGCGCGGGTAGTTGCGCGAGTTCACCGGCACGGTGCGCGGCCAGCCGAAGCCGAGCAGCAGCAGGAACGCGACCCCGATCGGGTCGAGGTGACGCCCGGGGTCGAACGCCAGGAAGCCCGCCAGGCGCGGCGAGGGGTCGCCCAGACGGTTCGCGACCCAGGCCTGCACCATGTTGTGGAAGATCAACGCCATCACCATGACGATGAACGCGATGGCGATGCCGGTGAAGTCGGTTCCGAACCTCAGGATCACTCTGTCACTCCGGGCCGCTCTCGTCGGCGCAGCTCGTCCACGAGCCGCTTGGCGAGCTCTAGCTCGTCCTCGAAGCTGCTGGTCAGCCGTTGGGCCCGGGCGCGTTCGACGTCGGCCAGCACACGGCCCACGGCGGGCCCCTCGGGCAGCCCCAAAGCTACCACATCCCTCCCGCGCAGCCGTCTGCGAGGCGGTTCCTCGGCGAGGCGCACGAGCCGCTCGGCGACCGGTCCGCCGGCGGCCCGCAGCAGCGCCGCCTCGGCGGGGGAGAGCTGCTCCAGGTCGGCGTCCGTGGCCTCGTCCGGCTCCGCGCGGACCCGGCGGACCCGCTCCCTGGCGGTCAGGAGGCGGCGCGGCCAGTTGAAGGCCTCGACGTGCGCGGCGGCAACCTCCTCGCCCTGCCCGACGAGCAGCGCCAGCAGGTACGCCTCCGGCGGCACCTCGCCCTTCGCGCGGGCCTCGTCGAGCGCCCGGACGAGCTCGCGCGCGCCGCCGAGCTCGAGGCCGAACAGCGGGCGCAGCACGCCGAGTCGCTCCATCACCTCCAGCGCCGGCAGGACGCGCTGCTCGGCGAAGGTCAGCTCCAGCTCGGCGCGCAGGCGCGAGCGGCTCACCCCGGCGCCCAGCCCCTCCTCGACGACGGCGCGGGCCTTCGCCGCCGTGTCGCCCGCGAACTCGAACGAGAGGCGTCCGGCGAGGCGCGCCCCGCGCAGGATGCGCGTGGGGTCCTCGACGAACGATAGCGGGTGCAGGACGCGGAGCTGCCGCCGGGCGAGGTCGGAGCGCCCGTTGTAGGGGTCGAGCACCGCCGGTGGGCCCGGGTTCAGGCGCACGGCCATGGCGTTGATCGTGAAGTCGCGCCGCGCGAGGTCCTGCTTCACGCTGCTGGGGCTCACCGAGGGCAGGGCGCCCGGCCGCGCGTACGTCTCCTCCCGCGCCGTGGCGAGGTCGACCACCGGGCCGCCGGGCAGCGCCAGCGTGCAGGTGCCGAACTCCACGTGGCACGAGAGCGAGCCGCCCAGGCGCCGCTGCAGGCGCGTGCCCAGCGCCTCGACGTTGCCGCCCTCGACGACGAGGTCGACGTCCTTCGAGCCGGCGCCCAGCATCAGGTCGCGCACCGTGCCGCCCACCAGGTAGACGGGCAGGTCGCCCGCGGTCTCCTTGACCGCCTCGATCACGTCCCTGGCGCGCGGCGGGAGCCGGGCCAGCAGGCGCTGGGCCTCGCCCACGTCGTCGCGGCGGTGGCGCGCGGCGATCAGGTCGGCGCGGGTGACGATGCCCACGAGCCGCCCGTCCTCGACGATCGGCACGCGGCCGACGTTGTGGCTGAGGACCAGGGCCTCGAGCTCGGGGATCGTCGCCTCGGGCGGGGCCGACACGACGGCGCGGCTCATGAAGCCGCTGACCCTGCTGCCTCCCAGCCCGTGCCTGAGCGCGCGGTCGATGTCGCGCCGCGACACGACGCCGACCACCTGGCCCTGCGCGTCCACGACTGGCATGCCGTTGTGGCCGTGCACGAGGAGCAGCGCCTGCGCCTCGGCCACGGTCGCGTGCTCCGACACCGTGCGGACGGGCGAGCTCATCACGTCCCTGGCGGTCAGCACCGGCGCCGCGTGGCGCGCCAGGGCCTCGAGCGCGCGCCGCGCGGCCTCGTCGGGCGGCAGGTCCGTCTTGCCGTAGGCGGCGCCGGGGTGGCCCGAGCCGCCGACGGCCTCCGCGAGCGCCGCGGCGCTGTCGAAGCGCTCGTTGCTGCGCGCGAACACCAGCGTGCGCCCCTCCATGCCGGCGGCGACCAGCGCGGCGTCGGCGCCGTGGACGTCGAGCAGCTCGCTCACCAGCCCGCTGACCCCGGGCACGTACGTGGGGCTCTCGAACGCCGCGACGACCACGGGTCGGCCGGCGACCTGCGTCACGCGCGCGGCCTCGTGCAGCCGGTCGCGGAAGTCGAGCTGGTCGGGCGTGAGCACGTCGTGGGCGAAGCGGCGCACGAGCTGCAGGCTGCCGCCCTGTGCGAGCAGGTAGGCGGCGGCGCGGTAGTCGTCGGGCGTGGTGCCGACGAAGCTGAGGTTGCCCGTGTCCTCGTGGATGCCGAGCAGGCCGAGGCTCGCGACCGCCGGCGGCACCGGCGTGTTGGTGGCGGCCAGCTCGCGCGTGAGCAGCGTGGCCGTGGCGCCGACGCGCTCGACGATCCCGCGGCCGGCCGGGATCGGCCTCTCGGGCAGCGGGTGGTGGTCGTAGAGGGTCACGGGCACGCGGCCCACGAGCTGGTCGAACGGCCTGATGCGCGCCGGGTCGGCGGTGTCGACGACGACGAGCTCGGTGACGGCGTCCAGGTCGACGTCCGACTCGTCGAGCAGGTCGAGCACGTCGCGGTAGAGCGACAGGAACCTCTCGATGCTCCGCCCGATCGCGCCGTGGACCGTGGCCCGGCTGCCGGGGAAGAGGACCTGTGCGAGCGCCAGCGACGCGAGGGCGTCGAAGTCCGGCTGCTCGTGGGTGACGATCAGGCGCATGGGAGCATCATGCGCGGCCGGGCGCCCCGCGGTGCGCGCGGCGGACCGCGCGGCGCGCCCGGGGACGGCGTAGGGGGTGCGCGCCGCGTCCGGCGGCCCGCCTCACCGGACCGTGACCGGGCCCGACCCCACCTCCTCCAGCACGATGTCTATCACCCGGCCGCCGTCCCGCAGGCTCGCGCTCTCCCACACGCCGGTGTCGCCGCTGCCCGACCGGCGCTCCAGGAAGCGCGGCAGGCGGAGGGGGCCTGAGCCGTCGTCGCGCACCGTCAGGCGGATCGGCGCGCTGTCGGGCAGGTCGAGGTCGAGGGGGCCGCTGCCGGTCTCGAGGGTCAGCCGGACGTCGCTGCCCTCGCCGATGAAGATGCTCGTCGGGCCCGAGCTCAGGTCGGCCTCCATGTCCACTGACGCGCCGGGGGCGATGCGCAGCTCGATCGGCCCCGAGCCGCCGTCCAGCGCCACGCGGTAGGGCGTGCCGCCGCCGGGCAGGTCGACGGTCGTGGGCCCGCTGCCGGCGTCGAGCTCGAGCGAGGAGAGCTGCGTGCGCAGCAGGTCGAGCGTGAGCGGGCCGGAGCCGCCGTCGACGCGCAGGTCGAGCGGCACGCCGCGCGGCACCTCGACGTCCCAACGCGCCCGGCCTAGCATCGGCGGCAGCGCCGCACGGCGCGGACGTACGCGCACGCGCGTCTCCGGACCCGCGGAGACGTCGACCGTCCCCCCTGGCTCGCCCGTGAACCTCGCGGTGACGAGCGTGTCGTCGGAGCCGGCGGCCGTGACGTTCGTGACCGGTGAGCTCGCGTGCAGCTCGAAGGTGACGCGGCGCGTCTGCGCCGGCAGCTCGCGGTTCACCACGTCTTCCGCGCCGGCGAGGCGCGCCGCGGGCCAGAACAGGGCGGCGAGGAGGATCAGCGCCGCGGCGAACGCCACGAAGGGCACCTCCCGCGGGCGCCGCTCCGGGACCAGCAGGTCGAGCCCGCCGGCGATCAGCAGGAGCGGCCAGAGGCGGACTAGCGCGGCCGTGACGGCCGGCGGCACGAACCCGATGGCGTAGAGGAGCCACATCGTACCGATGGCTATGAGGGCGATGGGGAGGACGCGCGAGCTGGTCGTCATGTCTCAGTTCCGGTCTTCGTCGGTCCCGTCTAGGTCTCCGGCGGCGTCGGTGGTCGTCGTGCCCTGAGAGGGCGGCGCGGCGGTGCCCGCGCCCTCGCCCGCCCGCGGCGACCACGGCAGCGGGCCCTCTCCCGACCTGGGCGCCCAGGGCAGCGGGCCCCGCTGGTCGCGGAAGAACATGAGGTAGACGCCGAAGCCGATCAGCAGGAGCGGCAGGAGCCAGCGCATCACGCCGCCGAGGCCGCCCCAGATGATGAACTCGAACAGCACGCCGAACGCGGCGAACAGGGTCAGGCCGACGTAGACGACGCGCAGGCCCTCGCGCTCCCGGGCGTGGTCGTCGGTCAGCGCCCCGAAGATGAACGTGCCGGCACCGGCGCCCGCGACGACGAGCGCCCAGCTGTAGGCCCACGCGTCCATGCGGTTCGCGGCCTCGAGGACCAGCAGGACCAGGCCGACCGTCGTGACGATCGCGCCCGGCACCGCCAGGCCGGCGGTCTCGCGCCGGCCGAGGAACGCGGAGCCGAGGAGCAGCAGGCCGGGAAGGATGACGAACAGCGGCCACGGGAAGGAGCCGCGGCCCGCTAGCTGCCACAGGAGGAACAGCCCGCCCAGGACGATGAGGGCGATCCCGAGGGTCTTGTCGCGGTCGCGCATCTCTCCTCCAGCCCCGCCCGGAACCGCCGGGCACGACGAGAAAGCGTCGTCGTGGGCGATTGTACTGCGGGCCCTAAGAGCTCAAGGAGAGCCGATGGTGGCAGGCGACTGCACCTTTCGTATGAGGTCGGCCATCGCGGCGCGCGCGTGGACCAGTCCGTTCTCGACGAAGACCTCGGAGGTGAGCACCCCGCTCGACGCCGAACCGACCACGTACAGGCCGCGCACGTTCGACTCGTACGTCTCCGGGTCGACCTCCGCCTTGCGCGTCGCCGGGTCGACCCGCACGCCGGCGCCCTCGATCAGCCACGTCGGCGCCGAGTAGCCGATGAGGACGAAGGCCTGGTCGGCGGGCAGCGCCTCCTCGCCCTCGCCGGGCGGGGCGTCCACCGGAGCCACGACGACGCGGCCCGGCTCGAACCGCCTGACGACGGTGCGGAACCGCGCGGCGATGGACCCCTCCTTGATGCGGTTCTCGAGGTTCGGCCTGATCCAGTACTTCAGCGTGCGCTTCATCGCCTCGCCGCGGTGGACGATCGTCACCCGAGCGCCGCCGCGGTAGAGGTCGAGCGCCGCGTCCGCCGCGCTCGAGCCGCCGCCGACGATCACGACCGGCCGCGCGTAGAACGGGTGCGCCTCCGTGTAGTAGTGGCTCACCCACGGCAGGTCCTCGCCGGGCACGCCGAGCCGGTTCGGGTTGTCGAAGTACCCGGTAGCCACGACCACCGCGCGGGCGTACACCGTCCCGGAGAGGCCGGACGCCGCTTGGGCCTCGACCTGCAGCGCGAAGCAGGCGCCGCGCGGGTGCGGCTGGGAAGGGGCCGCCGAGACCGGCTCGAGCCTCACCACCCGCGAGAACTGCCTGACGTTCAGGCGCTCGTTGGCGACGACCTTGCGGTAGTAGTCGAGCGCCTCCTTGCGCGTCGGCTTGTCGGCCGCGGAGACCAGCGGGTGGCCCCCCACCTCGAGCCGCTCGGAGGTGGTGAAGAACAGCATGTAGGTGGGGTAGCGAGCGATCGACGCGACGACCGGGCCCTGGTCGAGCAGGAGGTGCGACAGGCCGGCGCGCTTCGCGAGGATCGCGCACTCGATGCCGATAGGTCCGGCGCCGACGACGGCCACGTCGTAGACGGCCGCCTCCGCCGCGTCGCTCCCCGACGCGCTCATCGCCACGCCGTCTCCCTGGGCGCCCGCTGCCATGGCCTCAACCTAACAGGCTCGCGTGAGCCAGCGGGGAGCCTGGGGTCATCCGTGCCGAGGACCTCTAGGCGCACGCCGAGGCCGCGACCCGGGGCCGTCCACCTTCCCGCACGATGGGCAGTACGGGCACAGGGCGCAGGCCTCGCAGGCGGGCCGGCGCGCGGTGCAGACGCGGCGTCCGTGCAGGATCAGGCCGTGGTGGAGGAACACCCACTGCTCGGGCGGGAAGAGGCGCTGGAGGTCGGCCTCTACCTTGTTCGGGTCCAGGTGGGTGGAGAAGCCGAGGCGCCGCGACAGGCGGCCGACGTGGGTGTCGACGGCGATCGTGCTCTCGCCGAAGGCGTTCGCGAGGACCACGTTGGCGGTCTTGCGCCCGACGCCGGGGAGGTTCACCAGCTCCTCCATGCTGGCCGGCACCTCGCCGCCGTGGCGCTCGACGAGGGCCCGCGCCGTCGCCACGGCGTTGCGCGCCTTGGTGCGGTAGAGGCCGATCGTGCGGATGTACGGCTCGACCTCCTCCGGCGTCGCCGCGGCGAGGGCGTGCGCGTCGGGGTAGGCGGCGAACAGCGCCGGCGTCGCGGCGTTCACGCTCACGTCCGTGGCCTGCGCGGAGAGGAGGGTCGCGATGAGCAGCTGGAACGGCGTCTCGAAGTCGAGCTCGGTGCGGGCGTCGGGGTAGAGCTCGCGCAGCGCGGCGTAGACCTTCTGCGCGCGCTCGCGTCTCGCCTTCAGGGACTCGCGCGGCACGCGGCGATGCTAACCGGGGCGCCGCGGGGCGGGCGTCGGGGCGCACCCTGGCGGGTCCCGGCGACCCGCGGGCGAGCCCCGTGGACGCCAGCCGGGTGCGTGGGGGTGAGAGACGAGGTGTCCATCGGTCGCACCCTCGCTGGCGGGCGCTAAGTGAGCGATTCACCAATCTCACCGCGTCCTCACGCGGTACGGTGGCTGGCAGTGCTCTCTCCCGCGGCGGGGCCGCGCGAGGCGACCCGTCGACGTAGGGCGAGGAGGCAGGATGCCCGTTTACGAGTACAAGGCTCGCGACCGTACCGGCAAGCTCATCGCCGCCACCATGGAGGCGGCGTCAGAGCGGGACGTCGCGGCCGCGCTCCGGCAGAAGGGCTACTTCATCAGCGAGATCAAGGCGCCCAAGTCGGGGCTCAACGCCGAGATCAAGCTGCCGAAGTGGCTGGACGTCGGCTCCATCCCGAACGCGCGCGACATCACGATCTTCTCGCGCCAGTTCGCCACGGTCATCAACGCCGGCCTGCCGGTGGTCCAGAGCCTCTCGATCCTGCAGCGGCAGGCGGAGAAGCAGGGCCTCAAGGACGCCCTCCGCCGCGTCCGCGAGGACGTCGAGACCGGTCTGAACCTCTCCGACGCCCTCGCGAAGCACCCGCGCCTGTTCAACAAGCTGTACATCTACCTGGTGCGCGCCGGCGAGGTGTCGGGCAACCTCGACGGCATCCTCGAGCGCATCGCGACCTACATGGAGAAGCAGGCCGCGCTGCGCGGCAAGATCCGCACGGCGCTCACGTACCCGACCGTGGTGCTCGTCATCGCCCTGGCGGTGACGTGGTTCCTGCTCACGGGCATCGTCCCGCAGTTCGCGCAGATCCTCGACCAGCTCGGCGGCGAGCTGCCCGTCATCACGCGAGCGCTCATCGCCATCTCCGACTTCCTGCGCTTCCAGTGGTGGCTGCTGGCGCTGATCATCGTCGCCGCGGTCGTGGGGCTGGTCCTCTTCCGGCGCACCCCCAACGGCCGCCGCGTCATCGACCGCTTCCTGCTGCGCACGCCGGTCATAGGCACCCTGGTGCAGAAGACGGCCATCGCCAGCTTCTCGAACACGTTCGGGCTGCTGCTGCGCTCGGGCGTGAACATCATCGAGTCGATCGACATCACCAAGGGCACCGCCGGCAACGCGATCGTCGAGGACATCCTCACCGAGACGAAGGAGGCGGTGCAGCGCGGCGAGCAGATCAGCACCACGCTGCAGAAGTACCCGCGCGTGTTCCCGCCGATGGTCTCCTCGATGGTCGCGATCGGCGAGGAGACGGGGGCCGTCGACTCGATGCTGCAGAAGGTCGCGGACTTCTACGAGCGCGAGGTCGACGAGGCCGTCGAGAGCCTCACCGCGGCCCTCGAGCCCGCCCTGATCGTCTTCCTCGGCGTCATCGTCGGCTTCATCGTGGCCGGCATGTTCCTGCCGATGTTCTCGATCATCGGGCAGCTGTCGCAGTGATGTAGACGAGGGGCCAGCCGACGCGTCGGCTGGCCCCTCGTTCCCTTCGTCCGCGCCCCGGCGTCGGCGGTGGTCGATCGTGCCGCCGGTCCCGTGCCGGAACGTCACGCGGGCGGGGTCGGTCGCCTGGGCGAACCTCCACGGCTGCATGTACGTCTGCGGCGCCACGTTGGCCGTGAGGGCGGCCGCGTGGTGCTGCCAGGCCTCGCCCTTGGCTCGTCCATCACCTGAACGAGGTGGTCCGCTACGGCTTCGAAGGAAGGCGAGCCGAGCGCGGGGACCCGGCGGGCCATGGCCGTGAGGACCGCCCCCACCACCTCTTCGTTCTGCGTAGGTATCCACGACCTTCTTGATCGTCGCCACGGTCCCACCCTCGTCCGTATCGACCTCCACGTTCGGTAGGTCGCCCTGTTCGATGCGGTTGCAGTCTTCCTCGGCCTCGGGCCCCAAGAACACCGTCTCCAAGGCCTTACGCAGCGGCCTCTGGTCGTCGCCCGGGTAGGCGCCACGGACGGCGCCGCGTCCCCGTGATGCGGTTGCACGGGCCTCCATGCTCCGAGGACGAACGACGAGACCCAGCGGCGCCTGGCGCCAGGCGGCTCCCGGGAAGCACGTGGGTCCCGCGGGCGATGCGCTCGCAGGCGCTCCGAGGTGGGCCTTCGGCCTCGCGTCGACGGGCCCTGGCGGCGCCGTGGTGATGCGAGCCACCCTTCTCAAACGCTGCCTGAGTAGCCTCTGCCTGGCGACCGGGCAAGGGCAGCCGCTTGCGTCATCCTCCCGTGGACCTGCTAACTCGATGTGGACGGGCCGTCCACGCGCCCGATATCGAGCGGAGGTAGCCACGTGGGGAGTGGGTTCGACAGGGAGCTCGAGGAGTGGCTGGTGCGGGCCGCCAGCATCGACACGCAGAGCGACGAGCACTCGGACACGTCGCCGAGCACGGCGAAGCAGCTTGACCTGCTGCGCCTGCTGGCCGACGAGCTGACCCGCATGGGTGCCGAGGACGTCGTCCTCACCGACTACGGCGCCGTGCTGGCGACGATCCCTGCCACCGTGGAGGGCGACGTCCCGACGGTCGCTTTCCTCGCGCACGTAGATACCTCACCGGCGTTCGCGGCGACGGGCGTGAAGCCGCTCGTGCACAGGGCGTGGGACGGCAGCGACATCGTCCTGCCCGACGACCCCAGCCAGGTGCTGTCGGCGAAGGACTCGCCCTACCTAGCCTCGAAGGTGGGTGAGGACATCGTCACCGCCAGCGGCACGACGCTGCTGGGGGCAGACGACAAGGCGGGCGTCGCGATCGTCATGGTGATGGCGCGGCACCTGCTGGAGAACCGCGACGTGCCGCACGGCCGCATTCGGGTGTGCTTCACGCCGGACGAGGAGATCGGGCGCGGCGTGCACCCCGACCTGCCGAGGGACCTGCGGGCCGACGTCGCCTACACGCTCGACGGCGCCGAGGTAGGGGAGATCGTCTACGAGACCTTCTCGGCGGACAAGGCGGTGGTGCGCGTCGAGGGCGTCTCCATCCACACCGGTCAGGCGAAGGACAGGCTCGTGAACGCGCTGCACCTCGCCGCCAAGGTCGTGATGACGCTGCCGCACGCGACGCTGACGCCGGAGACGACCGACGGCAGGCAGGGCTTCATCCACGTCTACCGCATGAGCGGCACCGCGGCGACCGCCGAGCTCGAGCTCATCCTGCGCGACTTCGACGACGAGCGGCTCGAGGCCCACGGCCGGCTGCTGAAGCAGGTCTGCGAGGCCGTGGCCGCCACGGAGCCGCGCGCGACGGTCACCTGCGAGATCACGCCCCAGTACCGGAACATGCGCAACTGGCTCGAGAGGGACATGCGCCCGGTGGAGCTGGCCATGGAGGCCTGCCGCATGAACGGCATCGAGCCGTTCACGAAGCCGATCCGCGGCGGGACCGACGGCTCGCGCCTCACCGAGCTGGGCGTGCCCACGCCCAACCTCTTCACCGGCATGCAGAACATCCACGGGCCCCTCGAGTGGGTCAGCGTCCAGGACATGAGACGAGCGACGGAGGTGTGCATAACGCTGGCGCAGCTGTGGTGTAGGCGGTAGGCCGCTGGTCCGCGCCACGGGCGCGAGCGCGCGCCGGTGCGAAGAGCGTGGCGGCGCGGCGCGCGCGACGGCGCGACGAGGAGGTCCCTGATGGGCGCAACCGAGGCAGCGGTACCGCGGTCGTTCACCGAGCGGCTGCTCGCGGGGGTCGAGCGGGTCGGCAACAAGGTGCCGAACGCCGTCCTGATGTTCCTCTACCTGATCGCGTTCGTCGCCGTCCTCTCGCAGGCGTTGGACCTCCTCGGCGTCAGCGTCACGGAGGCGATCGCGGAACCGGTGCCGGTGGCGTCGGAGCCGACCTACTACGAGGACACGGCGGGCACCATCATCGGCGCCGGGGCGTACCCGGACGAGGGCGAGTTCGAGGTCCACGAGGTCACGATCGCGGTCAGGGGGCTCCTGGACGTCGAGGGCATCAGGTTCGTCTTCACGTCGTTCGTGGCGAACTTCGCCGGCTTCGGCGTGATCGCCGTGACCTTCATCGCGATGATGGGGGCCGGAGCGGCCGAGGGCGCGGGCCTGATGGACGCCCTGATCAGGAAGCTCGTGGCCGCCGCGCCGCGCCGCCTCATCACGTTCCTGATCGTCCTCGTGGGCGCGCTCTCGAGCGTCGCCACCGACGCCGGCTACCTGATCCTGATCCCGCTGGCCGCGGTCGCGTTCCACACGCTGGGCAGGCACCCCATCGCGGGCCTGGCGGCGGGGTTCGCCGGCGTGGCCGCCACGTTCGCGGTGAACGTGATCCCCCAGCCCGTCGACGCGATGATCACCGAGATCGCCAACGAGGCCATCGCGCTCACCGGCCTGGGGCCCCTCACCGTCGTCAACAACTACTTCTTCTCGATCGTCTCGATGCTGGTGCTGGTGCTCGTCGCCACGGTGGTCACCGAGCGGATGATCGAGCCGCGCCTCGGCGCGTGGGACCCGGCGGAGGCGTCCGCCGCCCAGGCGGCCGAGACCCGCACCGACGCCGACGCGGCCGCCGAGGCGCGGGGACTGCGGTTCGCGACCTTCGGGTTCCTCGCGGTGCTGGCCGTGGTGGTGCTGGCGACGGCCCTGCCCGGCGCGCCCCTGCGCGACCCCGCGACCGGCGCGGTCATCGGCGACACGCCGTTCATGGACAGCCTGCTCTTCATCATCGCGCTGTTCTTCCTCGTCGCCGGGGTCTGCTACGGCGTCGGCGCCAGGACGGTGAGGAGCGCCGACGACGTCATCGCCTCGATCACGAAGACGTTCAACGGGCTGGGCGGCCTGGTGCTGATGTTCCTGATGATCGCCCAGTTCATCGCCTACTTCAACTACACGAACCTGCCGCCGGTCATCGCGATCTCGCTGGCGAACCTCCTCGAGCGCGCCCAGATCTCCGCGGTCCCGCTGCTCGTCGGCCTCGTGGTGGTGATCTTCTTCCTCGACTTCATCATCCCCGGCGTCGTGCCGAAGTGGGCCATCTTCGCTCCCATCTTCATCCCGATCTTCGTGCGGCTCGACGTCGCGCCCCAGACGCTCCTGGCCGCCTACCGCATCGGCGACTCGCCGGCGAACACCCTGACGCCGCTGATGGTCTACTTCCCGTTCATCGTCACCGTCGCCCAGCGCTACCGCAAGGACGCCGGGATCGGCTCCGTGATCTCCCTGATGATCCCCTACGCGCTCTCGTGCTCGCCGCGGCCATCGCCGCGTTCGTCTGGAACCGGCTGCCGGTGGGGGTCGTGGCGCTCGGAGTCATGCTCGCGCTCTGGGCGACGGGCGTCGTGACCCTACCGGAGGCGCTGTCGGGCTTCGCCAGCCCGACCGTGGTGCTCATCGCCGCCCTGTTCGTCGTGGCGGAGGGGCTCGACGCCGCCGGTCTCACCACCTGGGTCGGCCAGGCGGTGGTGAGGTACGCGGGCGCCAGCCGCGTGAGGCTGGTCCTGCTGACGATGGCGGCGGTCGCGGTGCTCTCCGCCCTGATCACCCCGAACGGCGCGGTCGCGGCCCTGTACCCGCTCGTCGTCGTGCTCGCCGTGCGCTTCGCCAAGTCGCCGTCGCGGCTGCTGATGCCCGCCGCCTTCGCGGCGCACGCCGGCGCGCTGCTGGTGCTGACGGGCTCGCCCGTCACGCTGCTGGTGTCGGCGGCGTCGGACGGCGCCGGCGCCGGTAGGTTCGGGTTCTTCGAGGTCGCCCTCGTCGGGCTGCCGCTGCTCCTCGGCACGATGCTCGTCACGCTCCTGCTGGGGAACCGCCTGCTGCCGGAGCGGAAGCCGCGCGCCTTCTCCCGCGACCTCAGCGCCCTGCCCGCGACGCTGAGGCGCCAGTACATCGCCGAGGACGAGCTCGCGAGGCTCACGGTCGGCACCGACTCGCCGCTCGTCGGCTCCCTGCCCGGCAAGCTGGTCGGGCCGGACTACCCGGACGTGCACGTGATCAGCGTCAGGGACAGGAGCGGCGCCCCGCTCGGCGACGAGCCCGTGGCCGAGGGCGCCCGGCTGCTCGTGCGCGGCGACCGCGAGGAGATACGGCGGTTCGCCCTCGACAACTGGCTCGTGCTCACCGGCGACGCCGACGCCGCGCCGGAGAGCAGCCTCATCGACAAGGAGTTCGGCGTCGCCGAGGTGATCGTCAGCCCGCGGTCGGACTACATCGGCGACGACGTCTTCCCGGGCATGGTCACCGACAGCGGCCAGCTCGTGGTGCTGGCGGTGCAGCGCTACGGCACCGACCTCGGGGTCAGCCCGGCCACGCTGAAGGCCGGCGACTCGCTCCTCCTGCACGGCCGGTGGGACGCCCTCGACGAGCACACGAACGACCCCAACGTCGTGCTGGTGGACTCGCCCGACGCGATACGGCGCCAGGCTGTGCCCCTCGGCCGCAAGGCGACGCCGGCGGTCCTCGTGCTCCTCGTCATGGTGGTGCTGCTCGCGACCGGGATCGTGCCGGCGGCGATCGCCACGCTGCTGGCGGCGATCGCGATGGTGGTGCTCCGCGTGGTGAGCGTGGAGCAGGCGCACAGGTCGATGTCGTGGACCGTGCTCATCCTGATCGCCGCGATGATCCCGCTGTCAACCGCGATCACCGAGAGCGGCACCGCGGAGGCGCTGGCGAAGGGGCTGCTCGGCGCGATCGGCGGGGGAGGCCCGGCGCTGGTGATGACGGGCCTGTTCCTCGTCACCGCCGTGCTCGGCCAGCTCATCAGCAACACGGCGACGGCGCTGGTGCTCATACCCATCGCCGTGTCGGTCGCGGCCGAGGGCGGGTACTCGGCGATGACGCTGCTGATGTCCCTGAACGTGGCCGCGCACGCGGCCCTGCTGACGCCCATCGCCACCCCGGCGAACCTGATGGTGATGGGCCCGGCGGGCTACCGGTTCGGCGACTACTGGAGGTTCGGCCTCCCGGTGATGGTCGTGTACTACCTCGTGGCCGTGTTCATCGTGCTGCCGTTCTGGCCGCCGTGAGCGGCGCGGGGAGCGGCGAGCGCGGGCGGGTTCGGCCGCCGTGACGGACCGCTCCGCCACGGTCCGAAGGGAAGGAGCCAGACATGGCGACAGCGAGCGAGGCGGCGCGGGAGTACGCGCGAGCGAACGGCGAGAGGTTCCTCGGTGAGCTCCTCGCGGCGCTGCGCATCCCGAGCGTGAGCGGCGACCCCGCGCACGCCGGCGACGTGAGGCGTATGGCCGAGTGGCTCGCCGAGAGCATGAGGGCGGCCGGCCTCGAGGAGGTGGCGGTCATGGAGACCGCCGGGCACCCTGTCGTCTACGGAGAGTGGCTCGGCGCGGGGCCGGGGAGGCCGACCGTGCTCGTGTACGGGCACTACGACGTGGTGCCCGCCGCGCTCGAGGACGGATGGGACGCAGACCCGTTCGAGCCGGTCGTGAGGGACGGCAAGGTCTTCGCCCGCGGCGCGACCGACGACAAGGGGCAGCTCTACGTCCACGTCAAGGCGGTCGAGTCGTACCTGAGGTCGGCCGGCGCCGCCCCGGTGAACGTCAAGTTCCTGATCGAAGGCGAGGAGGAGGTCGCGTCGCCGAACCTCAGGCCCTTCGTCGAGCGGAACCTCGACCTGCTCGCGTGCGACGTCTGCGTGATCAGCGACTCCTCGATGCGGGTCGTCGAGGAGCCGGCGATCACGCACAGCCTGCGGGGGATGACCTACCTCGAGGTCGAGGTCAGGGGGCCGCGCGAGGACCTCCACAGCGGGTTCTTCGGCGGCGCGGTGCACAACCCGGCCGTGGCCCTGGTGGAGCTCCTGTCGTCGCTGTACGCGCCCGACGGCACCGTGGCGGTGGAGGGCTTCTACGACGACGTCGTCCCGCTCACCGACGAGGAGCGGTCGATGATCGCGAGGACCGAGCTCTCCGAGTCGGAGCTCGTCGAGGCCACGGGCGCCCCGGCGGCGTGGGGCGACGAGCGCTTCACGGTCCGCGAGAGGGTGTCGGCCCGGCCGACCCTCGACGTCAACGGCCTGTGGAGCGGCTACACCGGCCCCGGGCCGAAGACGATCATCCCCGCGAGCGCCGGGGCGAAGCTGAGCTCGCGGCTCGTCGCCGACCAGGACCCGCACCGCGTCTTCGAGCTGATCGAGGCGCACATCGAGGAGCGCGCGCCGGACACCGTGGCGGTCGAGGTGCGCCTCCTGACGACGGGGCGGCCGGCGCTGGTCCCGTTCGACCTGCCCGAGATGCAGGCGGCGGTGCGCGCCTACGAGCGCGGCTGGGGGCACACCCCCGTGTTCACCAGGGGCGGCGGCAGCATCCCCGTGGTGGCCGACATCGTCGAGCTGATGCGGGTCCCGGTCGTGATGATGGGTTACGGCCTCGACAGCGACGGGCTCCACGCGCCGAACGAGCACTACGGCGTCGACATGTTCCGGCGCGGCATCGAGACGGCGATCGTCTACCTCGAGGAGCTGGCCGGCGTGCGGCCATAGGGCCGAGCGCGAACGACGCGGTGCGCGAGCGCCTCGCGGGTCATGGGAGGAAGCTCCTCGAGGGCGCGATGTGCAGCGACGTCGTGCTGGGGGTCCGTCACACGTCGACAGGGCTGGCTTCGGGAAGATGACGCCATGGACCGAAGACGTGCTCACCGTCGCCCGGCGCGTCTACCCGGAGGCAGGTTCGCGGCCAGTAAGGGAGGACCGCAGCTCCGGCCACGGCGTGGTGGGCGAGACCTGGGGCACAGACATGCGACGCGCGGTGGGACCCGGAGGACGCGGTGGCCAGCCTGGTGATAGGCGGTACCGGCATGCTTGCCGCAGCCACGCGATGGCTGGCGGAGCGCTACCCGCCGACGCTGCTGGTGTCGCGGCACGCCGGCGGCTTCGACCCGGGGAACGAGGCGTTGGTGCCGCTCGAGCTCGACTGGTCGCGGGCCGGCTTCGTGGAGGCGATCGCGGAGCGCCTGCGGACGTTCCCGTCCCTCCACCGGGCGCTCGTGTGGATCCACGGGCCCGACAGGCTGATCCCGGACCTCGCTCCGCTCCTCCCCAGGCCCGGTACCGTCCTGGTCCTCGGGAGCGCCAGCGGCGGGCCGGGGGCGGTCGAGGTGCCGGAGGGGATCGTCACCGTGCGCCTGGGCAGCGTGGCGACGGCGACGGGCCGGCGGTGGCTGACGCACGAGGAGATCAGCGCCGGAGCGGTGGCGGCCCTGGCCGACGGGCGGCCGCGCGTCGTCGGCGAGCTCGTGCCAGGGGCGCGGATGTGAACTTCGATGTTGACAGGCAGTCACGTTCTGGTCAGAATCCTCTCAATCCACGACGGGCAGCGACTTCTCCCCCTCCTTGCTGTGCCCGGGTAGATGGGGGGTGCCTTCATGCGCCGCATGCTGTTCTGATCCGACGCAGACGGGGCCCCTGTAGCGGGGGTCGGCACCGGCTCAGCGCCGTCGAGCCGCCTTCGCTGGAAGGTCCCAGGTACTAGTCACTCTTCGCCCGCGCCCCTCGAGGCGCGGGCACTTGCGCGTCGGGACAGGGGGAGTCCCAGCAGGCCGTGGCGTTCGATTAGGCTCGTTCCCGGGGCGGGGACGTGGAGGGGACGATGTCAGAGCTCACCGAGCGCGGCGAGCGCGCCGCGCTGTCCAGGGAGGAGCAGGTCCGGCGCGCCTCGAGGTTCCAGGAGCTCCACCGCGGCCCGGGGCTGCTCGTGCTGCCCAACGCCTGGGACGCCGGCAGCGCTCTGCTGTTCGAGCGGGCGGGGTTCCCAGCGGTCGGCACGACCAGCGCCGGCATCGCCTACAGCCTGGGCTACCCGGACGGCCAGCGGCTGACGCTCGACGAGCTGCTGGCGGCGGTGAACGCCATGGCCAGGCGGCTGACGGTGCCCCTGACCGTCGACGTCGGGCCGGCTACGGCTCGACGCCCGAGGAGGTGAAGGCGACGGTCGCCACGGTCGTCGCCGCCGGCGCGGTCGGCGTGAACGTCGAGGACGGGCGCGACGGGGCGCTAGCGGACGCGGAGCGGCAGAAGGAGGTCATCACCGCCGTCGCCGAGCTCAAGGGCGAGACCGGCGTGCCTATCGTCATCAACGCGCGCACCGACGCCTACTGGCTCGGGCTCGGCGACGACGCCTGGAGGCTGCGCGAGTCCGTCGCTAGGGGGAACGCCTACCTGGAGGCCGGGGCCGACTGCGTCGTCGTGCCAGGGAGGTTCGGGGCCGAGGTCATCGCCGCCCTGGTGGAGGAGGTCCCCGGGCCGCTGAACGTGATCGCCTCGCCGGCCTGCCCGCCGCCGCGGGAGCTACAGGAGCTGGGCGTGGCGCGCCTCAGCACGGGCTCCGCGCCCGCGCGGGCGGTGCTGGGCCTGGTGCGGGACGTCGCCGAGGCCCTGGCGCGCGGCGACATGTCCTGGGTGCGGGACGTGAAGCTGAGCTACGACGAGGCCAACGCGCTGTTCGCGTAGGCCCTCCCGCGTGACGCCGCGGCGAGCTGCGCGCCCGAGCGGTGCCGCTCTCGGGCTCGGCGGGCCGCAGCGTGCCCTGGGAGGCGTAGCCGCGGCGCTGGCGGTGCTAGGAATCGCCAGTGACCGGCACCTCGCCAGCGGACCGCGTCATCCGCACCCCGGACCAGCGCCTGCGGGTCTTCGTCAGCTCGACGCTGGAGGAGCTGGCGCAGGAGCGACAGGCCGCCAGAGAGGCGATCGAGCGGTTGAACCTCACGCCGGTGATGTTCGAGCTCGGCGCCAGGCCCCATCCGCCGCGCGAGCTGTACCGCGCCTACCTCGAGCAGAGCCATGTCTTCGTCGCGATCTACTGGCAGAGCTACGGCTGGGTCGCGCCAGGCGAGCAGGTCTCCGACCTCGAGCTCGACAACCTGCGCGCCGCCCTGGCCTGGAGCCTGGAGGCCGACCGCGGCCTGGGCCTGAGGCTCGCTGGGGCGCTCGGCTACTACTGGCTGATCCAGAGCCACTTCAGCGAGGGGCGGCGCTGGCTGCGCCTGCTGCTCGGGGACCGCGCCTCGCTGGGGCGCGGGCCCGATGTCGCCCGGGCCCTGGCGGTGGCGGGCAGCCTCGCCTGGAGGCAGGGCGACGCCGTCGAGGCCCAGCCGCTGCTGGAGGAGAGCGTCGCGATGTGCCGCGAGCTCGACGACGACGCGCTGGCGGGCTTCGCCCTCGTCCACCTGGGCCTCGCCGTTCTGGCGCAGGGCCGCCACGCCGAGGCGCACGCCTCGTTCGAGGAGGGCCTGGCGCACTACCGCGCCGCGGACGACGCCTGGGGCATCGCGTTCAGCCTGGTGTGGCTGGGCACGACGACCAGGACCGCGGGCGACCTCGACAGGGCGCTGGTCCTGCACCTGGAGAGCCTGGCGCGGGCGCGCGAGATCGGCGACCCTTGGCTCCTGGCCTCGGCGCTCGACGGGCTCGCCGACCTGCGCCTCTCCCAGGGCAGGTCTGAGGAGACGTTGCCGCTCTACGAGGAGGCCTGCCGGCTGTTCCGCGCCGTCGGCGACGGCCACGCCCTGGCCTGGGCGGTCTCCAGCCTGGGCTTCGCCCTGCTCAGCGTGGGCGACCACCGTCGCGCCATGGGCCTGTTCGAGGAGACGCTGGAGCTGGGCCGCAGGTACGAGAACCCCACCCTGGCGCTCCTCTACCTCGCCGGCGCAGCGGGCGTGGTCACGCTTGGCAGCGAGGACCTGCCTCCCGAGGAGCGTGTCCGGGCGCGCCTGCGGGCGGCCCGGCTCTTCGGCGCCGTCGACGAGCTCTTCCGCGAGCTCGGGGTGGCGATGTGGCAGGCGTTCGTCTCGACCTCGGACGAGCTACTCGCGGCCGCGCGCGCCGGCGTGGACCCCGAGGCCTGGGACGCGGCCTTCGCCGAGGGGCGCGCGATGTCGCTCGAGCGGGCGATCGAGTACGCCTCTCCCTCGTCGCCGGCCTAACCGCGCCTCAGCCCCTGGGCGGCGGCCAGGCTCCCAGGAGCTGCCTCAGCAGCACGACCCTTCCCAGGTGGTACGCGGTGTGGACGGCGAGGAACTCGAGGCCGTCGCGCCACGTGAGGCCCAGCTCGGCGTAGCCGGGCTCCAGGGTGTCGAGCCAGCCGGCCCGGTGCGACATGCTCACCGCCCGGCGCGAGGCCGCGAGGAACGACGCCACGAGCTCGCACCACTCCTCCTCGTCGGCCGGTGCCGGTGAGGCCGGGAAGTGCTCGGCGAGCGGCCACGACTCGAGGACGACGCGGCCTTGCTCGAGCGACGACCTCAGCACCTCGGCGGCGTGCCACAGCTCCTGGTAGATGCTGTGCGGCGCGCCGCCGGGGCGGGCGCTCACCTGCTCGAGCGTGAGGCCCCGCAGCAGGGCCTCGCGCGGCGCGAAAGCGCCGCTCAGCAGCAGGTCGTCCCACTGGTCGAACATCGGCCCATCGTGGCACGGCGGCGCGGGTGACCGCCACGGCCTGCACCGGGCCTCGGCGCCGCCCCGCCCGCTGCTACAGTGGCGCCCACCGTGATCACCGCGACCGGCGTGAGCAAGCGCTTCGGTGCGAAGCAGGCGATCGACGGCCTCTCGCTGAGCGTGGGCGAGGGTGAGGTCGTCGGCCTGCTCGGTCCGAACGGCTCGGGCAAGACGACGATGGTCAGGCTCCTGAACGGCGTGCTCAGGCCGGACGCCGGGCGCGTCACGGTCGGCGGCCTCGACCCGCTGGAGGCGGGCGAGGAGGTCAGGCGCCTGACCGGCGTGCTGACCGAGTCGGCGCGCTTCTACTCCCACATGACGGCGCTCGAGAACCTGCGCTTCTTCGCGGAGCTCTACGGCGTCGACGACCCCGCTCGGCCGCGGCGCCTGCTCGAGGAGGTCGGCCTGGCCGAGGACATGCACCGCAAGGTCGGCACGTTCAGCACCGGCATGCGCCGGCGGCTCGGCTTCGCCAAGGCGCTGCTCCACGAGCCGCGCGTGCTGTTCCTCGACGAGCCCACGAGCGGACTCGACCCCGACGGCACGCGCGCGGTGCTCGCTGAGATCCGCCGCCTGAACGAGACGCGCGGCACCACGGTCCTCATCTGCTCGCACCTGCTGCGGCAGCTCGAGACCGTCTGCCACCGCTACCTCTTCATCGACTCCGGGCGCCTGATCGAACAGGGGACCCTGGCCGAGCTGAAGGCGCGCTACCAGAAGGCCGTGCTGCTGGAGGTGGAGACCGGCCTGGCGCCGGACGGTGGGGAGTACCACGGTCACCCGTTCGAGGTGGTCGAGGAGGGCGGGCGGCGGCTCGCCTTCCGCCTCGAGGACCGCTCCCAGGTGCCGGGGCTCCTGCGCAGGATCGTCGCCGAGGCCGACGTCTACGGCGCGCGGGTGGTGGAGCAGGGCCTCGAGGAGCTCTACTTCGCGATCAGGGAGGAGAGGCTGCCGTGATGGCGGGGAGGCTCGGGTGAACTGGCGGGCGGTGAGGGCGATAGCGCTCAAGGACGTGCGGGCGATCGGCGCCAACCTGCAGGTGATGCTGCCGATGCTGGTCGTGCCGCTGGTGCTCGGCATCCTCATGCCGGGCGGGCTCGTGTGGGCCCTGCTGCGCTTCGGCGAGAGCAGCGGGGAGCTCGACGAGCTGCTCCGGCTCCTCGAGAGGGTGCCGGTCGGCGGCCTGGGCGACGCGCTGACCACGTTCCCGGACCCGAGCGCGCAGGCCGTCTTCCTGTTCGCGAACTACCTGCTCGCGCCGTTCTTCCTGCTGATACCCCTCATGGCCTCCAGCACCATCAGTGCCGACAGCTTCGCGGGCGAGAAGGAGCGCGGCACGCTCGAGTCGCTGCTCTACAGCCCCGTAACGACGGGCGAGCTGTTCCTCGGCAAGGTGCTGGCCGCGTTCCTGCCGGCCGTGGGCCTGGCCTGGGGCACGTTCCTCCTCACGGCGGTCACCGTGAACGCCGTGGCGTGGCCGTGGCTGGGCCGGGTCTTCTTCCCGACGCCGAACTGGCTTCCGCTGATGCTGCTCGTGATCCCGCTGCTGAGCCTGGCGACCGTGTTCCTGAACGTGTTCGTCAGCGCGCGCGTCGGCACCTTCCAGGCCGCCTACCAGCTCGGCGGGGTGCTGGTCCTGCCGGTCCTCGCGCTCGTGGTCGGCAACATCGCGGGCCTCCTGCTGTTCAGCTCCGCGGTGATCGCGCTGGTCGGTTCGGGCCTGGCGGTCGCGGACGCCCTCATGCTCCTCGCGCTGAGGCGGTTCATGGACCGCGCCCGGCTCTTCGAGAGCCAGGTGGGGTAGACCCGGGGCACTGCACTCTGTGACCACCTGGTGACCACAACCGGCACGCGCCGTCGCGGCCAGCGGCGAGCCTCCGGTCCGCCCGCCGGGCCCGGTCGGCCGACCCTCAGGCCGGCCCGCCTCCGAAGCGCAGGGCCGTGACGCGGCCGACCACGAGCGCGAGGTAGCCGAGCACGAGGTTCGCGAGCACGTAGAGGGTCGCGCGGCCCCAGCCGCCCTCCTGGCCGAGCGTGTGGGCGTCGAGCGCGAACGCGCTGAACGTCGTGAAGGCCCCCAGGAAGCCCGTGCCCAGCGCCAGGCTCCAGGCCTCAGGCAGGAGGGTCCTCGCGCCCGAGAGCAGGCCCATCAGGTAGCAACCCGCCACGTTGACGGCCAGGGTGCCGAGCGGGAAGCTCCCGGGGACCAGCGACCTCGACGCGAGGCCCACGCCGTAGCGCGCCAGCGTGCCCAGCGCTCCGCCGATGATGAGACCGATCATCGCCATGCGAACGTCCTGGCGCGGCCCGACGGCCGCGCCAGGCAGGATGCTACTCGCTGGGGGGCGCTCAGTGCGCCGGGACGACTCGCTCCTCCACCGCCTCGACGACGGGCGCGCGCCCCTCGACCGGCTCGTCCTCGTCTGGCTCGACGCGACGGAGGAAGACCGTCAGTACGCCGGCGACGAGGGCGAACACCGCTCCCACCGCGAAGGCGGCGCGCACGCCCGCCGCCAGCGCCGCCTCGGGCGGCACCGACGCGCCGAGGGACGCCGCGCGGCTGCTCATCACCGTCACGAGCAGCGCCACTCCGACGGCCCCGCCGACCTGCTGCAGCGTGCTCATCACCGCGCTGCCGTGCGAGTAGAGGCGCGAGGGCAGCGGGTCCATCCCCGTGGTCATCAGCGGCGTGAACAGGAGCGCCATGCCCGCGCTCAGCGCGAGGTGGTAGGCGAGCAGCAGCGGCGCGGGCGTGTCGGCGCCGATCGTCGTCATGCGCCACAGCATCAGGACGATGAGCGAGGCGCCGACCGTCGTCATCGGCACAGGCCCGTGCCTGTCGAAGAGCCGGCCCACCGCGGGCGCGGCCAGGCCCATCAGGAGCCCGCCGGGGAGCAGGAACAGCCCGGTCGCGAGCGAGCCGAAGCCGCGCACGTTCTGCAGGTAGATCGGCAGCAGGATCAGCGAGCCGAACAGCGCCATCATCGCGATCACCATCAGGCCGACGGCGAGCGAGAACATCGGGTAGCGGAAGACCCTCAGGTCGAGGAGGGGCGTGCCGCTCCTCTGCAGGCTGAGCTGCCGCAGCACGAAGGCGACGAGGCTCAGCGCGCCGACGGCGACGGGCGCCGCCACCTCGGGCCGGGAGAGCGCACCGGCAGCCTCGCCGGCGGCACTGACGCCGTAGACGAAGCCGCCGAAGCCGGCCGCCGCCAGCAGCACCGACAGCGGGTCGATGGAGCCGGGCCGGACCTCGCCTTCCGGCTCGAGGAGCCGGGTGCCTACCGCCAGCGCGGCCAGCGCGATGGGCAGGACCAGCAGGAACATGAACCGCCACGACAGCGCCTGCAGGATCAGGCCCGACACCGTGGGGCCGAGCGCCGGGGCGACGGAGATCACGATGCTCACCGTCCCCAGCACCCGCCCGCGGACGTGCTGGGGCACGAGCCGCAGGATCGTCGTCATGAGGAGCGGCATCATCACCGCGGTGCCGGCGGCCTGCACGACGCGGCCGACGAGCAGCGGCACGAAGCTCGGCGCCAGGCCGGCGACGAGCGTGCCGAGGCTGAACAGCGACATCGCCAGCGTGAAGACGGTGCGGGTCGTGAGCCGCTGCAGCAGGTAGCCGGTCATGGGGATGACGACGGCCATGGTCAGCAGGAAGGCGGTGGACAGCCACTGTACGGTCGTGGCGCTCACGTCGAGCTCGACCATGAGGCGCGGCAGCGCCACGTTCATGATCGTCTCGTTGAGGATCACGACGAACGCGGCGACGAGGAGGACCAGGATCGTGCGCCAGTCGCGCGCCGGCAAGAGTCCACCGCGGCCGGGACCGGTGGCGAAGGTAGTCGACATGACCTGACCTCGTGTCCCTAGGGATCCCTAGCTTGGGCTGGTGCTCGCGGGAGCCCTCGCTACCCCCGGCGGGGCCTCCGCACGAGGCGAGAAGAGTACATCGGCCCCGCCCACGCCGTGTAGCGGCGCGCTACCAGACGGCGGGCGACGAGGGGACGGCGCCGCAGCGGGCGCCGCAGGACATGGCGGTGGCGGCATGCGCCGGCGCGCTCACCCGTGGCCCCTCGCTCTCGCCGTTGCCGTCGGGCGGGGCGCAGTGCGACGCAGACGTGCGCCGCCGCTCCCTGCCGTGCGGCCCCGCGTACCGGGACTACACGAGCCCCAGCAGCACCTCCGCGAGCTCCTGGGGACGCGTGATCATCGCGTCGTGCCCGGCGGCGAGCATGTCGTGGAAACCGAACCCTTCCTGGCGTGCCCTGGACGCGGCCTCGACGAACCATGGGCTCTCGGAGCAGTGGACGAAGGTCCTCTGCAGCGCGGCGTGAGCCTCGCCTGACACCTGCGCCGGCTGGGTGAAGGTAGCGAGCGGCTGATCACCGAGCCTCGGCTCCGCCCATGCGACGTCCTCGGGCTCGGTGACGCCGAAGAAGGCTATGCCACCCGGCACGGGGATCCGCCAACCGTCAGGCCTCGTCGGCGGCACCGCCGCGTAGTCGCTGAGGGCCTTGCCGTCCTCGGGCAGGAACGCGTCCAGGTACACGAGCTGCGAGAGGCGCTCGCCGGCCACGGACGCCACACCGCTTATCACCATGCCGCCGGAACTGTGGCCCACCAGGACGACGTCGTGGAGGTCCTCGTACTCCAGGACGGCCGCGACGTCCTCGACGTGCACGTCCAGGTCGATGCCGGGGCCGATCAGGTGCGCGCGCTCGCCCAGCCCGGTGAGCGTGGGCGTGAAGACCTCGTGGCCCGCGGCGCGGAGGAGGGGCGTGAGCTTCCTCCAGCACCAGCCCCCGTGCCAAGCTCCGTGCACGAGCACGAAGCTGGCGGGCCTACCCGCCTGGGGTAGGCCCTGCGCCGCGGCGCCCTGGGCGAGGGCTGCCAGCGGCGCGGTGGCCAGGAGCCCTAGGACCTTACGTCGCGACATCCCGGTCAGTACCTTCGGTTCCGAGCTCATGCTGGCCCCCTCCTCGGTGGTTGCCGGGTTATAGGCCCTGCGGTGCGCAGCGTCTGTGCGCTACGCGGCGACCAGGCGGCCGTCGGCTCCTGGACACGAGCCGAGCCCGGTGCAGGAGCAGCGAACTCGCCGGCCTCAGGCGTTGAGGAGGTGCCAGGAGCCCTCCGACACGACGCGGGCCGCGCCGTCGACGACCTCGATCGCGGTGTCGTCGTCGATCGCGTAGGCCGGGGAGCCGAGCTTCGCCGCCCACCTCTCGGCGACGTCGAGGCGGTTGTGCGGCAGGTCCGGGTGGTCGAGGTGCGGGAAGATCGCGAAGTCGACCAGCCCCAGCGCCTCGTCGGTGCCGCTGGGCGCCCGCCACCCGACGAACTCCTCGCCGATGCGCGGGGCCATGATCATGCTCCCGGCGCTGATCCCCACCCATACGGTCTCGTGGAGCGTAGGCAGCAGATCGGCCAGCCCCGACTGGCGGACCCAGTGGCAGAGGAACATCGGGTCGCCTCCGCCCACCAGCAAGACGTCGGTGTCGCGCAGCAGCGGCACCCAGTGGTCCTCGTCGACGCTCGGCAGCGCGGTCAGCTCGAGCAGGCCGACGGACCTCCAGCCCAGCTCGACCGCGGGGGTGTGCGGTTCGCGCCCGGTGGCGAGCTTCCAGGCGCTCATCGCTCCACCTTTCATGCCGTACGAGGCCGTCGGCACGCACAGGGCGTTCGCCGCGGCGGTCGGCTTGCCCAGGAGACCCACGAGGGCCGCCTCGATGCTGGGGTTCTTGATGCCGGCGGACGTGAGCAGCAGCTTCATGCTGCCCTCCCTCGCGCTTGGGTCGGGTGCGCGGGCGCGGGCGCGCGTGACCCGGCTCGGCTCGGTGTGGCCGCACGCATCTTGCCACGCGACCCGGGGGCGGGCCGTCCGCTCGATGCCGCTCGTCGATCGCGCGGCCCGGATGCAGGCTCAGCCCTCGAGGATCCACTCGAGCACGGCCCCGCGCTGCCAGCAGCGGCCGGCGGCCGTGACCCGGACGCCCTGCGGGTCGCACAGGGCCAGGCCGACGATGCTGTGGCCGGAGGCGGGGCGGTCGCCCAGCGTGGGCACCCCTGGCGCCACGCCGACGCCCTCGACCGACACCCAGGCGACCCGACCCCCGGCCTCACGGAGGCGGTCGAGGAACCGAGGCCGCGCGTGGGGGCGGAGTCGGGAGAGCGCCCAGGTGGTGATCACCACGGGGAGCGCCTCGGACGGCACGGCGGCCAGCGCCTCAGGCAGGGCTTCGAGGACGTGACCGCGAACTGGATGGGGTGGCGCTGCCGCCGCCAGGGCGAGCTCTGCCTCGAGGCGGGCGATCCCCTCGCGGTCGTCGGGAGGCAGGAGGGCGCGCAGCGCGTGCCCGTCCTCGGCGCGCGTCGGGTCGAGAGGCTCGGTGTCCACGACCACGCGGGCCGCCACCTCCGGGAACGGCCCGGTGGGAACGGGGCTCCCGCCGACCAGCCTGCAGCGCACGCGCAGGGGGGACGCGGGGTCGCCGGCCTCGCGCCCGCCTCCGTAGTCGATGGCCGCGCGGTCGACGACGAGGTTGAGCCCGGTGGCGGAGACGTCGACCAGCCCCACCGTCCCCGCGCCCGCCCACCGAGCGGCGGCGACGATCGCGGGGTAGAGGACGGCGAGTGGCCGGGGCGTCGAGCGAGGGCGTCGCCGCCGCTCGCCGGCCCCCTGGGAGCCGGCGGCGCGTGAGGAGTGGCTTCCCACGGTGAGGAGATCCTACCGGCGGAGCCGGGGCGCCGACGCACCGTGTGAGCCGCCGCGCCGGTTAGCATCGCCGCGGCCCCGCCCGAAGGGGACGCAGCTCGCACGACACGACTCCGCGCGGAGGTGGCTCGCTTGGCTTGGCTGGTCCTGATCGTCTCTGGGATGTTCGAGGCCGTGTGGGCGACGGCGCTCGGCGCGTCCGACGGCTTCCGCAGGCTGTGGCCGACCGTGGTCTTCTTCGTGGCGCTGGGGATCAGCATGGGCGGCCTCGGCTACGCGATGAGGACGCTGCCGACCGGCACCTCGTACGCGGTGTGGGTCGGCGTGGGCGCGTCGCTGGCCGTGGCGTACGGGATGGTCACCGGCTCCGAGCCTGTCACCACGGCCCGCGTGCTCCTGCTCCTGGGGCTCATCGCCTGCATCGTCGGCCTGCGGCTGGTGAGCTGACCGAACCCGTAAGGAACCCGTGAGAGGCGGAAGTGAAGAATCCCCCTGAAGGGAGCGTCCGCCCTGTTCAAGAGGCACGCGCGACGTTGATAGCGATCGACCCCCACCGCAAGCTCGACAGAGACAAGCTGCTGGCGGCGCTCGCCGAGCTGCCCCAGGAGCGCAGCGAAGCCCTCGCCGTCCTCCCCTGGGTCCTGTCCCAGAACGGCGAGGGGCACGCCACCGTGACCATCAGGCACCCCGACGGGTCGCTGCGCCTCGCCGCCAGCAACGACCGGCGGCTCGAGCCCGGCCTGGAGGTCCCGAAGGACGGCATCGTCGGGTTGGCCGCCGAGGAGCGCCGGACCGTCTACGTCACCGACGCCTTCTCGCACCCGCGCTACCGGGTGCTGACCGCCGAGGCCTACCCCGTCGAGCTGGCCCTGCCGATCTTCGAGCGCGACGAGGTCGTCGCCGTGCTGAACGTCGAGCGCGCCACCCCGTACACCCCGCAGGAGCTGGGCGCCCTCGAGGTGTTCGCCGGCGGCGTCAGCCGACAGCTGACGCTCGTCTCGCGCGGTCTCGAGGCGAGGATCACGGCCGAGCTCTACGCGCGCGTCGCCGAGGGCACGTCGCTGGCCGAGGCCGCCTCGACCGCCCTCGACGTCATCGTCCCGGCCATCGGCGCCAGCTCTGGGGTCGTGATGGGCGAGCACCGAGAGTCGATGGTCAGGGTCGCCGACCGCGGGCTCGAGGACCTCGCCCTGCGCGCCCACCTGGACGCAGGGATGCCGTACCCGAGCGGCTTCGCCTGGGGAGCGTGCCTGAGAGGCGAGCCGCTCTTCGCCCGCGACCACCACGCCGACCCGCGCGGCCCGGGCGACCTGGGCGGCTGCGTGGGCCCCACCGTGCTGGCGCTGCCGGTGGGCCGCAACGGCGTGAACCGCTTCGCGCTCTGCCTGCACTTCGAGGAGGGCGCGCACGTCAGCGCCGCCGACATCTCCCTGCTGCGGAGCGTCTGCCAGCAGCTCGCTGCGGTCTTCGAGTCGGCCAAGGCCGCGGCCCTCCAGGGCTGCCTCCTCGACCTCTACACGCGGGCGCTGGAGAGCGACACGCAGGAGCTCTACCAGCAGGTGCTCGACGCCGCGATCCGCCACGTCCCCGGCGCGGAGGCGGGCAGCCTCCTGGTCCGCCGCGGCGAGTGGGACCGCTTCCGCTACGTGGCTGTCGACGGCTTCGACATGGAGGCGCTGAGCGAGACGACGTTCAGCGAGGTCGACATGCGCGAGTGGTACCGGGCGGGCGACGCGGGCTGGGACGCGGGCCGCCCTCGCGTGCTGCGCAGCAGCGACGTCGACCTGGCCGCGTTCAGCCGCGAGGCCGGCGGCTCCGAGGACCCGCTGCGCGCCGGCGGCCTGGACCGGATGCGGTGCACGGCCTGCCTGCCCGTCACCTACAAGGGCCGGGTGCTGGCCGTGCTGAACCTCGACAACTTCACGCACGAGGAGGCCATCGCCAGCGACTCGCTGAGGACGCTGGCCCTGTTCGGCCCGCCCGTCGCGTCGCTGCTGGCGGCGGCCCAGCACCGCGACGAGCTCGTGCGGGCCAGCCGCACCGACCCCCTAACCGGCCTGGCGAACCGCGCCGGGTTCCTCCGCCTGCTCGAGCGCCAGCACCTGCGCAGCGCCCACTCGCTGGAGCCCTACGCGGTCCTGGTCATGGACCTGACGGACTTCAAGCAGCTTAACGACGCGCTCGGGCACGCCGCCGGGGACGCGGCCCTGACGGCCGTGGCGCAGGCGCTGGAGTCGGCGTCGCGGCCTGGGGACGCGCTCGGCCGCTGGGGCGGCGACGAGTTCGTCGCGCTGCTGCCCAACGCCACGGGCGAGGACGCGCTGCTGGTCGCCAAGCGCCTGAGGCGCGCCGTGGCGGCGATCGAGGTCGGCAGCCGCCGCCTCGGCATCGACATCGGCGCCGCCTGGTTCCCCGAGGACGGACTGGTGCCCGAGAGCCTCCTGCTCGAGGCCGACGCGCGCATGTACGCCAGCAAGCGCTCGGGCAAGGGCCTGGCGCGGGCCGGGTAGCGCGCCGCCTCGACCGGCGGCGCGTGGGCCCCGCGCGCGTGGCCGCGGCGCGGACGTGAGGACACGCTCGTCAGGCTCGGCGCGCGCCGCCGAAGCCGCGTGTAGGCAGCGCCCTCGAAGGCGCGGGGGCGCGTTCCTCCGCGGAGCTACCAGACGTCCAGCCGCGGCAGACCGTTGGCGGCTAGGTTCTGCGACACCTGCCCGGCGTGCCACACGTCGTGCGAGAAGACCCGGGCCAGCACCTCGCCGCGGCCCATCACCCAGTCGGGCCCGAAGTCCGGCCTCCTGATCACCTCGGACAGGGACTCCAGGGTCCAGGTGTCGAGGGCCCGCTCGACGACGGCGAACGTCGAGGCCAGGGCGGAGGCGAGCTGCTCCCCGCTCAGCACGTTCTCGAGGTCGTCGTCGCCGGGGCAGTCGTAGGCGGCGTTGGTGAACGGCGTCGTCTCCTTGCCGGGCACGCCCGCGAAGTCGCACAGCCAGAACACGCGCTGGCAGGCGAGGTGGCCGAGCGTGGCCCACAGCGGCCACTGGCCCGGCGACGGCTGCAGCGCGAGCTGCTCCGCCGTGAGGCCGGACACGGCGCGCATCAGGCGGTCGTTCAGGTGGGGCCAGGTCGCGAAGGCGAGCCGCAGCGCGCCAGCGGTGCTCGGGCCGGTGCTCTGGTCCATGCCGGATCGTGGCACGGGAACCGGTCAGCGCACGGCCGGGTTCCCAAGCCCCGGGCTCAGGGGGCCGACACGGCACGTCCCGTCGCGGCGAGCACGGCGTCGAGGAGCTGGGGGACGACGGCGTCCGGGATGTCGTGACCCAGGCCCGGGACCAGTCGCAGCTCCGCGCCGGGGATGCTCTCGGCCAGCTCGATGCCCGAGGAGACGGGGACGAGAGGGTCGTCGTCGCCGTGGACGACCACGGTGGGCACGGCGACCTCCGGCAGGCGTTGGAAGCGCTCGAGGCCGTGCACGAAGAAGTCGACCGCCACCGCCGTCTGCTGCCGCAGCACCGCGGCCTCGTCGTACCAGCGCTCGTAGTAGCGCCGGGCCGACGCGCGGGCCGCTCCCTCGTCGGGCGGGTACGCCTCGCCGGCGAGGGCCCGTCCCAGCGCCACCCAGTACGCCTCGAACGCCTCGTAGCCCGCGTCGGCCGGCGGGGGCGGCGGGACCTCCGCGAAGGCCTCGGGGTCGGCGAGGATCGGCTGCTCCGGGTTCCCGGACGCGGTGCCGACGAGCGTAAGGGACAGCACGCGTTCGGGCGCCTCGAGCGCCGCCCAGACGGCGATCGTGCCGCCCATCGACACCCCCACGAGGTGGGCGGCCGGCACGTCCAGGGCGTCGAGCAGCCCCAGCACGTCGCGGCCGAGGTCGCGCATGTCGTAGGGCAGCGGGTACTCGCCCGCCGCCAGGGCCCCCTCGATCTCCTCCTGGCTGGGCACGCCCGCGTCCTCGTGGACCGTGGAGAGGCCCACGTCGCGGTTGTCGAGCCGGACCACCCAGAACCCGCTGTCGACTAGTCCGTCGATGAGCTGCCGGGGCCAGTCGACGAGCTGCATGCCGGTGCCGGGCACCAGCACGAGCGGCTCGCCTCCGGGGTCCCCGTCGGTCACGTAGGCGATGGACACGCCGTCGGGCAGCTCGGCACGGTTCGCGGCGTCCTGGGCGAAGCCCGTCGCCGCCGGATGGAGGGCGAGCAGCGCCGGGAGCGCCGCCCGAAGTAGGGTCGCAGGTCGCATGAGGTCCTCCCCTCGGCGGTCCGAGGGTCGGTGGACGAGCCCGCGGTCGACGAGCCTCTACCCTCGGCAGGCCCGAGGGTCCTCTACGGGCCCCTGAGCAGGGTGAGCCTGGCGTGTGCGGAGCGGCGTCGCCCTGCCCGCGTGGGCCCGCGCTACCGCAGGAAGCCCATGCGCCACAGGCACCAGACCCAGATGCCCCTCACGGGCCGGTGCAGCAGGAGGAACATCGCGGCGGCGCTGAGGACCAGGAGCGGGACGAAGCCTGGGAAGATGCCGAAGAGGAGACCAAGCGTGAGGCCCTCGACGGCGAGGCCGAAGCAGATCAGGAAGTAGAGGATCACGGCGGTCGCCATGCACGTCTCGCCCTGGTGCTCGAAGAGCATCCCGCACACGTCGCAGGCGGGCTTCGGCCGCAGCGGGGCGCGGAAGATCTTGCCCAGCAGGCAGTTCGGGCAGTAGCCCAGGAACGCGCTGCGGAGCGCGGCCGAGAACGGCAGCCTCTCGGGCCGGTGGGCGGGCTGCATGACCGCCATGACAGCCAGAGTATGCGCCTACCCGGACGGCCGGGTCCGTAGCGCCGAGATGAGACCTCCGGGAGGGCCGCGGGGCCGGCCGTGGAACGAGCCGCGTGCGCTCCGGGGGCTAGCCTGGGGCCGTGCCAAGGGTCACGGTCTACACGGTCGGCCACTCGACCCGCTCCCACTCGGCGCTCGTGCGTCTGCTGGAGGCGCACGGCGTGCGGCGGCTGGTGGACGTGAGGACCGTGCCGCGCTCGCGCCGTCACCCGCACTTCGCGCGCGAGGCGCTCGAGGCGAGCCTGCCGGAGGCGGGCATCGAGTACCGCTGGATGCGGTCGCTGGGCGGCCTGCGCCGGCCGCGGCCAGACAGCCCCAACCTCGGCTGGCGGAACGAGTCGTTCCGGGGCTTCGCCGACCACATGCTCACGCCCGAGTTCGCCGCGGCCCTCGACGAGCTGATCGCCCTGGCGCGCGGGAGCGACCTGGCGATCATGTGCGCCGAGGCAGTCCCCTGGCGCTGCCACCGTTCGCTGATCGCCGACGCCCTGCTCGCGCGGGGCGTGAAGGTGCTCGACATCATGTCCGAGGACGAGGCGACGCCCCACCGGATGACGCCCTTCGCCCGCGTCGAGGGCGCGAGCGTCACCTACCCACCGCCGGCCGCGGAGGCGCCGCTGTTCGGCGACGCGAACGCGCGACCGACGGGCGAGGAGGACGCCTAGCGTGGCCGCGGCCGACCCGGCGCCGGGGCCCGGTGCCGCCGGCCCCAGGCTGCTGCTCGGCACCCGCGCCGGCATGACGCTCACCGAGGTGCTCCGTGCCGTTCCCGGCAGCGTCGTCTACGCCGAGCCGCGCGCGAGCGCACCGGCCGGACACGCCGTGCTGGCCGGCCACGACGACGTCGAGGTCGCCGGCATCGGGGGACGGGCGCGCTTCGGGTTCGTAGGGGGCGGCCTGGCCAGCGTCACGCTCGAGCTCGACCACGCCGGGCGGCACGACGACCTGGTCTTCGCGGTGCGCCAGCTCGTCGTGCTGCTGGTAGAGAGGCTGGGGCGTTGCGCGAGCCTGAGCGAGTCGCCGCCGCCGGGAGCGGCGGAGGCCGGTGAGGGGGAGCGCGTGATCGCCGCGGCCTGGAGGTCGGACGGCGTCGACGTCGAGCTCGAGGTCGCGGTGCGGCAGGGCGTCGGGGCTCCTGGCCGCACGAGCCGCGGCGGCGGAGGGTGCCCGGACCTCCTGAGCCCCCTGCCGGGCGCCCCGCGCGCTCGCGGGAGCGCGACCTGCTCGGTTATCGTCGCTGGGTTCGCTCGCTCCCCGTCGCGAGCCCCAGGAGAGAACCTTCACATGGCAGATAGCTCGAACATCGTCGCAGTACTGCGCGGCCGCCGCAGCGTGGGTCAGCCGCTGCTGGCCGGCAGCGTCGTCGAGGACCACGGCGTCGTGAGGGAAGCCCTCGAGTCGGCGCGCTGGGCGCCAAACCACAAGCGCACCGAGCCGTGGCGCTTCTACCTGCTCGACGACGAGAGGATCCGCCGCCTGGCCGACATGAACGCCGAGCTGCTGGCCCGTGAGGGCTCGAGCCCGGACAAGGTCGAGCTCAAGCGCCGCCAGTGGGCCGAGGTGCCGGGCGTCGTGGTCTTCACCGTGAGGTCGGCGCCCGACGCCGACGAGGTCATGCGGCGCGAGGACTACGCCGCGGTGGTCGCCGCCGCTCAGAACTTCATGCTCCACCTCTGGGCCGAGGGGGTCCACACGAAGTGGTCGACCTCGGCGGTGTGGCGCCACGAGGGCTTCTGGCCGCTGCTGGGCCACGCTGCGGACCCGGGCGAGGAGGTCGTGGGCATCTTCTTCTACGGGCGCGCCGCCGAGGTCCCTGCCGGCCGCCGGCGGTTGTCGCTCGACGAGGTGCTCACCGACTTCAGGCGCTGACGGCGGGCTCCCGGGGCGGGCCACCGGGCCGCTCCGGCCGCGGGGCTCGCCGCCCGCGCCGCGGGGGCCTAGGCGCTCTCGCGCACGACCAGGTGGGTCGGCAGCACGACCGAGCCCTCCGCCCGCTCGCCCCTCAGCTGCGCGATCAGCAGGCGCGCCGCCCAGCGGCCCTTCTCGACCGTCGGCTGGTGGACCGTCGTGAGGGGAGGGGTGGTGCGGCGGGCCGAGGGCAGGTCGTCGAAGCCGACGACGGCCACCTCGTCCGGCACGGCCAGGCCGGCCTCCTGGGCGTGCGCCAGGGCGCCGAACGCGAGCTGGTCGCTCATCGCCAGGATGCCCGCGGGCCGCGGCAGCAGCTCGAGGAGCGCGGCGGCGGCCCGCGCCCCCTCCTCGGGGACGTTCTCGGGGCACTCGTAGACGACGACGTCGCGTTCCCAGTCGAGGCCGGCCGCCTCGGCGGCGGCCCTGTAGCCGGCCAGGCGCGCGCGTACCGCCGCGTAGCTGGCGGCGGCCACCCGTTCGGGTCCGGCGACCCCACGTCGGGCGTCGAGCGCGAGGTCCATCGAGATCACGCCCAGGCGCCTGTGGCCGCGGCGCAGCAGGTGCGCGGCGGCCTCCCGGGCGCCGCCCTCGTCGTCGATGGCCACGTGCGGCACGCCGTCTACGCCGGTGTTGTCGACCATCACCGCGGGCAGGCCGCGGGCCAGGACCTCGTCGAAGTGCGGGTCGCCGTCGGCGAAGCAGTGGACGACGACCCCGTCGACGTTGGCGGTCCGCACCGGCGCCAGCGACGCCTCGTCGCGCGGGGGCGTGCCGATCAGCATCAGGGCGTAGCCGGCCTGCTCGGCCTCGAGCGCGATCCCCTCGATGAACAGCGCCGCCGCCGGGTCGGTGAAGGCGTACGACAGCTCGCTGGGGTAGACGACGCCGATCGCGTTGCTGACGCCGCGCCTGAGGCTCCTGGCGGCCGGGTCCGGCCCCTGGTAGCCCATCGCCTCCGCCGTGGCGAGGATGCGCTCCCGCAGCTCGGCCGAGAGCTGGTCGGGGCGGTTGTAGGCGTTCGAGACCGTCGAGGGCGCCACCCCGAGAGCCGCCGCGACGTCCTTCAGGGTCACGCGCCGCCCCCGCGCGGCCGCGCCGGCGGCCCGAGCGCGCCGTCCGCCGGCGGCCCGGCCCCTCCCGCGCCCGCTTCGTCTGCCCTTGACCGCCACGCGGTCAGCATACATACTGAATCGATTCAGAGCAGAATCGATTCAGAAGGGTTCTGCTCCGAGGCCAGCCGGCCGGCGGCCGTCCGAGGGGAGGCGCGATGAGCTCTTACTTACGAGGCGCTCTGGGCCGGGTCCAGGCGAGGTCGGAGTTCCGCCGGGCGCACGCCGCCGCCCGCTTGCGCGAGGCGGCGGCCCGCCTGCTGCGCCGCTGCGCTCGGCTCTGCCCGCTGGCGGACGCCGTAGCCGAGGCGAGCGCGGAGGCCGCCCGCGCCGCGGGCGTGCTGCGGGGGCCGAGGCGGCTCACCGAGGTCCCGCTGGAGAGGATCGTCGGGAGCGTGGACCGCGCCGAGGACTTCGCGCCCGGCTTCCTGCCGCTGCTGACCCGTGACGAGGAGCGCTGGGTGAACGTCTACCTGGCGCTGGCGGGGCAGGAGGGCCTGCCGCCCGTCGAGCTGCTGGAGCTGGACGGCGAGTACTACGTCGAGGACGGTCACCACCGGGTGTCGGTGCTCAGGCGCCTGAGGGCGAGGACGGTGGAGGCGTACGTGACGCCGCTGCGGCCCGTGTGACGGGTGCGCCCCCGCGCGGGCTGCCGCGCAGCTCGCGCTCCGGCAGCCGCGTGGCCAGGGCGAGGGAGACGGCGGCGAGCCCGGCCGCCGCGAGGAAGACGCGGTCGAGGGCCCCGGCCAGCGCCTCGCGCAGCGCCGTGACGAAGCCGTCGAACGCCGCGGGCCCCGCCGCGCTCACCATCAGGTCGCGCGTCGCCTCGAGCTGCCGCGGGTTCGTGAGCAGGTCCGGGGTCGCGACCTCGGCCACGACCGCGGGCGGGAGCGCGGCGAGCTCCGCCGGCAGCGAGCGCTCGACCTGGGCCGCGGTCGAGGCCGCCACGATCGCCCCGAAGACCGCCACGCCCAGCGTGCCGCCCATCTGCCTGAAGAACATCGTCGAGCTGGTGACGGTGCCGAGGCGCTGGGGCGGGAAGGCGTTCTGGACGGCGAGCACGAAGAGCGAGTTCGTGGGGCCGACGCCGGCGCCGATCAGCGCGGAGTAGACGACCGTGAGGGCCACCGGGGTGGAGGCGTCCATCGTGCTGGCCAGGGCGAAGCCGAGGATCATCACCGCGATGCCGGCCAGGACGAGAAGCTTGTACCGGCCCGTGCGCGTCACGACGAGGCCAGCCACGGTGCTGCTGCCCACCATGCCCAGCATCAGGGGCGCGAGCGCGAAGCCCGACTCCGCCGCGGACGCGCTCATCACGCCCTGCACGAAGAGCGGGAGGTAGATGATCGCCCCGAACATCCCGGCGCCGGTGAGGAACCCGCTCGCCGTGGCGACGGAGAACGTCCTCTCGGAGAAGAGCCGGAGGTCGAGCACGGGGTCGGGCGCGCGCCGCTGCCGGGCGAGGAACGCCGATAGGAACAGGGCGGAGCCGGCCAGCAGGCCGAGCTCGGGCGCCGAGGTCCAGGCGAACGTCTCGCCTCCCCAGGTGAGCGCCAGCAGCAGGGGGACGACCCCGAGCACGAGCAGGACCGCGCCCGGGACGTCGATCCGCCCCGCGGACCTCGCGGCGGGCGCGGGGAAGAAGCGCCAGATCACGTAGAGCGCGACCAGCGCGACGGGCACGTTCACGAAGAACACCCAGCGCCACCCGACGGTGTCGGTGAGCAGGCCGCCCACGAGCGGCCCCACCACGCTCGAGACGCCGAAGACCGCGCCGGTGAAGCCCTGGTACGCGCCGCGCTCGCGCGGCGTGAAGATGTCGCCGATCGCCGAGAACGACATGCTCGTCAGCGCACCGCCGCCGAGGCCCTGCAGCGCCCGCACGACGACGAGCTGGAGCATGTCCTGGGCCAGCCCACCCAGGGCCGACGACGCGCTGAAGAGCAGGATCCCGAACAGCAGGACGCGCTTGCGGCCGTAGATGTCGGAGACCTTGCCGTAGACGGGCACCGACACCGTCGAGGTCAGGGAGTAGGCGGTGAAGGCCCAGGCGTAGAGGTTGAACCCCTGCAGCTCGGCGATGATCCGCGGCAGCGCTGTCCCGACGACCGTGAGGTTCAGCGAGGTCAGGAACAGGACCGTGAGGATCCCGCCGAACGCGAGCAGCTTGTCGCGGCGGCGCAGCTCAACCACCGCTGGCCGCCTCCTCGCGCTCGTCCGTCGCCGCCGCGGGCGGACGCGAGAACAGGTCCACGAGCTCGCGCAGCGCCCGGTTGGCCTGGCCGATCCGGTCGGCGCCCACGTGCCGGTACGAGCGCTGCAGGGCCTCCGCCACCGCGAGTCGCGCCTCCCGGCTGACCTCCCGACCGCGCTCGGTCACGCCGAGCACCGTCTTGCGGCGGTCGTCGGGGTCGCCAGTGCGGGTCAGCAGGCCCATCTCGACGAGACCGTCGAGCATCCGGCTCGCGCTCGAGGGGGCCAGGGCCGCGAGCTCGGCGATCCTCATGGGGCTCGTCTCGCCCCGCTCGACGAGTCGCAGGCCGAGGAGCTGCCTGGCCGAGATCCCGTAGCGCTCCTGCAGGGTCGGCTCGATCACCCGCTCGAACGCGCGCGACAGCAGGCCGACGTTCTGGGCGAGCTGCAGGTAGGGGTCGTCGCCGGATGGTTCCATGCGGGACATTCTAGGGTGGAAGTATACGACCGTGCGCCGGGGTGCGCGCGCGTCTCGTCGCCGGCGACCTCGGGCGCAGGGACGGCCGCAGGCCACGCGAGCGGTGACCGCCCAACGCCGCGCCGGACCCCCGGCCCGGCCGGCCGGCTTCAGCGCCGCCTGCGCCTGGCCCCGGCCCCGCCGCCGCCGAACAGGATGCCCGCGCCCGTCACGAAGCCGAAGTCGTACCAGTTGCCGTTGTTGTGGACCTCGTAGACGTTCACGCTGTCGGTGAAGAGCGAGACGACGAACGAGAACGGCGCGACGAACCCGTGCCACAGGCCCAGGAGGAAGCCTGCGGGCTGCCCTCCCGGCGGAGCCGTGCGCACGGCGGGGTTCTCGCCGGGCAGGCAGCCCGCCAACGTCAGCAGCAGGGCACAGGCCACGAGGAGGCCCAGCAGCCGCCTGTCCAGCCGTTGCTTAGGGTCCATGTCATCACCCGCTCCTTCCTTCCCCGGCGCGCCGTCGGGCGGCCGGGCGGCTCAGCGCCGGCCGCGGAGCTGAGGGTCGAGGGCGTCGCGCAGGCCGTCGCCCAGTAGGTTGAAGCCTACGACCGCCAGGAAGATCGCCAAGCCCGGGAAGGTGGTGACGGACGGCTGCGTGAAGATGTAGTTGCGTCCCTCCCCGAGCATCGCGCCCCACTCGGGGGTCGGCGGCTGCACGCCCAGGCCGAGGAAGCCGAGGCCAGCAGCGGTCAGGATCGTGGACCCCATGCTCAGCGTGGCCTGCACGATCACCGGGGCCATGGCGTTCGGCAGGACGTGCCGCCAGAGCACGCGTCGGTTGGGGGCGCCCAGGGCCAGGGACGCCTCGATGTAGGTGACCTCGCGGATCGACAGCACCGAGCTGCGCACCAGGCGGGCGAAGCGCGGGATGGTCGAGATGCCCACGGCCACGATCACGTTCGTGAGCCCGACGCCGAGCAGGGCCACGAGGGTGAGGGCCAGCAGGAAGGTGGTGAAGGAGAGCATCAGGTCCATCAGGCGCTGGATGATCATGTCCGCCGCGCCCCTGAAGTAGCCGGAGACGACGCCGAGAGGCACGCCGATGACGATGCCGACGCCCACGGCGAAGGCGCCGATGAACAGCGTCAGGCGCGCGCCGTAGAGCAGGCGGGCGAGGATGTCGCGGCCGAGCTGGTCGGTGCCCAGCGGGTGCGCGGCGGAGGGCGGCTGCAGCACGGCGCGGAGGTCCTGCCTCACCGGGTCCCAGGGCGTCAGGACCGGCGCCAGCACGCCCGCCAGCACCAGCAGGGCGACGATCGCCAGCCCCACCATCGCGGAGGGGCTGCGCAGCAGCCGCTTGAGCGTGAGGCTGCCCGTGGTGGCGCGGACCTCGTCGAAGGCGGTAGCGGTCGTGTCAGCCATAGCGCACCCGCGGGTCGATGAGGCCGTAGACGAGGTCCACGGCGAGGTTCACGAGCGCGAACAGCAGGGAGAAGAAGATCACCAGACCCTGGACCACCGGGTAGTCGCGCGCGAAGATCGAGTCCACCAGCAGCCTCCCCAGGCCGGGCCAGGCGAACACGGTCTCGGTGAGGATCGCGCCACCGAGCAGCTCGCCGAACTGCAGGCCGATGACCGTGATCACCGGCGCGAGCGCGTTGCGGAGCGCGTGCCGCCACACGACCGCGGCGGGTCGCGCGCCCTTGGCGACGGCGGTGCGGACGTAGTCCTGGTGCAGGACCTCGAGCATGCTCGAGCGCGTGATGCGGGCGATGAAGGCCATCGAGAAGAACGCCAGCGTGACGGACGGCAGGACCAGCGACAGCAGGCCCTCGGAGCCGGCGGCCGGCAGCCAGCGCAGGCGGATCGAGAAGACGAGGATCAGCATCAGCCCCAGCCAGTAGACCGGCATGCTGATCCCGAAGAGGACGACGGTCGAGGCCACCAGGTCGGGCCACCTACCGGCCTTCGTGGCCGCGAGCGTGCCGAGCGGCACGCCTATCAGCACGGCGAGGACGGTGCTGGCGAGCGCGAGGCGCAGCGTGGCGGGGAACCGCGCGGCGATCTCGGTGGTGACGCTGTTCGAGGTACGCGCGGAGGTGCCCAGGTCGCCCTGGATCAGGTCGCCGACGAAGATCACGCCCTGCTTCCAGATCGGCTCGTTCAGCCCCAGGCGTTCGCGCAGGCGCGCGACCTCCTGCTCGGAGGCCAGCACCCCGGCGATGACGCGCGCCGGGTCGCCGGGCAGCACGCGCACGAGCAGGAAGACGGTGATGGCGACGAAGAAGACCGTCACCGCCACTCCCACGAGTCTCTTGAGCAGATAAGAGGTCAACTAGATCGGTTCCCAGGTCTCGCCGCGGCAAGGGGGCTGGCCGTGCCGAGGGCTACGCAGAGGGCGCGGGGCGACGATGCCCCGCGCCCTCCGTCTCCACGTGTCTCCTCAGTTCGCCGGCCGCGCGTAGATCGCCGAGAACTTCTCGTTCGGCAGGCCGCCGATGTTGGTCACGTTCGCCGAGTGCACGATCGGGAAGCGCTGGACCCAGAGGAAGATCCACGGCGCGTCGTCCCAGATCAGCCGCGAGGCCTCCTGGTAGAGGGCGGCGCGCTGGGCGTCGTCGACCGTCGAGTTGGCCCTGGCGATCAGCTCCTCGACCTCGGGGTTCGTGTAGAAGGACGTGGCCAGGCCGGCCGGCGGGTGCTGCGACTGCATGAACTGCAGCATCTGCTGCGAGGCGTCCATGTAGGCCGGCGCCCAGCCCAGGAGGTGCAGGTTCGTCTCGTTGGTCTCGACCGGCTGGGTCATCGTGCCTACGTAGGTCGGCCAGTCCATGGTGCGCAGGTTCGCCACGACGCCGACGTCAGCCAGGTAGTTGGCGATGGCCTGTGCAGCCGGGAAGTCCTGCACGTAGCGGCCGGTGGGCGACATGAAGTCGAGGACCAGCTCGCCGGGCTGCAGGCCGGCCTCGGCCAGGAGCTGGCGGGCCTTCTCGGGGTCGTACTCGTAGGCGCCGATCGGGGCGTAGCCGAAGAGGCTCGAGGCCATCGGGGCGTCCATGACGTCGGCGGCGCCGAAGAGGATGCCCTGGACGATCGCCTCCTTGTCGACGGCGTGGTTCAGCGCCTGGCGGACGCGCTTGTCGTTCAGGTACGGCTTGGTCGTGTTGATGACGATGAAGATCGTCCTGTTGCTGGGACCGAAGACGACCTCGACGCTCGGGTTCGCGTCGAGCGCCGGGATGTCCGAGGCCGGCGGGAGGATGATCATGTCGACCTGGCCGGCCAGGAGCAGGCTCTCGCGCGTCGTGGCCTCGGGGACGACCTGGAACACGACCTGCTCGTAGTACGGCTTCTCGCCCCAGTAGTCGTCGAAGCGCCGCACGACGATGCGCTCGCCGAGCGCCCGCGACTCGAACACGTACGGGCCGGTGCCGACCGGGCGCGTGATGTTCGTGTAGGAGTTGCCCTCGAGGTCGACGGAGGCGGGCGAGATGATCGCTCCCGTGGTCTGCGTCAGCGCGCCGGCCATGTACGGGGCGGGCTGCGACAGGTGCAGGCGCACGTGGTACTCGTCGATGGCCTCGGCGCTCGTGATCGGGGCGTACGGCCCGCGGCGCGGGACGTTCACTTCCGGGTCGAGGAGCCGCTGGATGTTCCACACCACGGCGTCAGCGTTGAACGGCGTGCCGTCGTGGAAGACGACGCCCTGACGCAGGGTGAGGTCCATCGTCAGGCCGTCTTCGGACGTCGACCAGTCGGTGGCGAGCACCGGCACCAGCGCGCCGTTCTCGTCGATGCCGATCAGCGTCTCGACCATGTAGTCCAGGATGTTGTCGATCGTCGTCGTCGTGCCCTGGATCGGGTCCATCGAGTCGGCATCGACGCCGATCGCGATCCTGAACGTCGATTGGGCGAGGGCCGAACCGGCCGTGATGACCGCGAGTACGACCGCCGCCGTCTTGATGAAGCGCATCCGATACACCTCCTGCGACTAGAAGCCTGCTTGAGTCCCCCTTGATACCAGATCTTCGCCTGGCACGCACGGGGCGGATCGTCCCTTGCCCCGCGTCCTCGCTCGTGCTTGGAGGCCGCCTTCGCGTGCTGTCAGGCCGTCGGCGTGTACGACTCGCCGATCGTGAACGACATCAGCGCGAAGAAGAACGACAGGCCCGTCAGGATCGTGGGGACCCAGCGAGCCTGGCGCGTGCGAGCGGGCAGCCAGTAGAGGAGCAGGAAGAAGAACAGGGTGCCGGTGCCGCCGAGGTAGTGGACGAAGAGCTGCAGGGGACCGAGGCCTTGGTCGAGCAGCTTGATCCCGATCAGCAGCTGCGTGGCGAGCACGACCTGCGTGACGATGAAGAGGCCGTGGGCGAACGGGTTGAGCGGTAGCCGCTTGAACCCCAGTACCGCGGCCGTCACCAGCGACGCCAAGGTCGTGAGGACGGCGGCCGTCCCGACGGCGAAGTGGACGCTGCTGGGGATCCAGATGTCGTCGATCATCCAACGCTCCTAAGCGTCGCGCCTCCGGGGCGCTGTCGCGCCAGTACAGCACGCCGCAAGCCTGCCGCGCGGTAGGCTTCACGCCCATGAGCACGGACGCGAGCCACGAGATGGCCCCACCCTTCGCACCCGCCCCGCCGATCTCCGACGCCGAGCGTCAGGAGCGCGCGCGCCGGCTCTTCGAGCTCGTGCCCAGCGACCTCGACGCCGTCGTCCTCTTCGACGAGCAGTACGTCCAGTACTACACGGGGTTCGTGTTCATCCCCACCGAGCGGCCGATCGCCGTGGCGGTCACGCGCGACGGGGCGCGCACGCTGCTCGCGCCGCGCCTCGAACGGGAGCACGCCGCGCAGACGTGCCGGGTCGAGGAGCTCCTCGTCTACCCCGAGTACCCGGGAGAGAAGCACCCCATCCGCGTGCTGGCCGACCACCTGCGCGCCCGCGGCGTCGCCCGGGTGGGCGCCGACCACGACGGCTACCCTCCCGTGATGGGCTACAGGCCCTACCCGCTCTCGGGCGAGCTCGAGGTCGTGCCCGTCTCGGCGCTGGTCGACCGGCAGATGGCCGTCAAGAGCGAGTCCGAGCTGAGGCTGATCCGCGAGAGCGCGTGGTGGGGCGACCTGGCGCACCGGCTCCTCCAGCGCTACACGCGCCCCGGGCTCACGGAGAACGAGGTGGTGGGGAGGGCCTGCAAGGAGGCCACGCGCCTGATGCGCGAGTGGCGCGGCGGGCCGTACCGCAAGCTGAACCGCTGGATCGAGGGCGCGCTGGCCATCTACCGCGGCCAGATCGGACCGAACAGCGCGCTGCCCCACGCGATGACGATCGACGCCAGGTTCGAGGTGGGGCAGACGCTCGTGACCGGGGCCGCCGCCGACGCCCACGGCTACATCTCCGAGCTCGAGCGGACGATGTTCGTCGGGGAGCCGTCGGCCGAGCAGCGGCGGTACTTCGACCACATGATGGCGCTGCAGGAGATCGCGTTCGAGACGATCAGGCCGGGGGCGCGCGCCTCCGACGTCGACAGGGCCGTGCGGGCGTACTACGAGCGCGAGGGGCTGTGGGACCACTGGCGTCACCACGTCGGCCACGGCCTCGGCCAGCGCATCCACGAGAGCCCCTTCCTCGACGTCGGCGACGACACCGTGCTCGAGCCGGGGATGGTGCTCTCCGTGGAGCCCGGCCTCTACGTGCCCGGGCTGGGCGGCTTCCGCCACTCCGACACCGTGCTCGTCACCGCCACCGGCATCGAGATGCTCACGACCTACCCGCGCGAGCTGGAGGCGCTGGTCATCGAGCCCTGACCTCGGCTCGAGGGTCACCGCGCGCGACCGTCGCGGGCCTCGCGCCGCCGTCTCGCCGTCTCGTACGCCCGCGACACCAGCGGCCAGACCTCGCGCCAGGTCGCGACGCTGGGGCTGAGCACGCACACCCAGCCCATCGGCGCGTAGACGGGGTGCGGCATCAGAAGGTCGAGCTCGGCGGGGTCGTGGCCGGTGTCGAGCACGCCCCAGTCCGGGCGCGGGACGGGTACCGGCCCGAAGCGCCTCTCGTACTCGTACCGCCCCGCGGCGACGCTGAACCGGAAGACGCCGGGCCTGTCCAGGCGCGCCACGCCGCCCTCGTGAGGGTCGTCGCGCGTGACGATCGTCGCGAACGGCAGCCGGTGGTCCGTCTCCCCTCCCTCCGGCCGGTAGTAGAAGAACCAGTCGCCCTCGTGCTCGAGCGCGTCGAGGCCCGGCAGCTCCCGTCTCATCTGCGCCACTATCGCTGCGACGTCCATATCTCCTCCCGGCACGAGGTTCCCTGAGGCGGATGTGGAACCCCCGGGGCGGGGTCTTCATCGCTCCTTAACCTTCCGCCCTCGGTGGAGCCGCAAGCTGGGACGCGAGGAGGCCCGCGCCGCCCACCGGGAGCCGCCGACGCGGCTCGTGCGGCGAGGAGTGGCGTCGCCGCAGCGGAGACTTGCAGGCGCGCACGGGCCTCCGCACTCGTTCGGGGCTGAGAGGAGCCGCCGTGCCGAGGCCCACCGCGGAGGAGCTGGCGACCGACTACCCCGGAGCCGAGCGCTTCATGCCCGCGCGCCGGACCCTCGCCGCGATGCGCGAGGCCGTGCAGGGCTGCCGCGGCTGCCCGCTCTACCGCGACGCGACGCAGGCGGTCTTCGGCGAGGGGCCGCCGCAGGCGCGGCTGATGCTGGTGGGCGAGGTGCCGGGCGACGAGGAGGACCTGCAGGGGAGGCCGTTCGTCGGGCCCGCCGGCAAGGTCCTCGACCAGGCCCTGGCCGAGGCCGGCATCGCCCGCGAGGACGCGTACCTCACGAACGTCGTCAAGCACTTCAAGTGGGAGCCGAGCGGCAAGCGGCGCCTTCACAAGAAGCCGAACCGCTGGGAGGTCTCCGCCTGCGTGCCGTGGCTGGACGCGGAGATCGCGCGCGTCGCGCCCGAGGTCCTCGTCGCGATGGGCGCAACGGCGGCCCAGGCGCTGTTCGGCCCCGAGCACCGCGTGTCGGTCCAGCACGGCGAGCCCGTGCCGTTCGACCGCGCGCCCTACGCCACCTCGACCCTGCACCCGTCGGCGGTGCTCAGGCGGCCAACGGAGGAGGACCGCGTCGCCGAGTACCAGCGGCTGGTGGAGGACCTGAGGAAGGTGGCGGCGGTGCTGGCCGGGTGAGGACAGGGAGCTAGGGCACCGGCCCCACCAGCTCCGCCCACGGCGCCTCGAGGTACCCGAGCGCGACGGCGACCGCGGCGGCGGTGGCCAGCAGCAGGACCACGCGCGCGACCCACAGCCACGGGGACCCGGGCGGCGTCACGTGCTCGTCGTCGGCGCCGCGCCCCCGGCGCCACACGGACCGCCGCGGGGCGGAGGCCACGCGCGCGCTGGCGGCCCAGGCCGCGACGAGGAGCAGCAGCGCCGCGGCGTAGACGCCGTAAGACGCCACGCGCGGACCCGGGACGATGACGGAGGCGGCGGTGACGCCCACGAGCGACCAAGCCGCCACCAGCCGCGCCCGCGACTCGGGCGAGAGGACGGCCAGGAGCGCGGTCACGAGCGCGCCGGCGAGGTTGAGCAGCTCGAGCGGATGGAGGCCCGCCACGCGCAGAGACTACGGTCGGGCTCCCGCGGTCCCGGGGGCGTCGGCTCTCAGTCGGCCCCGGCGCCACAGCCTGATGCCGGCGTCGACGAGGCTCACGCGCTGCAGGGACTCGACGTGCTCGAGGGGGAACCACCGCACGTCGTCGGTCGAGCCGCCGACCTCCACGCGCAGCTCGCCGTCGACGACGCGTCCCTCGTAGACGATGCGCAGCGAGTGGAGCGGGCGACGCGGGTGGCCGGGCAAGCGGTCCTCGGCGCCGATGTAGACGCTGTCGGTGCCGAGTATCCGCGTCAGCTCCACGACGTACCCGGTCTCCTCGAGGACCTCGCGCACCGCCGCGGCCTCGGGAGGCTCGCCGGCCTCCAGCCCTCCTCCCGGCAGCGTCCAGCTGGGGCCGAGGCCGGGACGGTAGTGGAGCTGCGTCGGGTCCGGGACCCAACGCGACAGCAGGACGTGTTCGTCCCTGACGATCACCGCGTACGCGCCGACCCGCGTGTCGTAGTCCACCCTAGGATTCTACGAGGTGCTCGCAGCCCAAGGCGGCGCGGTCACTCGCCGGCGACGGCGGTCAGGCCGGCCACGAAGTGGTCGATGAAGAACGTGTAGAGCACGGCCACCGGGATGCTGGCGATGAGCGCGCCGGCGAGCAGGGGCCCCCAGCGGAACACGTCGCCGCGCACGAGCTCGGTGGGCACGCCGATCGACACGGTCTTCTGCGCCGAGTCCTGGACGAACGTGAGCGCGTAGACGAACTCGCTCGTCGAGAGCGTGAACGCGAAGACGACGATCGTCAGGATGCCCGGCACGGCCAGCGGCAGCACGGCGCGGACGAACGCCTGCAGCCTGGTGTAGCCGTCGACCATCGCCTGCTCCTCGATGTCCTTCGGTATCCCCTTGAAGAAGCCCATCATCAGCCAGGTGCAGAAGGGGACCGTGAACGTCGGGTAGGCGATGACCAGCGCCCATATCGAGTTCTGCAGGCCCAGCGCTGCGATGACCTTCGCGAAGGGCAGGAACAGGAGCGTGGGCGGCACCAGGTAGGTGAGGAAGATGCCGATGCCGAGCACCTCGCCCCAGCTCCCAGCCAGGCGCGCCAGGCTGTAGGCCGCCGGCACGGCCAGGAGCAGCGTGATCACGACGACCAGCCCGCCGACCATGAACGAGTTCAGCAGCCAGCGCACGAACAGCGTGTCCGTGAAGAGCAGCCGGATGTGGTCGAGGGTCGGCGGTTGCGAGAACCAGAACGGGTTCGCGGCCGGGTCGAACAGGTCCGGGTTCCGCTTGAACGCGGTGATCAGCATGACGTAGAAGGGGAGCGCCGCGAACAGCGTGAACATCGCGACGGCCAGGTAGAAGACCGTGCGGGAAGCGAAGCGTCCGACGCCGCGGCCGCGCGGGGCGCCGGCGGTGAGCGTCGCGGTGGTCGTCGCCATCAGGTCACCTCGCTGCGGCGGATGAGCCTCAGTAGCAGCGCCGAGACGCCGGCGAGCACCGGCAGCAGGAACAGCGCGATGGCCGCGCCCCTGCCGAGGTTCCCGCCGAGGATGCCGGTGAAGAACGCGTGGCTGGCGAGCGTCTGCGTCATGTTCGCGGGCCCGCCGCGCGTGAGGATGAAGATGGCGATCATGTCGGAGAACGTGAACACGAACGTGAAGAGCACGGCGACGAGCAGGATGGGGGAGAGCATCGGCAGCGTGATGTCGAACAGGCGGCGGAAGTAGCCGGCCCTGTCGATCCGCGTCTGCTCGATCACGTCGCGGGGTATCGAGTTCAGCCCCGCCAGCACGATCACCGTGGCGAGCGGCAGGATGCGCCAGACGTTCACCAGCACGATCGAGACCTTCGCTAGCACCGGGTCACCGAGCCAGTAGAGGTTCGGAAGGGCGCCGAGGGGCGCGCCGCGCTGGCCGAGGAGCCCGACCTGCCTCAGCAGCCAGTCGATCGGGCTGAACACCGAGTCGAGCATCCACAGCCAGCCGATGAGCCCCAGGGCCACCGGCGCCGTCCACGGCAGGAGGATCAGGAAGCGCACCACCCACTTGCCGCGGAAGTCGCGCATCAAGAGCTCGGCGAGGACGGTGCTCAGCACCAGGACCGCGACCAGCGTCGTCGCCGTGAAGAGCAGCGTGTTCGACAGCGAACGAAGGAACACGCGGTCGCGGACCAGCTCCGCGAAGTGCCGCAGCCCGACCCAGCGGACCTCGGTGCCGCCCGTGGTGACGTCGTGGAGGCTGTAGTAGATCGCCAGCCCGAACGGCACGCCGACCAGCAGCAGGATGAACACCACCGCCGGCGCGAGCATCCCGATCGCCAGCATCGCCTCGCGGCGGGCGTAGTCGCGCTCGGCGCGGGCGCGCGCACGCTCGGCGGCGGCCGGGGCCTGAACGCTCACGCCGCCGCCCGGGCGTCGATGCGCCGCCCGGTCATGGGGTCGAACCGCTTCACGGCCCTGCTGCGCACGAAGAACTCGTGCTGCTCGCCGACCTCGAGCTCGCCGAAGAGCCGCGCCGGGAGCTTCGAGATGACCTCCCTGGCCTCGCCCATCGGCGTGGTGTCGGCGCCCGGGACCTCGCCGTAGAGGAGCATGTCGGCGCCCAGGTCCTCGACGCCGGAGACGACGAACGGCAGCCTCAGCGCGTCGGGGTCGGGCTGGAACTGCTCGCTGACGGGCAGGAAGTTCTCGGGGTGGAAGCCGAGGACCTCGCCGTCCCGGAGGATCAGGTTCATCGCCGGCGAGCCCATGAACCGCGCGACGAAGGTGTTCGCCGGCTCGCGGTAGATGTCGCTGGGCCGGCCGATCTGCTCGACCTTGCCGAAGTTCATGACCGCCACGCGCTCGCCGAGGCCCATCGCCTCGACCTGGTCGTGGGTCACGTAGATCGTCGTAGTGCCGATGCGCTGGTGCAGCTTCTTCAGCTCGTGGCGCGCCTGGTGCCTGAGCTTGGCGTCGAGGTTCGAGAGCGGCTCGTCGAGCAGGAACAGGTTCGGCTCGCGCACGATCGCCCGCGCGAGGGCCACGCGCTGCCGCTCGCCGCCGGAGAGCATGCGCGGCTTGCGGTCGAGGAGGTGGCCGATCCCGAAGAGGTTCGCCGCCCACTCGACGCGCTCCTTGAGCTTGGCCTTGTCCGTCCCGACGGCCTCGAGCGGGAACGCGATGTTCTTGAAGACGGTCTTGTGCGGGTAGAGCGCGTAGCTCTGGAACACCATCGCGACGTTCCGCTCGTTCGGCGGCAGGTGGTTGACGACCCTGTCGCCGATGATCACCTCGCCGCTGGTCGCCTTCTCGAGGCCGGCGATCGTGCGCATCAACGTCGTCTTGCCCGACCCCGAGGCCCCGAGCAGCACCAGGAACTCGCCGTCGCGGACGTCGAGAGACACGCCGTCGACGGCTCGCACCGAACCGAAGTGGGTATGCAGGTCGCGTACGGTCAGCTTCGCCATCTCAGGCGCGCCTCCTCCGCGCCGGGCGGGCGGCGCGCGCCGACGGCGCCGCCCGCCGCGTCTCCGGTCCTCAGATCAGCCCGCGCGCACGCCAGCCGTCGTACACGACGCGGGCCTCGGCGGCGGCGCTCCGGATCGACTCCTCCGGCGTCTCGTCGCCGCGCACGGCGCGCGCGAACATGTTCGGGATGATGAACGTGTTGTACACCTCGGCCACCGCAGGGCTGCACACGCCGGGGTGCCCCACGTTCGTCGTCCACTCGACCGCGTCGAGCAGCGGACGGAGCTTGCCCTCCGGCTCGTCCGGGAGCTTGAACGGGTCGTTCTCGAACCAGGCGTCGTGGAGGTCCCGGAACGTCTGGGCGCCTGGGACCTCGGGGTAGTCGCCGTTCCCGCTGATCGGCGAGTCGAAGAAGCTCGGCGAGTTGTAGAGCTTCGAGTGGTACATCGCCAGGTCGTAGTTCTCCGCCAGGTCGAGGATGAACTGCTTCGCCAGGTCGGGGAACCGCGAGTACTGCGGGATGATGTAGTTGTAGATCACGTGCGCGTTCGCCCACGCGGAGCCGCGCGGGCCCTGCAGCGCCGGCCCGAAGAACACGTCGCGGGCGATGTCGGGCACGTCGTCCTGCGCCGACCGGTACGCCGAGATCGAGTTCATGATGTACGACGCCCTGCCGGCGATCAGGGCCTGGTTGTTGGAAGCCGCGTTCCAGGCGAAGACCTCGGGGGTCATCGCGGCCCGGTAGAGCCGCTGCATGAACTGGACGGCCTCGAGCACCCGCTCGAAGTTGTCGCCCTGGTCGAGGATGACCTCGCCGTCCTCGTTCTGGACCGAGGCGTCGAACGAGAACATGATCGCGCGGTGCGCCATGTTCGAGTCGATCTCCTGCGCCAGGCCGATGCCGAGCTGCACGCCGAGCTCGTCGCGGATCCGCCCTCCGTAGGTGACGAGGTCCTCCCACGTCGTGGGCCCCTCTCCCAGGCCGACCTCCTCCCAGAGCGAGCGCCGGAAGTTCGCCGGGTCGATCGTCCAGCCGACGCAGAAGCTGTAGTAGTTCTCGGTGCGCGGGTTGTACGAGTAGTTGCGCGCCATCTGCAGCTGCGGGCCGAACCGGTTCTGCGCCTCCTGGTTCACGTCGCTCAGGGACAGGAGGCTCGGCTCGAACTGGCCCGCCTCGGCGCCCACCATCTCGATCAGGTCGTGGCCGGAGCCCGCCGAGATCTCGGCCGCGACCGTCGCGGGCAGGTCGGCCAGGTTGATGTGGTCGACGACGACGTCGATGCCGTTCGCGGCGCCCCACTCGCGCGCCCACTGGTCGAACCAGGTGTCGTAGGCGGGCACGAAGTGGCTCCACTGCAGGATCCGCAGCGTCCGGCCGCCCTGGGCGCGGGCCAGGGACGGCCCGAGGGCGGCCGCCGCCGCGGTGGCGCTCGAGTACTTGAGGAAAGACCTACGCGAGATGCGGCGCTTCAGCGGATCGAACCTACGCAGAGGGCTCATACGTCCTCCCATCCCTTCCGAGCGGTGCGCTCGCCTTCGCCTTCGTGCTCTGGGTACGCGCCTATGAGCTCTGGGCGCTTCCCGGCTCGCCCGGGCACCGAGGGTCCCCCGGCCCGTGCGAGCCCAGTGCGAGAGACGGCTCCAGGTCGAGATGCAGGTCGCTACCTCCTCACGGCGGAAGGAAGCAGGACGCGCTGGACGACGTGTCCGCCTGGCCCGGCGCTCGCGCCTCGCGATGCGGCGCCGGCGCGGCGTTCCTGGGCCTCCTGGGTTGCGTTGGGAACAAGGTAAGCCCGCCGCGCCGTCGGAGGCAAGGGTGGCGGTACCAACGCACGTCCGCGGCTCTCGGGTCCGGCGCCCGCGCCTCCCACGGTCACAGCCGCGCGACCCGTTGCGCGGTGTGCGCGGTCGACCGTCTGCCGACCGCCGCTTGCCGGGCGGTCGTCTCAGGCCGCGGGCGGAGGCCCTTCCCTCAGCCCAGGTACGCGGCCAGCGCCTCGAGCCGCTCGCCCCAGGCCTGCTTCGCCTCTGCCGCCGCCTCCTTGGACGGCAGCCTGCGCTGCTGGACCTGGACCGACGACCTGCCAGGGCCCTTCGCGACCAGGTAGGCCTCGGCAGGCGTGCCGTCCGGCAGCCTCATGCGCACCGTCTTGTGAGGCGTGGCCTTCGTGACGGCGACGCCGGGGCCCAGCCAGCGCTCGCGCTCCCCCTCGTCGGCGAACGCCGCGAAGAGGCGCTCGACGGGCACGGGGAAGGTCTTGCTCCGGCTCGCCTCGTAGTCGCCGGTGCTGCGCTGGCCCTTCTCGCGCAGGCCGCGGATCCGCTCGTAGCCGACGGCGACCGTCTGCGACCACCACCCGAGGCCGGTCTCCGCCAGCACCAGCCTCGCGATCTCGGAGTGGGGCAGCTCGTAGGCGCCCTCGGCGTCGAGGAAGCGCACCCACTCGGCCCAGCCGCGGCCCGTCCTCGCCGCGACGGCCTCGTCGCTCATGCCGGCGAGCCCCGGGTAGTCGTCGGGCAGCGGCAGCGACGCGGTCTCGCGGCTGCGTTCGCGTTCGGCGAGCACGTGCATGCGGGCGGTGGTGTAGGCCTCGCCGGTCTTGGCCATGCGGGCGCGCACGCGCCGCTTCAGGTCCTTGTTCGCGGGCATCTCTCGTCCCTTCGCCAGCCGCGTCCGCCTCCCCGGCAGGCGCACCGCAGCCTGAGCTAGGGACCTCCGGTCCGGGAGTACGCCCCCCTTCGCCTCCGCGCCGGGCCCCGGCCGGGGTGGGGCCTCTGGAGGTTGGGCGTGGACCGCCGCCGGCCCCATCATCGCCCGTGCGCGCCGGTCGGGCAACCTCCGGCGCCGGTCGATGGCCGCAGGGCCGCGTCCACCGACACAGGAGGGCCTGGACCGCGTGCGCGGACGCCGCGCCCGAAGCGTGCCCGCCGCTCGCGAGCGCGGCGCGCGCGGCAGGACGGGGCCGCCCTCGCGGACGGCCCCGTCGCTACCGGTGCGAACCGTGCCCAGCTCGCGGATGGGCGTATCGCCAACGGGCCGAACCGAGCTCAGCTCGCCAGGAACTCCCGCACGAGCGCGACGAACCTCTCGTTCTCCTCGAGCTGCGGGGAGTGCCCGGAGTTCTCGAAGACCTCGAGCCTGGCGTGGGGGATGCCCGCCTTGATCTCCTCGGAGGCGGCCACCGGGGTGATCCAGTCGTGCCGGCCGACGACGATCAGCACCGGGCACTGGATCTCGTGGAGGCGGCCCGTGATGTCGTAGTTCGGGACGTTCCTGGAGAACGCCCAGTTGTGCGTCTCGTAGCGGAACACCGCGGAGGCGATGCGCTGGGCCACCTTCTCCGGCGTGGTGTGAGCGTCGTAGAGCGGCGCGATCGTCGCCCACATGCGCTTGAGCTCCTCGTCGCTCTCGACGCGCCCGGTGAACAGCTTGTCGAGCATCTCCTCGGTGATGTCCGGGTACTCCTTGGCCCGGGCGAGCGCGTTCCGCCTCGCCTGCGCCTCGAACCGGCGCGACGCCGCCGTGTCGCGGAGGATCAGGTGGGTGACGCGGTCGGGGTGCGCCAGCGTGTACTCGAGCGCGATGTAGCCCCCGTACGAGCCGCCGGCGAGCACGATCTTCTCGTCGCCGAAGTGCTCCCTCAGGGCGTCGAGGTCGGCGACCCACTGCTCGTGCGTGTAGGGCGGCACGGCGTCGGACTCGCCGGAGCCGCGCGCGTCGAACGAGACCACGCGGTACCGGTCGGCCAGCGGGCCGAACGCGCGCTTCGGCTCGGCGTGCGAGCCGAGGCCGGGGGCGCCGTGGTGCGTGTAGATGGGGACGGGGTTGCCCTCGCCCTGCACGTCCACGCGCAGGCGCGCGCCGTTCACCGTCACGAACATGTGTCCTCCGAGCGGTTCATGCCCACAGGAGCACGCGGCTCGCCCGTCACCGCGCCCACACCTCCTCGAGCACGCGCATGATGTTGCCGCCGATGACCTTGGCGATCTCGTCGTCCGAGTAGCCCTTCTTCACGAGCCAGCGCACGATGTTCGGGAAAGCCTCGGCGGGGTTCTCGATGCCGTCGACGTACTCGACCTTCGGGTACGGGTCCTTGCCCTTCGACGCCTTCAGGGACAGGGCCTCGCGCAGGGCGTCGTGGAGGGCGACGTGGTCGCCGAAGAGCGTGTCGGGGCCGAACGCGACGTGGTCGATGCCCACGAGGTCCACGCAGTACTCGAAGTGCTCCATGAAGGAGTCGAGCGAGTGGCGCGGGTTGTCGCGCGTGATCGTGGTGTGCGGCGCGGCCTCGATGCCGATCACGCCGCCCCTCTCGGCGCACTCCTTGATGACCTCGTCGGGCTTGAGGCGCGGCGAGTCCCACAGCGCCCGGGCGCCGGCGTGGGTGATGAAGACCGGGTGCCTCGAGTGGCGGATCGTGTCGAGCGACGTCTGGTCGTTCGCGTGCGAGATGTCGATCGCGATGCCCAGCTTGTTCATGCGCTCCACGGCGCGCTTGCCGAAGTCGGTGAGGCCGTAGTGCGCCGGCTCCTTGAGGCCCGCGCCGAGGGCGTTCGCCTCGCTGTAGCAGATGCCGAGCGAGCGCACGCCGATGCCGTAGAGGACGTCGATGCGGTCGAGCTCGTTCTCGATCATCGCCGCGCCCTCGAGCGACACGACGAACGCGATCTTGCCCTCGCGCTTGCAGCGCCTGATGTCCTCGGTCGTCAGCGCCAGCTCGACCATGTCCTGGTGCGCGATGTCCGACAGGCGCATGCCGATGTCGAAGATCACGTCGTCCCACTTCCAGCCGGCGCGGGACGTGATCATCGCGGTGCCGTCCATCATCGCGTCGAAGACGCAGTCGAGGCCGCTCTGGGCGAGGCCCTCGTAGGCCGTGTACTCGCGGCCGTAGCGCCGGAACTCGAGGAAGCGCGAGAGGTCCTTGGGCGAGACGAAGCAGTGGTCGTGCAGCGAGATCACGAGGTTCTCCTCGAAGATCCGCTTCACGCGCGCCTCCTGCTCCGGCGTGGTCTCGGGCGCCTTGCTCGGCACGCGGCCGATCTCGGGAACCAGCTCGAACTGCGGCAGGTCCTCCGGGTCGAGGTACTGGTAGGCGCGGTATCCGTCGTACTTCTTGGCTTGCATCTCTCTCCGTTCCGCGGCCGGTGCGCCGCGTCCGCGGCGCTCGCCGCCAGGGGCGAGGTTCGTGGCCGGCGAAGCCGGCAGGTGGTGCGGGCTCGTGCCCGCGGGTCGGTGGTCGCGGCCGGGCCGGCCGGCGCCTCCCGCAGGGCTAGCTGCCCCGCGGGTCGAGGACGTCGCGCAGGGCGTTGCCCAGCACGTTGAACGAGAGGACCGTCACGGCGATGAAGAGCCCGGGCCAGACGGCCAGGATGGGGGCGCGGAAGAGGTAGGCCTGGGCGTTCTGGAGCATGTTGCCCCAGGACGCCAGGGGCGGCTGGATGCCCAGGCCGAGGTAGGAGAGGCCCGCCTCGGTGAGGATCGCCCAGCCGACGCCGAGCGTGGCCAGCACGATCGCCTGGGGCAGCACCTGCGGGAGGATGTGCCTTGCCATCAGCCGGAGGTGGCCGCTGCCCAGCGCGCGCGACGCCTCGACGAACTCGGCCGTCTTGAAGCGCCTGAACTCGGCGTGGACGCTCCTGGCCATCTGCGCCCAGAAGCCCAGCCCCACGGTGAACACGACGGTCACGGGGTGGTTCCCGAAGCTCGTGACGATCACGAGGATCAGGAAGAACGTGGGGATGGCCATGAACGTGTCGACGATGCGCATCAGCACCGTCTCGGTGCGCCCGCCGAAGTAGCCGGCGCTGCCGCCCACGGCGATGCCGATCGTCAGGCCCACGAGCATCGAGAACAGCCCGACCGAGAGGGACACGCGGCCGCCGTGGACGATGCGGGCGAAGACGTCGCGGCCGAGCTCGTCGGTGCCCAGCCAGTGCTCGGCGGACGGCGGCTGCAGCGTCCGCAGCGGGTTCGTACGCGTGGGCGAGTGGGGCAGGAAGGCCGGGCCGACCACTACCAGCAGGACGAGCAGGACGAGGACGGTGAGGGCCGCGAGGCCGAGGGGCTGCCTCAGCGCCCGCGCCAGGAAGCGGCTGCGCCGGCGCGGCGCCGCGCTGGCGGCGGCGGTGATCACGACCTCGGACACGGCGGCCTCCGGTCGCGCCTCGCCTGTTCGGCGCGCTCAGACATGGCGGATCCTCGGGTCGATCACGGCGTAGAGCAGGTCCACGAGCAGGTTCACGACCACGACGACGAGGCCGGCGAGCATCGTCACGCCCAGGATCACCGGGTAGTCGCGGCCGTTCGCCGCCTCGATCGCCAGGCGGCCGATGCCGGCGTAGCCGAACACGCTCTCGATCACCACCGAGCCGGAGAAGAGGACGGTCGTGATGAGGCCGAGCATCGCCGTGATGGGCACGAACGCGTTGCGCAGCATGTGCTTGCGCACGACCTTGCCGTCGGGCAGGCCCTTCGAGCGCGCGGTGCGCACGTAGTCGGTCGTCTTCGTCTCGAGGACCGCCGACCGCGTCACGCGGATCACGTTCGGCATCAGCCCGAACGCCAGGACGCTGGCCGGCAGGACCAGGTGCCTGATCCTGTCGACGATGTCGGCGCTGCGGCCGATCGAGACGATGCCCGAGGCCGGCAGCCAGCGCAGCTCGACCGCGAAGACGATGATCGCGATGATGCCGAGCCAGAAGTTCGGCACCGACATGCCGAGCGTGGCCACGGTGCTGACGAGGTGGTCGGGCCAGCGGTTCGGGTTCAGCGCCGCGACGATCCCCAGCAGGACGCCGAGGCCCGCGGCCAGGACCAGCGCCGACAGCGCCAGGACCACGGTCGCGCCGAGGCGCTGCATGAGCAGCCGGCTCACCGGCAGGCCCTGGTTGATCGAGGTGCCGAGGTCCCCCCGCACGGCGCCCGCCAGCCAGGTCACGTAGCGCTCGTGCACGGGCCTGTCCAACCCGTAGAGCGCGTAGCGCGCGTTGCGCTCGGCCACGGTCGTGGACATGTCGAGCAGCGACGAGGGCCCGCCGGGCGCGAGGTTGATGAGGAAGAAGGTGAGCAGCGAGACGAGGAACAGGACGACCACGCCCTGGCCCAGCCGCCTCACCAGGTACTGCGTCATCGGTCCGTGACGACCTCCATGCCGTCGTCTGCTTCGGCTTGCGGGCGCGGGGCCTCGCCGGCCGGCCCGCGCCCCGGCTCTCGGGCCCAGGCCTGCCCCCCGGACGGGGCCGGGAGGCAGGCGGGCCTACCCGTCAGCGCGCGACGTACCAGTCGAACGAGTACTGGAACGCGGCGTTCGCCGTGATCTCCGGGAAGCCCTGGAGCCGGACGCTCTTCGCCGTGAGGATGTCGGGCCACCACAGGTAGAGGTAGGGCAGCTCCTCGGCGAGCAGCTCCTGCATCCGGGCGTAGGCGTCGATCTGCTCCTCGAGCGTGAGCGCGGCGCGGCCCTCGTCCATGATCGCGTCGAGCTCCTCGTTGCAGTAGTTCGGGATGTTGTTCCCGGTGTGGGCCGCGGAGCACGCGAAGTACGGGGCGACGTCGGCCGTGGGCGGCATGCTCCACCACGCCAGCGTCACGTCGTAGTTGCGGCCGAGCACCACGTCCTGGATGTAGGCGTTCCACTCCATGACCTGGACGTCGACCTCGACGCCGATGTCCTGCCAGTACTGCTGGACGAGGAGCGTGGCCGGCACGAGGTCGCCGAACTGGCCGGTGGGCATGTAGAACGAGAGCCGCTGGCCGTCCTTCTGGCGCACGCCGTCGGGCCCGAGCGTCCAGCCGGCCTCGTCGAGGAGCGCGGCGGCCGCCTCGGGGTCGTAGGGGTACTTCGTCACGTTGCCGTTGAAGAGCGCCCCGAGCATCGGCGCGACGGGCCCGCTGGCGACCTCGCCGTAGCCGTCGAGGATCGCCTGGATCATCGCCTCGCGGTCGATCGCCATCAGCAGCGCCCTGCGGACGCGCACGTCGGCCAGGCGCTCGTCGTCGTGGTTCGGCGCGACGAAGAAGAACAGGTTCTGCGACTGCCTCAGGACCTCGAGGGCGCCGGTCGACTCGATGCCGCGCACGTTCTGCGGGCTGAGGCGCGTCACGATGTCGAGCTGGCCCGCCATCGCCTCGGCGACCTGGGTGTTCAGGTCGGGGATGATGCGGAAGACCATGCCCGCGAGCTTCGGCTGTCCGGCCCAGTAGAGCTCGTTGGGCACGAGTCGCACGTACGAGCCGGGGACGAACTCCGCGACCTTGTACGGCCCGGTGGTGACGGGGACGCCCTTGTTGAACGACGCGACCTGCAGCGGGTTCTCGACCTCGCCGAGCACGTGCACGGGCAGGATGCCGGCGAACGACGCCAGGTAGTACGGCAGCGCCGAGAACGGCCGGTTCAGGACGAAGCGGACCGTGTGGTCGTCGATGACCTCGACCCTGTCGATGGCGTTGAACTGGGAGGCGCTCTGCGCCCCGAGGTCGGGGTTCAGCACGACGTCGTTGAAGGTGAAGGCCACGTCGGCGGCGTCGAACGGGTCGCCGTCCGACCACACGACGCCCTGGCGCAGCTCGAACACCCACGACAGGCCGCCATCTTCGGCGTACCAGTCGGTGGCGAGCATGGGGGAGGGCGTGAGGTCCTCCGGCGAGTAGCGCGTTAGCTGCTCGAAGAGGATCGTGTTGATGAGGTTCGACTCGATCACGGCGCCGGGCGCCCATGGGTTCAGCGTGGGGTCGGCGTTCGTCGCCAGGTTCAGTACCACGGAGGTGTCTGCCTCCTGAGCGGAGCCGAACGCCGCGGTCACCGCCACGAGCGCGGCGGCTAACCAGCGTGTGCCTCTGACCTTCATGCCTGACCTCCTAGAGCTTTCCCGCCAGCGCTAACCGCCGGCTGATCTCAGCCGCGGCCGCGCGGACGAGCTGGGCGAAGCGCGCGAGCTCCTCGTCCCCCACGCGGTACGAGGGCCCGCCCACGCTGATGCCGCCGACGACCTCGCCGTCCTCGCCGAAGACGGCGGCGCCGACACCCCTGGCGGCCGAGTCGAAGTCCTCGTCCGACACCGAGTAGCCCTGCTCCCTGATCTGCCGGAGCTGGGCCTCCAGTCGCTCGCGGTCCAAGACGGTCTTGTCGGTGTACCTGGGCAGCTCCGCGAGCGCGTCCAGCACCGCCTCGCGCTCCGCGTCGGACAGGTGCGCGAGGATCGCCTTCGGCGAGGCGCCCGCGTGCAGCGGGAAGGAGCGCCCGAGCACGGCCACCAGCCTCACGCTCTGGGTGCTGTCGCGCTTGTCGACGCACAGGGCGCGGTCGCCCACGCGCATGAACAGGTGGACCGTCTCGCCGGTCTCCTCGCTGAGCCGGTCCATCAGCGGGGCCGCGGCCTCCATCAGCGAGGCGCCCGCAGCACGAGCGGTGGCGCGCTGGAGCTCCGCGGCCGCGGGCCCGAGGGTGAAGCGCGCGTCCTCGGTCGCGACCAGGAAGCCCGCCGCCTCGAGCGTCTTCAGCGAGCGGTAGGCCTGGTTCTTCTCGAGGCCGAGCCTCGCCATCACCTCGGCCAGGCCCAGCGTGTAGGGCGGCTCGGCGAAGGCTCGCAGCACCTGCAGCGTGCGCAGCGCCGAGGAGATGACGTACTGCCCGCCCTCGCGGGCCTCGTGCACGTCGACGCCCGGCTCGTCTCGGATGGCGACCTGTTCTCGCATGGCGATATGAGGCGACACTGTATGCCTGTCTACGCTCGCTGTCAACGGGTCCGCCTGGAGCCGCCCCGGTGTGTTAAGGGGCCCGCTCGCCTGGGCCTCCGGCGCGGCCGTTCGCGGGTCGCCGGCGTCCGTGCGTGGCGGTCCGCGGCTACAGGGTTCGCGCGTCCAGGAGGCTATCTTCGTGGCGAGCCCGCCGCGGGCTCCCTACCTGAGCACGGTCAGAGGTCCAGATGAGCCAGTCCGCCGATCCCCGTCCCGTCCTCTACGTCGTGGTGGGCAGCGTCAGGCCCGGCCGCGTCGGTCTCCCCGTGGCCCGTTGGTTCGCCGAGCACGCCCGGCGCCACGGCGCCTTCGACGTCCAGCTCGTCGACCTGGCGGAGGTGAACCTCCCGCTGCACGACGAGCCGAAGCACCCGCGCCTGCGCCAGTACGAGCACGAGCACACGAGGCGCTGGAGCGCGCTGATCGAGAGGGCCGACGCGTTCGTGTTCGTGACGCCCGAGTACAACCACTCGTTCGGCGCCGCCCTGAAGAACGCGCTCGACTACCTGAACCAGGAGTGGCGCGACAAGCCTGCCGGCATCGTGTCCTACGGCGGCGTGTCGGGCGGCACGCGGGCCCTGGTGGCGCTGCGGCCGGTGCTGGCGGTGCTGGGCATGCCCTCGGTGCCGACGGCCGTGAACGTCCCGTTCGTGGCGCAGCGCCTGAACGAGCGGCGCGAGTTCGTGCCGGACGAGCCGACGGTCAAGGGCGCCGACGCGATGCTCGGCGAGCTCGCCCGCTGGACCGAGGCGATGCGGCTCGTCAGGCGCGGGGCGGTGGCGGCGGGCTGAGGGGCGCGCTCGCGCGAGCACGGCGCCGACGGGAGCTCACGGGGAGGGGCACCGCCTCGGGCTCGTACAGCTGGTGAGCGCCTCCCCTAGCCGGCCCGGGGTCGCGTCCGCCGCTCGCATTCGACGAACCGCCCGGAGAGCTCGGCCGAGAAGGCGTTCGCGGCCGTGCGCACGCCGAGGGGCGTCACCAAGGGGACTTCCGGGATCGTGACCACGAGCGGCCGCGGGGGCTGGCCGGCGCGGCGGGCCCGCACGCGCAGCAGCCACCCGTCGCCGACGTACGCGCCGTCGTCGCGGAGCCTCACGTCGAGCAGCAGCAGGCACGTCGAGAGGTTGGTCACCTCGACGGAGGCGCTGACGCGGTCGCGCTGCGCCGCGGGCAGGGCCGTCACGCGGACCTGCCCCACCGTGAGGGCGTAGTCGCCGGGCGAGGCCACGGTGTCGGCGCTGAGGAGCGCCTCGAACGTGACCCCGGGCCAGACCTGGGACGTGAACAGCACGGCGGAGACGTCGGCGGTGCGGCGCGGCCGCTCCTCGCCGGCGCGGGCCTCGCAGCCCACGGCCCGGTGCCGTTCGACCGGCGCCGGCGCGACGGACCCCGGGGCGATGCGGCAGCGCGCGTCCCCCGCCGCGCCCGCGTGGGCCGGCGTCGCGAGGGCGGTCAGCAGCGCGGCGAGCGCCGCCGCGGCACGCGCCGTACCGGCACGCCCTCGTCCGCCGCCGCTCATAGCCGCCGCCACAGTGACCACCTCGACCGGCCCCCGCCTGCCACGACCCAGCCCTCGTCGCTCGCGTGGATGGTAGGGCGCCGCCACGGGCGGCGGCGTGGCGCCGTTGACGCAGGCCCGCGGCCCCCCTCAGCCGCCGGCCGTACGCTCCTCCTCGGCCTGCCTCGCGCCGCGGGCGGCGACGGCGAGCAGCGAGCCGAACGCCAGCAGCGCGATGCCGGTGACGACCCAGGCCGCCGCGCGCGAGAGCTGCGCGACCATCAGGTGGACGAGCGGCACGACGACGGCGGCTAGGCCGGCGACCGCGTAGAGGACCCGGCGGTCCTTCCTCTCCTGTCCCACGCCGGCCAGCACAAGGGGCGCGGGCGGCCCGCTGGTAGAGACCTTCGTCCCGCGGCCAGCCGCGATGGAGCGGCCCCGCCCGCGGAACGCGGGCGGGGCCTGCGGGGAACGGTAGGCCCTCGGCGCCGGGCGCGGCGCGCTCAGCGCACGCTCAGAAGCTCTCCCTCAGCACCTGCTCCACCAGCGGCGTCAGGTCGTTGCCGGGCGACGCCCACACGACCAGGCCCGTCTCGCGGGCCGCGGTCGCGTCGAGCACCAAGCCGATGTCGAGGTCGGCCGCGACCTGCGCGATCGCGGCGTTGACGGCGTCGATGGCCGGCTGGGCCAGGGCCTGCAGCTCGGCGTCGTAGCGCGCCTCCAGGGCCCGCAGCGTCTGGATGCTCACCTGGAGGCGCTCCTGCTCCTCGGGCGTGAGCGTCTGACCGGCCTGCTGCCGGGCCTGCAGCTCCTGGATCGTGGCCGCGACCTGGCCGATCTCGGAGCTGGCCAGCTCCCGGGTCTCGACGATCCGCGGGTAGGCGGGGTGGATCGAGATCAGGTACTGGGAGTCGACGTAGCCGACGGCGGGCAGCGGCTGGGCGAGGGCGGTCGCGGCCAGGGCGGCGGCCGCCACGAAGAGGACGGGGGCGAGTCTTCTCACGGGGACAAGTATCACCCGCCGCGGGGCGCGCCGGCGCCCGGCGGCCGGGAGCGCTGCCGGCCAGCCTCACAGCCGGGGGCGAGGGCGCCGCCGTGCCCGCGCGCGAGCTCGGGTTGACCAACGATATGGGTGTATATACACTTACCTGCGCCCGAGGGGCGAAGGAGGGGAGCGCATGAGCGACGCCGCCGTCGAGGGACGCCCGTTGCCGCCCGTGGTCTCGCGCGAGGAGTGGGAGCGCGCCCGCGCCCAGCTGCTCGTCGAGGAGAAGGCGCACACGCGTCGCGGCGACGCCCTGGCGGCCAAGCGCCGCCGGCTGCCGATGGTGGCGGTGGAGGAGAGCTACGCCTTCCAGGGCCCCGAGGGCCGGGTGACGCTCGTCGACCTCTTCCGGGGCCTGAACCAGCTCATCGTCTACCACTTCATGTTCCACCCGGATTGGGACGAGGGCTGCGACGGCTGCTCGTGGTTCGTCGACGGCGTGGCCGACGTCAGGCACCTGGCCGCGCGCGACGTGGCGTTCGCTCTCGTCTCGCGGGCGCCGCTGGAGAAGCTCGAGGCCTACAAGCGCCGCATGGGCTGGGACCTCCCCTGGTACTCCTCCTACGGCACGACCTTCAACCACGACCTCGGCGCCACCGTCGGCGACAGCGAGCACCATAGGCTCTCGGTGTTCGTCCGGGACGGCGAGAGGGTCTACCTCACCTACCAGACCTTCGACCGCGGGGTGGAGGCCCTCGGCACGACCTTCAGCCTCCTCGACCTGGTGCCGTACGGCAGGCAGGAGAGCTGGGAGGACTCGCCTCCCGGCTGGCCGCAGGGCGACGCCTACGTCTGGTGGAGGCGCAAGGACGAGTACGAGAGGACCGGCGTGCCGGCCCCGTCGACGCTGCGCTAGAGTCGCGCCAGACGGAGGCTGGCATGCAGCACTACCTGCTCTTCTACCAGCTGGTGGACGACTACCTGGAGCGCCGCCCGCAGTTCCGCGAGGAGCACCTGCGCCTGGCGAAGGAGGCCGTCGCGCGCGGCGAGATCGTCCTGGCCGGCGCGCTCGCCGACCCGGCCGACATGGCCGTGCTGCTCTTCCGGGGCGACTCGCCGGAGGTCGCGGAGCGGTTCGCCCAGGCCGACCCCTACGTGAGGCACGGGCTCGTGAAGCGCTGGGAGGTGCGGCGCTGGACGACGGTCGTGGGCGAGGGGGCCGCGCAGCCGGCCTGAGCCCCTCCGCGTCCCTCAGCGCGGTCCGGCCGCGGCCAGCCAGGCGACGCCGATCGCCAGCGTGAGCAGCGTGACGGGCAGCCCCGCCCTCAGGTAGGTCCAGAAGCCCAGCTCCACGCCGAGGCGGCGTCCGCCCTCGGCGACGATGAGGTTCGCGACCGAGGCCACGAGGGTCAGGTTCCCGGCCAGGGTGCTGGCCATCGCCAGCGTCAGGGCGAGCGCGTCGGTGCCCGCCCAGGCCGCGGCGCCGCCGGCGGCCGCGCCCACCGAGCCCGCCACGGCCGGGTCACCGGCGACCGCGACGAAGCCCGTCGCCGGCAGGAGCATCAGCACCGCCGGCACGTTCGAGACCACCGTCGAGAGCAGCGCGGTGACGACCGCGGTCTGGCCCACGACCTCGAGCGGCCCGCCGCCCGTGGGCAGCCAGGCGAGGAGCCACCGCTGGGGCAGGCCGGTGTCGGCCATCGCGCCCACGACCACGAACAGGCCGGCGAACAGGACGATCAGGCCGTAGTCGACCTTGCGCAGCAGCGCTACCGAACGCTGGCCCGACGTGAGGAGCGCGGCCGCGCCCGCGGTCACGGCGGCGAGCGCCACGTTCGCGCCCAGAGCGAACGCGGCGAGGAGGCCGAGCGCGGCGCCGCCAGACAGCAGCAGGGCGGTCCGGCGCACCTCGGGCAGGGGCTCGTCCGGTCGGCCATCGCCCGGCGCGGGGCGCGGGGCGGAGAGCTCGCGGCAGTGCAGCGCCAGCACCACGAGGAAGACGACGGCGAGCGAGAGCAGCGCCACCGGACCCAGGCTGGAGAGGAACCTGCCGTAGCCGATGTGGGCGGCGACGGCGACGAGCACGTTCTGCGGGTTGCCCGTGACGGTGGCGACGCTGCCGGCGTTGACACCGAGGGCCAGCGCCAGGAGGTAGGGCACGGGCGGGAGGCGCAGGCGCCGCGCCGCGCGCACCACGAGCGGCGTGAGCATGATCGCGACCGTGTCGTTCAGGAACAGAGCGGACAGCACGCCGGAGCTGAGGGTGAGGAGCGCCAGCAGCCGGCGCGGCCCTAGGGTCCCCCGCGTCACCAGGGCGGCCACGAGCCTGAACGCCCCCGCCTCGGCCAGGGCGGCGTTGACGGCCATGAGCCCGAAGAGGAGCACCAGCACCTCGCCGTTCACGTGCTCGAGGGCCCTGTCGAACGAGACGGCGCCGGTGAGGACCAGGGCCACCGCCCCGACCAGGGCCAGCACGGCACGGCTGAGGCTGACACCGGGCAGGCGGCCGAACGCGACCGCCAGCAGGGTGGCGAGGCCGATCGCCATGGTGAGCGTGTGGGCGGCGCTGGCGGCGTCTGTGGCCATGGTGGAGGACGACCGCCCGAGAAGTTAGCACGGCGTCAGGGGCGTCGGGCCTCGTCCCCGGGCCGCCGAACGGCCGTCGAACGGGGCCCGGTCGCCGCTGGGCGCCGCTCGCTCAGGCGGCCTCGCCCTCGTCCCCCTGACGGACGAGCCCGGACCCTGGATCAAGGGCCGCCGGGAGCCTCTCGCCGCCCAGCTCGGCCAGGGCCTTCTCGACCCCGGCGAGCACGTGCTTGTCGCCCGCGCGTTCGGCCAGCTCGCGGGCCTGGAGGAGGCTGCGGCGCGCCAGCTCGGCGTCTCCGCCCTCGGCGTGCCAGCGGCCCAGGACCTCGAGCGCCCGCATGCGCGCCCAGCCGTCGGCGCCCTCGGCGGCGACCTCCAGGCACTCGTCGATGCGGCGCTTCGCCGCCTCCCTCTCGCCGAGGTCGAGGTGGACCTTGGCGTAGATGAAGAGGGCGTGCCCCAACAGGCTGCGGTCGCCTACGCGCCTGAGGTGCACGAGGCTCTCGTCCAGCAGGACCCTGGCCTCCTCGGGGCGCCCGGCCTTCTGCGCGTCGCCGGCGAGGTTGTTCAGGACCAGGCCGACGCCGTCCTCGTAGCCGATGGTCCGGAAGACCTCCAGCGCGCGCCGGAAGTGGCGCCCCCTCGTATCGAGGTCGTCGGCGCCGATCGCCAGGTTCACCAGCGCCATAGCCGTGCCGTAGGGGTCGTCCAGCGTCTCGAACGCCCTCAGGGCCCGGAGGCTCACCTCGTGCGCGCGCTCCCTCTCGCCCAGGTACTCCAGGACGGTCCCCAGCTCCAGGGCGGCCTTGCCGGCCCTCTCCTCGTCCCCGATCCGCTCGGCGAGGTCGAGCGCGTCGTCGAGCGCCGCGCGCGAGCGCGCGTAGTCCCCCGCCTCGGTGGCGAAGTGGCCGATGTGCCGGAGGGCGTCGCTCACGTGGCCCTCGTCGCCGGAGCGCACGGCGGCCTCGAGGGAGGCCTCCAGGTGGTGACGAGCGCGCTCCACGTCGCCGTCGTGGCGGACCGCGACCACGGCCAGTCCCGACTCGGCCCACGACAGCGACCTGTCGTCTCCCACGCTCTCCGCCAGCTCGCGCCCCCGCTCGAGGGCCTCACGGGCCGACCGCGATGGCTGGCGGCGGAGCCGCAGGCTGCCCAGCGCCACCCAGGCCTTGGCGAGCGCGGCGTCGTCGCCGGCGCCGCCTGCCTGACGAGGTCCAGGTACCACCTGGCGTGCCGCTCGCGCAGCGCGCGCAGCGCCTCGGGGCGCCGCTCGAGCCGGCGCGCCGCGGCGGCGGCCAGGTGGGGGTGGAAGGAGTAGCGGCCCGCGGGGGAGAGGACGAGCCAGCCGTGGTCGATGAGGTCGGACAGGTCCCTGCGGCCCACGCCCGCCACGTCGGCAGCCGCCCGGAGCGTGAAGCCCCCGCGGAACACGCCCAGCCTCGCCGCCGCGGTGCGCGCCCTGGGCGGCAGCGCCCGCCACGACGCCGCCACGACGCGCGCCAGCGACCTGTGGCGCTCGGGCGCGTCGACGCTGGCCGACCCGAGGCGGTAGGGCTCCTCCTCGAGTCGCGCGGCGAGGTCGGCGGGGGGCACAGCCCTGAGGGCCGACGCCGCCATCTCGATGGCCAGCGGGAGGCCGCCGACCGCGCGGCAGACCCGCACCAGCGCGCGGCGGTCGTCGACGAGCCTGGGCGCCCCGGCGGCGCCGGCGCACGCCAGCAGGAGCTGCACCGCCGGGGAGCGCGAGGCGCTGGCCCACGGCTCGTCCTCCTCGGGCACGGCCAGGCCGCCGAGCCTCACTACGTGCTCGGCCGCGAGCCCGAGGCGCACGCGCGAGGTCACGAGGAGCTTCGCGTGCTCGACCGCCTCGACCAGGGCGGCGAGCCGCGGGGCGGCGGCCGCGAGCTGCTCCATGTTGTCGAGCACGACGAGCGAGCGCCGGCGCGCCAACGCCGCGCGGACCTGCGCCCATGCGTCCTCGCGCGGCGCCCCCGCGCCGATCGCGCGCGCCACGGCGAGGGGCAGCTCGTCGGGGTCGGCGACCGTCTCGAGGCGCACCATGTGCGTGCCGTCGGGGAAGACCCCCTGCGACCTCAGTTCCGCGAGCACCTCCTCCGCGAGCCTGGTCTTTCCCACGCCGCCCGGTCCGAGGACCGTGACGAGCCTGACGTCGTCGCGCTCCATCAGCGAGCGGAGGAGGGCGTGCTCCCGGTCGCGCCCGAGGTAAGCGCCCGACCGCTTCCGCGACGGGGCCGGCGGAGATGCGCCCATCTCCTCCAGCGCCCTGCGCACCTCGTGCGCGAGCGGGTGCCAGGCGGAGCGCAGGACGGCCCCCAGCCTGTCGAGCACGGGCGCCTCGGGCGGCGGCGCGCCGGGCACCCGCCAGGCCTCGGCCGCGAGGGTCCCGGCGCGCGCGGTCTCGCCCGCCGCGGCGCACCGCTCCGCCTCCTCCAGGAGGGCCGCCTGCAGCGCGCCCGCCAGCCGCTCGCGCGTGGACAGCAGCCACTCCTCGAGCTCCGACGCCACGCCCGAGACGTCCACGCCGACGAAGAAGGGCCCGGCGTAGAGCCCTCGTGCGGTGTCGAGGTCGCCGGCCGCGAGCGCCTCCTCCAGCTCGACGGCGTCGCAGGCGGCGCGGCTCGCCACTAGGCGGCCGTCGAGGTCCAGGCAGCCCGGGGCCATGGCCCTCAGCCTCACCAGGGCCATCGACAGGCTCTTGCCGCCCTGACCGTGAGGCCAGAACAGCTCGGCCAGGCGGCGCCGGCTCTGAGGGCCCTCGATGCTGACGTAGGCGAGGAGGAGGGCCGGCTTGGCCTGCGCCGACCGCGCGCTGCCGAGGGCGATCCGTCCGAGCGTGACGAGGCGCGGCATGGCGCTCCCTTCCGTGGTGAGCGGAGTGTAGGGCCTGTGGCGGCCGTGTGGCGTGCGTGTGGCGCCGCGCCTCGTGTCGAGCGTGCCGGCCGACGGGGCGAAGATCGGCGACAGGCAGCAACCGCTGACGCTGGTGTTCTCGACCGCCATCGAGAGGTCGTCGCTGACGCTCACGGCCGACCCGCCCGTGGACCTGGCTCAGGTGGCGTGGCCGCAGCCGACGCGCGCCGTGGCCACGCCCGGCGGCGGCTGGCCGGCCGGCGCGGCGGTGACGGTGACGATCGGGGGCAAGGACGCCCAGGGCCGCCCGCTGCCGGCCGGCACGCGCGTGACGTTCACCGTCGCCGCGTCACAGGCCGACGAGAACGGCCCTCCCGCCACGCCCTCGGGCGTGACCGCCGTCGCGGGCGACGGGGGCTTCCGGCTCTCCTGGGAGGCCAACGACGAGCCCGACCTGGCCGGATACCAGCTCGTGTGGGGCCCCGAGGGCGGCGAAGCCGAGGGGGCGCAGTTCGTCCCGGCGCCGACGACCGAGGCCGAGGTCACGGGGCTGGAGAACGGCCGCGCGTACCGCTACCGCCTCCAGGCTGAGGACGCCTCCGGCAACCGCTCGGCCCCCGCCGAGGGCACGGTCACGCCCCGGGACGCCACGCCGCCCACGCTCGTCTCGAGCGTGCCGGCCGACGGCGCGACGGGCCTCGGCCTCGTCCCGCAGGTCAGCTTCACGTTCTCGGAGCCCATCGACGAGGGCTCGTTCGCGTTCGAGGCGTGCCTCCTCGACGAGCTCGGGGGCGGCTGCACGGGCCCCGCCTCGCTGGGGCCCGACGTCGCATGGTCGCAAGGGGGCCGCGTCGCCGCGCTCGACGCGGAGCTGCCGCCGGGGGCGAGCGTGCGCGTGTCGCTGGCCGCGACCGACCTGGCCGGGAACCCGCTCACGGGCGCCACGACCGTCGAGTTCGCCCTGGCCCCCGTCGAGGACGTGTCGCCACCGGACGTCGTCGGCTTCTCCCACTCGGTGAACCCGGCCACCCACCGTCTGTCGCTCGAGCTCAGGTTCAGCGAGGCCATGGACCAGGCGAGCTTCGCCGCGGCGGTGGCCGTGGTGCCGGGCGTGACCTGCACGTGGCAGTGGCCCGAGCCGCACAGGGCCGTGTGCCAGAACTCCTTGGCCCAGCAGCTCACCACGTACACGGTCGGCGTGTCGACCGCGGCGAAGGACCTCGCCGGCAACGCCCTCGAGGTGCCGTACGTCAACAGCGTCACCACGACCGACTTCCCGCCGCGGCTCGTCTCGGTGACCCCGGCCATCGGGGCCATGAACGTGAGCCAGACGACGCCCATCGCCTTCCGTTTCTCGGAGCCGCTCCAGACGGGCTCGCTCTCCCTCTCCGTGACGGTGGGTGAGGCGGCGGTGGCCGGCGCCGCGGTCTGGGACGTCGACGAAGCGGGCTTCACGTTCTACCCGTCGACCGGCTACCCCGCCGGGGCGATCGTCGCCTGGAGCGTGACCGCCCTGAGGGACCAGGCCGGCAACCCGATACCCGCGCCGCTCACGGGCAGCTTCATGACCAGGCCGGTGATCGGCCCCGGTCCGGCAGGAGGTAGCAGATGACGTTTCGCGCGTGGTGGAGGGCCGGCGCGGCGACGCTGGCGCTGCTGGCGGCGCCCGGGTGCCTGTCCGGGCAGCAGGGCCCGCCGACGCCGGACGAGCTCGAGCCGATCGTGCGCGAGCAGACCGTGGTGCTCGACGGGCCGGGGCGCGACGCGCTGGCCGAGGTCCGCGACGACGGGACGCTCGTGTTCGCAGCGGCGAACGCGCCCGACCTCGAGCCGGGCGACGTGCTCGCCTCCGCGCCGACGGCGGCGGCGCCGCACGGGATGCTCGTGAGGGTACTGTCCGTGACGCCCGGCGACGACGTGGTCCTCGTCGCGACGGAGGACGCCAAGCTCACCGACGCGCTGGCGCAGGGCTCGCTCACGGCGACCATCGAGCTCGGCCCTGGCGACGTGGCCGAGGCGCGGGCGCTGCTGGAGGGCGTCAGCATCGGCGCGCCCGCGGACGGGCTCGAGCCCGCGGGCATCGCCGACGGCATCGGCATCTCCTTCTCGCGCGTCGTGTGGGACGAGGACGGCGACGAGAAGACCAAGGACGACCAGGTCGCCTTCAGCGGCGAGCTGCGTGTGAAGCCCAGGTTCGACCTCGACCTCGACCTCGACTGCGGGGGCTTCCTGTGCACGGACCCCGACGTCGACCTCGAGTTCCGGATCGGGGTCGAGGAGCTCGCCCGCATCGGCATCACCGGCAAGGGCAAGCCCGGGCTGAGCTTCGAGAAGACGCTCAGGGTCGCCGAGTTCGACTTCAAGCCCATCACGTTCTCGATCGGTCCGGTCCCGGTCGTGATCACCCCGAGGATCGCGATCGAGCTGAGGTTCGACGGCAGCGTGGGCGTCCGCGTCAGCTACCAGGTGAGCCAGACGCTCACCGCGGTCGTGGGCGCCAGGTACGACGACGGCTGGCACGACCTCAGCGGCATCGACAACGAGTTCGAGGCCGGGCCCGTCGACTCCGAGTCGTTCATCCGGGTGGAGGCCAACGCCAGGGCGGCGGGCGCGCTCGTCGGCGAGCTGATGCTCTACGGCAGGGTGGGTCCGACCCTCGAGGTGAGCCCCTGGGTGCGTTTCGACCTCCGCTACCCGCGCGACCCCGTCTGGCGCCTGGTCGCCGGCCTCACGGGCAAGGTCGGGGTGAAGATCGACCTGTGGGGCATCGACAAGGAGTACCAGAAGCAGGTCTTCGAGGTCAGCGAGGAGATCGCCCGGTCCGGCAACACGCCGCCGCGGGTCAGGCTCTTCGACGGCCAGGCTTCGGTCGCGGCCGAGGTGGCGGCCCCCTTCACGGTGCAGGTGGGCGTGGAGGACGCCGAGGACGACGTGACCGACGCATGCTGCGAGGTCACGGTGCGCTCCAGCGACCCCGCCGACGGGGACGGCGGGCTCCTCGGCAGCGGCTTCGGCCGGGGAGTGCACGTCGAGGCGGTCTTCGCCACGGTGGGGCCGCGCACGATCACGGCGACGGCCAAGGACTCCGGCGGCGCGACGGCGACCGCGACGGTGGTGGTCGATGCCCGGAACACGCCGCCGCTCATCCGCGCGTACCAGCCCTACGACGGCCAGCGCTTCTGGGCCAGGGTGCCGCGCCGGCTGCGCGCCGCCACGTACGACCCGAACGAGCCGGACCAGGCCGTGCCGTGCGACAGGCTCGTGTGGACGAGCTCGGCGGCGAGCGACCCGAGCCCGCTGGCGGTGGGCTGCGACGCGGAGGTCACCTTCGCGACCGCGGGCGGCAGGACCCTCACCCTTACCGCCACGGACTCACACGGCGCCCAGGCGACCCACACCGTGAGCGTCGTGGTCGAGGACCCCGGCGAGAACCTGCCGCCGTACGTGGAGATCACGAGACCGTCGAGCGGCGCGGTCGACGTGACAGTGCCCATGAGGCTCGAGGGCAGGGTCGTGGAGCTCGACGGCGAGGGCTACACGACCGTCTGGCGCCTGCAGCGGTCCTACGACAAGGTCACGGGGCTCGGCGGGGCGGTGCTGACCGTGACGCCGCGACCGGACGGCACCTGGGCGGTCACCGACAGCGTCCCCTCGCTGGCGCCGCCCGCGTGCGGCTTCAACGAGGTATTCAAGCTGAGCCTCGTCGCCACCGACGAGAGCGGCCGAGTCGGGGAGGACCTCATCGTGCTGGAGGCCGACAGCATCTGCTGAGCCGCCCCCGACGGGCCAGGCTCGTTCGCCTCACGGGGCGCCCGGCGCCGGCAGCGCCGGGCGCCCGACTCCTCGGCGCCGGGCGACGGCGCCTCACCTTCGCCCCACGTGCCGGAGGCGCGCCGCCTCGACGCCGAGGGCGCCGGAGGCGAGGCTCCTCGGTGCCGTGGGCGCCGGCCGCTGCCATCATGGGGCATGGCCACGCACACGTTCCGGCCCAGCGTCTACCACAACACCTTCGCCGCGCACGCCCCCGTGCTCGAGGTCGCGCCGGGGGACGTCGTACGCACCAGCACCGTCGACGCCCGCGGACGCGGCGCGACCGGCGAGCGCGAGTGCGAGCCCGGCAACCCGCTTACCGGGCCGTTCCGCGTGAGGGGGGCGGAGCCCGGCGACGCGGTGAGCGTGAGGATCTTAGAGCTCACGCCGAACCGCCGCGACGGCTGGGCGAGCCACCGGTTGGCGCCCGTGACGCTGGAGCCGGACTTCGTGGCCGACCTCGAGCCGGCCGGCGAGGCGTCCGCGCGGACCTGGCGTATCGACGTCGCGGCGGGCAGGGTGGAGCCCGACGAGCCCGTGCCGGGGCTCGCGGGCCTCGCCCTGCCCCTCGCACCGATGCTGGGATGCATCGGCGTGGCGCCGGCGCGGGGGCAGGCGATATCGACGGCGACGTCGGGCGAGCACGGCGGCAACATGGACTACCGCGGCGTCGCTCCCGGGGCGACCGTCTACCTGCCGGTGCTCGTGCCCGGCGCGCTCGTGTTCGTCGGCGACGGGCACGCCGTCCAGGGCGCCGGCGAGCTGGCCGGCACCGGCGTCGAGACGTCGATGGACGTGACGGTCGAGATAGGCCTGGTCAAGGGCTCGAGCATCAGGTGGCCCCGCGGCGAGGACGCCGCACACCTGTTCACGCTCGGCAACGCCCGGCCGCTCGACCAGGCCGCCCAGCACGCGGTCACCGAGATGGTGCGCTGGCTCACGCACGAGCACGGGCTGTCGTTCGAGGCGGCTTCGGTGCTCGTCGGCCAGGCCGCCGACCTGGAGGTGGGGAACATGTTCGACCCCGCCTACACGGTCGTGTGCCGCCTGGCGAAGGACCTGCTGCCGCGGCGCTGAGCGGCCGGCGCAGGAGCCCTTGGCTGCGTCGCGGCCCGCTTGACGGCCCGTCCGGCGCGTGGGTAACCTGCCGCCGTCAATCCCTAGTGATCTACTAGGGATTGACCGGAGACCCCCACACACGGAGCGCGCGGCCCCCGGGCCGCGGCGCCGCGAAAGCGAGCCACGATGAAGCCTACCAGGTACCTGTTCGCCTTCCTACTGCTCACCGCGTTCGCCACGTCGTTCGCCCAGGGCCTGACCCTCTACGTCGGCCGCGGCGAGGCGCTCGCCGGACCGATCATCGAGCGCTTCGAGGCCGAGACGGGCGTCGACGTCGTCGTGCGCTACGGCAGCACCGCCGAGCTCGCCGTCCTCATCACTGAGGAGGGAGCGGCCAGCCCGGCCGACGGCATCTGGGCGCAGGACGCCGGCGCGCTCGGCGCCCTCGCGCGTGCGGGCCTCCTGGCGCCCGTGCCCGACGAGCTCTTCGCGAACGTCGCGGCGAAGCACCGCGTCCCTGGCGACCTGTGGGTGCCGGTGTCGGCCCGTAACCGCACGCTGGTCTACTCGACCCAGAGGGTCGACGAGTCCGAGCTGCCCGAGAGCGTCTTCGACCTCACCGACCCCAGGTACCGCGGCCGCGTGGCCTGGGCGCCCACGAACGCGTCGTTCCAGTCGTTCGTCACCGCCCTGCGCGTGACGCACGGCGAGGAGGTCGCGGAGCGGTGGCTGCGGGACATGATCGCCAACGGCGCCAAGGCGTACCCGAACAACAACGCCCAGCTCGACGCCGTCGCGTCCGGCGAGGTCGACTTCGGCCTGGTGAACAACTACTACCTGCTCCGCCGCCTCGAGGAGGAGCCGGACTTCCCCGTGGCCCAGACGTTCTTCGCGGACGGCGACATCGGCAACCTCGCGAACGTCACCGGCATCGGCGTCCTGGCCAGCTCGCGGGACCAGGAGCTGATGCACCGCTTCATCGCCTTCCTGCTCTCCGACGAGGCGCAGGAGTTCTTCACGAACGACAACCACGAGTACCCGATCACCACGACCGTCCAGCCGCACCCCTCCCTCGTGAGCAACGAGGAGGCCGTGCGCGCCGCGCCGGAGGTCGACCTCGGCGCGATCGACGACCTCGAGGGCACCCTCGAGCTGCTGCGCGAGGTCGGTCTGCTCTGAGCGTCGCCGCGCACTTCCCGCTGCGCCCGCGGGCACCACGCCTGCCCTGGTACGTCGTCGTCCCGGCCGTACTGGTCGGGGCGGCGACGCTCCTGCCGCTCGTCTACCTCGTGGTGAGGGCGCTCGAGCTCGAGCCCAGCACCCTGGTCGAGCTGGCGACGCGCAGCCGGAACGTGCGGCTCCTCGGCAACACCGCCGCCCTGGCCGGGCTCGTGCTGGCGGGCGGGACGCTGATCGCCGTCCCGCTGGCATGGCTCGTGACGCGCACCGACATGCGCGGCAGGCGGCTCGTGACGTGGCTCGCCGTGACGCCGCTGGCCGTGCCCGGCTACGTGATGGCCTACGCGCTGCTGGGCCTGGGCGGTTACCAGGGCGTGATGATGCGCCTGTTCGACGTCCTGGTGCCGCGGCCCAGCGGCCTGTGGGGCGCGGCGGCGGCGCTGACCCTCTACACCTTCCCGTACGTCTTCCTCAACGTGCGCAGCGCGCTGCTCGGCCTCGACACGAGCCTCGAGGAGAGCGCGCGCTGCCTGGGCCTGCGGCCGGCGCAGGTGATGTGGCGCGTCGTCCTGCCGCAGCTCCGCCCGGCGCTCCTCGCCGGCTGGCTGGTGGTCGCGCTCTACGTGCTGGGCGACTTCGGCGCCGTGGCGCTGATGCGCTTCGAGACCTTCAGCTTCGCCATCTACACGCAGTACTCGTCGGCGTTCGACAGGAGCCACGCGGCGCTGCTGTCCCTGCTGCTGCTGGCGATCACGACGGCGCTGGTGGCGCTCGAGCTGAGGCTGCTCGGCCGCCGCAGCTACGCCCGGGTGGGGCGCGGCGTGGCGCGCCAGGCCGCGCCGGAGCGCCTGGGCGCCTGGGCGCCGCTCGCCTACCTGTTCGTCGCGGTGGCGCTGGGCGCGGCCCTCGGCCTCCCCGTCCTGACCCTCGTCGGCTGGATGGCGCTCGTCCCTCCCACCACGTCGGCCCTGCGCGAGGTCCTCGGCACGTTCCTCGGCACCGCGACCCTGGCGCTGCCGACCGCCGTCCTGGCCGCCGGGCTGGCCGTGCCCGTCGCGGTGGCGGCGCTGAGGTCGCGCTGGATCGGCGGCAGGCTGCTCGAGCGGCTCGTCTACCTAGGGTACGCCGTGCCGCCCGTGGCGCTGGCGCTGGCGCTCGTGATGTTCGCGATACGCTTCGCGCCCGGCGTGTACCAGACGTTCCCGCTGCTCGTCGGCGCCTACCTCGTGAGCTTCCTCGCGCTGGCGATCGGGCCCGTCCGCAGCGGGCTGATGCAGGTCAGCCCGCGCCTCGAGGAGAGCGCCCGCTCCCTCGGACGCGGCCGGTTCATGGCCTTCGTCCAGGTCGTGATGCCGTCGCTCTACCGCAGCGTCCTCGCCGGCGGCGCCCTCGTGCTGATGGCCGTGATGAAGGAGCTGCCGATGACCTACCTGCTGGCGCCGAGCGGCTACCGCAACCTCGCCGTGAGGGTCTTCGGCCTCACGAACGAGGCGATGATGGCCGCCGCCGCGCCGTACGCGATGGCGATCGTCCTGTTCTCTTCGCTGTTCGTCGGGCTGCTGCTCAGCTACGAGGGCAGGCGCGCGGGCTGAGCGGCCGCTAGTCCCCCGCGCCGGCCGGCTGCAGCGTGACGGCGTCGCCCGTGACCCGTACCCACGCCTCGTCGCCCACCGCCAGGCGGCTGTCGGGCGACGCGAAGACCACCAGCCGCTCCTCCTGAGGCTGGGCCGGGTCGCGGCCCTCGGACGCGGGGCGCACGACCGCCTCGTACGTGACGACGTGCCCCTTGAACTCGCGCCTTATCACCGTCGCCTTCACCGCCGCAGCGCCGGCGCCAGGGTCCGACCCCGCGCCGGCGCCGACTGGCACCAGCTCCAGGTGGTCGGGCCGCAGCGAGACGATCACGCGGCCCTCCGCGGGTCCGGCCAGCGGCACGGCCCCGATCGCGGTGCGCGCGGTGCGGCCGTCGGCCTGCCCCCTCAGCAGGTTCGTCCGGCCGAGGAAGCTCGCCACGAACGCCGTCGACGGCTGGAAGTAGACCTCCTCGGGCGTGCCCACCTGCTGCACCTTGCCGTCGCGCATCACGGCGACGCGGTCCCCGAACGACAGCGCCTCCTCCTGGTCGTGGGTGACCATGATCGCCGTCGTCCCGCTCCGCTCCAGGATCGCCCTGACCTCGTCGCGCGTGCTGCCTCGCAGCGAGGCGTCGAGGTTGCTGAAGGGCTCGTCCAGGAGCAGGATGTGCGGCTGCGGCGCCAGCGCACGCGCCAGGGCGACGCGCTGCTGCTGCCCGCCGGAGAGCTGGTGGGGGTAGCGCGAGTCGAAGACGGTGAGGCCGACGAGGGCCAGCACCTCGGCGGCGCGGCGCCGCTTCTCCTCGCGCGAGCCGCGCAGGCCGAACGCGACGTTGTCGAGCACCGTCAGGTGGGGGAAGAGCGCGAAGTCCTGGAACACGAAGCCGATGCGCCGGTGCTCGGGCCGGACCATGACCCGGTCCGACGCGACCACCTTGCCCGCGACCTCGACGCAGCCCGCGTCCGGCCGCTCGAACCCCGCGATGAGCCTGAGCAGCGTCGTCTTGCCGCAGCCGGACGGCCCCAGCAGGCACAGCACCTCGCCGCGGCGGACCTCCAGGTCGAGGCCGTCGACCGCGGCCGGCGCGTGCGGCGCGTAGCGCTTGGTGAGGCCTGTGACGCGGACGATGAGGTCGGCGGGGGACATGCTCCGGAGCGCATTATCGCCCCTCGAGGCGGGGGTCTCGTGTCGGCCGTGGGCCGCACCGGCGCCCGCCGGTCCGTTCCGACGCCGGAACGCGGGCCACGCGGCCGGAGAGCCCTACGCGAGCCCGCCAGCGGCGCCTCCCGTGGTCCTGCGCTGGCGCGGGGCCCGGCGAGGCGCTAGCGTTGACCCCATGTCGCAGCGCCTACTGGTGGTCCTCGCCGCGGCCGCGCTGTCCTCGTCGCCGGCCGCCCGCGCCCAGCCGAGCGTCGCGTCCCTGCTCCCGGAGACGACGGTGCTCGCGCTGCACGCGTCGCCGGAGGGCGTCGACGCCTCCACGCTCGCCTCGCTCCTGGACGACCTCGACGTCGAGCGCGCCGCGGACGCCCTGCGCAAGCTGGGCGCGCTGATCGAGGGCGCGGCCGACCTCGCCGAGGCCACGGAGGACGGCCCCCTCGACGAGCTCGCCGCCGAGTGCCCCGAGCTCGCGGACGCCCTGGAGGCGGCGGGTCGCGCGTTCGGGCCGACGGCGGTGGGCGTGTCGGTGTCGCGCTTCGACCCGGTGCCGGACCTCGTCCTGGCGTCGCGTCCCGCCGACGACGGCGCGGCCGAGGGCCTGGTCGCGGCCGCGGTCGAGTGCTTCGGGGGCACCGTCCTCGGCCGCGAGGGCACCGCCGACGTCTACCTGCTCTTCGACGGCACCGACCTGCCGCTCCTCGCGGCCGCGTCGGAGGGCTTCGTCGTCGTCTCCACCGACCCCGAGCTCGCCCGCGGTGCGCTCAGGCGGGCGCACGGCTCCTCCGAGCCAAGCTTCGCGACGACGCGGCTCGGCGCCCTCTCGCGCGCGATGACGGCCAGGGGCGTGGGCGTGTCGCTGAACCTCGCCGCGGCGGCCGACGCCCTCGAGCTCTACCGCGGCCTGCTCGGCGAGGCCCCGGAGGCCGGACCCGTCCTCGACCGCTTCGTCACCACGCTGCGCGTCCTCGGCGGCTACGCCTGGCACGCCACGGTCGACTCCGGCGGCGTGGTCGTCGAGTCCGTGGCCGCCTACGACGCCCGCCTCGCCGCCGAGGCGGGCGAGGGCGAGCTCCTCGACCTGCTCACGTGCGACGGCTGCGAGCTCGGCGCCGCCGACCTGCTGCCGCCCGACGCCGTCGCGCTCAGCGGCGGCGTGCTGCCGCTGCGGGCGTTCGTCGCCTGGCTCGACTCGTGGCTGGCGGACCTGAGGGCCGCCGGCCTGGTCGACGCCGACCTGCGCGGGCTCGTGGCTCGACTGCTGGGCGTCGACCTCGACGCCGCCCTGCTCGACTGGGTCGGCGACTCGTGGCACGCCGCCACGCTCGACGTCATCGCCACGGACGCTCGCTCCTGGCTGCACGGAGCGCCGTCGGTGTTGGCCGTGCCCGTCGCCTCGGAGGACGAGGCGCGCCGCGGGGTGGCGCTGTGGCTCGAGGCGCTGCGGCGGGTGGGGGAACTGGGTGAGGGGCTGGCGGAAGGCGCCCCGGTCGACCTCCGTCTCGGCGGCGCCGTGGCGGTGCGCGAGCGCAGCTACCGCGGGGTGGACTACGTGCGGGTGCGCGCCGGCACCTCCCTGGACCTCGGCGTCGGCGTGCTGGGCGGTCACCTGCTCCTCGCCCGGCCGGCCGCGAGCCTCCACGCGGTGATCGACGTCTACCTCGGCTCCTACCGGCCCGTCGGCCGCGCCTGGCAGACGTACGAGAGCCTGGCGCTGGAGGGCACCGCCGTCGACGGGTACCGCATCGCCGACGTGCCGGCGTTCCTGCGCGGCCTGGCCCAGGTCACCGACCTCGCCGCCGGGCCGCTCGCGACGGCCGCTTGGCTGGGCGCCTCCGGCGTCGCGGGCGAGCTCGAGCGCGACGCGGGCCCCGACGAGCTGCCCACCTACGACGAGCTGATCGCGCTGGCCGACGTCGTCACCGAGGCGCTCGAGCTCCTCGCCGACAGGACCGGCGTCGCCATCGGCACCACCGAGCTGCGCGGCGGCGCGCGCTTCACGACCTGGCGCCTGCCCCTGCGGTGAGGCCCGCCGGACAGCCCCGGGTCAGGTCCCGGTAGTGGCGCGGAGCCAGACCGACCCCGCGGCCGCGACGTCGGCCCTGGTCTAGGTGACGAGGCGGGTTCGCTCCGCGGCCCTGCCCTAGGTCGCGGAGCCCGTGCCGGTCGGTCATGCGGCCTCGGGCCGGTGCGCCCTCAGGGCAGCAGGTACAGCCACTCGTCGGTGTCGAACTTCTCGCGCCTGAGCCGCTCGGCCGCCTCGAGCTCGGCATCGGTGAGGCGCGAGGGCGTGAGCCCGTACTTCCTGTCGAACGTGCCGGCCAGGGCGTCGACGATGGTCTCGCGCGGCAGGTCCGTCTGCTGCCGGAGCGGCGTGACCCGCTTGTTCGCGCTTACCGAGCCCTTGTCGGAAAGCTTCTCTCGCCCGATGCGCAGCACCTCCAGCATCTTCGCGGCGTCGATGTCGTACGCCATCGTCACGTGGTGCAGCACGGCACCGGCTCGACGGGTCTGAGCGGCCCCGCCGATCTTGCCCTGGTCGGACGAGATGTCGTTGATGGGCTTGTAGACGGCGTCGACGCCCAGGCCCCGGAGCGCCTCGAGCACCCACGCGTCCATGAAGGCGTAGGAGTCGACGAACGACAGTCCCCGCACCAGGCTCTCGGGCGCGTAGATCGAGTAGGTGATCGTGTTCTGCGGCTCGACGAACATCGCGCCGCCGCCGGTGATGCGCCGGCACACCGTGACGTCGTGCCGCCTCGCGCCCTCCATGTCGACCTCGTTGCGGACCGACTGGAAGCGGCCGAGGATCACCGCGTTCGAAGACCACTCCCAGATGCGCAGCGTCGGCTTGCGCCGGCCGGCGCCGACCTCGAGCGTCAGCACCTCGTCGATGGCCATGTGGAGCCGCGGCGCCGTCGGCTCGTCGTGGATGAACTGCCAGTCGTGCTCGCGCCACCGCGCCAGCATCTCCTCGGGGAAGCGCGCGTCGGTCATGCCCGCTCCCTGGGGGTGTCCTCGTCGATGGCGCGGCGGACCGCCGCGGCGACGGCGGAGGTCGTGAAGCCGATCAGCTCCGCGCCGTCGGGCAGGGCGGCGTCGAGACGCGCGGTGAGCTCCTCCTCGCTGGCGTCAGCGGGCGCTCCTACCAGCGCCGCCGTCATCGCGGCCAGGGCCGTCTCGGGCTCGAGGAAGAAGTCGCCCGTCACCTCGGCCGCCGCGATGCGGCCGCCCTCCACCTCGACGTCGGCCACGACGAGCTTGCCGCCCGGCGTCTTGAACTCTCCGTGCCTCGGCATGCCGCGATGATATGCCCGCCCCCGGGCCCTCCCGGGTCATCAGGAGCGCGAGGCGGAGCACGTCGTCCCAGCGCCTCGCCAGCCACCCTGGCGCCCCGGAGGCCTCGTGGGCGCGGAGCCGCGCAGCCACGGCGCCCGCCGTGCGCTCCACGAGGACCAGCTCGCGCTTCGCCCGCGTCAGCGCGACGAAGAGCACGTTCGCCTCCGCGGCGTCGTCGTCCGCCGCACGCGACGCGCCCGGCTCCCTCTGGGCCTCGGGCGCCGACGGACCCTGGCGCACCGGCTCCGGCGGCCGCGGGCGCTCGCCGCTGCCCCCCGGAGGGGCGCCGTCCGCGTGGGCGGCGGTCGTGTCGGGCGGCGCGTCGCCGCGGTCGGCGCCGATGCCCAGCTCCTCGGGAGCGAGCAGGAACACCCGCTCCGCCTCGCGCCCCTTGGCCTTGTGGACGGTGGCGAGCAGGACCCGGTCGGCGCCGGCCTCGTCGGCGGGGAAGAGCCGACGCAGGGCCGCGACCGCCGCGTCCGCCGCGCCCGAGCCAGCGGCCCCGAGGGCGAGGGCGACCGCGGCGTGGCGCTGCCGGGAGGCCTCCAGCAGGTGCGGCAGCGCCAGGCTGGTGAGGTGCTCGGACTCGAGCCGCCGCCGCTCCTCGTCGTGGGCGGCCGCGACGGCGGCGCGGTCGAGGCGGCCGCCGGCGGCGAGCCGCAGCGCCAAGGCCTCGGCGGAGGGGAGCAGCTCGTCGCCGAGGACCGCGACGGGCCGCCCCGCGGCCGCGAGCGCCAGCGCGAGGTCGAGGAGCGGGCCGTTGGTGCGGCTGAGGACCAGGTCGCCGGGCCGTACCTCGCCGGGCAAGCGTGCGAGGTGCGTGAGGCGCACCGTCCCCTCCGCCGCGCCGGGCGCGGGGAGCATCGCGGGGGAGAGGCGTCGCGCCAGGACCACGTGCCTCACCGGGCACCTGAAGCTCACCGAGAGGGGCAGCCGGACGGCGCCGGTGCGCCGGACGATCCGCGGCAGCGACCGGGAGTCGGCCCCGGCGAAGGCGTAGATCGCCTGGTGCGGGTCGCCGACGAAGAGCGCGCGGGCGCCCGCGGCGATCAGGCGCTCCACGAACGCCAGCGCCAGCCGGCTCAGGTCCTGGGCCTCGTCCACGCACACGAGCTCGTAGCGCGGCGGCGCCAGCCCCTTCCTCACCGGCAGGTAGAGGAGGTCGGTGTGGTCGTGCGCCGGCGCCTCCTCGCCGCGCCGGAGGAGCTCCGCCAGCAGCCGCCGTGACTCGGTCGGCGGGGCCGGGAGCTCGACCCCGTACCTGGCGGCCAGCTCCGCGACCTCGTCGTCCGACGCGAGCGGGGCGAGCTCGAGCCGCGCGAGGCGCGCCAGGTCGGCGAGCGCGTGCCGCGCGTGCGGCGGCGCCCCGGGCAGCCCCGCGGCGAGGCGCTCGTACTTGTCCTCGGCGAGCGCGACCGGCACCCCGGCCTCGCGCAGCACCCTCAGGCCCAGCGCGTGGAGCGTCAGCGCGTCGACGCCGGCGGGCAGCCGATGCCTCAGCTCGGCGGCTGCCGAGCGGTTGAAGGCCAGGAACGCCACGCGCCCCGGCGGCACCCGGAGCTCCTCGACCAGCAGCCTCGCGACCATCACCAGAGTCGTGGTCTTGCCGCTCCCCGCCGTGGCCTCCACGACGCCGTGGCCGTCCGCCCTTCGCACGAACGTGAGCACGGCCGCCTGGTGGGGGTTCGCGAGCATGGCCCGATGTTGTGGCGCCGCCGCGCGGCGCGCCAGAGGCTGGGGCCGAGGACCCGACGGCCCTGGCCTGGCGGCGACATACGGAAGCCGCCGCCTCGTGGGCGGCGGCCTAGGGGTGCGCGGCGCCGGCCGTGAAGCGGGCGGCGCGCGTAGGGCAGGGCGGGCGAGCGCCCTGCTCGCTGGGGCTACTCTGCCAGCGCGGGGCTGCGGCGGCCGCGGGAGCGCCTGCGGCGCCGCCGGGAGCGGCCGTCACCGGGGTCGCCGGGCCGGGCGCCGTCACCGGCGCTCGGCGCCCTGCCGGCCTGGGCCGGCCTCAGGTCCGCGGCGCGTACGCCGGCTCGGCCTCCGGCGAGTGGAGGCCCGCTCGCTGCCGGGCCCTGACCCGCGACGACGGGTGCGCCGCTCGGGCCCGCTCCCCGGCTGGAGGCGGGTCCACGGCCGGCCGCGGGGCGCCCCTGCGCACCGCGTCCCCGGCCGCCGGCCTGTCGCGGCGCCTCGGGCCGTAGCCCTTCGAGCTGGTCGGCGTGGGCGGGGACGAAGCCGTCCACGCGGCGCCGCTCGACGCGGCGGCCTAGGGCGCGTTCCAGGTCGCGGACGCTGCCGAGGTCGGCAGGGGTGACGAACGTCAGGGCCTCGCCGGTGCGCTCGGCGCGCCCCGTGCGGCCGATGCGGTGCGTGTACGCCTCGGCCGTGTCGGGGAAGTCGTAGTTGATCACGTGGCTGACGGCGGCGACGTCGATGCCCCTGGCCGCGATGTCGGTGGCGACGAGGACCTCGTAGGTGCCGTCGCGGAAGCCGTCGAGCGCGGCCTGGCGCCGGCTCTGGGACAGGTTGCCCTGCAGCTCGGCGGCGGCGAAGCCCGCCCTCTTGAGGTTCCCGGCTAGGCGCTTGGCGCGGTGCTTGGTGCGCGTGAAGACGAGCACCGACCGCGCCTCCGGCCTGTCGAGCAGGTGCATCAGGAGCTCGGTCTTGCGCTCCTCCGCGGCCGGCACGAGGTAGTGGTCGATCGTCTCCGCGGGCCTGGAGCGCGAGATCTCGACCCGCACCGGGTCGGTGAGGAGCCCGTCTGCGAGGTGGGCGACCTCCGCGGGCATCGTCGCGGAGAAGAGCAGGCGCTGCGCGGAGGCGGGCACGAGCCCGACGATGCGCCTGACGCTGGGGAGGAACCCCATGTCGAACATGTGGTCGGCCTCGTCCAGCACCAGGACCTCGACCCGACTGAGGTCGGCGTTGCCGCGCTCGACGTGGTCGAGGAGACGGCCCGGGCAGGCGACGATCACGTCGGCGCCGCCGCGCAGGGCCACGACCTGCGGCTGGAAGCCGACGCCGCCGTACACCGTCGCGCTCCTGATCCCGGTGTGACGGCCCAGTCGGGCGAACTCGTCGTTGATCTGCTCGGCGAGCTCGCGGGTGGGGGCCACGACCAGCGCCCGCACGGTGCGGCGCCCGCGGCCGGCGCCCGGCAGCAGGCGCTGCAAGATCGGTAGCACGAACGCCGCCGTCTTGCCTGTGCCCGTCTGCGCCAGGCCGAGCACGTCCCTGCCCGCCATCGCGGCGGGCACCGTCTGGGCCTGGATCGGGGTGGGTCTCTCGTAGCCGGCGTCCTTGACGCCTGCCATGACCTTCTCGTCGAGCTCGAAGCTCGTGAAACCGTCGTTCATCTGAGTCCTCTCATCGGCCAACCACCAGCCGAAGAGGGTCTCTCGCCAGCGGGAAGCGGCTCATACTACACGATGGGAGCACCGCGGGTGCCGGGACGGCCGACAGCCGGGCCGTAGGCGAGGCGGCATGGTACCCGTCGCCGTTGAGCGGCCGCGCGAGCGCGTGCTAGCATCGCAAGGCTCTGTGCCCAGCGACCACACGCTGGGGGAGGCGCCAGCCCGAGCGGGGCGCCCCTGAAGAACGGGAAGCTACGAAGGAGAACGAATGGCTCGCAACCTGTCAGCCATGAAGCGGCATCGCCAGGACGAGAAGAAGCGCCTGGCCAACCGCGCGCGCAAGAGCATGATTCGCACCTTCACGAAGAAGGCGCTGGCGGCCGCGGAGGCCGGCGACTTCGAGGCCGCGGCCAAGTACCAGAAGGTCGTGCAGGGCCTCGTCGACAAGGCGACGAAGACGAACACGCTGCACAGGAACACCGCCGCGCGCCGCAAGTCCCGCCTCGCCAAGCGGATCAACACCCTGCGCCAGCAGGCTCAGGCCTGAGCCGGTAGCGCGCGTCGGCGCTCCGAGGCCGGGCGCCGACGGACGGACCCGTCTACAGGGGAGCAAGGCCCGCCAAGGCCATGGCCTTGGCCAGGGCCTCGTCGAACATGGCCGGCGTGAGCCGGCCGGTGTTCGTGTTCTGGAAGCTCACGTGGTAGGCGTCTACGAGCGGCAGGGCGCCGGCCGCCTCGGCCCCGTCGAGCCTGTCCAGGCGGTGCACGGCGCCGTGCGCGAACGGCGCGTCCTTGGCGCGCACCTGTAGCCCCCTCGCCCGGTAGAGCCGCAGCACCGCGTCGTGGCCTATGCGCCCCAGGGCCAGCAGCGCGCGCGCCCGCGCCAGGCCCCGCAGGTCGTGCTCGAGCCAGCGGCGGCAGGTGGAGAGCTCCTCCGGCCGCGGCTCGTTGCCGGGCGGGACGCAGCGCAGCGAGGCCGTGATCCAGACGCCCCTCAAGGTCAAGCCGTCGTCGCGCGAGACCGCCGTGGGCTGGCTCGCCAGACCGGCGCGGTGCAACGCGGGGTAGAGGAAGTCGCCCGACGCGTCGCCCGTGAACATCCGCCCCGTGCGGTTGCTGCCGTGGGCGCCCGGGGCCAGGCCGACGATCACTAGGCTCGCGTCGGGGTCGCCGAAGCCCGGGACCGGCGCTCCCCAGTACTCTTGGTCCCGGTAGGCGCGCCGCTTCTCGCGCGCCACCTGCTCCCGGTACACGGCCAGCCGGGGGCAGAGTCGGCAGCCGGCCAGCTCCGGCGGGTAGGGGTCGAAGCCCGTAGCCATCGCAGGTCGGACCATAACCCCGTACGGGCGCGAGGCGGCAGGGTCAGGCGGCGCGGGGCGGCAGGGTCCCGGGACGGGGCCGGGGCCGCGGGCCGCAGGCCGGGGCCGCGCCGTGGCGGCGCGCTGCGCCGTGGAGCAACGCCGCCAGGGTGCCGCGGCCGACCGCCGCTGATAAGCTCCCAGCGATGGCCGGGACGCGCATCGTGCTCGTCAGGACGAAGGACTCGGCCAACGTCGGCGCCGCGGCGCGGGCCATGAAGAACTTCGGCCTCGACGACCTCTGGCTGGTCGCGCCGCGCTGCCGCGTCGACGACCGCGCCCGGGCCCTGGCGGCGAACGCCGCCGACCTGCTGGAGAGGGTGCGGGTCGTCGACGACCTCGAGGAGGCCCTGGCCGGCCTCCGAACCGTGGCGGGCACGAGCGCGAGGGCGCGGCGGGCGCCGTCCTACAGGGTGGCCACCCCGCGAGAGGCGGCGCCGCTGCTCGTCGAGGGCACCGGCGTGCTGTTCGGGCCGGAGGACCACGGCCTGTCCAACGAGGAGCTGACGCGGTGCCAGCTCCACGTGGTGATCCCCACGGCCGGTCTCGCGTCCCTGAACCTGGCGCAGGCCGTGCTCGTCGTGGCCTACGAGACCTGGCTGGCCAGGCTCGCGGGAGCGCAGGCGCCGGAGGCGCCTGCCGGCCTCGCCGCGGTGGGGCGCGGCGGCAGGACGGGGGAGGCGCCGGCGAGCCGCGACCAGCTCGAGCGCTTCTACGCGCAGCTCGAGGGCACCCTGCTGCGCATCGGGTACACCGACGAGCGGCGCGCCCCCAGCGTGATGCGGATGTTCCGGGCCATCTTCGACAGGGCCGACCTCAGCGCGCACGAGCTCTCGGCGCTGCGCGGCCTGGCGAGCCAGGCGCGCTGGGCCGCCGACCAGCCGCCGGAGCGGCTGCGCCCGGTGCCGGAGGAGGAGACCGGTTAGCGCGCGCCGGCCGCGTGGGGGCGCGCTGTGGGCCGTGGGCTCGCGT
>Ga0207872_100051_pt1 | contig 103034 bp, 87 predicted proteins | sample Passage260B_FD_187372 | JGI IMG/M metagenome (GOLD analysis project Ga0207872, IMG submission 187372) | Cellulose adapted compost microbial communities from Newby Island Compost Facility, Milpitas, CA, USA - Passage2 60B (SPAdes) (version 2) ...
GATCATACGATCCACGAATGTGAATGATTTTGCTGTGGATTGGATTAGGGTGAATTCTACCAGTCCGACCGAAATTGTTGTGGAAGTAAAACTGAGAACTGCATCGGCTACATCTGGCGCAAAAGCAACGCCCGGAGTATACGCAGGATTTTAAATGCGGCCCCGCTTTGTGCGGGGCCTTATATTTGGGGGTGTAAGCGATAAGGAACTGATGATATAATTTTAGAAAGCGGTATGTTAAAAAAATGAAAGGAGGCTATTGTGGATGAAAGATATATTTGTTCACGCCGGAATGTGGAAAACGGGTACGACCAGCATACAGGAAACTTTATATGCACCCGAAAATATCCCAATACTGAATCGGAATGGTTATTTGTATCCAAGATGTTTGCCTGCCAATCATTCGTATTTTTTTTATTGCGCTTTTAACGATCACCCCGAATATTATCACGAAAACATCAGAAAAGGATACAGCCTTCAAGAAATAAAAGAAATCAACGAGAAAAACTTATCGAATTTAAAAAGGGAAGTAGAGGAGGCTAGGCCGGACAAATTAATATTCTCGGCAGAATCCATTCCTACGCTCACCTTAGACGGACTTAACAGAATGAAAAACTACCTGGAATCAAATTTTGGTGAACGGGTCAACATTCATTTGATCGTGTACGTCAGAAACCATTTGAAGTGGGCAGTGAGTGACTGTCAGGAAAAGATTAAAAGCGGGAAAAGCAAAGAAGTTGCTTTGTACGAAACGATAAAAGGTATTAGGGACGTGTTCTCGAATTTCGTGGGCAGGGTGCTAAAAGTTTTCGGGGAAAAAGCCAAGGTTTTTTCGTTTGACGATGCTATAAAACACCCGCAAGGACTTGTAGGCCACTTTCTGTCAATCGTTGGATTTAGCCAGAAGGAAATAAGTGAATTTCGTATTGTGAGGGCGAATGAAAGTATCTCTCTTGTCGCCGCAGATATTATGTCATATGTAAACGAAAAGATGCCCCTAGACGTAGGGGGAAGAATCCACGAGAGGAGGTATGACGGTGATTACCACGCGCTAATGAGAATACGAGGACCAAAGTTTGACCTTTCCAATCGTGACAAGCAAAAGGTTTTTGAAAATAGCCAAGAAGATATTCGATGGTTGAAAGAAAATTGCGGCATTGACTATTCTAACGCGCAATTAGTGTTTAGCGAAGAGGAGAGGGTACTATTCGACGAGGAAACTATTAGGGACATTGAAACGGCATATCATTACCTTTCAATACCGGTAAAAGAAGTTGTTCTTGAATACATTCAAAATCAATTTTACACTCGTCCGCATCTTCGGGAATTGTACGACAAGCTATCAAAGGATTTTGCTGTGGAAAGAAGGTTTATTGATCAACTTGGAATAAAGGAAACGATAGATCGAGCCGAAATATACAGAGAAATAGCGTTAATGCTGGAACATCACAATCAAATAGAGCAAGCAAAAATGATGATGGAAAAAGCCTTGATGTTAAGGCCTCATGGACCATTTATTCAAGCAAAAATAAAAGAATATGAAGAACGACTAAAAATTAAAGGCTCCGCCTAATTGACCACATTTTGACCACGTATGCAAAGGAACGTTTGGTATCATATCGCTATATTCGGAAAAACAAAAAAGCCTGAAAAACCGCGTGGTTATGCGGTTCTTCAGGACATTTGGGTGTTTATCGGAACAAAAATATATTAAAGAAAATTCGGTATACATTATGTTTATGAGAAGATTAAAGATGATTATCCTAATTATTTAGCAGATATAATTAATAAGGCTGGAATAACAGTAGATCTTGAATCGTTAAAAAATAATGGAAGAAAAACGGTAAAAATTATATCAAACAACTTCGTAGAAGAATTCAAAAAGAGATTAGCTCAAATTTAAACCGAACAATAATAAGTCTGAAACCCATAAATCCAACTATGAATGTTTATATCTTATAACTGTTTCTTTTGGTGTGCCTATATCTTTAATTCTGCCGTTTTCTAACCACATAACTTTTGTGCATATGTTTTCTATTAATGTTAATGAATGTGAAACTAGTAATACGGTCGTTCCATTGTCGATTATGGAGCGGATCTTCCGCTCCGATTTTTCTTGAAAATGTTTGTCTCCCACTGACAGCACTTCGTCCACGAGCAAAATGTCAGGTTGTACGATCGTGGCGATGGAGAAACCCAGTCTGGCCCGCATGCCGGAAGAATAGTTTTTCAGCGGCATATGGATGAATTTGCCCAATTCGGAGAATTCGATGATCTCCTCGAGCTTTTCCGAGATAAATTGTTTGGAATGACCCAGCAAAAGGCCGTTTAAATAAATGTTCTCAATGCCGGTCAGTTCATCGTTGAATCCCGCTCCCAGCTCGATCAGGGGAGCCATGGAGCCGAATCTTTCGCAGGTCCCCGACGTTGGCTTGATGACGCCCGCAATGGTTTTGAGCAATGTGCTCTTGCCCGCGCCGTTGTGACCGATGATCCCGAATACTTCGCCTTTCTTGACGGTAAAACTGACGTCTTGCAAGGCAAAAAAATCCTCATACCGGATTTCGCGTTTTATCTTTTTGATGAAGAAATGTTTCAGGGAATCGATTTTTTCCGTGGGAATCCGGTATTTTACCGTGATGTTGGAGACGCGCACGGCAATGTTATCCATTTTGACCTAACCTCATAATTACAGGTGATAGATGAAACGGTCTTGGCTTTTGTAGAAGACGAAAAGACCAGAGATCCCAAGTACGAGTACGTATAATATGGATTTGAGATGATCAAATGCTGAGGGCAGGGTTCCGTAAAGTACCATATTGCGGAACATTTCCATAATGATGAATAAGGGATTAAACTGGATAAAAATCAGAAATTCATCCGGAATGATCGAGACCGGATAGAAAATGGGCGATAAATACATGATGATCGTGAGAAAAACGGAATAGAGGTATTTGGTATCTTTGAAAAAGACGTAAATCGAAGAAAGCAGCAAACCTGCACCTACCGAAATGCCGAATAAATAAAATAAGGGAATGAAGAACAGAAGGCTTGTCCAACGGAACGGAACGCCCATGACCACCATGAGCAGCACGAAAGGGATGAGGGCGATGAGCGTGGTGACGAATGAAGAACAAACCCGGGACAATGGAAAAAAATATTTCGGAACATAAATTTTTCGAATCAATGACGAATTTGCCTGAATGGATGTCAGCGCAAAATCCGTTGACTCCGCAAAGAATTGATAAATGATCCTCCCTGCCATGACGTAAGCGGGGAAGTATGCAATATCGCTCTTGAAAAGGGTCATAAAAACAATGCTGATCACAATGGTCATCAGCAATGGGTTCAACATGCTCCAAAGCACGCCGAGCACTGAATTTCGGTATTTCAGCTGGATGTCCTTTTTGACCAGCTCGAATAATAAGTCCTTATACTTGATAAAGTTGGCGACAAATCTGCCAAGCGTGTTCAACACATACATGTGCGATCACCCGTCTTCGATCCATTATAGCACGATGGATCCGCGGCAGACCAACAAGCTGCGGGTTTTCGTCCGCTGCCGCAACATATTAAAACCATATCCATGTATCAGGAGCTAGGTATGACGTTTGAAGCGGTTTTTGCACTTACTCTTATCCTGCTAATGATTGTATGTTTGGTGTTGGAACTGGCCAGGCCGGAATACATCATTCTGTTTGTGCTGTCCCTTTTCATCCTGACGGGTGTTATCACCCCGGCGGAGGCGCTGAAGGGGTTTTCCAATCAAGAGCTGATGACCATCGCGTTGCTCTTCGTGGTGGCGGGCGCCGTGCAGCAGAGCGGGATGTTTCACACGACTGTCAAGAAAGTTTTGGGGAGCGGCCGGCGGCCAAGGTGGACTTTGATTCGCATGATGGGAATTGTTTCGGCGTTTTCCGCTTTCATCAACAATACGCCCATTGTAGTGATGCTTCTTTCGGAAATCAAACGGTGGTGCCGGTCAAATGGCGTTTCGCCTTCCAAATTTCTGATTCCTTTATCTTACGCGGCGGTGTTTGGGGGAACACTCACGCTGATCGGTACGTCTACCAATCTGGTGGTGCAGGGGCTCCTCGTGGAAAGCGGGCACCCTGGCATGACGATGTTCCAAATCGGGATGATCGGGCTTCCGGCGGCCGTGCTTGGCATTATATATATGGCCACCATCGGTTATCGTTTGTTGCCTTCCCGGCCGGACGTGGAGGATACGCTGGCATCCAGCAGCCGGGAATACCTGATCTCGGTTCGGGTGGCTGACCACTGCCCGATTATTGGCAAAACCATCGAAGAAGCGGGCTTGCGAAACCTCACTGGGCTGTATCTGTTTGAGATTGTCCGCGGCGGGGAAATCATCACGCCGGTCTCCGCGGGTGAAAAAATTCGGGCCGGGGATCGGTTGATTTTCACAGGAATTGTGTCGACCATTGCCGAATTACAAACCATCAAGGGGCTGGAGATCGAAACGGACAATCCCGTCGAGCTGTTCGAATTACAGAATGGCAACGCCCAGCTGGTAGAAGCCGTTATCTCGTCCCATTCCTCCCTGCTGAACAAAACCGTGAAGCAGGTACAGTTTCGCAGCCGCTACGACGCCGCGGTGGTGGCGGTCTACCGGGACCGGGAACAGGTCCGGCGGAAAATCGGCGACATCGTGCTTAAGCCGGGCGACACGATATTGCTGCTTACCGGGAAAGAGTTTGAGAAGCGGTCGGGTTCCCACCGGGATTTCTATGTCATATCAGACGGGGAAAAGCACCGTTTGTTCGACAGGAGCAAGACGTTTCTGGTGGTGCCGTGCCTGCTGGGGGTCGTTTTGCTTCCCACACTGCAGGTTATGTCGACGATGAAGGCAGCGTTGTTGGCTGTTCTGGTGTTGACCCTCGGACAAGCCGTCAGGGTTCAGGAAGTCGCCAGTTTCATCCCTTTTCGAATCCTGCTTCTCATCGCAGGGGCTTTCGGTATCGGGGCGGCGCTGGACGAAACGGGCGTTGACGACGCACTGGCTGGCATGATTGTGAAAATGGCGCCGGATCTTGACAAAATTGCCTTGGTCCTGCTGATTTACCTCTTCACGAATCTCTTGACTGAACTCATTACCAACAGCGCCGCTGCGGCGATTATGTTTCCGATTTCGCTATCCCTGGCTCAGCAGACAGGGACGGACCCGATGGCTTTCATCCTGCCGCTGACACTGGCCGCATCAGCCGGTTTCGCCTCACCCATCGGCTATCAGACCCACCTATTGGTTTACGGTCCGGGCGGGTACCGCTTCGGCGATTTCGTCAAAGTGGGAGCACCCCTGAACCTGCTGTTCATGCTGACTACGGTGGTCCTCGTCCGGGTATACGGGCTGGTTTAAAATACATTGAAGAAAGGATCCTGATGATGTACAACAAACCTGCAAACATTGTATGGCAACCGATGAAAGTCACCAAAGAAGACCGGAGACGGCTGAACGGGCACGGAAGCTGCGTGCTTTGGTTCACGGGCCTGTCCGGATCGGGCAAGTCGACCCTCGCCACGGAAGTGGAGAAAGAGCTGTACCAAAGAGGCGTTCGCACTTACGTGTTGGACGGGGACAACATCCGGCACGGGCTGAACCGGGATCTGGGCTTCGGCAAGGACGACCGCAAGGAAAACATCCGCCGGATCGGCGAGGTGGCCAAGTTGTTCGTGGACGCCGGGATCGTCACTCTTACGGCGTTCATTTCGCCTTACCGGGAAGACCGGGACATGGTCCGGGCTTTGTTCAAAGAAGGCGAATTCATCGAAATCTACGTCAGGTGCAGTCTTGAGGAATGCGAGCGCAGGGATCCGAAAGGGCTGTATCAAAAGGCACGCCGGGGTGAAATCAGGGATTTCACCGGAATTTCCGCTCCTTACGAGGAACCCGTAAATCCCGAACTGGTGGTGGATACCGAAAGGGAAACGGTGGAGGAATCGGTGGGCAAAGTTCTGGATTTCCTGTCCTTAAAAGGTCTATTGTGAGGGAGCAGTCTTGTGAAAGGCATCATTCTTGCCGGCGGGACGGGCTCGCGTCTGTATCCGCTGACCAAGGTGACGAACAAGCACCTGTTGCCCGTCGGGAAATATCCGATGATCTACCATGCCATCGCCAAGCTGAAAGAGGCGGGGATCACGGAGCAGCTGATCGTGACCGGCCGGGAACACATGGGCGATGTGGTAAACCTGCTCGGCAGCGGCCGGGAATTCGGGGTGTCGTTTACGTACAGAGTGCAGGACGAGGCCGGCGGCATCGCCCAGGCGCTGGGGTTGGCGGAGCAGTTCGTCGGCGGCGACCGGATGGTGGTCGTGCTGGGGGACAACGTGTTTTCCGCCAGCATCAGGCCGTTCGTGGAGCGTTTCCGGCAGATGGAGCGGGGGGCCATGATTCTCCTGCACGAAGTTCCGGACCCGCAGCGGTTCGGCGTGGCGGAGCTGACGGAAGACGGCGGGAGAATCGCCTCAATCGAGGAAAAGCCGCTCCGGCCCAAGAGCCGCTATGCGGTGACCGGCATATACATGTACGACGCCCGCGTTTTCGAGATCATCCGGGGACTCAGGCCGTCCGCGCGGGGCGAGCTGGAAATCACCGACGTCAACAACGCCTATATCGCGTCGGGGGAGCTCATGTACGACATCCTGCCCGGCTGGTGGACCGACGCGGGGACGCACGCATCGTACCTGCGGGCCAACGAGCTGGCGAAGGATATCGTGCTGGGTGCGGAATTCGAAGGCTGAGGTGTGGCGGTTTTGAAAGTTCATCCATGCAGGCTGCCGGGGGTCAGGCTGATCGAACCGGACGTGTTCGAGGATCGCCGCGGCTTTTTCATGGAGTCGTATAATGAAGCGAAATTCGCGGAACTGGGCATTCGCTGCCGCTTCGTGCAGGATAACCATTCCCTGTCGGTGGAACGCGGCGTGCTGCGGGGATTGCATTATCAACTGAAACCGCGGGCGCAGGCGAAGCTGGTGCGGGTGATCCGCGGAGCCGTCTATGACGTGGTGGTGGATTTAAGGCGCGGATCCCCCACGTTCGGGCAGTGGGAAGGGTTCGTTCTTTCAGCGGAGAACAAGCTGCAGCTGTTTGTGCCCCGGGGATTTGCCCACGGTTTCTGCACGCTGGAGCCGGGAACCGAAGTTTTATACAAGGTGGACGACCTGTACGCGCGGGACCTGGAGCGGGGCATCGCCTGGAACGATCCGGCGCTTGGCATCCCGTGGCCGGTCGCGAAACCGATTCTGTCGGACAAGGATGCGCGACATCCGCCCCTGGCCGAAGCGGAGTACAACTTCACCTACGAGGAGGACGGCCTATGAAGCTCATGGTGACGGGCGGCGCCGGTTTCATCGGGAGCAACTTTGTGCATTACATGCTGCGCGAACACAAGGATGTGGAAATCGTCAACGTCGATCTGCTCACCTATGCGGGGAATCCGGACAACCTTCGCCCGGTGGAGGGGGACGCGCGGCACCGCTTTGTGCGGGCGGACGTGGCCGACCGGGAAGCGATGGAACCGCTGTTTGCGGAAGGGTTCGACGCCGTGGTCCATTTTGCGGCGGAGTCCCATGTGGACCGCAGCATCGCGGATCCGGGGGTGTTCGTCCGGACGAACGTGCTGGGCACGCAGACGTTGCTTGATTTGGCCTTGAAATATAAGGTAAGCCGCTTTGTTCAAATCTCCACGGATGAAGTATATGGCACGCTCGGGGAAACGGGACGGTTCACCGAAGCGTCGCCGCTTGCCCCGAACAGCCCGTATTCCGCCAGCAAGGCGGGAGCGGACCTGATGGTTCGGGCGTACCACGAAACGTACGGATTGGATTCCGTCATCACGCGCTGTTCCAACAATTACGGTCCTTACCAGTTTCCGGAAAAGCTCATTCCGCTCATGATCATGAACGCCCTGGACGACCGGATGTTGCCTGTGTACGGCGACGGGCTTCATGTGCGTGACTGGTTGCATGTGGAAGATCACTGCCGGGCGATCGACCTTGTGCTGCGAAAAGGGCGGCCGGGTGAAGTCTACAACATCGGCGCAAATAACGAACGCACAAATCTGGAGGTCGTGCGGACGATCCTGCGGGAATTGGGCAAGCCGGACACGCTCATCTCCTTCGTGTCGGACCGCCCGGGCCACGACCGGCGGTACGCCATTGATGCGGGCAAAATCCGGCTGGAGCTGGGATGGGAGCCGCGGTACGATTTTGCGGCGGGCATCCGGGAAACGATCCGGTGGTACGTGGTAAACCGGGAGTGGCTGGAACGGGTGAAGACGGGCGCTTACCGGGAATCGCTGCCGCCGGTGGAACGACCATCTGTGAGGCAGCCGCGGCCGGATTGACGGAAGGTCTGTGTTGAATCGACGGGGAGGCGGTGCGGCATGCGCGTGCTGGTGACGGGCGCCGGCGGGCAGCTTGGACGGGAATTGTGCTCGATGACTGATGGGCAAGTAGAAGTGGTCGGGCTGGACCGGCGCGCTCTGGATGTGACCGATCTGGCGCGGTGCCGGGAGGCCATCGCGGCTTATCTCCCTGATGCGGTGATTCACGCCGCCGCCTATACCGCGGTGGACCGGGCGGAGGAGGAGCCGGACGAAGCCTTCCGGGTCAACGCCGCCGGGACGCGCAACATGTCTCTGGCTGCGCGGGAGGGGCAGGCGAAATTCTGCTACATCAGCACCGATTACGTGTTTGACGGCCGGGCTTCGGCGCCCTATAACGAGTACGATGCGCCGAACCCGCTGAACGTTTACGGCAAGTCCAAGCTGGCAGGGGAGCGGCTTGCGCAGTCGCTGTCGGACCGGTGGTTTGTGGTTCGCACGTCGTGGGTGTACGGGGCGCATGGTGCCAATTTCGTGAAAACGATGCTTCGGCTTGGCGCGGAGCGGGGCCGGGTGCAGGTGGTGGCCGACCAGAAGGGGTCCCCCACATGGGCGAAGGATCTGGCGGCTTTCCTGCTGGCACTGGTTTCCACGGAAGCTTATGGCATTTATCATGCCACGAACGCGGGGCATTGCTCCTGGTACGAGTTCGCGAGAGCGATTTTCGAGGAAAAAGGGATGCGGGTCGAAGTCGTCCCCTGCACGACCGAAGAGTTCCCGCGACCCGCAAGACGCCCGGCGTATTCCGTGCTGGACGGCGCCGCCGTCCGGTACAACGGTTTGCCGGCGATGCGCCACTGGCGGGAGGCGTTGCGGGAATTTCTGCGGGAGTGGAGGGAATGACGTGCAAGCGGGACACGCGGAAAGAGACGGTCAAACGGATGCAGGCGGGGTGAAGGACGGATGGGGGAGGAGCGGCAAGCCCGAAAGAACGGACCGGAGTCGGGTGATCAGGCGACAGGAACGGGAAAAAAGGAAACGGAAAACGGCAATACCGTCGCCGGAAGCGAAACTGCGGAAGCGGCGTCGGGAAGCGGGACGCAGGGAGCCGGATCCGACCATCCGCCCGACGGGCCGGCCGAAAACCAGCCTTCCGTCGCCGTGTGCATCGTGACCTACAACAGCGCGGCCTGGATCGATGAGTGTCTGGCCAGCCTGCGCCGGCAGACGTGGCGGAACCTGTCGGTTGTGGTGGTGGACAACGCTTCGACGGATGACACCGTATGGAGGGTCGGGCGCGCGGACGCGAATGTGCGGCTGATCCGCAGCGATCGCAATCTCGGCTTCGCCGCCGGGCAGAATTTGGCGATCTCCTCCGCCGAAGCCGATTACTATTTGGTGCTCAATCCCGATGTATGGCTTGCGCCGGATTATGTGGAACGGCTGGTCAAGCTGATGGAAGAGCGGCCGGAGATCGGCAGCGCGACGGGGTGCCTGGTGCGGGCGGACGGGTCGGGTGTCCTGGATTCGGCCGGGCTGGCCATGTCCTGGACCCGACGAGCGGTAGACCGCGGTGCAGGCATGGCGCCGGAGAAATATGGCGAACCCGGCGAGGTGTTCGGCGTGTCGGGGGCAGCGGCCATGTACGCATGCCGGATGGTACGCGATGTGAAGATCGACGGGGAATTTTTCGATGAGGATTTTTTTGCGTACAAGGAAGATGTCGATGTCGCCTGGCGTGCCCGGCTACTGGGATGGAAAGCCTGGTATGAGCCCAAGGCGCGGGCCGTGCATGTGCGCGGCTGGGGATCGGGTTCCGACCGTGGAAACATTTCTTTGACAGTACGCCGCCATTCATACAAAAACCGTTACCTTGCCATCCTGAAAAACGAAACCTTCGACCTGTTTTGGTGGCTTCGTCTGCCGGCGCTGCTCGCGGTGGAATTGGCCTGGCATCTGTTGCTTCTCGTTCTGGACCCAAAGGTGCTGGGCGTCTGGGCGCGTATGCCGGATCATCTGCGGCGCGCATGGCGGAAGCGGCGCACGTTGCAGGAGATGCGCCGTGCCCGTGCGGGCTCCCGTCCGGCCGAACCCGCCGCTTCTTCGCCGGGAGCCGGCGCGCCTTCGGCGCCCGGGGGGTGAACGCGCTGGACAAGCCCGTTCGCGCATCCGTTATCATTCCCACCCTGAACGCGGCGGCATGGCTGCCGGAGCTAATCGCGAGACTCAAGTCGCAGTCGCTTCCGCCGTCGGAAATCATCGTCGTCGATTCGTCTTCTTCGGACGGCACGGCGGAGCTGGCGGCGGCGCATGGCGCGCGGGTCGTCTCCGTCGCGAGGGACGACTTCGATCACGGGGGTACCCGCAACCTTGCGGCCAGGCAGGCCCAAGGGGACGTGCTGGTGTTTCTGACGCAGGATGCCCTGCCGCTGGATGATGGTTTTTTGGCGGCGTTGGTTCGGCCCCTCCTGGAGGAAGAAGGCGTGGCGGCGGTTTGCGGCCGGCAGGTGCCGCGTCCCGACGCCGACGTGCTGGATCGGACGGCACGGGAATTCAATTATCCGCCCGAGCCAACCCGGAAAACGTTGGCGGACGCGGACCGGTACGGGATCAAGGCGTTTTTTTTCAGCAATGTCTGTTCCGCGGTGCGACGCGACGCGTTCGAAGAGGCGGGCGGTTTTCCCGAGCCGGCCATTTTGAACGAGGACATGGTTCTGGCCGCCCGCCTGATGCAGGCCGGATACGCGGTGGCATACGAACCCGGCGCGCGGGTCTGGCACTCCCATCGGTATTCGCCGGTGCAGCAGTTCCGGCGGTATTTCGACATCGGCGTCTCCCTGCGCATGAACGACCGGCTGCTTCGGTATGCCAAGGCGGAAGGCGAGGGCGCCCGGCTCCTGCGCCATCAGCTGAGGGTCCTCTCCCGCGAACGCCGCTGGGGAACGATGCCGCGCCTCATGCTGGAAGCGGCGGCCAAGTATGCCGGATACCGGCTTGGGCTCGCGCACCGGAAATTGCCGCTGTTCCTTTGCCGAAAATTCAGCATGCACCGGCATTTTTGGGATCGGGGAAAACCGCGTCATCCGAAACAAAATGGTTCGGAAACGGGAGTCTGATTTGCAATATTTTGCACGGCATCCCAGCAGGTTATGCGCCTTCCGGGCGGGTTTCCGGCGCACACTAAACCCGGATTCCCTCGCAAGGGACCGGGGAGGTGCGATCGGAATGGCACGCGGAAGAAACGGCGGGCGGAAGCCTCTGGTGCCGGAATGCAAGCCCGCGCTGGATCAAATGAAGTATGAAATCGCCGCGGAACTGGGGCTGTCCGGCGTGCTCACAGCCGCGGGAGGCGCTGCGGATGCCGAATTTGCCGCCGAACTGGGCGACGCGGGTTCAACCGGGCGCCGGTTCGGGCGACCGTACCTGGGCCACATCACCGCCCGGGAAGCGGGGCTCATGGGCGGCAACATCACGCGCAGGCTGATCGCCCAAAGCGAAACCGGCTTTATGTAACATGATGAAGCACGGGCAAGTCCCCGGTTTGCGGCGCCTTGCCCGTGCGGCCTTTGCAGGCAACGATCCGAAGCCGCCGGGCGGCTTGACGATACCGGGCGAATGCCGATTGACAGGGGACGACAGTTTCGCTATCATTCAAATGAAGGTCCGAGCATTTCAACCTTTTCCGGGCGGAAAAGGTTCATTTTTTGTGTCGGGAGGGGAAGCCCGTGGGCGCGACGGGGAGACGTTTGTTCACCTCCGAGTCGGTGACGGAAGGTCACCCGGACAAAATTTGCGACCAGATTTCCGACGCGGTCCTGGATGCGTTTCTGGCCGCCGATCCTTATGCGCGCGTTGCCTGCGAAACGGCCGTGACCACCGGGCTGGTGGTCATCATCGGCGAGATTTCCAGCAAGGCGGACAACATCAACATTCCGGCCATTGCCCGCCGCACGATCCGCGAAATCGGTTACACGCGGGCCAAGTACGGCTTTGACGCCGATACCTGTGCGGTGATCACGTCGCTGAACGAACAGTCCCCCGACATCGCGCAAGGGGTCAACGCCGCCCTGGAAAGCCGGGACGGGCAGGATGTCACCCGGGAGACCGAGAACATCGGCGCCGGCGATCAAGGGCTGATGTTCGGCTTCGCGACCAATGAGACGCCGGAATACATGCCGCTGCCGATCGCCCTGGCGCACCGCCTGTCGCGCCGGCTGGCCGAAGTCCGCAAGAACGGCACGCTTCCCTACCTGCGGCCGGACGGCAAGACGCAGGTGACCATCGAGTACGAAGGCGACCGGCCCGTTCGCGTGGAAACCATTGTCGTTTCCACCCAGCATGCGGAAGACATTCCCCTCGAACAGATCCACCATGATGTGCGGGAACTCGTCATCCGGCCGGTGGTGCCGGAAGAGTGGCTGGACGGGGATACGAAATATTTTATCAATCCGACGGGGCGGTTCGTCATCGGCGGACCGCAGGGCGACGCCGGCCTGACCGGCCGCAAGATCATCGTCGACACCTACGGCGGTTACGCGCGGCACGGCGGAGGGGCGTTCTCCGGCAAGGATCCGACCAAGGTGGACCGTTCCGCCGCGTACGCCGCGCGCTACGTGGCGAAAAACATCGTCGCCGCGGGTCTGGCCGACCGGTGTGAGATTCAGCTGGCCTATGCCATCGGCGTGGCCAATCCCGTGTCGATCAGCGTCGACACCTTTGGCACGGGCAAAATCGCCGACGAGAAACTGGTGAAGCTGGTTCGCGAGCATTTCGACCTGCGCCCGGCGGGCATCATCCGGATGCTCGATCTGCGGCGGCCGATCTACCGCCAGACGGCGGCATACGGCCATTTCGGACGCAACGATCTCGATCTGCCGTGGGAACGGCTGGACAAGGCCGACCTTTTACGGAAAGCCGCATTGAGCTGAAGGCGGTTTCGGCGGGGGAGCACAACCCCCGCCTATTTTTTTGCGTTTAAATATATGGAAAAAATTCGGGACTGCCGAATCCGCAAAAAAATTGCACCTTTCGTCCCTAAAAATGCCATCCCGCCAGTCCGAAATAATAGAAAGCACAGTATGTCCCGTTTCGGAGGTAAGGTCATGCGGAGTTTCCGGGGTTCCACACTGTCGTCTGCCAATCCGCGCATTCGGACAATCTCCGTCATGATGTCTTTTTTGCTGTGTGTCGAACTGATTTTGTCCTCCGTGTTTTTTCCGAAATCGGCGCATGCCGCCATCAGCGAAGTGAGCCGGGATCCGGCTCCGGCGCCGAATTTGCAGATCGTTTCCCACAGGGATCTCGTTCTCCGGTTCAACGAGCCGGTTTTGCGGGGAACCGGACAAATCGAGCTTTTTGAAAGACTGCCCAATGGAGATCTGGCTGCGCAGGCGGCCGATGCCATTTCCGTGTCCGACACCGGGCGCGTGCAGATGGAGCAGATCCTGGGCGCGAACGGCGCGGTCGTCGGCATGAACGTCATCATCAAGCTTGATCCCGACAAACTGGAACCCGGCAAGACCTATTCCGTGATCATTCCGGAAGGGGCTTTCTACGGCAAGAACAGCAACGAGCCATACGCCGGCATACGCGACAAGGATGAATGGTTTTTTCAAATCAAAAATTTCGCGATCGTTCCCGCCTCGCGTGTGCCCGCGAACGGCCAAACCTTCGTGGATGCGGACGACAGGATCAGTCTGGAATTTGAATTCAACGACGATGCCAAAGCGGGATTTGGATTTATCCGCATCCGCCGCAAGAACGACGACGTCATAGTCCAGTCGATCGATGTAAGATCGCCCAACGTGCAAATCACGGGGCGTCATGTAAGCGTCGAGCTCGAACGGCTGGCCTACGGCACGGAATACTACGTCACCATTGATCGGGGCGCTTTTGAGGACCTGTCCGGGAACCCGTTCAGAGGCATCACGGGCAAAAATAATTGGACTTTTTCGACCGAACCTCCCCTGGACACGACGAAACCCAAAGCCGTCTCCTATATGCCGGCGGTCAACGGGACGCTGGGTGATCTGCGGGGCTCGCTGTCCATCGAGTTCGACGAGCCTGTCTTTGCGGCCGGAGGGTACATCAATATCTACAAAAATACTTCGGGACAGCCGCTGTTCTGCACGATTCCCGTGCAATCATCCGCAGTGACGGTAAATGACAAAAAAGTGCAAATCAATCCCGGCGGTTACGGGTGCGGCCCGTTTGAAAACAACGTTCGATACAGGGTGCAGATTGGCAACGATGCGTTCAGGGACGCGTCGGGCAATTATTTCGAAGGCGTCTCCAACTGGACGTTCAGGGTCAGCCAGGACAAGACCCCTCCGTCGGTGTCGTCCTATTCGCCTTCCCCGGGATCGTCGAACGTGAGCGTCGCCACGAAGACCTTCACGGTTACCTTCAACGAGCCGGTGACGGCATCGGGAACGGCGCATCTGTTTCCCACGAACAATCCGAATTCCCGGCAGACGCTGTCGATGGCGGTGGACTCGTCGAACAACCGGAGGGTGAATCTGACATATTCCGGCGCCAATCTGGCGGCGAATACCCAGTATTCCATCACGATTCCGGAGGGCGCGATCCGGGACTTGGCCGGCAATGCATTCCCCGGCATCCTGGGCACGTTCCAGTGGACGTTCCGTACCGGAGGCGGCGGGACGACGCCCGTGCTGGAACGAGCCGAGATGGACGGATCTTCGGCCATTCTGCTGATTTTCAATGTGACGTTGAGCAACGCCCATGTGCCGCATGCGGGGAACTTCTACGTGACGGTGGACGGCGCGTTCCGCCAGGTGACCGGCGTGACCGTGAACCAGAACCGTGTCCGCCTGACGTTGGCGAGCGCGGTGTCTTCCGGCCAGACGGTCAGGGTGTCTTATTCGCAGGACCCCTACTCCGACAGCCGTCACCTCCAGAGCCTGGACGGCCAGAAGGTTGCTTCGTTCACCGGCCGGACCGTGACGGGCGCCGGACTGTCGGGAGCCGCCCGGCCCGTGTCCGGCGCGATATACGGAAACACGGTTATCCTGACCTTCAGCCGCCCGCTGGCGGCGCTGGCGGCGAGCGCCTACCTGCAGTTCACCGTCAAGGTGGGCGGCCAAAGCGTGGCCGTCACCGGAGCGGTGGCGACAGGCAGCGAATTGTCGCTGACCATTGCCTCGCCGGTGACATCCAACGTGGCCGTGTCCGTATCCTATACGCCGGGATCGAACCCGCTGCGAGATGAAAACAACAACCAGGTCTCGGCGTTCACCGATTTCTTCGTCGCCAACCCGAATGACGTCCAGCCGCCGCAGCTGACCGGCGCGACGGCGTCGGGGACCAAAGTGACGCTCGTATACAACGAAGGGTTGAGCTCCGGCTCGGTGCCCCTTCCTTCCAGCTATTCGGTGGTCGCGTCCAACCGGACGATCCCCGTCACCATGGTCGTCGTCAGCGGCAACCAGGTGGAACTGACGCTGGGTTCGTCTTTGGCGTCCGGCGAGATCGTCCGGATCACCTATACGCCGTCCAGCCCATACCTGACCGACTTGTCCGGCAATCCGGCTCCCGCCATCGCGGGGTATCAGGTGACGGCGGTGGGCGGCAGCGGCGCCAAGGCGCAGCTCGTGTACGCCTCGGTGAACGGATCGCAGCTGACGCTCAGCTACAACGCGGAACTGAACATGTCCTATGTTCCGCTGGCCGGCCAGTTCACCGTGACGGCGGACAACGTGACGGTGCCGGTTTCCGGCGTGACGGTGTCGGGCTCGCAGGTCACCCTTGCGCTTGCCTCGCCGGTCCGCGCGGGCCAGGCGGTGCGGGTGTCGTACAACGCCACGGGCAATCCCCTGCGGGATGCGCAAAACAATGTGCTGGACAGCTTCAGCGGAGTGACCGTGGCCAACGCCACTTCCACGGTGAATCTGGGCCTGGATTATGGTTCCGCGGACGCGCAAAAGGGGCTTGTCCTGAACAGCCTTGCCGTCACGACGGGGTCGGGGCGCACCATCAGCGGAACGGCGGCGGTCAAATATATCGTGGACGAAGCGAAGCTGGCCGGCGCGTTCAACGCCGTCCGCAGCCAACCCGGCGGGCTTCCGCGCCGGGTGGTGTTCCAGGTGCCCGCCGCGCAGCCCGGCGCCATCGTCGCGGTGCCGGCGAGCGCGGTCACGGGCGCGGCCGGCACAATGCCGGACGGCGCCTTCGCGGTGGAATACGGCGGGCACATGTTTGAACTGCCGCTCAGAGCCATCAACCCGACCAGAGTGTCGGGCGGCATCCCGCCCGGCGCCCAGATCGTCATCAAGATCGAGCCGGTCTCCGCGTCGTCCTTCTCGTCGGCGCTCAGCCGCCAGGGAGCGACGCTGGTCGGAACTCCGGTGGAGTTCGGCGTCTATATCGCTTCGGGCGCAAGCGAGACGCCGGTGAACGAATTTGACGCGTACGCGCGCCGCGCCATCGCCGTCGGCGCGGCGCAGATCGGCGCGAACACGACCGTCGTCCGCTACGATCCGGAAACCGGGGAGTTCTCCCACGTGCCGACCCGGATCGACCGCTCCGGACCGCAGCCGGTGCTGATGTTCACGCGCAAGGGAGCCAGCGTCTATATGGCGGCGCGGAAGACGTCGGCTTCCTTCGCGGATATGGCGGGGCACTGGGCGAGAAGCGACGTGGAACTGCTGTCGGCCAAGTTCATCGTCAACGCGAAGACGGGACAGAATTTCGCGCCGAAGGAAGCGATCACGCGGGCCGACTTTGCCAAGTTCATCGCGCGCGGCCTGGGTCTTTCTTCCGATCGGGCTTCCGCTGCCCGCTTCCGGGACGTCGGAGTGAACCACGCCTACGCTTCCTACATCGGCGCCGCCAGCAAGGCGGGCATCGTGGAAGGGGACACGGACGGGCGCTTCCGCCCGAACGATCCCATCACCCGGGAAGAGATGGCCGCGATGATGATGCGCGCCATCGCTTATGCCGAACGGCAAGTGTCCCTGGCGACCGCATCGCTGAACAAGTTCGAGGACCGGAACCGCATCAGCAACTGGGCGGTGTCGTCGGTGGCGGGCGCCGTGAACGCCGGCATCATCAAGGGCGTCACCGAAACCCGTTTCGAACCGAAGAACAACGCCACGCGGGCCGAAGCGGCGGTGATGATCAAGCGGATGCTGGAGTTCGTCGGTTTCCTGGAGACGCAAAGCTGAAACGGACGTGAGGCGTTCTTCGTGAACGCTTCATGAAACCCGCTCCCATACCGATATAAGATGTGATGATTTGAGTGAATGACGCAGACCCGAAAACCTGCGAGGAGCATAAAGGAGGAGCCATGGGGAAGATCTTTCGCACACGTTGGACGGCTGTGATGCTGGCGCTGGCGCTCGTCATCGGGCTTGTTCCGCCCATGCCCGCGCCGGTGCAGGCGGCGGCTGTCATTCAGATTTTGGATCTGAGCGCCACGGATGACCTCAACACGATCACCCGTGTGACGACCGGGATGATCAATGTTCGCGTCAGTGTCTCCGGCATAGATCCGACCGAATATTCGAATCTTTACTATGAAATTTTGAACAAGACCACGGGCGGAGCCCCTGTGGTGGACAGAAACAACAAGCCGTTGAGCACGGGGCTGAATGAGGTCACCTTCTTCAATGTGCAGCTCACCGAAGGCATAAACCAGATTATCGTCAAGTACGGCGATACGAGTTCGGTCTCATCCCCGCCGGCTTACGTGCTGTACACGCCCATCGCGGTCATTACGGATTTGCAGATCGACGGGGAACCGTTCGCGGACGGCGGCATCTATCCGAAAGTGCCGAAACAGCGGTTTTTCATTACGGGCAGGGCGCCGAACGCGACGGAAGTGGAGTTTCGCCTGAAGGGCGATCCTCAGCCCCATTATGCCTTCGTCAGCAACGGCGAATTTTTCATCATGGTGGAAGACGCCGGCCTCACCACCGGAAGCCAGACGAATTTCAAGCTGCGGCCCGGCAACAACGAAATTGACATCATCGCCCGCAACCCGACCAACACGTATTACGCCAAGCGCAAGTTCATCTATGACAACGGGTTTCCGTTTGCGTATGACGTGAAGTTGATCGAATTGGACGGCGGCGCTGAAGTGGCAGAACACGACCTGGCGTTTGCGCCGACGGTCGGGAAACAAAGCCTGCGTTTGAGGGGCAAGCTGAAAGTCAATCTTGATACGACTTCCACTCCCCCCATACCGGAATATGTTTATGGGGGAATTCTCCCGTCGACGGGAGTCGACCTTGAATTCTCGTTCGATGCGCTTCCCGGTTCGGTTACGGTGGACCGGGTGGAACCGAACTATATCATTTACAGTTTTGCGCACGATTTTACAATCAACCAAAGCAGGAACCAGACGGTGACGTTTGAATTCACGCACCGCACCCAACCGGCCAGAAATGTCGTTACCACCTTCAACTTTTACTTCCAGGATCCGGACGCCGCCTATGTGGAAAGAGTCCATATGGTATTGCCGGATGGAAGCACCGGACCCCAGCTTTCCGAAACGGGCGTAAACACCATTACGGAATTTCCGTCCATATTGAGGGTGTTTGTCAATAATCCAACGCAGAGCATAGAAGCATTTTTGGGTGAAAATGAAGATATAAAACTGACCGTTGGCAACGTGAGCGGGACGGGAACCGAAAGACATGCCGACATCGAGATTCCCAGCCATATTCCGGATGACACCTACAAGCTGACAGTCAAGCCGTATAATTCTTCAACCCCCAACCCTGGAAGTTTGAATGAGGAAGGCATACGCACGTACCAAATCCAGCTTCTGAGAGTGCCTTACCTTGTCGTGACCAATCTGCCAAACGGCCAGGTCCTGCGCAGCCTGGATGAATTGACGTGCGGGCCCACCCGTTGTCTGGAGGGAAGGGTGGTCAACACCTCCTTCGAGGATGGCGCCAGAGTGGAAATCTCGCTGGACGGAACCATCCTGAACTGGCCGGCGCCGGGTCAACCCGGGGCACATCCGACGACGGGGACGACGTTCAGGTACTTGTTCGATGCCGCAGTTGACCCGACGGACGGCCGCCATGTCCTGACGCTGAAGCTGTTTGTCAGTGATGGGTCCGTTGAAAGGCTCATTACGGAAAAAACCATTATCTTCTATCTGTTCAAAACGGAAGCGCCCGTCTTTGGCGACATCGGACTCTGGTCGATCTCCAGCGGCACGACGTCTGTAGCCGGCGATGATTTCCGGCCGGGACAATTGCCGGATACTTACGTGACCAACGAATCCTACGTCCGGTTGACGGGTTCCGTGTTCAACGCGGATGGAGCGCAGCTCAGCATCACCGTGCGAACCCGTGACGAGAGCGGACAGCCGCGAATCGCCACGGACCGGTTCAACGATCTCAATAATACCGCCGACCGTGACACGAACGCGCCGAACGCCGCGGTCAACGTCCTGTCTTCGGGAGCCATCGTCTCCGTAAGCCAGATCTGGATCGAGAGCGAATTGAACAAAGTCACGGGTGTCGGCAGCGATCCGTACTGGGAGTTCGGAACCTACTACATCGTGCTGCAACCTCTCGGGGACACGATCATCGAACTGTCCGCCACCAACTCGACGGGGACCGTGACCCGGACGATCACGATCACCCGCGAGCCGTTGCCGTACCGGATCATCGAACCGGCGTCCATCATCAAAAACGCCAACGGCGTGGATCAGGTCAATATCAACAGCAACTTCCTCCGCGTCAAACTGGAAGCGGAAGGCGCCGACCGCGTCGAGTTCGGCAGGAACCAGGTGGCGGTGCGCGATCCGGGCGATCCCTCCGGCAAGACGTTTGTCTACGAAGTGAAGAATCTGAGAAGAGGCGCCAACCGGATCCGGTTCTCGGTGTGGCGGGGAACGCAAAGGGTGGACGGAGAATTCATCGCGTTCAACATCAACACGCCTACCACCGGAGCCACCTTAAAAACCGAAATTGGCTCAAGGATCGACGCGTTCGAGGGTTTGGTGCAGCTCCGTTTCCCGCGGAACACCCTGCTTCGGCGCAACGATCCGGACGACCCCACGCCGATCATCTCGGCGGACCGCCAGATTCTGTTCGGAATTGCCGACACGGACGGCCGTGTGGACCGGGAAAATTATGCGCCGACCCTGAACTCGGTGGTGCAAGGCAGCTTCATGCTGCAACCGCCCGCCCGTTTCCGGTTGGCCAGTCCGCTCATCTGGATCGACGCGGGTTCGATCCGGGACCGGCTGCCGACCGAATCCGTGCAGGATTACATGCAGGAGGCGCTGACGGGCAGCGGCCGGGATCCGTATGAAAACACCGTATTTTACCTGCGTTCGGAAAACGAGCAGTTCGTGCCGACCCAGCGCGGCACGCTGACGATCAAGTTCGATCCGAGCGTTCGCGACAACGCCTGGCGGTACATCTCGGTGTTCATGTTCGACACGTATGTGGATTACCGGGGCGTGACGGTTTCCGGATGGCGCAACCTTGGCGGCGTGGTGGACACGCGGAACAATACGATCACCGTGCCGTTCGACAAGTTCGGCTACTACGCGGTCATGTACATGAACAACAGCTTCAACGACGTGATCAATCACCCGTGGGCCAGGGATGCACTGGATACCATGTATTCGAAAGGATACATGTTGAACGAATCCACCGAATCGTTCGGACCGAACAGTCCGATCACCCGCGGCGAATTCGCCACGATGCTGGTGAAGATTTTCGACGTTCCGTTGCAATATGATTTCAACAACCCGACGTTCACCGACGTGCCGCCTTTCGATCCCACAGGGTCGTCCATGGGACTGTGGGAGTACAAGTATATCGAAACCGCGGCTCGCGTCGGCATCGTCCGGGGTACGACATTCAACCGGTTCAATCCGACGGGGTCGATCACGCGGCAGGACGCGGCGGTCATGATCGCGCGCGCGGCGGAACTCAGGCTTGAATCGAACGAAGAGCGCGCGCTGGCCAACCTGCAGAAGCAGTTCACGGACGCCAATCTGATTGACATTTACGCCAGGGCGGCGGTGGACGCCGTGGTGAAGAAAGGATTCATCCAGGGCAGACCCAATACCCTGCTGACCGGCCAGACCCGGCAGACCTACCGCTTCGACCCGCTGGAGACCTTCACCCGGGCGGAAGCGGCCGCGGTGGCCATGCGGGTGCTGGCGGACCTGAAGAAGATTCCAAGATAGTGTGCTCAGGCAAGTTTCTCGGCTCGCCCAGAACGGGCGGGCCTCTTTTTTTATGGTGTTTCCGTTTCTATTGTGGCAGAGTTTGCAGGGTTTTCACGGGTTGATGTTTGTTCGCATGGCGGAGATAAATGGGAAAAATTAGCAAGTCCGTTCCTTTCAACTGTAACTTTTGGCGGTTAAAAGAGTCTAAAGTAATAGAGAAAGAAAGCAGGAATCGACGCCAGGCATCGGGGAGCGGGAGAGTAATCATGAGAAAGACCGGACGGAAACTGCTGAACGCGATCGTGGCGGGGGTGATGCCGCTAACGGGACTGCTCTTTCCGGCCGCCGCGGCGGCGCAAGACGAAACGGCTGTCGAGCCGGCGCTCGTGAAGCGGAGCGAATCCATCGTGACGTCGGGCGTGCGCCTTATGGAATACGTTTGGGTCACCGGCGCCGCCGGCGGGACGCCCGTGGAGAAGCCCGTGTACGCGCTGCGGATCGACCTGACCAACCCCTACGTCCGCCTGGACGTGATGGGTGGACGCGGAGGCAGCGTCACGGCCCGACGTACCGTCGGGGAGATGGCGAAGGAGACAGGCGCGGCGGCGGCTGTCAATGGCGACGTGTTCGACGTCAGCAAGGAAGGGGCGCCGATCGGACCGGAAATCCGCGGCGGACAGCTCACTTCCAGCGCTTCGAAGCTGGCGGGGCTATACGCCTTTGGCGTCACCGGCGGCGGGACGGCTGTAATAGACGCGTTCGCGTTCCGGGGCACGGTCACGGCGGAGGACGGCGCACAATTTGATCTGGCGGGCATCAACAAATCTGCCTATCAAACGGAACCGGACCATTCGTCCAGCCATTATAATGCTTTGTACATGTACACTTCCGCCTGGGCCGCGCCGCAACGGCCGGCGGACAGCTATACATCGCCTACCGAGGCGCTGGTCGTGGACGGCGTGGTGGCGGCGGTCTCCCCTGACAAGAACACGCCTCTCCACATCACGGAGATCCCGGAGAACGGATACATTTTGCGGGGACACCGGGACGCGGCCGACTTTATCCTGCGGCATCTGCCCGTCGGCAGCAGGGTGTCGGTGCATTACGAGCTCGTGGGATCGGACGGCGCCACGTATCAGGCGTCGGACTTCCGAATGTTGATCGGCGGCCACACTTTGCTTGTGGATGGCGGCCAGGCGTCGGCGTTTACCCGTTCCATCAGCGGTGTCGACGGATCGCGGGAGCGGGCGCGCACGGCGGTCGGCCATTCCAAGGATGGAAAGACCGTGTGGCTGGTCACGGTGCAGGAAAGCGGCGGCATGACGCTGGCGGAGCTTCAGCGGGTGCTGGTGAGCCTGGGCGTCTGGAAAGCCGTCAACCTCGACGGCGGAGGGTCGACGACGATGGTCGCCCGGCCGCTTGGCGAGTTCGACGCCGTATTGGTCCATCCGGTGAGCAACGGCTCGCAGCGGGCGGTGAGCAATGGGATCGGGGTCTATTCCACGGCCCCGCCCGGAGAACTGGCGGGCCTGCTGGTCAGCGGGCCGCAGACGCTGTTTCTCGGCCAGAAAGCGGAATACGGGCTCAAGGCGTATGACACCTATTACAATCCCGTCGACCTGACCGGGAAAACGCCGCGGTTGAGTCTGGACCGGCCGATCGCCGAAGTGCGGGGCGCCGGATTGATACCGACGGCGCCCGGCACGGCTGAACTTACCGTGCGGGTGGAGGGCGCGTCGGCCAAGGTCGGCCTGGAAGTGATCGGGCCGGATCAGATCGCGGAAATGATCGTCCGCCCGGCGGCGCGGGAGATCCGGGAAGGCGGCGAAATCCGTCTGGAAGCCGAAGTGAAGCTGCTAGACGGACGGGTCCTGACGGTGCCGCACGAGTCGCTGGCGTGGCAGCTGGTCGGCATGCGGGGAGAGGTGGCGGACGGCGTGCTAAGGGCCCGCGGCTTCGACGCGGACGCGGGCACCGTCTACGCCATCGCCCGCTACGGGGATTACGGCGCGCCGGCGGCGTTTCTTCCGGCGCCAAGCCGTATGCTGGAAGATTTCGAGAACGTCGGGTACGACATCCGGTTCGAAGGCCTGCCGGCGGAAACCGCCGGTTCGGCGGGCGTCGCGGCCGGCCTTGCCGGCCGGGAAACGTCGCAAGTCCTGCGTCTCTCCTATGATTTCACGGTCGGAGCGGGCGACCGCTTCGCATACGCGGTGCCGGGCGACGGCATCGACCTGCCCGGGGCGGACGCGGCCGGCAACGAACCGGTCGCCCTTTCCGTCGACGTGCTGGGCGACGGCGGCAAAAACTGGCTGCGGGCCGAATTCCGGGACGATTCCGGCAGGTCCAGGCTGGTGACGCTGGCCGACCGGATCGACTGGACCGGCTGGAAGACGGTCTTCCTCGATCTTCACGCGGCCGGCGTCAGCGGCATGAAACTGGCGCGTCTCTATGTCGTCCGCCTGGACAACGGTTCCGCCGACCGCTCGCTGCGGGGCGAAATCGCCTTCGACAACCTCAAATTGCATTATCCCGCCATGGACGCCGCGCCGCCGCGGGCGGAAATCGTGCTGAAGAGCGGCAGCGCGGAAGCCGTCCGGAACGGAGAGACGATCCGGCTGGACGCGGCGCCGTTCCAGCAGGACGGCGTCACCTATGTCCCGCTTCGGTTCATCGCCGATTCGCTGGGCGGCAGCGTCCTGTGGGACAACGGGCTGAAGCGGGTCACCGTGCTGCGGGATTCCGGCATGGTGGAAATGCGCGCCGACAGCCCGGAAATGACGGTGAACGGCGTGCGGCAGACCGCCGCGGTTTCACCCCTGATCCGCAACGGACGGGTCATGGTGCCGGTCCGGGTGGTCGCCGAACAGCTCGGCCTGCAGGTCGTGTGGGACAGCCAGACGAAAACGGTCACGATTCACTGAACGAAAATTTTAAAATCTTGCGTGGACGTGTCCACGGAAATCCGATATGTGTGATATGATATTTTTGGAAGCGGTTCATGCGGCAAGTTCGAGGGAGGCGCGATGAAGGCGCAGAAACAACCGGAGCCGACGAATGTCGCGGATGACCACGGCGAGCAGCTCGAGCGGATCATCCAGCATGCCATCGAGGTCATCGAGAACAGCAAGACCCAGGTCTTCACCATCTACGAATCCTTCATCAAGGAACTGGCCCTGCTGGAAGAGGAACTGGAACGGGTCCTGCGCGAAGTGGAGGAAACGATCCCCATCGTCAACCGGCTGGAATGGGAGTTCCGCCTGGCGCGCGTCAAGCTGACGGAGGTGTCCCGGGATTTCCTCCGGTACAACGAAGAGGACATCAAGGCCGCTTACGAAAAGGCGACCCGCATCCAGCTGGATCTCATGGTGTACCGGGAGAAAGAGCAGTACCTCAGGAACCGCCGCGACGAGCTGCAGAAGCGCATCCGCGCTCTCGAACGCTCCATCGAACGCGCCGAATCCGTCGTCTCCCAGCTGAACGTGGTGTCCGAGTACCTTTCCGGCGATCTGTCCAACGTCTCGCGCATCCTGGAATCGGTGAAAAGCCGCCAGCTGCTCGGGCTCAAGATCATCATGGCCCAGGAGGAGGAGCGGAAGCGCGTGGCCCGCGAAATCCACGACGGCCCCGCGCAAACGCTGGCCAACCTCGTGCTGAAGACGGAGATCGCCGAACGGTTTCTGGAAATGGACGACATTGAGAATCTCCGGGCGGAGCTGGCCGATCTGAGGACGCAGCTCCGCAGCGGGCTCGAGGAAATCCGCAAAATCATTTTCCTGTTGCGCCCGATGGCCCTGGACGATCTGGGCCTTACGCCGACATTGCGAAAATTTGTGCAGGATTTCGAAGAGCGGACCCGGATCAAGGCTTCCTTCGAAGCGACGGGCAAGGAAAGGCGGCTCCCCGGGGCGATGGAAGTGGCGCTGTTCAGGCTCGCCCAGGAAGCGCTCAATAACGTCCAAAGGCACGCGCGGGCCACGTTCGTATCCTTGAAGCTGAATTTTACCGACACCGAAGTCCAGATGACGATCGAGGACAACGGCGTGGGGTTCCGGATGAATGAACGCAATCCCCGCGAGAGGGCGAAGCTGCAGTCCCGGTTCGGCCTGATGGGCATGCGGGAACGCGTGGAGCTTCTGCAGGGCACCCTTCAGATCGACAGCGCCCCGGGTCAGGGCACGACCATACGCATCACGCTCCCTCTCCGCGAGGGATTCGGAAAGGAGTAGGTGCCAGATGGAAGCCATGACGGACATGACCGGCGTAAACGGAGCGGCGCGGGAAAACCGCGTGATCACCGTGGTGGTGGCGGACGACCACAAGCTGTTCCGCGAGGGGCTCAAACGGATCCTCAACATGGAGCAGGATCTCGAAGTGATCGGCGAATGCGCCGACGGCCGGCAGGTGATCGAGTTCTGCCAGCAGCACAAGCCCGATGTCGTGCTGTTGGACATCAACATGCCCGTGGAGAACGGCGTGACGGCCACGGAGAAGCTGCGGGAAATGTGTCCCGACGTGAAAGTCATCATTTTGTCCATCCACGACGATGAAAGCTATGTGTTCGAGACCCTCCGCAAAGGCGCGTCCGGCTATCTGCTGAAAGACATGGAGGCGGAATCGCTGATCGACGCCATCCGGACGGTGGCTGCGGGACACGCGTACATCCACCCGAAGGTGACCGGCAAGCTGATCCATCAGCTGCGGCGCATGGCGAACACGGACGGAGCCGCCGTTGCCCAGGCGGAGAAGAAGCAGCCGCAGAACATCAGCGTCCCGCTGACCAAACGGGAAATCGAAGTGCTTCGGCTGATGGCGGAAGGCAAGAGCAACAAGATGATCGGGGAGCACCTGTTCATCAGCGAGAAAACCGTCAAGAACCACGTCAGCAGCATTCTGCAGAAAATGGAAGTCGAGGACCGCACGCAAGCCGTCATCGTATCCATCAAGAACGGCTGGGTGACGCTCTGAATCGGCGATTGCCATCATTCGTTGTCTTTGACGGTGCGTCTGTCCCGGCTCTCCGGAACCCTTCCGGAGGACGGGGACAGACGCAACTTTTTGCGGGAACCCCGCGTCAAACTGGACAGGAGTTCCCGCCCGCCGCATGGGCATGAACCCCTCCTTCCGCGCAGGCATATATTGTCGCATAGCCGCATGCGGGAGGTGGCAGCCCATGGCGGAGCTGCTGGTGATCATCGCTTGTTACGTGGCCGCGGCGCTGCTCGTCCAATGGGCGGCGCGGCGCCGGAAACGCGAACCGGTCAGGCGCGTCATGGTGGCCCTGGGCCGTCACGCGCTGCAGGCGGAAGATGTCATCCGCCGGCTGCGGCGCTGGTCGCGATGGTCCGGCAAATCGTTGCGCATCGCGGTCACGCTGGATCGTTCCGACGGGGATGCCGCGAGGATTGTGGAGCTCATGGCCCGCCGCGATCCGGACCTGGTCTGGGGGTACGGCGATTTTTGGCATGGCGATTTGTGGAACGGCGACTGGCGGAGCGGCGACTCGCGGAGCGGCGACCGGCGGAGCGGCGACCGAAGGGACGGCGAGCGGTGGAGCGGCGGTTTGCGGCGCGATGAGCGGCAGCACGGCGATTGATGATCCGATGAATCGCGATGCGGTGACCGGCAACCGGCGGGCCGGGCTTTGGGAGGCGCCGTGTCGGAAAATCCCGCCGATGGGAATACTGGTGGGCATGGGAACAGGAGACGAAAAAGGAGAGAACCATGACAAACATGCGGAAACGGACGAACTTGCGGAAGCTGACTTTGGCCGCATGGATTGCGGTACTGGGTTTGGGACTTGTTTTCTCTCCGTCGGGACAGCAACCGTTCGCGGGAACGATGAAGGCTGTGGCGGCGGAACCCGTTTCGGGCACCGAGGCCTCCGGCGACGGTGCGGCTTCTTTGCCGTCAAGCCAGGCGGACAAGCCCGCCGGGGAAACGGCGGAAACGGAAGGAGCGAATGCCGGAACGCCGGAAGCGCCGAATGACGGGACGCCGGAAACCGCGAATGCCGATATGCCGAATGCAACAGACTCCGGAACGCCGAACGCCGCGGTCCCCGGGGATGAGCCGGTCGGCGACGAAACGCGGAACGGGGATTCCGGAGAGTCGGAAGCGGTGCGGGGAAGCACGAATTCCGGCGAAGAAACGCTGCTGATCCGCAGGGATTCCAACGTGCTTTGGCACAACGGACAAGAGTACGCGATGCCCAAGCCGGCCAAAGCGGTGAACGGCGCCACCTATGCGCCAGCGCGGGCCCTGGCGGAACGCCTCCGCCTGGAGATCGTCTACGACGCCAGGAACAAATCGTACCTTTTCATATTCGGACCGACGAAAACGGAACTGAAGGTCACTCCCGGGCAGTCCGTTTACATCGTCAATGGAACCCGGATTCAGGGCGCGGCAGCTTTTGTGGACAAGGACACGCTCATGGTGCCGGTCCGCGTGATCGCGCAGGCCTTCGGCCTGCAATTGTCCGTTGACGCGTCCGGCAAGGAGATTCGGCTCAGCCGAAAGGTGTTGCCGGTGGCCGCGTTCGAACTGACGCCCGATCACGTCCACGCGGAAGAGACCGTGGTCGGTTACCGGGATCTGGCCGAGCATCCGCTGGGCCTGAAGATCGTCGCCGAAGAATGGCAGGGCCTTCAAGAGCGGTACGATACCCCGGGGACGTATGTGATCACCCGCCGGGTGCAGGACGAAAACGGGGTGTGGAGCGAACCCTTTTCCGTCACATTGGAGGTGCTGCCGCCGAACCGGCCGCCCCGGGCGTTTTTCATCACGGATAAAATCGTCTATAAAATGGGGGAAAGGATCGAATATCGCAACTACAGCACCGACGACGAGGGACGCATCGCGGAAGTCGAATGGATCGGCGCGGAGAACGCCTTCTGGGAACCGGGGGAGAAGACCGTCACTCTGCGCGTTACCGATGAACACGGTGCGACGTCGGAATATACCAGCACCATTACGGTGACGGACGAATTGCTGTACACCCGGGAGCAGTTCCCGTTCGTCTACGGCAAGCCCGGCGACAAGTTCATGCTGCGCGGAGGAGACGTGCCGAACCTGCCGAGGGTGTCCTACACGCTGCACCAGTTTACGGATCTGCCGCTGTTCCGCAGCAACAGCCCGGAACTGATCCTTGAGGACGGCATCTACTATTCCGACGAACTGTCCGGCGAGATCCGGTTCATGCTGCACCATCAAAACAAATCGGCCGACCGGAAACGCATCTGGCTGATCGCCACGAACCCGGGCGAACAGCCGGCGAACGTGCATGTGGACCGCGTCAGCGTGGGCGGCCCTCATGAATACGTAACCTCGTCGGGCAAGGCCGCCGCCACCCGCTATTTGCAGGCGAAACTCAATCCTGTGAAAACCCGGAGCCTGGCGCTGGCGCCCGGCGAAAGCCGCGTCATCGCCGAAGAAACGGGTGCCGTCGCCATCAAGCCGGAACAGGTCATCACAGCCTATGCGGATGTGCGGACGGATGCGCCGGTCCGGTTCAGCGTGGTGGTGGCAGGCGAGAAGGACGACCCGGTTGCCCGTTTCGCCGAGCTGCCGATTTTGCCCCCCGACGGCGTGCACAACCGCGGCACGTTCCGTCCGGCCACCCGCATCCTTTCGGCGAATTTGTGGGTCGGCGGGGAAATGTCCCGCCTGGTGCTGTCGGACAACACCACCGATCCCTGGGTGACCGGCATCGACATGATCACGGGCGAGCCGAAGACCAACTCGGGCAACTACGGCATCCTGTACGTGATCCGGCTCAACAGGGTGCTGCCCAATACCGGCATCGCGGTGAACGCGCGGGGCGGACATTATGCCGGAGCGTTTGCGGTCAACGGCCAGGTGGTGCCCGTGACGGAGCACAGCCACCTGCGGGATCCGAACGAAGCCGCGGTACTGTACAAAACCGGCGATCAGCCGGAAAGCGTGGAAATTGTGTTTACGCCGGCTTCGGGCAGCTTTTTGCCGATCAACTTGCTGTTTGTTCCTCTGACGCCGGGCGGGGGAAATTGACGGTTCGTCCGTCCACGTCCGTCACAGGGCAGATCAAACCGGACATGTGGCAATAAAGATCAGTTCGAGGGAAACGGTTCTGCGGAAATTTTGCGGACATATGGTACGTAATGCGCGCGTGACCCTTTGACACGTTTATTTGCGCCGTATGTCCGACAAAATTTAAGCAGGGCCGTTTTCGGCTTTTTCGGACCGCATGTCCGAAATCAGTTCCGGACCCCGTTTTGATCCGCATATCGCCAGAAACGCCGCCCCGTGTTATGCTTATTAGAGATTCCGAAACGAAAGGGCATGGCAGCCGTATGTACTACCGGGAAGGTGATCGGATGTGGCCTGGTGGATCATTTGGCTCATCGTTTGCGGTGTGCTCTTGATCGCCGAGATGATGACGTTTACATTCGTCCTCCTTTGGATGGCGATCGGCGCGGCTGCAGCGGCGCTCATTGCGCTGGCGATGCCGGACAATTTTGCGGTTCAGATCCTTGCGGGAAGCATAGTGGCGCTGGTTCTGACACTGTCCACCCGGAAAGTGACGAGACGCTGGAAGCGAAAATCGCGCGGCTTCCGGGACGTCATCGACGAGCTGGAAGGCAAGATGGGCATCGTCATCGAGGACATCCCCGTGGGGGGAACCGGAATCGTGAAGGTCGGCAGCGACACCTGGACCGCCACGTCGACCGAGCCGCTGCAAAGGGATGAACGCGTCGAGGTGGTCCGCAGGGGCACCACGGTGCTGGAAGTGAGAAAATGGAGAGGTGATGCGTGAATGGAATGGTTTTCGCTGGTCATTTTGGCCATCGTCGTCGTTTTCATCTCCATGTCGGTCAAAATCGTCCCGCAACAGCGGGTCGGCGTTGTGGAACGGCTGGGGAAATTCCATAAGCTGTTGACACCGGGGATCAACCTGGTCATTCCGGTGATCGACCGCGTCCGGGTCGTGCACGACCTCCGCATCCAGCAGACCATCGTGCCGACGCAGTCGGTGATCACCAAGGACAACGTGCAGGTGCAGATCGACACGATCATTTTCTATCAGGTCGTTTCGCCCGAACACGCCACCTACGGCATCTCCGACTATGTCAGCGGCGTGCGGAACATTACCACCGCCACCATGCGGCAAATCATCGGCAAGATGGAGCTGGACGAAACGCTTTCCGGCCGGGAGAAGATTTCGACGGAGATCCGGGTGGCGCTCGACGAGGCGACGGAAAAATGGGGCGTCCGCATCGAGCGGGTGGAGATCATGGACATCAAGCCTCCGGCTGACATCCAGGAAGCGATGGACAAACAGATGAAGGCGGAGCGGAACAAGCGCGCCATCATCCTCGAGGCGGAGGCGGCCCGGCAGGACATGATCCTGCGGGCGGAAGGCGACAAACAGAGCAAGATCCTGCGTGCGGAGGGCGACAAGGAAGCCCGCATCCGCGAAGCGGAAGGCTTGCAGAAGGCGCAGGAGCTGGAGGCGCTCGGCCAGGCCAAGGCGATCCTGGCGATCGCGGAAGCCGAGAAGCGCCGCATCGAGATGCTGCGTGAGGCGGGTCTCGACGAACGGGTGCTGGCGTACCGTTCGTTCGAGGCGCTGACCGACATCGCCAAAGGGGACGCCAACAAGGTGTTCCTGCCGGTGAGCGCGGTGGAAGCCCTGGGCAGCATCGGCGCCATCGGCGAGGTATTCAAGGACAAGGACAAAAAGCCGCGGGAGTAGACCGCGGCGACAGGATGCGGCATGCCGGGTCAAGAGGCCGAACGGCCGCGACGCGGTCATCGGTCGCACGGTTCCGGCTTGTCGCAGGATCACGGAGAATCGCACATTCCATATCGTTGCGATACCGGGGTGAAGCACACCCTGTATCGGCGCCATGGCGCCGGCAGGGTGTGCTTTTTGTTTTGCAGGCGATTGTCCGTCAGGCGATGGTCCGGAAAGGGGCGGAATGCGGATGTTGGCGGTGCTGTACATGGTCGGGAACGGCGGAAAATGGGAAGCGCGCTGGACGGCGGCATGGGAAGCGGACCGGCGGTTTTGGCTGGATTCCGAGTTTCGCCTTGGCGTGCTGGAGGGAGGCGGAGAACGGGATGAATCGGGCAAGACGGAAACCGGCGGTCTGCGATTGGCGGTGCTTGGCGAGCCGCTGCCGTTGGGCGTGGCGGAAGCCGCGGCGACGTGGCTGATGGAACGGGTTGAAAGGACGGGGGCGCGGAAGGCAGGGACGGATGAGGAGGCGCTGTTTCTCTTGAAGGAGGCGGCCATCGTCTGCCGCGAATTGGCGGACGAGGGAGCGAAGCGGCGGCCGGGTTTCCGCTCCGGTGTCCCGCCCGGTGTTCCTTTTGCGGGCGTGCCGCTTCCGCGCGGCGCGGCGTTGCTGACGCCCGACGGACAGCGGTGGGCGGAGGACGAGAAGAGCCGGCGGGATTACGGACGGCGGCTCGGCCGGTTCGCCCGCCGGGCCGCGGATTGTCTGGCCGGCCAGTCGCTGTTGCCGGAGGAAGCGCAGCGGGTGTTGGCGGACGAGCTCCCGGAAATGAAGCGGGAGGAATGGCTCATGGCGGTGCAAACCGCGTGCCTGCTCGGACGGGTGGAGCTTCGGTCGGCGCTGGAGCCCCGCGTCCCGACAGGACGGCTCATGCAGGCGGGACCACGCAACCCGGCGGGATCGCGCATCCTGACAAAAATGCGCATCCTGACAGGAATGCGCATCCTGACAGGAATGCGCATCCCGGCAAAACGGCGCCTCCTGGCAGGATCGCATTTCTCGACGGGACAGCGCATGCAGGAGGGAACGCATATTCCGAAGGAACAGCGCACCCGGGCGGGAACGCGCATCCCGGAAGGGGGACGGTTTTTCAGCCTGCCGCGGCCGGAGCGGGTTCAATCTTTTATTCGCCGGTGGTTCGGGCGACCCGTACGGGGCGGGTCCCTTCACTGTCGCCGCTGCGGGAGCGGAGAGAAAAGCCTGCGGCGGTCCCCCTGCGCTTCCTGCGGCCGCGTCTGCGCGGTCTGCGAAGCGTGCCTCACCATGGGACGCTGCCGGGAGTGCGAACTTTTGATCATCGGCCGTCCGGAGCGAAGGGCGGGCCGGCTGGCTATTCCCGAAGGAAGCCTGGAGCCGCTGCTTGACCGATGGAAGCTCAGTCCCGCCCAGAGGGAAGCGTCGGCGCAGGCGCTGGCCTTCATCCGCGAAAGCCTGGGACGTCCGAAGATCGGCGAAGAAAGGATCATCGGGGAAGACCGCCGCTTCGAAAAGGAGGGACGATTCGCAACAGACCGGCGTTTCCTGTTGTGGGCGGTCACCGGAGCGGGCAAGACGGAAATGATCTTTCCGCTCCTTGATGCGGTGCTCCTGGCAGGCGGCCGCGCGCTTGTGGCCACGCCGCGCAGGGATGTGGTGCTGGAACTGGCGCCCCGCCTGGCCCGCGCTTTCGGCGAAGATCGCCTGTCCGTCCGTTACGGAGGCAGCCCCGACCGCAAGCGCATCGCGCCGCTGACGCTGGCCACCACGCACCAGCTGCTCCGCTTCCGGGAAGCGTTCGATTTGGTGTTGATCGACGAGCTGGACGCCTTTCCTTTTCACGGCGATCCGATGCTGAAATTCGCGGCGGACAAAGCCCGCCGGACCGATGGCGTCACGGTGCTGCTCACCGCCACGCCGCCGCGGGAACTGCAGCGCGACGTGCGGAAAGGACGGCTGCCCTGCGCCAGGGTGCCGGTGCGGTACCACGGCTATCCGCTGCCGGAACCCCGCCGGCTCCGGCTCCCCGAACTTTCCCGCATGCTGCGGACGGGTCGCTTGCCGGCGCGGCTGATTCGGGCTTTGCGGCGGTCCGTCGCGGCGGGCAGCAGCCTGTTCGTGTTTGTGCCGTACGTGCGTCAGGCGGAGGCGTTTGCGGACCTGCTGCGAAGGCACGCATCCATGCTTGGGCTTGAAGCCGGCCAGATCGCGGGCACTTCTTCCCGGGATGCGGACCGCGGGCGCAAGGTCCAGTCGTTTCGGAACCGCGAGGTGCGCCTGCTGGTGGCCACCACCATTCTGGAACGGGGCGTCACGGTGCCGCGCAGCGACGTGTTTATCCTGGACGCCGACAACGCCATGTTTGATGAAACCGCATTGGTGCAGATGGCCGGACGGGCGGGCCGTTCCGCGGAAGCGCCGGACGGGCGGGTGGTTTTTGCCGGAAGGCACATGACCGCGGCGCAGCGCCGGGCGATCCGCCATATCCGCGGCATGAACCGACTGGCCCGGGAGAAAGGTTATCTCGTCCGGCTTACTGGATCCGCTCGGAGGGAAACGGGATGAGATTGCTGCATCGTCTCCGCACGATGGATTGGAGCCGTTGGCTGCGGGCGGAACTTGCGCATTGCCCGGTGTGCGGACGCGCTTTCCGGCCGGTTGCCGTTCCGCTTCCCGTCGCATCGGGGCAGCCGCGCCGGGAGCTGGGCGCCCTGTGTCCGGATTGTGCGGACCGCATCCCATGGATTCTTGCTCCGTTGTGCAAGGTTTGCGGCCGTCCGGAACGGTGCGAGGACTGCCGCCGCAGGCGCGAAACGCATTTCGTCGTCTCCCGGAGCGCGGTGCGTTATGACGGGACGATGCGCGAATGGTTGGCCCTCTACAAGTATCGCGGCGCGGAGCGGCTGGAACCGGTGCTGGCGGCGATGCTCGCCCACGCGCTGGAACGAATGGCGGCCGAACTGGGGTTCGACGAACCCGGGAAGGCGTTCGGCATGATGACCGCGGTGCCGCTGTCGGACGAACGTCTGGCGGAACGCGGTTTTAACCAGGCCGAACGCCTGGCCCGCCGGCTGGCCGGTTGGTACGGCATTCCCTTTGCCCCGCTGCTCCGCCGGATTCGCCACACCGACAAAATGAGCTTCAAATCGCGCAGCGAACGGCTGACGGATGTCCGGGGCATTTTTTCGCCTGATCCTTTGATCGCCGCTGTGCTTGTCCGTCGCTCGCATTCCGTTGCCGCTTGTGCGCGCCAATCGTTATCCGCCGCCGGATCCGGCCGGCGCCCGCCGGTGAGCGGCAACAGCCCGCGTCCTTTGTACCGCATCCTGATCGTGGACGACGTCTATACCACCGGCAGCACCATGAACGAAGCGTCGCGGATTTTGAAAGGCGCGTTGGGCGCGGGATTTGAGCTGTTCGGCCTGACCTGGGCGAGATCGTGAGGAACTGTCGGACAGATCTCTGCATGGCTGAGAACCGATGGACAAGGTCCCGACTTGTGCGGGATCGTGAGAGAACCGTCGGGTAAGGCCCAACTTGGATGGGATTGTGAGAAACCGTCGGGCAAGGTCCCATATTGGAGACCCGTGCGGGCATAAATTCCGGCTAAGTCTTGGCAATCGAAGACATGCTGTGGTCGTGAAGCACACGCCGCTTTGAACGCTTGTGTCGGAGCGGTTTTATATTTTTGGAAAGGAGACAGGGAGCCATGGACGGATTTGACAAAATGTACGAGGCTTGGCTGAACGGACAGATTGCCGGGGAGAAAAACCGCCGCAGAAGGGAACTGCTCGAAAAGGGCCTTGGGCACGGTACCGTAGAATTTTTGCGCAATGTGTGGTTTCCGGCGATTGGCAACTTCGACCATCTGCATGCGGAATGGGAGGTGAGGGACTTTCACGGCGGATACCGGTATCTGGACCTGGCGTACCTTCCGGGCGGGGCCAAGGGCGGAATTGAAATCCAGGGCTACGGTTCCCACGCCAGGGATCTGGATGTCAAACGGTTCAAAGATCTTTGTTGGCGGCATTGCCTGCTGGCCTTGGACGGATGGCTCCTGTTGCCGATCGCCTACCTGTCCATCCGGGATGAACCGGAGAAATGCAGGCAGCTGGTTCTTGCCTTCGTGGGCAGATTCGTGTCTTTTTCCGTTCCGGCCTGCCTCGGCAGCATGGAGGCGGAGATCCTGCGTTTCGCCCGGAGAGTGCTCCGGCCTTTTTCCGCGATTGAAATGGCGGATCATTTGCGGATTACCGACCGCCATGCCCGACGGCTGTTGAACGGCATGGTCGAATCGGGCCATTTGCGGGTGGTTGGCGGCAATCGGAGGTACAGAACCTATCAGGCGGATTTTGCCATGAGTACGCCAAAGCCCAACGGACATTTATTCCGTTAGAAAATGGAAAAACAATCCCGCCGAAATACAACGGACATTCAGTCCGTTAGCGCGATCGGAGTTCAATGGAAAACGTTTGCAACCGCTCTGTGGGCGGTCCTAACGGACTGAATGTCCGTTAAGATTCCAACTCATCCGATTTTCGGATCGTAACGGACCAGATGTCCGTTGGGTTCGCCAAAATCCGATAGCCAGTTTGGCCGGCATCCGCTATACTGATAGAAAACGCAGCAAGAATTGTTCTACGGGAGAGAGAAGCGTTTCATGCCGCAAGTCGAAGTAAACCGGAGCCGCCATGCCGGAACCCGCCACGCCGAAACCCGCCATGCGGGGAGAACGCTGCGGCTTGCGTGGAAGCTGCTGCCGGTCGTTCCGCTGCTTTTGTTCCTTTTTGGTCCGTACGTCACATTTGCCGGGAAAGCGCGGCCCATGGACATGTGGATGGACGGGGCGCGGCAGCGGACGGACGTTGTGTATGACGGCAGGCATTATTTCATCACCGCGGAAGCTTTGAAGCTTTGGGGACTCCAGGCGGACTACGATCCCGACGCCAGGTGGCTGATGCTTGCCCCGGTACCGGAAGCGGGCCGGGACATCGCCTTCAATCCCGTCTACTATCGCGATCGGGTCATTGTTCTCATGTACCACCATATCGTCGAAGGACCGGAGGATCGCGACGGGCTCCCCGTCTCCGAATTCCGCCGGCAGATGGAACTTCTGGCCGCCAACCGGTTCAACGTGATCGGGATGCGGGAATTTGCCGATTACATGCTGCGCGGGGCTCCGGTGCCTCCCAACGCGGTGCTGATCACGTTCGACGACGGATACGAGTCTTTCTACACCCTGGCGTTTCCGGTGCTGAAGGAATTGGGATTTCCGGCCTCCAATTTCCTGATTGTGAAGTGGATCGACAAGCCTTACGGCATACCCAAACTGACCTGGGACCAGATGCGGGAAATGCAGGCGTACGGCATGAGCTTCTACAATCATTCGTACCAGTCCCATGAATACAGACCGGTGAACAAATCCGGACGCCTGAAGCCGGCCCTGGCCCACCGGCTTTACCTGAAGGACAAAAAGCGAAGGGAAACCCCTGACGAATACCGGCAAAGGGTGCTGGACGACCTGACCGCGGCCGAGCGCCGCCTTCGGGAGGAGCTCGGCAACCGGACCGGCATTCTGGCTTTTCCCTACGGTGCGTACAACGAGGACTTGCTTCATTTGGCCGAAGAAGCGGGCATCGAGCTGGTGTTTTCCACCAAGGAAGGGATCAACAAACGGGGACAACGGGTCGTGTACAGGGTCAACGCCGGTGCGCCGGATGCGGATGCGGAAGAACTCGTGCGCCGGATGCGGCATGCGCTCGGCCATGTACCCGACATTCGGCTGCAGGTGTCATTTGGAGATGCCGAATTGGTCTTCCCGACGGCCCGGCCATTCGAGCGCAACGGGACGGTGTGGCTGCCCCTGGAGACCATGGCGGAAACGTTCGGTGTCCGGTATCAAATGGACCGGGAAAACGGGAACGTGATCTTTTTCTGATCGACCAGGCGACTCTTTCACGGGTTTTTCATTTTACAAGGTTTCTGCGTGTTGGTTATAATTAAAATAGGGAAAAAATTGCCTGTTTCAACCAATCCACCGAATCGCTGTCAACGGGCGGCGGAGGGGGTGCCAACGATGGGACTGGATTATTGCCCCCGTTGCGGGAAGTTGTTTTCGAAAACGGTGCGAGACATCTGCCACAACTGCCATCAGGAGCTCGAGAAGCAATACGAACGCGTTGTGGCATATTTGAAAGAACATCCCGGACTCACCCTCAATGAATTGGCGGAGGCCACCGAGGTCAGCGCCAAACAGATCACACGCTGGGTCCGGGAAGGCCGTATTTCGATCGCGCAAGCTCCCAATATCGTGATTGCCTGCGAGGTATGCGGCACGCCGATCCGTGAAGGCACGATGTGCGATTCCTGCCGCAGACGGCTGGCCAGGGAAGTCAAGCGGGTCCAGATGCCAAAACCTGCGGCCGCACGGAAGAACGAGGATGCCGCTTCCCGCGACGATACGTACCACATCACGGACCGGCTGCGGGATCGCTGACCGCCGGAACTGTTGAAAAATAGCTATAAATATTTGCATTACATGAACCGATAATACAGGTAAGGATTGTCGGTTCTTTTTTTTGGGAGTGGATGGACCGATGAAGATCGACGAAACGCAACGCATCGGCATGCGGCAGGCTTACGGCAGCGTGACGAGCCGCCGCATTGAAGGAATTCCGGACAGAAAGCGCGTGGATGAAGTGCACATTTCCGAGGAAGCGAAACGCCTGCTCGATGCCCGGGAAGCGCAGCAAACCGAACGCATCCGGAAACTCGAAACGTTGAGGCAGGAAGTCGCGTCCGGCACCTATTACGTGGAAGCCGGCAAGATCGCCGAGAAGCTGCTTCCCTTCCTGTTAAAATGACGCAAACGGGGGATTTCCGTGGCCGCGCGCGAACTGATCGAGTCGCTCCGCCTCATGCTTCGGCTGTACCGGCAGCTCATCGATCTGGGCATGCAGAAAAAGGAACAGGTGATCGCAAACCGCCTGAACGATCTCACGGACACCCTGGCCAAGGAATCCCGGGTTCTCAAGCAGCTGACGGAAGCGGAAGAGGCAAGGGTCCGGGCGGTTTTGGCATTTCAGCGCAGCCTGGGGCTGAAGGAAGATCCGGAAGCGAAACTCTATGATCTGGCGAATCTCATCCTCAACCGGACGGAGAAGCAAGAGGCGCTCCAGTTGCTGGAAGAGATCGGACAGGCCGCCGCGGAGCTGAAAGAGCTGAACGAACGCAACCAGGCGCTTGTCCGTCAGGCGCTTGAGATGGTGGAATTTACGCTGGATCTCCTGGCCGGGCCTCCGGTGGAGGAGCCCGTCTATCAGGCTCCCACCCGGAAGCCGGCGGAGCCGAAGCGGATCAGCCGGTTTGACGCCAAGGCGTGAAGCGGACGGCGGAAAAACGCCATAGCCTGTACCGTACCCTCAAGACGATAACGGCGAACGGAACCGGCGCCGGCGAGCGCCGGGAGGAGGAATGACGATGCGGTCAACCTTTCACGGTTTGGAAACCAGCAAACGGGCGCTCCTGACCACCATGGTCGCGATGCAGACGGTGGGGCACAACATCGCCAACGTCTCCACCGAAGGATATTCGCGGCAGCGCGTGAATCTGACGGAAGCCCGCCCGATCGAGGCGCCGGGATTCCAGCGCAGCGCGCAGCGGGGCATGCTCGGCACCGGTGTGGAATATTCGGACATTACCCGGGTTCGTGACAGCTATCTGGATCTGCAATACCGCCGGGAGAACGCCCTGCTGAACAGCTGGGATGTGCGCAACACCGTGCTGTCTTCCATCGAGGCCATCATCAACGAGCCTTCCGAGACGGGCCTTCGCACGGTGCTCGACAAGTTCTGGAATTCGTGGGAAGTGCTCAACCGCGATCCCATGTTGCTGAGCGCCCGTGTCGATGTGGTCGGGGCGGCGGTCAACCTGGCCGATACGTTGAACCACATCGGGTCCGCGCTGAGCAATCTGGAGAATGACCTGAGCGGCGATGTCGACAAGGCGGTGCTGGAAGCCAACGACCTCATCCAGAACATCGCCCGGCTTACCGACATCATCCGGCGCGCGGAAGCGCTGGGGGACAACGCCAATGACTACCGCGACCAGCGCGACCTCATGATCGACAAGCTCTCGAATCTGATCGACGTGCAGGTGACCGAGACGCCCGACGGCAACTTCACCATCGTCGCGGGCGGCGTCACCGTGGTGAACAACACGGCGTTCACCCTGCTGACCGCAGCCGCGGCAGACACGGCCACGAGCGGCAAGCTGCACGGCATTACCCAGGCGCTGGACGATATCCAGCGGACGCGCGACCAATTGAACGCGATGGTCGACACGATGATGCGGGGCGCCATCCGGGTCCGTCTGGAAAACGGATACGTGACCAGCCGGGACATGACCGCCCTGAACGACGTCACGCTGGAAGACGGGACGGTCATCACGGCGGGCAATACGATTCCGGCGGGATCGCGCATCGTGTCGCCGGTCGAATTCGAGGTGGAAGGCTTCAACGGCCTGCACCGGCTGGGCTACAGCCTGTCGGATCCGGCCGTGACCGACATCCCGTTTTTCGTGACCAGCGACGGAAGCGCCGCATTCACCCTGGACAACATCCGGGTGAACAGCATGATCCAAAACGACACGAACATGATTGCGGCATCCGGCAAATACGAGACCGTAAACGGCGAGAACATCACCATCAAGGGCAACAGCGACATCGCGCAGGCGTTGGCCTCTCTGCGCGACGCCAGGTTCCAGTTCCCGTCCGGCATGACATCGCTGACCAGCGGCACCATCGACGACTACTTCCGGGCGGCGGTGAGCGACGTGGGCACCCGTGCGGCCAACGCCGAGCGCAACCTTCTCAACCAGGAAGATCTGGTCCATTCCGTCCAGTTGCGGAGGCAATCGGTCAGCGGCGTGTCCCTCGACGAGGAAATGGTCGAACTGATCAAGTTCCAGCACGCCTACAACGCCGCGGCCCGCAACATGACCGTGGTGGACGAGGTGCTCGACCGCATCATCAACCACATGGGAATTGTCGGCCGGTGAGGTGTCGGGGCGCCCGGGATGAAGCCGGCCGGCGGAAAATGCGGGGACCGGCGAATGCGCGGGAAGGCGGCGCCGGGCCGGGAAGCCGGCCGGTACCGCGGCGCGGCAAAAGGGAGGATGCGAACCAATGCGCGTGACGGGCATGATGCAGAACCTGCAGCTGCTTAACAATTTGCGGCAGACCAATGCGAATATTCTGAAATGGCAGGACAAACTCGCCACCGGACGGAAAATCCAGCGTCCCGCCGACGATCCGGTCGGCGTCAACTACCTGATGCGCTACGAGACAGAGCTGGGCCGCAGCGACGTGTTTCTGGAAAACGTTCGCACGGGGCTGGGGATGCTCCGCGCGATGGATTCCCTTATGCAGCAGGCCAGTGACGTGCTGAAGCGGGTCAAGGTGCTGGTCCAGCAGGCCGCCAATGGCACCCTCACGGCGGAAGATCGCCAGACCATCGCGGCCGAAGTTCGGCAGCTGCGCGAGCAAATGGTTGTGATCGGCAACAGCAGCTTCAACGGCAAGTTCCTGTTCAACGGCCAGAAGACGGACCAGGCGCCGTACACGATCGCCAACGCCGCCAACGAAGCCACGGATGACGGCGTGTACTACCTGAACGTCAGCCCGTCCATCCAGGTTCCGGTCAGCCTGCAGGGAGAGCAGATTTTCGGCCAGGCCGGCGATCCGGAAAACACGTTCAAGATTCTGGACGACATCATCAATCATTTGATGAACAATGATGTCAACGGTCTCCGTGCCGCCCTGGACCGCATGGTCATCGCGGAGGAAAGGATTTACGCCGCATGGGCGGAAATCGGCGCCAGAACCAACCGGTTCGAACTGATGGAGAACCGGATTCTGGATGAACGGGTGTCGCTCCAACGGCTGAAGAGCGAAACCGGGGACGTCGACATGGCGGACGCGATCATCCGGCTCAAGCTGCATGAGAATACGCTGCAGGCCGCATTGGCCACCGGTGCAAGGATCATGCAGGTTTCACTGGTTGATTTCCTGAAGTGATAAGGATGTGACCTGACCTATGCGCGTCGAATCGGCCTCCCCGGCCTTTCAACCGGGGTGGTGGCGCAAAATCCAGCCGGTTCGCACCGTCGTTCCGCCCGCCGAGGTGGATGCCCGGCACATTCCGCCGGAAATCGAAATTCGCAACCGTCCTGCCGAGATCGAGGCCGACTGGACCCAGGTCTGGGAAGACCTCGGCGTGAGACGGCACTACACGCTGCTCAAAGAGCTTACCGACAAGGCGCAACGCGAGCTGGCCGAGGAAATCGTGGTCAAGGTGCGTCAGGGCGACGAGAAGGCCGACCTGCGCAACCGCGAACCGAACATTTTCGGCAGGCACGCTTTTGAAAACTATATGCGCAGAAGCAAGGCGGAAGTGGTGCTGGATGCGGTTCCCCGTTTCGGGGTGAAGTTCGACGTGCGCGTCCATCCTCCGGAAATCGAAGTGCGCACGCCCGGAGCGAACAGGTTTGCGAACGAAACGGGGCAACGGAGGTGAATGACGCGCCGTGGGCGAACGGATGACTCTGATCCGCAGCGACCGCTACGGGGATCTGCATGTGGCGGAAGAACAGATTTACCGCTTCGAAAAAGGCATCGTCGGCTGGCAGGACATCAAGCAATACGCCCTGATCGGAGTGGAAGATACGCCGTTTTTCATTCTGCACGCGGTGGACGAGCAGCTCAGCTTCATTCTGATTCCGGCGGAGAAGGTGGTACTGGATTACGGCTTCGAAATCGACGACGAAACCGTTGAACTTTTGGACGCCAAAAAGCCGGAAGACGTAGTGATCTTTCTCATCGTCAACATCATCGACGATGCGTTTTACGTGAATCTGAAAGCGCCGGTCCTGCTCGTTCCCCGTTCGAGGGCGGGCTGCCAGTATGTCATCCATGACCGGGACTATCCGCTCAGGTTTCCCCTGCGTCGCAGGGAGGAGGCCGGCAATGCTGGTCCTTAGGCGGAAGATCGGGGAAACGGTCATGCTGGGCGACAACATCGAGGTGCACGTGCTGGCGGTGGAAGGCGACACGGTGAAACTCGGCTTCGTGGCTCCGCGCAGCGTCCAGATCCTGCGCAAGGAAGTCTACGACGCGCTGATGCAGGAAAACCGGCAGGCGGGAATCGACGCGGCAAGCGAAGGAAAGCCCGTGCTGGACCTGCTCAAAACCTATCGCAACGTGAAGTCCGACGCGGCACCCGAAGAGGGTTCATCATAAATCAATCTGCAGAATTCCTTAATGATGGTAGCCAGGAAAGGAGAGAGATGATGTGAACGTGACGGCGGTCAGCAAGTATGATCCGGTCATGACGGGGTTCTCCACCCCCGCCGTTTCGGCCCCGTCCAAGTCCGCAGCGACTTACGCGGATAAGCCTCCGTCTCAGAAGACGGCGGAACAGCAAAAAAGCACGGCTGTCCTGAAGAAGCCGAATTTCGACATCATGTCGCTCAGCGAAGACGAGCGCAAGCAGCTGGAAGAAGCGCTGAAACAGCTGAACGACTCCATCGCTTCCTACAACAAGATGCTTCGTTTCCGCTACAACGAGGAAGCGGAGCAGACCTACGTGGAAATCATCGACACGACCACGCAGGAAGTGGTGGCCAGCCTGCCGCCGGAATTTCTGATCGATCTGTCGATCAAGATGAAAGAACTCATCGGCATGTTTATCGACAAAAGAGTCTGAGCGCGGCGCGCGTAAGAGGCGGGCACTCGGCTTCGCGCCAAGGGTTCGGCGGAATCTGAGACCCAAAGGGGTTGAAGGGCATGAGTTTCAGCATTACGGGCATTGCGTCCGGCATGGATACGGCACAGATGATCGAATTGATGATGAAAATCGAACGCTTGCCGTACCAGAATCTGCAAACCCGCAAGCAAGAGCTGTCCCAGGAACAAAGCATCATCCGGAGCATCAACACCAAGCTGGTCGCGTTGCGCAACGCGGCGGCCGACCTGATGTACGCCGCTTCGTTCCAAGAGGTCTCGGCCAAGACGAGCGATAACACCGTTGCCACGGTGTCCGCCGGGGAAGGCGCGGCCATCGGGACCTACCAGATTGAGGTGATCGGGCTCGCGCAGAAGCACACCGTCGCCTCTTCGGAGTTCGCCAAGAGCGCTTCGGCAACATGCCTTGCGGGAAAACAGTTCAAGCTGTATTGGAAAGACAATCCCGGCGGCAAGACCATCACTTTGGAAGGCAGCACTTATGAGGAAGTGTTAAGCAATCTTCGGGACGCCATCAATGACCTCAAGGCGGGCGTGCGGGCCAGCCTCATCGAAACCAAGCCGGGCCATGTCACCCTGGTGCTTACGGCGGAAGGATATGGCGAGGAAGCAGGCATGAAGCTCGGGACGGTTCCCGATGATCGTTACACCGCTTTCGAAGATAGTGGGGATGAAGATAGTGGGGATGCGGTTCTGGCCGCCCTCGGTTTGGTGTCCGGAGGCAACCTTCATACCATTCAGGAAGGCAAGAACGCCAAGGCAAAGGTCAACCGGCTGGATATTGAAGCGGCAGGCAACACGCTGGTCAATGTGCTGCCCGGGTTGACCGTCGACCTGCTCAAGCCCGGCAACGTCACGATAACGGTGGAGACGGACGCGGACAAAATCGCCGACAAGATCCAGAAATTCGTGGACGCCTACAATGACGTGGTCAGCACCATCCGCAACAATACGGCCAAAGGCGCAATCCTGCAGGGGGATTTCACCCTCAATTCGCTGTCTTCGAACCTGTACGACCTGTTCAACGGTGCCGTGGGAGGCGGCGGTAATTTCCGCTTCCTGTTCGAGATCGGACTGGAAATCGACAAGGGCGTGACCAGCGGAAGCGGTATGACCGGAACCATTTCGTTCAATCGCGACAAATTCAAGGAAGCCTTCGCGGCGAATCCCGACGCCGTCAAGCACCTGTTTACCCACGACGATCCCGGGTCTTTCGCCCGGGACGGCGTAGCCGTGCGTTTTTACAATGAAATTATCAACTGGACGAGAACAGGCTCGGGTTATCTCACTTCCAAGATTGCGGGTTATGACAGCACCATCAAGCAAATAACGGAACAAATGGAACGCATGGATCTGCGTCTTCAGAACCGGCAGAAACAGCTGGAAGCGCAGTTTGCCGCCATGGAGAACGCGCTGGCCCAATTGAGAAACCAGCAGATCTGGATGGCGGCGCAGATCGCCTCGCTCACCACGGCTGCCGGGAACTGACGAACCGATAGGATTAAGGGGATGGAACCTGTGAGCATGTTGGCCCAAAGCGGTTTTCAGGCGTACCAGAGAAACAAGTTTGAAACCGCGTCTCCTCATCGGCTGATCCTGATGCTGTACGACGGCGCGTTGTCCAACCTGGCCAGGGCCAAACAGGCTCAGGCGGAAAACCGGAAGCTGGAGTCGGGACGGTACATTCGCAAATGCCAGGATATCCTGTTCGAGCTGATCGCCTGCCTGAACGAAGAACAGGGAGGCGAAATCGCCAAAAACTTAAAGCAGCTTTACATGTACATGATCGAACAACTGCTCCGGGCGAACATCCGCAACAGCCCGGAACCCATTGACGAAGCGGAAACGCTGCTCAGGCAACTGCGCGACGCATGGGAACAAATTGGAAAGGAAGTCGGCCTCGGTGCGACCCGATGAACGGGGGCCGAAGCGGCCCGGCGGCGCCGCGGAATCGGGCGGGGGAACCGATGAAGACACGGCCGTTTTGGTGATCCGGTGGCGGGAAGGCTATGCGCGGCTGGCCGAAATCAGCGAGCGGCAGTTTGCTGCGGTTAAGGACGCCGTGCCGGCCGAGATCACCCCGGATGCCTCCGGAGACGGGGGTGAGGGTGTTTCCGCTTTTGAGGACATCTGGCGGCAGCTGGGACAATTGGCGGAAGAGAAAGAGGCCGTGCAGCGCGAACTGGAACGGGTGCAGGAGGAGCTCCGCCGGCGGCTTGGGGACGAGAAATTGAAAGCGGAATTCGAAAAGGACATTCGCGCTTTGGCGGAACAGGCCCGCGTGCTTACCCTGGAGACGGCGCGCAAAGTGGAGAGCCTGATCGTCCATATCGGCGGACGTCTCGGTTCCGTCCGCCTTCACCGCAAAGCGATGCACGCCTATTACGGTATGGACCAGGGTGAACAGGTTCCGCTTTATTTCGACGAAAAAAAGTGAAAGGAAAATATCGGCGGCTCTAAATTATGTCAGGAGTCCTGCCGATATTAATACTTGGGTCGCACGGACGCGGCCTGCAAAAAAATCATGGAGGATGATGCAGGATGTCGATGTTCATCAACACGAACGTCAGCGCCATCAACGCCCATCGCAACCTGTCGTTCAACAACACCCAGATGGGCAAAGTGATGGAGAAGCTGTCGTCCGGCTACCGGATCAACCGTGCCGCGGACGACGCCGCCGGTCTGGCCATCTCCGAGAAGATGCGCTATCAGATCAACGGTTACTACCAGGCGATCCGGAACGCGCAGGACGGCATCTCCCTCCTTCAAACGGCGGAAGGTGCGCTCACCGAAGTGCACGCCATGCTGCAACGCCTGAACGTGCTGGCGAACCAGGCTTCCAACGACACGCTGAACGACGAAGACCGCAATAAGATTCAGCTGGAAGTGAAGCAACTGCTGGATGAAATCGACAACATTGCTTCGAGCCTGAAGTTCAACGGCCGGACCCTGCTCAAGAATCCCAACGAGAACCTGCAATTCCAGGTCGGCTTCGAAAAGGGCACGGTGATCACGGTCGATCTGGACGACGCCAGAACGGAGGCGTTGGGAATCAATGAGATCGACGTCTCCACGATCGAGAATGCCCAAAACGCTCTCAGCGCCATTCAAGCGGCCATTTCCACGGTTTCGGAAATCCGCGCGAAATTCGGCGCCGTGCAAAACCGCCTGGAGCACACCATCAACAACGTGGGCGTCAACGCGGAGAACCTGTCGGCATCCGAATCCCGGATTCGCAACGCCGACATGGCGAAGGAGCTCACGGAGTTCACGCGCTTCCAAATCCTGGTGCAAGCCGGCACCGCGATGCTCGCCCAGGCGAATGCCGTACCGCAAAACGTGCTCCGTCTGCTCGGCTGATTTGGACAATCAATATCGGAATGGCAAAGCTCCCCGGAATCGTCCGGGGAGCTTTTCTATTCAGATTTTGCCGCCATCATCCGATATTAATGGAGAGATTCTTCGACAAGGTGCTGGGTGCGATGATCATTGTGACTCCGCAGGAGACCATCGACCTGTCCGGACAGGAAAGGGATCAGGTGGCTTCGTCCATTCAGGCATTGTTCAATGGTTTGTACAACCGGTCCGAGATCGTGCGGGAAGTGCTGATCGACGGCGTATCGTTCCGGGAAGGATTTCGCGAATACTTGCTGGAAAACCTGGAGTCGGTGCGGCACGTGGAAATTCGAACCGTTCCCGCGGCCGATTTGATAGGAGAGATCGCCGAGGAACTGCGCGGCTATCTGCCCAAGGTGATCCGGGCATGCGACTCCATCTCCGAACTCTTTTACGGAGAAATGGCCCAGGAAGACTGGTCGTATTTTAGCCAATTGACGGAAGGCATCAACTGGGTCGCGCAATCCGTTCACGCCATACGCCATCATTTGGAGCGCACGGGCGAAAACGCCGATCTGGCTGCGGCGCTCGACGGTTTCGAGCATGAGTTGAAAGCGCAGCTGGCGGAGGTTGCCCGCGAACTGGAAAGCGGCGACCGCACGGCGGCGGGTGACCGGATCAAATACGAATGGCCGGAATTGTTCCAATCGCTGCTTGACCGGTTGTCGTTCGAGGGATCGTCATGAAAAAATACGCCGCCGACAATCTTTTGTTCTTGCGAGAACAATACCCGGAAATCTATCGGCTGGTCAGCAACCGCGCCGCGGATCCCGGGCTTTATCGCCGGGAAGAGGCGCGCAACGGACAGGCAAATCTGATCTATCAACCGGAGGGACAAGCTCCGCTCACCCTTTACAGCCGTTACGATCCGGGCCTGGAAGCCGGAAGATGGGCGGCATCGATGGCCGAAAGCCTCGGGAACGCCGACGACGTGCTGGTGGCCGGCTTCGGGTTGGGGTACCATGCGGCCGCTTTGCTTGCGGCGTATCCCGACAAGCGATTTTTCATCTATGAACCCGACTTGGAGCTGTTCCTTCACGCCGTGGAAACCGTCGATCTGCGCCCGATCCTGGGCAGTCGGCAAATCGCCGTGTTTGCGGTCGGCAAGGACGACTGGATCCTGAAAACGCTGGTGATGGGGCTGTTCAAATCGCGCAAGGGAGAATTCGCCTACGCGATCCTTCCTTATTGCAAACGGATGGACCCCGAACTGGAACAACGCGTCAAGAGACAAATTTCACAGTCCGCTCTCGGATACCGCGCCGACCTCAGTACAGTCGCCCGTTACCGTACCGAGTGGCTTGAAAATTTTATTCTCAACATGGAACGCAATTTGCGAACCCCGAACTTCTATCCAATGAAGGACGCTTGCAGGGGAATCCCCGCTATCATTGCCGGATCGGGTCCATCTTTGGGACTGGCGATCGATACGCTGCGCGAGGCGAAACGTCATGCGCTGCTCATTGCCGCCGGTACCGCCGCGCAAAGCCTGTTGCATCATGGAATAGAGCCGCATCTGATCGTTTCAATGGATCCCGGAGAACCGAACCGGCGTGCCTTTGAAAAACTGGAGATCGGCCACATTCCATTTTTATATATTCCCACGATCAAACATACCGCCATCCGGGACGACCGTTCGCCCTGGCTCATGCATGCGTTTTTCAATATCGACATCATTGCGCATTATTTGATGGATCTTACCCCGGAAGACTGCGTGCTGGCCTCCACTTCTTCGGTGACCGGGACGTGCATTCAAGCCGCCGTGCATCTCGGATGCGCCGACATCGTGTTCATCGGCCAGGATTTTTCCTTCCCGAACAATCAAGTCTATGCGTCCGGTGTTCAGCATGTCCCGGAAAATGCGCTGCAAAAAAGGATTCAGGATGCCGATCTGACTGTGCCCAACGTGGCGGGAGGCGTCAATGCCACGAATCGGAGCATGCTTGTGCTGAAACAGGATGTGGAAGAGGTGATTCGGGAGTTTCCCGAAGCAGCCTTTTACAACGCTTCGCCCGTTGGAGCCGTCATCGAGCATACCGAACAGGTCAGCCTCGGCGAGCTGATGAAAAGATTCAGCCATATTCACCTGGACGACGACTGGTTGAAAGAACGGATGAAAGAAAGGCTGAAGCCTTATCCTCCCGCGCGAATCGCCAAAGTCGCCGACCGGGTTTCCGCGACCATCGGGCAGCTGCGGGCGTTTCAGGAAACTTTGCGGCAAGCGGACGACTTGTTGTCCATTGGCGACCGTTCGCGGCCGACGGCGGACTGGTTTGCCCGGTTTGAACCGGTTTGGGCCAAACTGGTGGGAGATCCGCTGTACGAGAAAATTTTTTCGTTCTTCCTTCTTCGGGAAAAACTGCATGCGGAACGATACTGGGAGGACATGCGGCAGGAGACCAATCTCGCCTTGAAATACCGGAAACTGCTGAATTGTGCCGGGCCGCTGGTGAACGGGCTGAAAAAACTGGTTCCCGAAACGGAGCGTTTAATGGGCGGGTTGTCGGAAAAACTGGCTCACCTTCATGGGGTGAAAGGATAGAAGAGAGATGGGGTTCTATACCGACAAAAAAATTCTGATCACGGGCGGCACAGGGACGATCGGACGGGCGCTCACCCGCCGGCTGCTCGCGGAAAATCCCGCGGTCATCCGCATTTTCAGCCGGGATGAACACAAACAGTTCGAAATGCAGCAGGAGCTGCAAGGATATCACAACGTTCGCTTTCTCATCGGCGACGTCCGGGATGCGGATCGCGTACTCCGGGCGATGGAGGACATTGACTACGTCTTTCACCTTGCCGCCATGAAGCATGTCCCCTTTTGCGAGTACAACCCGTTTGAGGCGGTCAAGACCAATGTGATCGGGACGCAGAATGTCATCCACGCGGCGATCGCCTCCAATGTGGAGCGAGTTCTTTTTACCAGTACGGACAAGGCCATTTCACCCACCAATACGTACGGTGCGACCAAACTCACGGCGGAGCGCCTCATCTCCGCAGCGGAATATCACAAGGGCCCGCGCAAGACCGTGTTTTGCTCGGTACGCTTCGGCAACGTCATGGGTTCCCGAGGATCGGTCATTCCGCTATTTGTCCGGCAAATTCTAGAGGAACGGCGGGTCACGGTCACCCATCCCAACATGCTTCGTTACATGATGACGCCGGGCCAGGCGGTTGAGCTTATTTTGCGCGCCAATGAGCTGGCGTATGGCGGCGAGGTGTTCGTGCTCAAAATGCCCGTGATCCGGCTGGGCGATCTGGCGGAGATCGTCATTGAGGAAGTGAAACGGCAATTTGCCGTTCGGGATGCGGTTAAAATCGATATTATCGGCCTGAGGCCGGGCGAGAAGATGGTGGAGGAATTGATGACGCCCGACGAAGCGGAAGCGGCCGTGGAAACCCGGGACATGTACATCCTGCAGCCGCTGTTTGGGGTTTCCAGAAAAAGGATTTATCCGGAGATGTTGGAGAAAAACGGAGCGTGGCTTTCGCTCGTCATGAAGGAGCCGATTTCCAAGGAAACCATCCGGGATTGGATCAGAGAAGAGAATCTGATTAAAAAAACGGAAAGTCCGGAACATGTATTATAGCATTCTTTTCCGAATGGAGAGTCTGGTGTCGCTCCCATGAGCCTTCCTGTCGTATCAATCATTACGGCAACTCTGAACAGTGCGAAAACCTTGCCGGAAATGTTCGCGAGTGTCCGGTCGCAAACGTACCCCCATATTGAGCACTTGGTGATCGACGGAGGATCGACGGACGATACGCTGAACGTTGTTGATAAGTACCGGTCGTCGCTTGCTCACGTAATTTCTGAACCGGACAATGGTATTTACGATGCGTACAACAAAGGGATAACGGCGTCGACCGGGGAGCTTCTCTACTTTCTGAATTCGGATGACTGTTTGGCGGACCCGGGTGTAATCGAGCACTTTGTCAACCGCTTTTGTGAATGGCCGGAGGTCTGGGCGATTTACGGAAATGTGCGGATTCGGGAAGGGCAGCAGGAACTGATTTTGGGGCGAAGCCTGTCCATAGACGACATCCGGCAGGGACATCGTCCCTCCCATCAAGCCTTGTTTGTGCGCAGACACGTTTTTGAAAGATTCGGGTTATTCGATGCCCGTTATCAAATAGCGGGAGACTTCGACCTGATGGTCCGGTTGTTCATTGAACCGGGAGATCGCATCCGTTACGAAAATCGAATTGTTGCCGAATACAGAATGGGAGGAATTTCTTCCCGCTATGACACACGCATGACGGGGCTGCGTGAAGCGGAAATCATTTTGCGAAGGTATTTCGGAAAAGCTCCGGATTTGACAGGCACAGAGATTCGCAACAATGCTCTGTATCGCATGTGGCTGGAAAATCTGCTGGTGAGGGGCCGTGGCATAACCTCGGTTCTCAAACCCGATTTTCAACGAATCGCCGTGTTTGGGACACGCATGACCGCCCGTTATTTGCTGGAGGATCTGCGCAGGGAAGGACTGACCCCGATTTGTTTCCTTGACAACGATCCGCACATCCAAGGCAAGGAAATCGAGGGTGTTCCGATTCATTCCCCCGATTGGCTTTTCGAACATCCGGACGCGGTGGAAGCCGTGATCGTCTCTGTAGAAAATGAGTACGACGACGAGTTGATCGAATGGCTGAAAGAAAAATCAAGAGTCCATTTGCCGGTGTGCTCATGGAAGAAGTTGGCCATACAAGCGTTCATGAAACAAGGAGTTTAAAGATGAAATTGGTTATTTTTGGTACGGGAAAAGCGGCGGAAAGCGCATTGTCATACATTGATGTGCCCGTTTCCTATTGCGTTGACAATAACCAATCCCGCTGGGGCACTTCCTTCTATAACTTGGACGTTTATCCTCCAAAAAAACTTTTGGAGGAAGATCATGATCAAATCTACATCATTGTAGCGAGCAGCTACTATCTGGAAATTGCGGAACAATTGCGTTCAATGGGATTTCTTGAATATGTCCACTTCAATGTTTTCCTGGCGTCCGGGCAAGGATTTGTCTCCTATTCCCAAGAGGGAGAAGATCTTGTATTAAAACGGATTTTCGAGAATAAACAAAGCGGATTTTATGTGGATATCGGGGCTCATCAACCGATTCGGTTTTCGAACACCTATATGTTTTACCGATTGGGCTGGAACGGCATCAACATTGATCCATATCCCGGCATGAAAAAAATGTTTGACATTTACAGACCGAGAGACATTAACCTGGAGGCGGGCATATCAAACGTTGAAAGCAAACTGAAGTATTTCATGTTTAATGAACCGGCTTTGAACACTTTTGATTCTCGTCGGGTAAAAGAAATATTGGAGTCCGATTCGGGTTATGAAGTGATCCGTGAGGTTGAAATAGAGGTATTCAAACTTTCATCCATTTTGGAGAAATACGCCTCAGGGAAAAAGATTGATTTCATGTCCATTGATACGGAAGGTTTCGATTTGCAAGTTCTGCAGTCGAATGATTGGGACCTTTTTGTCCCGGAGGTTATTTTGGTCGAAATCTTGAATTGCGAACTTGAACAAATGCACTCCCATACGATCCATCAATTTTTGATGAACAGGGGTTATCGGCTAATATCCAAATTATTCAATACATGCATCTACAAAAGGGTTTAATGCGGAGGGAACGATGTTGGATAAACCGGTGGTATTTTTCATTTTTAAACGCCCGGATACGACCAAACTGGTTTTTGAGGCCATTCGTCAAGCCCGTCCAACCAGGCTTTATATTTTTGCCGACGGTCCCAGAAAAGAAGTGGCGCGGGAAGACGAAATGTGCCGTTTAACCCGTGAAGTGGTGCAAAATGTAGACTGGCCCTGCGAGGTTTACCGGGAGTATTCCGACATGAATCTGGGCGTTGACCGCCGGATCGTCAGCGGGCTTGATCTTGTGTTTTCCAAAGAAGAAGAAGCCATTATCCTTGAAGACGATTGTTTGCCCAGCCAATCATTTTTCCGCTTTTGCAGCGAGCTTTTGGACCGTTATCGTGATGACAACAGAATTATGGCGATTTCCGGATCGAATTTTCATTATAAACGGTTTCAGTCGTCCGAAAGTTATTATTTTTCAAGGTTTCATGTGCCGCCGTGGGGATGGGCGACTTGGCGGCGCGCCTGGAAATTGTATGATGACAGCGTCTCCCTGTGGCCGGAAATCAAAAAGGGGGATCGGCTGAGAGATATCTTGCGCCATCGTGAGGCGGAGGAATACTGGTGGTTGATCCTGGAAGATTGTTATCATAAAGGGCCCAATTATGCGTGGGACTATGTATGGACTTTCACGAATTGGGTTAACAACGGTTTCATCATCACCCCGTACACCAATATGGTCAAGAATATTGGCTATCGCAGCGACGCGGTTCATACGAACATGGTTGACCGTTTGGCAAACATTGAGGCTGAAGATATTTCCTTTCCTTTGAACCATCCCAAAGTGTTCATATGCCATGAAGCGGCGGATCAAGTCTATAAGGATTTCAAATTCGGAAAAAATGCCCGGGATTTCTACATGGTACGATTGCTTAACGCCATCATGCAGAAAAAACCGCTGACCGCTCCGTTGCTGGACAGGTCCATAACAAAAGTGGCGATTTTTGGCACCTTGGATTTATCGAAATATCTGATAGAGGAATGCAGAACGAATGGCATTGAGGTTGTGGCTTTGTTGGACAATGAAAAAACAAAAGAGGGAACCTTGATCGACGGAATACCGGTCTATTCCCCTTCCTACTTTGCAAACTCCCCCGACAAAATCGGTTTCAGGGCTGTTATTTCAACGGTCCTGGGGCGTCATGAGAACGATATCATCCGCAAACTCTCCGATCAGTTTCCGGATGTTCCCATCCTCTCATGGATCGATTTGTTGGCCATGAACAAATATTGAGCATTTGTTCCAAAAGAGGGGCGAGGACATGCTTTCCAAAGAAGACTATGTTCTCCCGGAAATGCACATTCACCCGGAAAACCGGTTGTGGATTTACGGCACGGGAGAAATCGCTCGGTCCTACTATGAACAAATTGGTTTCCAATATGGGGAGCACATTGTAAAAGGATTTATCAACGCTTTGGGACAACCGGCAACCTTTATGGGGAAAAGGGTTGTCGGTTTGTCGGAGAAACTGGAAATTGAAAATCATGATCGATTTTTGGTGGCCACACGGTACAGCACCGATATTGCCGTAGCGACGTTACTTTACTATTATGATGTGCCCCGGGAACATATCATTTGTCATCCGGATTGGATCGTTTCGCCTTCTCCGGGGAGACAACCGGTTTTGATTCATCAATTTGGCAAAGTCGGTTCGACAAGCATATATCGTGAACTCCGGCGGCTGAATCTGGAAGTTTTTCATTCTCATTTTTTGCAGGATCAGAATCTTGACAAATGGATTCGGAATATTCAAGACGCCGGAGCAGGAATCAATTTTTTTGTATTGAATAATTTGTGTCTGGGCAAATGGGCGCTTCGCCGCAAATGGGACATTATCAGCGGTGTCCGGGATCCGATAAGCCGAAATATTTCCTGGTTTTTTGAAAATTTGTATTATATTATTCCCGATTATCAACAACACCTTAATAAAATGGATCCCGATCGTTTGGCAGACCGTTGGGCGGAGTTTTTCATTCGTGAATTTCCGCATGAAGAAGTGCTGAATTGGTTCGATATGGAAATGCGGGACACTTTCGGCATTGACGTTTTTGCCCATCCCTTCGATCGGTCCAAAGGTTACGGCGTTTACGAAGGAAATGGGCATCGGCTCTTGGTGCTGCAATTTGAGCAATTGCAGAACCTTGCCGGCGTGATACGGGATTTTCTGCGTCTGCCCGAGTTTAGGCTTAACAGGGAGAATGTGGGGGAATCGAAAGACTACGGTAACGTTTATAAACGGTTTATTGAGCGTATCCGGTTTGACGATGCGTTACTGGACCGGATGTACAACAACCGGTTTGCCAAACATTTTTACACCGATGAAGCCATAGAAGCTTTCCGACGGAGATGGTCGAAAAAAACTTGACATTGCCCGCCATTTCAAAGAGGAGTGACCGTTGGATGAATGCGGCGAATCTCTATCAGCTTCCCGACTTTCAGATCAGTCCGGAGCATCGGATTTGGATTTACGGCACGGGTGAAATCGCAAAATCGTTTTTCGAGCAAATCAGTTCTCTTTTCCACCCTGAATGGGTGAAGGGTTTCATCAATACGTTCGGTTATCCTTCAACCTTCATGGGAAGAAAAGTAATCGCCATAACGGATTTGCGGGTGGCTCCGAACGACAGATATCTGGTGGCCTCCCAAGGAAGCGCAAATATTATGCTTGAAATGCTTCTGAGACAGGGCGCGCAAAGAGACCAGATCATTTGTCGATCGGATTGGCTGTCTTCACCGAGGAAAGATCGTCGTTCCATTTTGATTTATCAATTTGGCAAAGTGGCTTCAACAAGCATCTATGAATCGCTCAAGCGATTAAATCTGGAAGTTTATCACACCCACTTCCTTCAGCCCAAACGATTGAACACCGCAGTTCGAATGTGGAAAGAGGCCGGCGAAGAAATCCCGGGCATGATGGGCACAAGTCTGTACCTGATGAATGAAGTGCACAACCGCAAGTGGGATGTCATCAGCCTGGTCCGGGATCCTGTGGCACGGAACATATCCGCCTTTTTCCAGACCCTTCAACTGTATACCTATTCTTTCAAGAACGACAATCAATTCATGCAGATGGATCTGGATCAAAAGGTGGACGTGCTCGTAAGGGAATTCTTCCACCAGTTTAACCATGATGGCATATTTAGTTGGTTTGACGAAGAAATCAGAGCCACTTTCGGCATTGACGTCTTCGAATATCCGTTTGACCGATCCATCGGGTATGGTGTCTATGAACGGGATGGAAATCGACTTCTGGTATTGCAATTTGAACGGTTGTCAGGCCTTGTCGATGTGATTCGCGATTTTTTGGGGCTTCCCGAATTTGAACTATCCAGGGAAAATGTGGGAGAGTCGAAGGATTACGCCCCCCTCTACAAACGGTTCCGGGAGCGCATCCGGTTTGACGATGCGTTTCTGGACCGGATGTACAACAACCCGTTTGTCAGACATTTCTATTCCGAAGAGGACATCGAAGCTTTCCGGCGGAAATGGTCGAAACAGCCTTGAGAGGGATGATCCCTGATGAAAAAAAGAGCGCTCATCACTGGCGTCACCGGACAGGACGGTGCGTATCTCGCGGAGTTTTTGCTGAACAAGGGATACGAGGTGCACGGCATCAAGCGCCGGGCTTCTTCTTTCAATACGGACCGGATCGACCACCTTTACCAGGATCCCCATGAGCCGAATGTGAATTTCTTTCTGCATTACGGCGATCTGACCGATGCGACGAATCTGATCCGCATCCTGCAGGAAGTGCAGCCGGACGAAATTTACAACCTCGCGGCGCAGAGCCATGTGAGGGTGTCCTTCGAGACGCCGGAGTACACCGCCAACGCCGACGCCCTCGGAACGCTGCGCCTGTTGGAAGCGATCCGGATCCTGAAGCTGGCGGACAAAACCCGTTTCTACCAGGCGTCGACTTCCGAATTGTACGGAAATGCCAGTGAAGTTCCGCAGTCGGAAAAGACGCCGTTCCGCCCGCGCAGCCCCTATGGAGCGGCCAAGCTGTACGCGTACTGGATCACCGTGAACTACCGGGAAGCTTACGGGATCTTCGCCTGCAACGGCATCCTGTTCAACCACGAATCGCCGCTGCGGGGCGAAACCTTCGTGACGCGCAAGATCACCCGGGCGGCCGCCCGGATCAAGCTGGGCCTGCAGGACAAGCTGTACCTGGGCAATCTAAATGCGAAACGCGACTGGGGCTTCGCCGGCGACTATGTGGAAGCGATGTGGCTCATGCTGCAGCAGGACAAGCCTGACGATTACGTCATCGCCACGGGGGAATCGCATTCGGTGCGCACCTTTGCGGAGCTGGCGTTCGCGGAGCTCGGAATGGAGCTGGAGTGGGTCGGCAGCGGTGCGGAGGAAAAGGGCGTCGACAAGGCCACCGGCCGGGTTCTCATCGAGATTGATCCTCGCTATTTCCGGCCGACGGAAGTGGACTGGCTGCAGGGTGATCCTTCCAAGGCGAAGCGCGTGCTCGGATGGGAACCGAAGGTGAAATTTATAGATCTGGTCAGGATGATGGTCCGGGCCGATCTGGAAGAAGCGAAGAAGGATCTGGCCATTCTGCGGGAGGGCTATCGGGTTCGCCAGCATTACGAATGACGGGGGGGCTTCGGGCATGCATCCGGACAACACCGTATATGTCGCCGGGCATCGCGGCTTGGTCGGTTCTGCGATCATGCGCAGGCTTCGGGAGAAGGGGTATCGCCGGCTGATCCTGCGCACCCGCGGGGAACTGGATCTCAGGGATCAGGCGGCCGTGCGCGCTTTTTTTGAACGGGAAAGACCGGAGTTCGTGTTTCTGGCCGCGGCCAAGGTGGGAGGCATCTACGCGAACGCGACATATCCGGCCGAGTTTATCTACGACAACCTGGCGATCCAGACCAACGTGATCGAAGCGGCGTACCGCTTCGGCGTGCGCAAGCTCATGTTTCTGGGCAGCTCCTGCATCTATCCGAAGTTCGCTCCGCAGCCGATGCGCGAGGAACATTTGCTCACGGGGGCGCTGGAGCCGACCAACGAGCCGTACGCCATCGCCAAGATCGCCGGACTCAAAATGTGCGAAGCCTACAACCGGCAGTACGGGACGGATTTTCTGGCGGTCATGCCCACCAACCTGTACGGGATCGGGGACAACTTCGACCTTGAGACCTCCCACGTCATTCCGGCGCTCATCCGCAAATTCCACGAGGCGAAGCGGGACGGCGCCGCTTCGGTGGAAGTATGGGGTACGGGGAATCCGCGGCGGGAGTTTCTCCATGTCGACGATCTGGCGGACGCCTGCGTTTTTTTGATGGAGAACTATTCGGCGCGGGATCTTGGCGGGTTTGTCAATGTGGGCACCGGAACGGACCTGACCATCCGCGAACTGGCCGAGACGATCCGCCGGATCGTTGGGTATGAGGGCGAGATCCGCTTCAATCCGGAGAAGCCGGACGGCACGCCGCGAAAACTCCTTGACGTGAGCCGGATCACCGCCCTGGGCTGGAAGCCGAAGGTTTCGCTGGAAGAAGGGCTGCGCCGCACCTATGAATGGTACGTGCGGGAAGAAGAAAGATCCGGGGCGGTGCCCAAGTGAAGCTGATTTTGCTTTCCGGCGGCAGCGGCAAGCGTTTGTGGCCCCTGTCCAACGACGCGCGTTCCAAACAATTTCTGCGGGTGCTGGATGACGGGCAAGGGCGAAAGGAATCGATGGTGCAGCGCATTTGGCGTCAGCTGGGGGAGGCCGGCCTGGACGGGGACGCTTACATCACCGCTACCCGGGCGCAGGCCGAAATGCTGGAACTGCAGCTTGGTCAAGGCGTCAGGGTCATTGCGGAACCGGAGCGGAGGGACACCTTTCCCGCCATCGCGCTGTCCGTTCTTCATTTGATGGAGCTGGAAAAGGCAAATCCGGTTGAAACGGTGCTGGTCATGCCGGTGGATGCCTTCGTGGAGGAGGCATTTTTTAACCTGTTCGGGAAACTCGACGTAATGATCCAGTCGTCCTTGGCGGACATCGGGCTGATCGGCGCCAAACCGACCTATCCTTCTGAAAAATACGGATATGTCGTACCGGGTGCCCGGCTTGATCCCGACTTCCATGAAGTAAAACAGTACGTGGAAAAACCGAAGGAAGAGATGGCAAGGCGGCTGATCGATGAACATGGCGCACTTTGGAACTGCGGCGTCTTTGCGTTTCGTCCTTCGTATTTGCTGGCCATCCTGGCCGAGAGGCAATATCCGGCGCGGTACGGAGAATTGCGCGAGTGTTATCCCAGTCTGCCCTCCATCAGCTTTGACTACGAGGTATTGGAAAAGGCGGACCGCATCGGGGTGGTGCCGTATGATGGAGTATGGAAAGACCTGGGCACATGGAACACGCTGACCGAGGAGCTGGCGGAGCCGGTCATCGGCAACGCCGCATTGGACGAAGAAAGCCGTGGCAGCCATGTCATCAACGAGCTCGGCCTGCCCGTTAAGGTGCTGGGCATCTCCAACGCCGTCGTCGCCGTATCCCCGGATGGCATCCTGGTGGCCGATAAGGCCGCCACGCCGCGCCTCAAGGATTTGCTGGACGACGGGGCCGGGAGGCCGATGTACGAAGAGCGCCGCTGGGGATGGGCGAGGGTGCTGGATTTCACGACCAACGAGCTGGGCTGGGAAGTGCTGACCAAGCGCATCTGCGTACAGGCGGGAAAGGCATTGAGCTATCAAATGCACCGGCAGCGCAGCGAAATCTGGACGATTCTTTCGGGTTCGGGAGAAGCGGTGCTGGACGGCGCGATCCGGGGCATTGGGCCGGGAGACGCGGTGGTCATCCGCCCCGGGGTGAGGCATGCCCTTCGCGCTTTTACGCCGGTGGAGCTGATTGAAGTGCAGATGGGCGAAGCCCTCGTCGAGGAAGACATCGTCCGGGAAGACTTCGCGTGGCCGTCTCCCCCGCCTCACAATTCGTGAGGGAGTTGTCGATATTGTAGAGGAAGGGGTGGTCTTGTGCCGGAAGTCAGCGTCATCATGCCGGTATACAATGCCGAAGCCTGGCTGGAGGACGCGATGGCCAGCGTGCTGAACCAGTCGTATGGCGATTTCGAGTTCATCGTCGTCGACGACGGTAGCCAGGACCGGTCCCCGCAGATCATGCGCAAGTTCGCCGAGGCGGATCCTCGCGTCGTGCTTGTGGAGCACGAAACCAACCGGGGAGCGGCGGCAGCCCGCAACACCGCCATCCGCAGAAGCGCCGGCCGGTATATCATGATGGCGGACGCGGACGACGTCCAGCACCCGGATCGGCTGAAGCTGACGTTGGAGCTGATGGAGCGCGAGCGGGCGGACATGGTGTTCCACGATTACGAGCTGATGGATGAACACGGTCAGCCCATGGGCGTTACGAAAGGGTATCCCGACGACATGGACAGCGGCAATGCTTTGCTCCATCAGCTGCGCCGCAATCATCTTTGCAGCGGTCTGGCCCTGGTACGGAAAACCCCCGATGTCATGTTTGACGAATCCCTGGCAAGCGCCGAGGATTTTGAACTGTTCTTGCGGCTCCTCATGCGCGGATATCGATGCGCCCTGTTGAGGCAAGTGCTCACTTATTACCGGCGGCACGAGGCCAATCTGTCCAACGACCTGGCCCAGTCCAACCGGATGGTCAAAACGGTGCTGGGCAGGCTCGACATGGAAGAGCTGCGACGGATTCTCGAGGTGGAATATGGTCGGGTAGAAACGGCCAAGGCGCTGGCGGCCGTTTTTCTTTGGCGGGACGAACCGGAAGCGGCGGTGCGTTTGCTTGAGTCCTTGCCGTTTTCATGGGAGACGGAATTTTACCTGGGGGTCAGTTATTATAAAATGGGGGACTACCCCCGAAGTCTGCGCAGCTTCGAAAAACTGGACGAAGTGCGCCCGGACGCCACGGTGCGGAACAACATCGGCGTGCTGGCCTGGCTGGTGTCCGGCGACCGGAAGCGGGCGGGCGAATGTTTCGCTTCGGCCGTTGCACTTCGTCCCGGGTATCTGGATGCGGCCCGGAACGCCGAGGCCCTGGCCACAGGGGACCAAGCCGCGTTCCGCTTTACGGAAAGGCCCTTGCGCAGTCAGTTGGTGGACACGAAATACTACGCGTCCTAGTGAAGGGGCATGGCATGATGCGGTACGCTTGTCTGAAGCAGGAACGGTATGAATCCGGCCCGCTGGCCGTCATTCCGGTGCGGGAAGAGGATATGGAGCTCATCCGCGTCTGGCGCAACGAGCAGATCCGGGTACTGCGCCAGAAGAAGCCGCTCAGCCCGGAAGACCAGCGGCGCTATTTCCGCGAAGCGGTGCTGCCCACCTTCGAACAGCCCCATCCTCCGATGCTGCTGTTTACCTATCTGCTTGAGGAACGTCCCATCGGGTATGGCGGACTGGTCCACATCGACTGGGATCACCGGCGCGCCGAGGTGTCGTATCTGCTGGAAACGGCGAGAAGCCAGGAAGCGGCGGACGGGGAATATGCGTGGCTTTTTTCCACCTTCCTGGATCTCATGAAGCGGATCGCCTTCGACGAGCTGGGCTTCAACCGGCTGCATGCGGAGACCTTCGACATCCGGCCGTTGCACGTCCAGATCATGGAGCGGAACGGTTTCCGGCTGGAAGGACGGATGCGGCAGCACGTGTGGATCGACGGCCGGTTTGTCGATTCGCTGATCCACGGATGTCTGAGAGAGGAGCGGAATCTTGGCTAGGGACCCTGCCGTGCTCGTCACCAGCGCGTCGAAGAAGGTGCCGCTGATCCGCTCCCTGGTCGAAGCCGCCGGACGGCTGGGCCGGAGGATGCGCATTGTCGCCGCGGACAGCGACGCAACGTGCATCGCCCGCCATTTCGCGGACGAATTCTGGAAAATGCCGAAGCTTGAGGATCTGACCTTGCGGCAGCTGGTGGAAGCTTGCCGGATGTTTGGAGTGCGGGCCATCGTGCCGACCCGTGACGGGGAGCTGCCCTTTTTTGCGCGCCATCGCGCCGAGCTGGCGGCGTCGGGCGTCGCCGTCATGGTGTCCGGCGAAAAGGCGGTCGAGCGCTGCACCGACAAGCTGCTGTTTTACGAATATTTGGCACCGCGCGGTTTTCCAGTCGTTCCGGCGTTCCGGAGTGCCGACGAAGTGCCAGGAGATGCGCTGGTGGTCAAAGAGCGGTACGGGGCGGGCGCGCGGAACATGGCCATGAACGTTTCCCGCGAGCAGGCCAAGGCGCACGCCTCTGCCTTGGAGCATCCGGTCTTTCAGCCGTTTGTGGAAGGATACGAGGTCAGCGCCGATCTGTATGTGACGCGAAGCGGCCTGTGCAAGGGGGTCGTGCTGCGGCGGCGGGAGAAGGTGGTGGATGGCGAGTCTCAGGTGACCAGCACGTTTCGCGATGCGCATCTGGAGCGGTTGAACATGGATCTGGCACGCGAGCTCGGGCTCTATGGACACGCCGTGGCGCAGTGGATTGTGGACGCGGCGGGCCGTCCGCACCTCGTCGAATGCAACCCCCGCGTCGGCGGCGCGTCGCGGCTCAGCTGGCAGGTTGGCCTGCGCAGTCTGGACTGGTTCCTGGCCGAAGCGCTGGGGATGGACGCGGATCCGCTTCCGTTTCACCGGTCGGAACGGGAGATGCGGATGGTGCGGTATCCTGAGGATTGGTTTATGGAAATAGGTACGGATGACGCGGAGGTGCGTCTTTGATGGACCGCCGGGATATGCGCATCCGCAGGCCTATGAAGGCCGACGTTGTGGTGTTTGATCTCGACGACACCCTCTATGAGGAGATGAGTTTCGTCCGCGGCGGGTTTCGCGCCGTGGCGGCCTGGCTGGAGCGGGAAGTGCCGGGGGCGCGGGCGGAAACGTGTTATGCGTGTATGATGGAGGAATTGGCGCGGCACGGCCGCGGGCGGGTGTTCGACGCGGTGCTGGAGCGGATCGGCCGGCGGGCCACGCGGCAAGCGGTCGCCGCCTGCGTCCAGGTGTACCGGAGGCATGAACCGGATCTTACGCTGTATCCCGACGCCGAGCGGGCTTTGCGGGAACTCGATGCGGAGGGCGTGCCGGTGTACATCGTCACCGACGGTCATCCGGGGGTTCAGGCGGCGAAGCTGAAGGCGCTCGGACTTGCCGGAAGGCCTCCCGTCCGCCGATGCTATCTGACCCGGCGCTACGGGCTTCGCCATGAGAAACCTTCGCCGCACTGTTTCCTGCGCATTTGCGAACGGGAGAGCGTTCCGCCCGGGCGGGTCGTTTACGTCGGAGACAACCCGCGCAAGGATTTTGTGGGCATCCGCCCCCTTGGATTTCGCACCGTTCGGATCATGCGGGGCGCTCATGCAGGTGTCGAACTGGACGAGGCGCACGAGGCGGAAGCACGGGTGCGAAATCTGGATGAATTCATGGACTGGCTGACCGGCGTAAAGCAAAGCGCCAAAGGATGAAACGCCGCGTCAGCAACGGTTGGTCAGACGGCACAGAAGAGGTGGGACGAAATGGCGGTGCGAATCGGCGAACACCTGATCGGCCAGGGCCACCGGCCGTTTATCATCGCCGAAATGTCGGGCAACCATAACCAGTCGCTGGAGCGGGCGCTGCAAATCGTGGAAGCCGCGGCGGCAGCGGGCGTGCACGCGGTGAAACTGCAGACGTACACCGCGGATACGATGACCCTGGATTTGCGCGAGGGCGAGTTTTTCATCGACGACGAAAACAGCCTTTGGAAGGGTAAGTCGCTTTACAAGCTGTACCAGGAAGCCTACACGCCGTGGGAATGGCATTCCGTCATATTTGAGCGATGCCGGCAGCTGGGCTTGGTCGCGTTCAGCACCCCGTTTGACGAAACCGCCGTCGATTTCCTGGAATCGCTGGACGTGCCCTGCTACAAAATCGCCTCTTTCGAAAACACGGACATTCCGCTCATCCGCAAGGTGGCCGCCACGGGGAAACCCCTCATCATCTCCACGGGGATGGCGACACTGGCGGAGCTGGACGAGGCGGTGCGGGAAGCGCGGCAGGCCGGTTGCAAGGACCTGATCCTGCTCAAATGCACCAGCACCTATCCCGCTCCCGCCGATGATTCGAATTTGCTCACGATCCCCCATCTGCGCGAGACGTTCGGCTGCGAGGTCGGGCTGTCCGATCACACCCTGGGGATCGGCGTCGCTGTGGCCGCCGTGGCGCTGGGGTGTTCGGTGATCGAAAAACATTTCACGCTTTCCCGTGCCGAGGGCGGCGTGGATGCAGCGTTTTCCATGGAGCCCCAGGAAATGAAACAGTTGGTGGAAGAGACGGAGCGCGCCTGGCGCAGCTTGGGCAGCATCTCCTACGGTCCGTCGCCGTCGGAACAAGCCTCCCTGAAACATCGACGCTCCCTTTATGTCGCGGAAGACCTGAGGCCGGGAGACGTCATCACCCGCGCCAACGTGCGGGCCATCCGGCCCGGGCTTGGGCTGCCTCCCAAGTATCTGGACCAGCTCATCGGTCGGCGGGTGACAAAGGCGGTACCCAAAGGCACGCCCGTGACCTTCGACCTGTTCGGTGATCGCGCATGAAAACCGTCGTCATCATCCAGGCCCGGATGGGATCATCGCGTCTGCCCGGCAAAGTGCTGATGCCGTTGGGCGGATCCGTGGTTTTGGATTACGTGGTCAGTCGCTGTCGTCTGATTCGCGGCGCAGACGAGGTGGTGGTAGCCACATCGGTGTTGCCCCAGGACGACGTCATCGAGGAATGGTGCCGGCGGTACGAAACACCGTATTTTCGGGGCAGCGAAGAGGACGTGTTGTCCCGGTACGTGGAATGCGCTCGGGCTTACGGCGCGGATAGGGTCATGCGCGTGACCGCCGACTGTCCGTTTGTGGACTATGAACTTGCCGGTGACATTATCCGGGCCATGGACGCGAAGCCCGCGGATCTTGTTCTGGTGCGCGGCGAGCTTCCCCGCGGTCTGGTGGCGGAACTGTTTGCCATGCCGGCTTTGGAGCGCATCCACCGGGATGGCCGGGAGCCCAGGCACCGTGAACATGTCACCTATTATGCCTACGAATATCCCGAGCAGTTTCAAAGCACTGTCATCGAAGCGCCGGAGGAACTGCGGCACCCCAAGCTCCGCATCACGCTGGACACGGAAGAGGATTACCGGCTTTGCCGGGCGGTGGCGGATCATTTCCGGGGCGACATGAGAGTTCCCTCTCGGGAAGTCGTCCGGTTTCTCCTGGACCATCCGGAGGTTGCCGCGATCAACGCCCACGTGAAGCAGAAACCGGTGGTCTAAAACGCTGCGGAATGCTAGGAGAATTTATAGGACCGATGTTTTGGAGGACTAAACATGGACCACGAAGTGGCGGAACGCGAAATGGCGGAGATGGACCGGTTGTTCGACCGGCTGTTTCCGATCTGCAGAAGCATTACGGGAGAAGGACTTCGCCAGACGCTGAAGATTTTGTCCGAGTACTTGCCTTTGGAGCATTTTGGCGTACCTACGGGAACCCGGGTCTTCGATTGGGAAATTCCGAAGGAATGGAACATCCGGGGAGCATGGCTCAAGGGGCCGGATGGCAATATCATCGCAGATTTTCGCCGCCACAATCTGCACGTCGTCAACTACAGCATTCCGGTAAACCGCAAGCTTACCTTGGAAGAACTCAGGCCCCACCTTCATTCCATTCCGCACTTGCCGGAGGCGATTCCCTATGTAACATCCTACTATCGGCCTAGATGGGGATTCTGTCTGCCGCACCGGGTGCTGGAACAACTTCCGGAGGGCGAATACCACGCCTGCATCGACAGCGAGCTCAAAGACGGGGAGCTCAACTACGCCCATGCCCTCCTGCCCGGCGAAAGCGATCGAGAAGTGCTGATCAGCACCTACGTGTGCCACCCGTCCATGGCCAATAATGAGCTTAGCGGACCAATCGTTGCCGCTTTTCTTTACCGGCGGATCGTGAATTGGAAACGGCGCAGATGGACATACCGTTTCGTTTTCGTGCCGGAGACGATCGGGAGTATCGCGTATTTGCACCGGTTTGGCGATACGTTGAAGCGCAAAGTAATCGCCGGATTTGTCCTGACTTGTCTCGGAGGCAACCAGCCGCTGAGCTTCAAACAATCGCGGAGGAAGGACAGCATCGTCAATCGGCTCTGGGATCATATGTTGAAATTCGGGGTTATCGACGGACAAACGCGCCCGTTCACCCCGGCCAACGGTTCCGACGAGCGCCAGTATTGCTCTCCCGGGTTTAATTTGCCGGTCGGCCAACTCGCGAGGATGGTATACGGCACATACCCCGGCTATCACAATTCCCTGGACACAAAGGAAAGCATGACCATCGAGGCCTTGCATCGCAGCGTAAATGAAATCGAGCTGCTTCTCAAAAGCCTCGAGGCCGATGTCTGTTACCGGAACCGGTTCCCTTACGGGGAAGTCAAGCTGGACAAGCACGGGCTGTATCCGGACATGAATTCTCCGACAAATTGGTCCTACTCCACGAATGAAAAGAAGGATCAGCGCGTTCAGCTGAGCCGCATCCTCTACATTTTGAACTATTCGGACGGCGAACACAGCCTGGCGGAAATCGCGGAGATGTGCGGCTGCCATGTGCTGGAGCTGGTTCCGCTGGCCGAGCTGCTTGTGGAAAAAGGGATTCTTGCGGATCCGACGGAGGAAAGGAGGAGCGGGGACCGTGAAAGTGACGTTAATGACAGGTTCGCATCCGAGGCACCTGTATGTGGCGCGTAAGCTGCACGAGGCCGGGATGCTGCACAGCTTGGTGGTGGAGCGACGGGAGCCGATGGTGCCCGTGCCCGACCCAAGCTTAAGCGAGCTGGACCGCGCGAATGTGATCCGGCATTTCCGGGAGCGGGAAGAGGCGGAAATCCGGGTCTTTGGTCAAGGGGACCTATTCTTTTTTCAAGGCAAACTTCCCGTACTGGTCATTGAACCGTCGGAACTGAACGGAGAAGAGACGAAAAGGTGGCTGCGGGAACATCCCGCGGACGTGGTCATCACATACGGCGTCCACAAATTGGAGGATGATCTGCTCGCTCTGCTTCCTGAGCACGCCTGGAACATCCACGGCGGTCTTTCGCCCTGGTTCCGCGGTACGGCCACCCTGTTTTGGCCGTTTTATTTCTTGAAGCCCAATTGGGCGGGCATGACGATTCACCGGCTGTCATCCAAACTGGATGGAGGCGATATCATCCATCATTCGGTGCCGGAACTTCAGCGCGGGGACGGCATCCATGACGTGGCCTGCCGGGCGGTGCAACAGGTGGCTGACGATCTGGTGGTGATTCTCGGCATGCTGAAATCCGGTCGCACGATCACGGCGGTTCCCCAGAAATCTTCCGGAAAACTGTTTACCAACGCGGACTGGATGCCTCAGCATCTCAGACTTATTTACAACACTTTCAACAATGACATCGTCGACCGCTTTCTCGACGGCGAATTCGGCAGAAGCGAACCGAATTTGGTCCGGGCTTTCTGAAACCGGACGGCGGGGACCCGGGCTTTTTTTAGAAAGTTCACGAAGGCAGGGAACGCGCAAGATGAACATTCTGCTCACCGGCGGAGCCGGATTCATCGGCCGTTGGGTGGCCAAGCGGTTGCTGGAAGACGGCCATGCGGTCTGGATTTTGGACGATCTGTCCAACGGCCGGGAATCCAATCTTGAGGAATTTCGGCATCATCCGGGCTTCAAACAGTTCGTGAAAGGTTCGATTCTGGACGAGCCGCTTCTGGCGGAGATGTTCGAAGCGGGCCGCTTTGACGTGTGCTATCATCTCGGTGCGTCCATCAACGTGCAGGATTCCATCGACGATCCGCGAACGACGTTCAACAACGATACCGTGGGCACGTTTTACGTGTTGGAACAGTGTCGAAAACACAACGTCAAAATCGTGTTCATGAGCACCTGCATGGTGTATGACCGGTGCTACGACGAAAGCGGCATCACCGAGGAGCATCCGACGAAGCCGGCATCGCCCTACGCGGGGGCCAAAATCGCCGCGGAAAACATGGTGCTGTCCTACCATTACGCTTACGGCCTGCCGGCGGTGGTCATTCGGCCGTTCAACACCTACGGCCCGTTCCAGAAAACCGGCGGCGAGGGCGGCGTGGTGGCGATTTTCATCTACAACAAGCTGACCGGGAAAACGCTGGATATCTACGGGGACGGCACACAAACCCGCGATTTGCTGTACGTGGAAGATTGCGCCCGTTTTGTGGCTTGGGCGGGTTATTCCGACGCGGTCAACGGCCACGTCGTGAACGCCGGTCTGGGCCGGGATGTTTCCATCAACGAGCTTGCGATGATGATCGTGGGAGATCCCGCGCGGATTCGCCACGTTCCGCATATCCACCCGCAGAGCGAAATCCCGAAGCTGCTCTGCAATCCGGCTAAGGCGGCGCGTCTTTTGGGCTGGCGCCCGGAAGTGACCCTCGAGGAAGGCCTCCGGAGGACGGAAGAGTGGATTCGAACTCATCTTTTGTAAGGTCCATGAGGTGCATGAATCGGTGATCTTCAACTGGAACGGTCATGCTGGCGAACAGATCGAAGTATAAGGGGTTACGAGTGTTAATTTTTGCACGTCCTGTGGTTTCAATCATATCGTACCAATTCCTTCTGAGGAAGAAATGCAGCGTTCTATAGGCACGACTATTACGGAGAAGACATCTCGCCTTACACTCAGAAAATGCAAGAAGATCTTGAGTGGTTGAACATCACGTATCTTGACCGGCTTGATCTTTTCGAACAAATGCTTCCTCCTGATAGAAGAAGGCTGCCAAACATCGGTTGCGGAATAGGAGCGTTTTTGCTTTGCGCGGCGGAAAAAGGATGGGATGTTTGGGGGGTGGAGCCTTCCGTTTCGGCTTGCGAATACGCAAGAAGCAGGGGGCTCAATGTCGTTCAAGGTTTCTATACACGGGAAATAGCGGAAAGGCTCGGCCCTTTTGATGTTGTTCATTTGGACCATGTGTTGGAGCACGTACCAAATCCGATCCTATTCCTGGAATGGATTCACGGTTCCCTGGCACCGAACGGTGTTCTGTTCATTACGGTGCCCAACGATTTCAATACTTTCCAGAAAACTCTGGTGGAATCTTGCGGATACCGGCCTTGGTGGGTAATTCCGCACCATCACATCAATTATTTTGATTTCAATGCTTTGTCCGCCGTGCTTGAAAGACTAGGGTTCAAAGTCGTGGAAAAAGAAACGAGTTTTCCGATGGAGCTGTTTTTGCTTATGGGAATCAATTATGTGGACGAGCCGCCGAGGGGAAAAGAGTGCCATGCCATGAGAAAAAGACTGGAAATTTCCCTGTACCGTTCGGGTTTCAATGACGTGAAGCGTCAATTGTTGCGGTCTTTTGCGCAAAACGGCCTGGGAAGAGACGTTGTGGTTTATGCACGAAAGGCATAAAGCCGTTCCCGATCAGCCCGCAATTTTTGTGGATGGCCTGATTCAGGCTGCAACACCGGGATGGGAGCGGAGGCAGGCGAAGGAAATGGATAAACCGGAGGAAACGAAAAAAAGAGAACAACTTCTGCCCTACGGCAGGCAGTGGATCGACGAGGAGGACATCGCGGCGGTGGTGAACGTCCTCCGGGGCGACTTCATCACGCAGGGTCCTGTGATCGCGGAATTCGAGCGGGCCCTGGCGGAACGCGTGGGAGCGAGGTACGCCGTGGCGTTTTCGAGCGGAACGGCGGCCCTGCACGGCGCGTGTTTCGCGGCGGGGATCGGGCCGGGGGACGAGGTCATCACCTCCCCGATCACCTTCCTGGCCAGCAGCAACTGTGTGCTGTACTGCGGAGGCCAACCCGTTTTCGCCGACATCCGCCCGGATACCTACAACATTGATCCTGGTGAGATTGCCGCGCGCATAACGGAGCGGACCCGGGCGATCATTCCCGTGGATTTCGCCGGCCAGCCGGCGGAGATGGACCGGATCATGGCTCTGGCGAAAGAGCGCGGCCTGGTCGTCATCGAAGACGCCGCCCATGCCCTGGGCGCAATCTATGACGGCCGGCCGGTGGGTTCCCTCGCCGACATGACCATGTTCAGCTTCCATCCGGTCAAGCATATCACCACCGGCGAAGGCGGCGTCATCGTCACCGACAGTGAAGCCTACTACGAGAAGCTGCTCCTGTTCCGCAACCACGGCATGACGCGGGATCCGGAGAAGATGCTGGCCAACGATGGACCCTGGTATTACGAAATGCACGAGCTCGGCTACAACTACCGGATGACGGATATCCAGGCCGCCCTCGGCTTGTCCCAGCTGGGCAAGCTGGACCGGTTCGTGGAACTTAGGCGTTCCATCGCCCGCACGTACACGGAGGCGTTTTCCGGCATGGAAGGTCTGGTCGTCCCATATCAGCACCCCAAGGCGGAATCCAGCTGGCACCTGTATGTGCTGCGATGGGAGCCGGAACGGTTCCGGGGAACGCGCCGGGATATTTTTGAAGCCCTCCGGGCGGAAAACATCGGGGTGAACGTGCACTACATCCCGGTCTACCGGCAACCCTACTACCGCCGGATGGGTTATGGCGCCGAAGGGTGCCCCAACGCCGAGCGGTATTACGAATCGGCGATCACGCTGCCGCTTTTTCCGAAAATGACGCCGGAAGACGTGCGGGACGTGATCCGCGCGGTCAAACGGGTGTACGAGCGCTTTGTCAACATGTAACCGGGGATGGTGCACGCTTTTGTTTGCAATGGACGACAAAACCGATTTGCATATTCACACCACCGCCTCCGATGGCGTGTACGCACCCGCGGAAGTGGTGCGGATGGCCTTGCAAAAGGGGCTGACCCGCATCGCGATCACCGACCACGACACGGTGGAGGGGATCGCCGAAGCGCAGGCGGCGGCCAAGGGCACGGGGCTCGAGGTCATCCCGGGCGTGGAGCTCGGCACGAAGTACAAGGGCAAATCGGTGGACGTTCTCGGCTATGATCTCCGCGACACGGGGCTCCTGGCGAAGAAGCTGGCGGAACTGCGCGCGCTGCGGGAAAACCGTGCGGAACTCATCGTGCAAAAATTTGCCGCCCTCGGCATGCACATTTCCATGGAAGACGTGCTCCGTTTCAGCCAGGGGGGCGCCATCGGCCGGCCCCACATCGCTCGAGCCGTGGTGGAAAAGGGCTACGCTCCGGACGTCCAGACCGTGTTCGACCTGTACCTGGCCGACGGCATGCCCTGCGACGTGCCGAAGGCGGAAGTGACGCCAGGGGATGCGATCGAATGGATTCACAAGGCCGGCGGGAAGGCGGTGCTGGCCCATCCGAAGCTCATCGGCGACGACGGGCTGGTGGCGGAACTGCTCGACGCTTTTCCGTTTGACGGCCTGGAGGTGTGGCATCGCAAGCATGCGCCGGAGGATGCGGCGTTTTACCGGAATCTGGCCCGGGAGCGGGGATTGTGGATGACGGGAGGCTCCGATTTTCACGACGACACGCACCGGATGGGCGAATTCGGGTTCCGCGCAACGGAAGGGTGATGTATCCGCTTTCAAAAATTTCGTTGACACCCCGGGCGCCCAATGTTATAGTCGGACGTAAGGCTGGTCAAATCGTTTTTTGTTTTTTGTATCATGAATGAAGGGAATGCTTGGGGAACATGCAAGGAAGAGTCAAATGGTTCAACGCGGAGAAAGGCTACGGTTTCATCGAAACCGAAGAGGGCGGCGACGTGTTCGTCCATTACTCCGCCATCCAGATGGAAGGCTACAAGACCCTGGAAGAAGGACAAATTGTCGAGTTCGACATCGTTCAAGGCGCGCGCGGCCCGCAGGCCGCCAATGTCGTCAGGCTGTAATCGCGAGACCTTAGACGCCGTCGGTTGACGTCAAGAGAGAGAACGCTGGTTGTCCGTCGTTACACGATTTGCCGGCCAACAAGCCTCCGGAAAGTGTTCCGGGGCTTTTTTTGATGCATCCCACATGTCAAAAAAACGAAAAACTTTTCATGACGTTACGTTCTGTCGCCCGCCCGGACGGTGTGGTATGATGGAGCAAAGAGGAGGGAATGGCGTATGAGGTACAACGTTCGGGGCCAGCAGATGGAAGTCACGAAAGCGATTCGGGATTACATCGAGAAAAAGCTGGGCAGGCTCGAAAAGTATTTCGTCACGCCTCCGGACACGGATGTGAACGTCACCATCAGCGTCGTCCGGGACCAGCATGTGGTCGAAGTCACGATTCCGCTGCCCGGCGTCGTGCTCCGGGCGGAAGAGCGCAGCAGCGACATGTACGCTTCCATCGACCTGGTGGTCGACAAGCTGGAGCGGCAAATCCGCAAGCACAAAACGAAAATCAACCGCAAGTCCCGGCAAACCGGCTTGGCGAAAGGACCGCTCAAGGAGGACGTTCCGGCGGCAGGCGCCGTGAACGGAGCCGAGGCTTCGGATGAGGACGAATACGAACTGGTGCGGGTCAAGCGGTTCGAGCTGAAACCGATGGACGTGCAGGAAGCCATCCTGCAAATGAACCTGCTCGGGCACAACTTCTTCGTGTTCGAGAATTCGGACACGAACCAGGTCAACGTGGTGTACCGCCGCGCCGACGGCCGGTACGGGTTGATCGAGACGGCGCATTGACCTTGCGAAGACGAAAGATCCCGGAGACTTATACCGTCTTCGGGATCTTTTGTCGAAATTGTTTACTGGATGGACAAGACTACCCCTGTTGGGTCCCTTGCATCCGTTGCAAAAAATCTTTTACAGCCCTGATTATTTCTACCGCGCGGTTTAACCAGGCGTGATTCGTCTCTGCCTGTTTTTTCCCTTTCGATGCGATTGCCTGTAATCCGTCCGAATCTTCAAGAGCGGACGCAAGCATGTCCGCAAGCGGATCTGTTGAACGGTAACCGATATAATGTACGCAGGGGCTCAAAACCTGATCCAAGTATGCATTTCGGTCCGCGGCCGCAACTGTTCCCGAAAGCATGGCCGAGAAAACCCTTTCGTGGGCGCCTTGTCGAAAGGATGGAACGATGGACAGGGAAATTTTGGAGTCCCCCATCAGTTGCAGGGTTTCGTCAAATGATTTTGCGGGCAGGACGGTCAGGGGTTTTTTCACGCCTTTCAGTTGATCCCAGCCATTTCCGCATATGATCAAGGGCAATTCCGACAGGGAAAGGATCAGCTCTTTGCGGCGAACCAATCGAAAATATAGGTCGGCTATCCGCATGATGGGAATAAAATCGGAATCCGGTTCAATGCCATAGGTCCGATAAAATGACACGGTCGCCTGATGGATGTTGACGCTATCCCCGGCCAGCATGATTTCCGAAATAGAGTGTACCTGATCCATGATATCCGGAGGGATGTCAAGGGACTTCAGGTATGTATCAGGATCCTGATAGGATCCGGCGAACAGAATCGGTATGGAGCGTTTTTCCAAGGGTATGGGATTTGACCGCGACACAGGATCGGCACATCCGCCATGGGGAATAAAGACCGCATATTTTCCGGGATAATAAGTATTTACAAAATCCAGATGATCCCGGTCCACGAACGATGCGATCTGATACTGGAAGGAATATCTCAATCGAGCATCCTGATAAACAGGATGATCTACAAAAAACGCAAAGTAGGGAATGCGGAACACATCATACAGCGATCGGTCCTGGATCCGAAAATCCTGACCGACACCGTTGAAACCCAGTGCAAAGAGAAACTGATTTTCATTAAGCGCCCGTTGCAAGTTGGACACCGCATCTCGAGCCAATAGATCGATGACGACGGTTGACAATCCCAGGGATTGGAAAGCCTGATCCAAGTCGTCGATGAAAAATCTCAGCACGTCGTATTGGCTCTGTCCTTTAAAAAGCAGCACTTTCTTGCTTTGCTTCATGACCATCCTCCTTGTCCGATACGATTGTAACCCAAAATTTCGGGTGACGGAATTTTATGAGGCAACCGAATCGAGAATTTTATGAGATTTCTTCCATTCATTAACATTCCTTGCTTGCCCCTCCCTTCCCAAATTGCTAAAATAAAGTGATGCGTCAAAGCGCGGGAAAGAGGGGTTCTTTTCATGCTGGGTCTGGTCAAGAAAATATTCGGCGATCCCAATGAACGGGAGCTGAAGCGGTACTCCCGGGTCGTGGAACAAATCAACGCGCTGGAACCGCAGATGGTGGCGTTGTCCGACGCACAGCTTCGGGCCAAGACGGACGAGTTCCGGCTGCGCCTGGAGAAGGACGAGTCGCTGGACGATCTGCTCCCCGAGGCGTTCGCCGTGGTGCGTGAAGCGGCCAAGCGGACGCTGAACATGCGCCATTTTGACGTGCAGCTCATCGGGGGCATGGTGCTGCACGAGGGCCGAATCGCGGAAATGAAAACCGGCGAGGGCAAAACCCTCGTCGCCACGCTGCCCGTTTATCTGAACGCGCTCACCGGGAAAGGCGTGCACGTGGTGACGGTGAACGAATACCTGGCGCAGCGCGACAGCACCATGATGGGGAAGGTGTACGAATTCCTCGGCCTCACCGTCGGCTGCAACCTCCACGGGCTTTCCCACGAGGAAAAACAGCGGGTGTACAATTGCGACATCACCTACGGGACCAACAACGAATTCGGGTTCGACTACCTGCGCGACAACATGGTCCTGTACAAGGAACACATCGTGCAGCGGGAGCTCCATTACGCCATCATCGACGAGGTGGACTCCATCCTCATCGACGAAGCGCGGACGCCACTCATCATTTCCGGCCAGGCGCAAAAATCCACCGAACTGTATTACGCCGCCGACCGCTTCGCCAGCCGGCTGAAGGAAGGCGAAGACTACACCATTGACCACAAGACCCGCAGCATCACCCTCACCGAGCAAGGCGTGGCCAAGGCGGAGCAGGCGTTTGGCATCGACAACCTGTTCTCGCTGGATCACGTGGTGCTGAACCACCACATCACCCAGGCGCTCAGAGCCCGGTACATCATGCGGCGCGACGTCGACTACGTGGTGCAAAACGGCGAAGTGATCATCGTCGACGAGTTCACCGGGCGGCTGATGGCCGGGCGCCGGTACAGCGACGGTCTGCACCAGGCGATCGAGGCGAAGGAAGGACTGAAGGTCCAAAGCGAAAGCATGACCCTCGCCACGATCACCTTCCAGAATTATTTCCGCATGTACCGCAAGCTCGCGGGCATGACCGGCACGGCCAAGACGGAAGAGGAAGAATTCAAGAAAATCTACGGGCTGGACGTCATCGTGGTGCCGACGCACAAGCCGATGATCCGCGTGGACCTGCCGGATGTGGTGTACAAGACAGCGAAGGCCAAATACCGCGCGGTGGTGGAGGAGATCGTCCGCCGCCACAGCAAGGGCCAGCCGGTGCTGGTCGGCACCACGTCCATCGAAAATTCCGAACTGCTGTCGGAAATGCTGAAAAAGCGGGGCATCCCCCACAAGGTGCTCAACGCGAAGCACCACGCCGAGGAAGCGGAGATCGTGGCCAAGGCCGGCCAGCGCGGCGCCGTCACCATCGCCACCAACATGGCGGGCCGCGGGACGGACATCGTGCTGGGCGAAGGCGTGGCGGAACTGGGCGGCCTGCACATCATCGGCACCGAGCGGCATGAAGCCCGCCGCATCGACAACCAGCTGCGGGGCCGCGCCGGTCGCCAGGGGGACCCGGGTTCGTCGCAATTTTTCCTGTCCCTGGAAGACGAGCTGATGATCCGTTTTGGTGCCGCCAACCTGAAGAACATGATGGAACGCCTCGGCTTCGACGAGGATTCCCCGATCGAAAGCAAGATGGTCACGAAGGCCATCGAATCGGCGCAAAAACGGGTGGAAGGCGCCAACTTCGACATGCGCCGCGTTGTGCTGCAGTACGACGACGTGATCAATCTGCAGCGGGAGAAAATTTACGCCGACCGGCGCAAGGTGCTTTTCTCCGACAACATCCGCGACATTGTGGAGGGCATGATCCGGAGCAGCGTCACGCGGGTTGTCGAACGGCATTGCCCCGAGGATGCCGTCCCGGAAGACTGGGATCTGGCGGGCATTGTGGCCCATGTTCACGCGAACCTGCTGCCGGAGGACCGGCTGCGGAAAGAAGAGCTGGAAGGCAAGGAACGGGACGAGATCATCGAGCTGATCATGCAAAAGGTGATCGACCGCTACAACGAGCGGGAGCAGGAAATCGGGCCCGAGATCATGCGGGAATTCGAGAAGGTCGTCGTCCTGCGCTCCGTGGACAGCAAGTGGATGGACCACATCGACGCCATGGACCAGCTGCGCCAGGGCATACACCTGCGCGCTTACGGCGGCAACGATCCGCTGCGCGAGTACCAGTTTGAAGGGCATAACATGTTCATGGAAATGATCGAGCGGATCGAGGACGAAGTGTCGCTGTACATCATGAAGGCGCAGGTGCAAAGCAACCTCAAGCGGGAAGCGGTGGCGCAGGGCCAGACGGTGACCAACCGGGGAGAAGGGGAAACGTCGCGCCGTCCCGTGCGCCGCGCCGGCGAACGCATCGGCCGCAACGATCCCTGCCCCTGCGGCAGCGGCAAGAAGTACAAGGTGTGCCACGGCCGCACCAGCTGAATCGCCGCGGCGCAGGCATGTCGCGGCGCAAGCGCGCCGCAGCGCAGGTGGACGCGGCGCAGGCGCATGACTTAACCATGTAAATGATTAACAAGATAAAGAGGTGTTCCGCAACATGATCGAACTCGATGTTTCCGCCAAACAAGACCTTCGCGAAACGGCGAAGCGGCTTCAGCAGCTAAGGAGGTCTCTTTGACCTCAATCTGAAGAAAGAACTCATCGCCGATTACGAAGCAAAGATGTCCGCGCCGGATTTCTGGGACGACAACGAACGGGCGCAGGCCATGATCGCCGAGCTCAACGCGGTGAAGTCGGTGGTGGACCAATTCACCGAACTGACCCGCGAGCAGGAAGATCTGGAGGCGTTACAGGAACTCCTGGAAGAGGAACCGGACGAGGCGCTCATCGCGGAATGGCGGGCAAACGTGGCGGAGCACGTCCGGAAGGTCGACCGGTTCGAGCTGCAGCTCCTGCTCAACGAGCCGTACGACAAATCCAACGCCATTCTCGAGCTGCACCCCGGCGCGGGAGGCACGGAATCGCAGGACTGGGCCCTGATGCTGTACCGGATGTACACGCGCTGGGCGGAAAAGCGCGGTTTCCACGTCGAAGTGCTGGACTACCAGCCGGGCGAGGAAGCCGGCCTCAAGAGCGCCACGCTGCTGATCCGGGGCCACAACGCCTACGGCTACCTTAAAGCGGAGAAGGGCGTGCACCGTCTGGTGCGCATTTCGCCCTTCGACGCCTCGGCGCGGCGACATACGTCCTTCGCATCCTGCGACGTCGTGCCGGAGATTCCCGACGACGTGAAGATCGAGATCCGTCCGGAGGATCTGCGCATCGACACGTACCGGTCCAGCGGCGCCGGCGGGCAGCACGTCAACAAGACGGAATCCGCGGTGCGCATCACCCACCTGCCGACCGGCATCGTGGTCTCGTGCCAGTCGGAACGCTCACAGATCCAGAACCGCGAGCGCGCCATGAAAATGCTCATGTCCAAGCTGTACGAGCGGAAGATCCAGGAGCAGCAACAGGAGCTGGCCGCCCTGCGGGGCGAGCAGATGGACATCGCCTGGGGCAGCCAGATCCGGTCCTATGTATTTCACCCCTACAGCATGGTGAAGGATCACCGCACTGGCGTGGAAACGGGCAATGTGCAGGCGGTAATGGACGGCGAGCTGGACGAGTTCATCGAAGCGTACCTGCGCAGCAGGATCGGCAAGAATGACAAAGACGCCAAAAACGGCGCGAAATAACCGGGCGAGGGTGATCGCCCGGGCTTGAGCAGCCGGGCAGGAACGGCCTGCCCGGCTGATTTGTTGCCTGTTCGGGTTTTGCGCGGGAGAATGGCTCCACCGGCTTGGCTTCCCTGCGAATTTCGGAATTCACAAGTCTTCCCCGGCTGCGAAATCTGCGCTGCGAAATCCGCGCTGCAAAATTCGCTGCCGAAACCCGCATCGGTTGGTTGAATAAATTCTCACTTGGATGTATAATAATCCAGTAATCCTTCCGACAGTTTTCTTTTTACAACCCCCGGTGAATCCGATACAATGGGAAATGGTTTGATTTTGCCGGGTTGGTTTTCGGGAGAGGGGAAACCATGACGCAAAAGCACGTACGCGCCGCCATCGTGGGTTCCACGGGTTACGGCGGGGTGGAGCTGATCCGTTTGCTGCAGGCGCACCCGTCGGTATCCATCGCATCGGTGATGTCTTCGTCCAGCGCGGGCGCGCCGATCGCCGAAGGGTACCCGCACCTGACGGAAATTTGCGCGGATACGCTTGAGGCGATCGATCCGGAGGAAGTCCGCAAGAAGGCGGACGTCGTGTTTCTGGCCACGCCCCACGGCGTGAGCGCGGAACTGGCCCCGAAATTTCTGGAAGCGGAGCTCAAGGTCGTCGATCTGTCCGGCGATTTCCGCCTGAAATCGGCGGAGACGTACCGGCGCTGGTACAAAAAGGAACCCCCGCCGCAAGCGTATGTCGACCGGGCGGTATACGGGATTTGCGAATTGTTCGGCCAGGATGTGGCCGGAGCGTCCTTCGTGTCCAATCCGGGGTGTTACGCCACCGCGGCGGCCCTTGGGCTGTATCCGGCGGTGCAGGCGGGCTGGATCGATCCGGACACGATCATCATCGACGCCAAGTCGGGCGTTTCCGGCGCCGGCCGGGGCCTCAGCCTGGTCCATCATTTTTCCGAAATCAACGAAAACTTCAAGGCCTATAAAGTCAACGCCCATCAGCATACGCCGGAAATCGAGCAGACCCTCGCGCGTGCCGCGGACCGTCCGGTGACACTCACGTTCACGCCCCATCTGGTTCCGATGACCCGCGGCATCCTGTGCACGATGTACGCGAAAATGACCGGCGAATACACGGACGAGGTGTTCGTGGAGCTGTACCGCCAGTTTTACGAGGGACGTCCCTTTGTCCGGGTTCGCAAGCCGGGGACGTATCCGGCGACCAAGGAAGTGTTCGGCTCGAACTACTGCGATATCGGATTTGCCGCCGATCCGCGCACCGGCCGGGTGACGATCCTGTCGGCCATCGACAACCTGGTCAAGGGCGCCGCGGGACAGGCGATCCAGAACCTGAATCTGATGATGGGCTGGGAAGAGACGCGCGGCCTGACGTTTGCGCCGGTGTATCCGTAAGCGGAAGACATGTCGTCCGGGACGGGGAGAATCGTCCGGTGACGGTACGCGTAACGGCCGGGTTGACGGCTGACGCGAAGAACGGCCGGGCGGAAAGCCCGAAGCCTTGAAATATCCAGGGAGGAGCCTGACAGGATCAACATGGGAAACGATGCGGATTCGCAGCCGTATATCGATTTCGTGCCGGTGCCGGACGGCGGCGTCACGTCGCCGCTGGGATTCCGCGCCGGCGGCCTGCATTGCGGATTGAAGAAAAACGGCGGTCTTGACCTTGGCGCCATTGTGTGCGACGTGCCGGCCGCGGCGGCGGCCGTGTGCACCACGAACCGGTTTCAGGCGGCGCCGCTCGCGGTGACCCGCGACAGCCTGGCCCGGGAAGGCCGGCTGCGGGCGGTCGTCGTCAACAGCGGCAACGCCAATGCCTGCACGGGCCGGCAGGGAGAGGAGGACGCCCGGGCGACGCGCGCCGCGCTGGCGGCTGCGCTGGGCATCCCCGAACACCATGTGGCGGTGGCGTCCACCGGGGTAATCGGGGTGCCGCTGGACATGACGGCCGTCCGCTCCGGCATCGAGAGGCTGAAGGACAGGCTCGCCGCGGACGCGGAGGGCGCCAAGGCGTTCGGCGAGGCCATCATGACCACCGACACGGTGCGCAAAACCGCCTGCGCCCGCCTTGAGTTGGACGGCCGCACCGTCACCGTGGGCGGGGCCGCGAAGGGCGCGGGCATGATCCATCCGAACATGGCGACCATGCTCGCCTTCATCACCACCGACGCCGCCGTTTCGCCGTCCGTCCTGCAGGAACTGCTGAAGGAAACGGTGGATGGAACGTTCAACATGGTCACGGTGGACGGCGACACGAGCACCAACGACATGGTGCTGGCGATGGCCAGCGGACTGGCCGGCAACGCGGAGCTCACCCGCGGGCATCCGGGATTCGCGGCGTTCGCCGCCGCGTTCCGGCATGTGTGCGAGGAGCTGGCCAAGGCGATCGCCCGCGACGGCGAGGGCGCCACCAGGCTGATTGAAGTTTGCGTCGCCGGGGCGGCGAGCGACGACTCCGCGCGGGTCATCGCCCGCACGGTCGCAAGTTCGAGCCTGGTGAAGACGGCGGTGTTCGGGGCCGACGCCAACTGGGGACGGATCGTCGCCGCCGTCGGGCGCGCCGGCCAGCCGGTGAATCCGGAGACGGTGGACGTGCGCCTGGGCGATATCGTCACATTGGAGCAGTCCCGTCCGGTGCCCTTCGACGAGGAAGCGGCGCTGGCCTATCTGAAGGGCGACACCGTGCGAATTTACATCGATCTGCACATGGGTTCCGGCCGGGCGACGGCGTGGGGTTGCGACCTGACCTATGACTACGTGCGCATCAACGCGGATTACCGGACCTGAAGGAGCGCGGATCGTCTGACCGGAAGGCCCAACGCGCGGATGACGGGACCCGGGGGCTTAACGAGCGGATGATCCGCAGGCTGAAGACCTGTGGGCCCAAGTCGGATGCCGGCCCCGGGAGTCGGCGCGGGTTGCCGGACCCGGTCGGTTTCGGCCACGGGTTGGCAACGCGCGCGGAGAGGCGCCGGGGGCCGGAGCGGCTCGGGAGGGCCCAAGCGCCGCCGGGCGCGCCGGACGGAGCAACGAGACGGAAGAACGAAAAGAACGCAGGGAGATTCGGATGAACGGGCGATTTGTGGTCAAATGCGGAGGAAGCACGCTGGCCGCGCTGCCGGATGAGTTTTTCGCCGATCTCAAGGAGTTGCACGAAAGCGGCATGGAACCGGTCATCGTGCACGGCGGCGGGCCGGCCATCAACGAGACCCTGGCCGCGCTGGGCATCGAAAGCCGGTTCGTGAACGGGCTGCGCGTCACCGACGAAGCGACGCTGGACGTGGTGGAGATGGTGCTCGCCGGCCGGATCAACAAGGAGATCGTGCGCCGGCTTTTGCAAAACGGCGTGCGCGCCCTGGGCCTGTCCGGCACGGACGGGATGCTGATCGAAGCGCGGCGGATTCCGGGCGCCGACGAACTTGGCTGGGTGGGCGAAGTGATCGGCGTCAACACGGGACTGATCGAGGGCGTGATTTCCCTCGGTTACCTGCCCGTCATCGCCCCCGTCGGCATTGACGCGCGGGGTCAGCGCTACAACGTCAACGCCGACACGGCGGCGGGCGCCGTGGCATCCCGCCTGGGCGCCGACACGCTGGTCGTGGTCACCGACGTGCCCGGCATTCTGCGCGGGGAAGGGGACGCGAGAAAGCCGATGCCCCGGGCCACTTTCGCCGAGATCGAAGCGATGATCGCCAGCGGCGAGATTTACGGCGGCATGATTCCGAAGGTCCGCGCGGCGATGCAGGGCCTGCAAGGCCGGGTGCGCGAGGTGCTGATCGTCGACGGCGCCATGCCGCGCGTGCTGTCCCGGGCGCTGCGAGAAGGCGGCGTGGGCACCCGCATCGTCCGGGAGTAAAGCAGACCTCGGGTGTGACGGCGGGAGTACGGGTGCGCGGCGGACCGCGGTTGTCAAGGGCAAGGGCGCTGCGGCGTCGCGAGGGACGCGGTTGCGCGAAAGGCCCGATGATTTTCGGGAGCAAAGGAGCGATCGGACATGAGCCTATTTCCGACCTACGCGCGGTATCCCATCCGGTTGGTCAGGGGCAAGGGCAGCCGCCTGTGGGACGATCAGGGCAAGGAATACCTCGATTTCATGAGCGGCCTTGCCGTGACCAACCTCGGCCACGTGCCCGACCGGGTCCGGGACGCGCTGGTCCGCCAGCTGGACCGGCTGTGGCATGTGTGCAACCTGTTCCACACCGAGGGGCAGGAGCGGGCGGCCCGGCTGCTTGTGGAAAACAGCTGCGCCGACGCGGTGTTTTTCTGCAACAGCGGCGCGGAAGCGAACGAGGCCGCCATCAAATTGGCCCGGCGCTATCACCGGAAGGTGTTGGGGAACGACCGGTACAAGATCATCACCTTCGAGCGGTCGTTCCATGGCCGCACCCTCGCCACGCTGACCGCCACCGGCCAGGACAAGGTGAAGGACGGATTCGATCCGCTGCCGGAAGGTTTCGTTCACGTGCCGCTGCACGACCTGGCGGCGGTGGAAGCGGCCGTGGACGGGCGCACCGCGGCGATCATGATCGAGCCGGTGGTGGCGGAGGGCGGCGTCATCCCCGTGAAGGACGAATTTTTGCGGGCGCTCCGCGAGTTGTGTGACCGGCACGGGCTGCTGCTCATTTTTGACGAAGTCCAGACCGGCATGGGGCGGACGGGCAAATTGTTCGGCTACCAGCACAGCGGCGTGGAGCCCGACATCTTCACGCTGGCCAAAGGATTGGGAAGCGGCTTCCCGGTGGGGGCCATGCTGGCCAGGGAGCATCTCGTCCCCGCCTTTTCCCCCGGTTCCCACGCCTCCACCTTCGGCGGCACGCCCATCGCCATGGCGGCGGTGACGGCGACGCTGGAGACGATGCTGGAGCTGGACGTGCCCGCAAAGGCCGCCGAAGCCGGGGAATACTTGATGCGTCGGCTGCGGGAGGCAACGGGGGATCTGCCCAACGTTAAAGAGGTTCGCGGCAAGGGGCTGCTCGTCGGCATCCAGTGCACGCATCCCGTGGCGGACGCCGTGGCGGAGCTGCATCGCCGCGGGCTGCTGGTGGTGACGGCGGGTCCCGAGGTCATCCGCCTGCTGCCGAATCTGCTCGTCACCCGCGAGGAGATCGACGAGGCGGTGGACAAGATCGCCGCCGTCCTGCGGGAACGCGTGGCGGGCACCGTCGGCTGACCCGGAAAGGCCGCGGGCGGCCGCCGATCTGAAATCAGGGAGGGAATGACATGCGGCAATCTCCGCTGCAAACCGCCGGATCCGAAGAAATCGCCGCGCGCCTGAAGGGGCGCGATTTCATCGGACTGGTGGATTACAAGCCCGAGGAGATCCGTTATCTGATCGACCTGGCCATTGAGCTGAAACGCCGGCACCAGGCCGGGGAGATCTATCAGCCGCTGAAGGGCAAGACCCTCGGCATGATTTTCGAAAAATCGTCCACCCGCACGCGGGTTTCGTTTGAAGTGGGCATGTACCAGCTGGGCGGATACGCCCTGTTTCTCAGCCGCGACGACATCCAGCTGGGGAGGGGCGAGACCATCCGCGACACCGCCCAGACGTTGTCCCGCTTTCTGGACGGCATCATGATCCGCACCTACGGCCACCGCAATGTGGTGGAACTGGCGCGGGCGGCCACCGTGCCGGTCATCAACGGGCTGTCCGACCTCTCCCACCCCTGCCAGGCGCTGGCGGACTATCAGACCGTCCTGGAGAAAAAAGGCCGTCTGGAAGGGCTGAAAATCGCGTTTGTCGGAGACGGCAACAACGTGTGCCATTCCCTGATGATGGGCGCGGCGAAGCTGGGAATGCATTTTGTGGCCGCCGTGCCGGAAGGGTACGATCCCGACGGGGAAGTGGTGCAGCTGTCCCGCGAGGCGGCGGAGCAGACGGGCGGCAGCGTGGCCGTCGTGCGCGATCCGGCGGAAGCCGTGACGGACGCGGACGTCATTTACACCGATGTGTGGGCCAGCATGGGCTTTGAACACGAACAAAAGGAACGGGAGCGCGTGTTCCGCAAGTACCAGGTGAACGACAAGCTGGCCGCCCGCGCCAAGCCCGATTACCTGTTCATGCACTGCCTGCCCGCGCACCGCGGGGAAGAAGTGACGGACGAAATCATCGACGGTCCCCATTCCGTCGTGTTCGACGAGGCGGAGAACCGCCTCCATGCCCAAAAGGCGATTCTGGTCGCCATCATGGCCTGACCGCCATTGCGGGCGGCCGCAACCTGTTCCGGAATCGCCATCATGTCCTGGAAGGAGCGTGCAATCCCATTGGCCAAGCAAAAAATCGTGCTTGCCTATTCCGGCGGTCTCGACACGTCGGTCATCCTGGCCTGGCTCAAGGAAACCTACGACGCCGAGATCATCGCCTTCACCGCCGACATCGGGCAAAAGGAAGAGCTCGACGGGCTGGAGGAAAAAGCGCTGCGCACCGGCGCGTCCAAGGTGTACATCGACGACCTGCGCGAAGAGTTCGCGCGGGACTTCATCTTTCCGATGTTCCAGGCGGGCGCCTTGTATGAAGGGCAGTATCTGCTCGGCACCAGCATCGCCCGCCCGCTGATCGCCAAGCGGATGGTGGAGATCGCCCGCGCCGAGGGAGCGACGGCGATCGCCCACGGCGCCACCGGCAAGGGCAACGACCAGGTCCGCTTCGAACTGACCGCCGCAGCGCTGGCGCCGGATCTCAAGGTGATCGCCCCCTGGCGGCTGGAGGAGTTCCGCAAGGCGTTTCCGGGCCGCGCCGAAATGATCGCTTACGCGGAGAAGCACGGCATTCCGGTCCGGGCGACGGCGTCCAAGCCGTATTCCATCGACCGGAACCTGTTGCACGTCAGCTACGAAAGCGGCGTGCTCGAAGATCCGTGGTTCGACGCCAGCTCGCCGGAAATGGAGGACATGTACATCCTCACCGTGTCGCCGGAGAAGGCGCCGGATGAGCCGGAGTACGTGGAGCTGGAGTTCGAGGCGGGCAATTGTGTCGCCGTGAACGGAGAAAGGCTCAGTCCCCTGGGCGTGATGGAAAAACTGAACGAGCTCGGCGGCAAGCACGGCATTGGCCGCGTGGACATGGTGGAGAACCGCTTCGTCGGCATGAAGAGCCGCGGCGTGTACGAAACGCCGGGCGGCACCATCCTGTATATCGCGCACCGCAAGATCGAGTCGCTCACCATGGACCGCGAGGTCATGCACCTGCGCGATTCCCTGATTCCGAAATACAGCGCGCTGGTGTACAACGGCTTCTGGTTCTCGCCGGAACGCCTGGCCATCCAGGCCCTCGTCACCGAGAGCCAGCGGAACGTCACCGGCACCGTGCGCCTCAAGCTGTACAAGGGCAATGTGATCGCCGCGGGCGTCAAAAGCCCGGCCAGCCTGTACAATGCGAACATCGCCACGATGGAAGCGGACCCGACGCAGGCGTACGACCAGGGCGACGCCACCGGTTTCATCCGGATCAACGCGCTGCGCCTGAAGGTGGCCCATGGCGTCCACCGGCAATGGCCGGGTTGGCCGTCGATCGGATGAACCCGCGGATGCGGAATTGGCCGCCGGCCCGGCGGACGCGGTCCGGAAGCAGAGGGAAGGGAGCCTGTCGCGAATGAGCAAGCTGTGGGGAGGAAGGTTCACCAAGCCGACCGACCGTCTCGTCGAGGAATACACCGCCTCGATTTCGTTTGACCGGGAACTCGCGGAAGAGGACATCCAGGGGAGCCTCGCCCATGTGACGATGCTGGGCCGTTGCGGCGTGCTGCCGGAAGAGGACGTGGAGAAAATCAAGGAAGGCCTGCTGCGCGTGCGCCAACGCATCCAGCGGGGCGAAGCGGAGTTCTCCGTCGCCGACGAGGACATCCACATGAACATCGAAAAGCAGCTGATCGAAGACATCGGCCCGGTCGGCGGCAAGCTGCACACGGGGCGCAGCCGCAACGACCAGGTGGCGACGGACATGCATCTGTACCTGCGCAAGCGCGTCGTGGAATTCGTCGGGCTGCTGGCCGATCTGCAGGAGGCGCTCATCGGACAAGCCAAGGCCAACCCCGATGCCATCATGCCCGGCTACACCCATCTCCAGCGCGCCCAGCCGATCCTGTTCGCGCACCATCTGATGGCCTATGTGTCCATGTTCCGGCGCGACATCGAGCGGTTGCAGGACAGCTACAAGCGGATCGACATGCTGCCCCTGGGCGCAGGCGCCCTGGCGGGGACGACGTTTGCCATCGACCGGCACTATACGGCCAGCCTGCTGAACTTCAGCCGCGTCTATGACAACAGCCTCGACGCGGTCAGCGACCGGGACTTCATCGTCGAGTTCCTCGCCGACGCGGCCATCATCATGATGCACCTGTCGCGGCTGAGCGAGGAGCTGGTGCTGTGGTCGAGCTCCGAATTCCAGTTCGTGGAACTGGACGACGCCTTCTGCACGGGTTCCAGCATCATGCCGCAGAAGAAAAACCCCGACGTGCCCGAACTGGTGCGGGGCAAAACGGGCCGCGTCTACGGGCACCTGATCGGTTTGCTCACCGTGCTCAAGTCGCTGCCCCTGGCGTACAACAAGGACATGCAGGAAGACAAGGAAGGCCTCTTCGACACCGTGCGCACGCTGCAGGGCGCCCTGCGCCTGTTCGCGCCGATGATCGCCACGATGAAAGTCCGCAAGGACCGGATGCGCGGCGCGGTCGAACGGGATTTTTCCAACGCCACGGATATCGCCGATTTCCTGGCGGCCAGGGGAATGCCGTTCCGCCAGGCGCACGAGGTGATCGGCAAGACGGTGCTCTACTGCATCGAAAACGGCAAGTTTTTGGCCGACCTGACGCTGGAAGAATTTCGCCGGTTTTCGCCATTGTTTGATGAAAGCATCTACGAGGTGCTCAAACCGGAAAACGTGGTCAAGGCCCGCGACGTGTACGGAGGAACGGCTCCCGGCCGGGTGGCGGAAGCCATCGCCCGCGCGGAAGAGGAACTGGCCGGAACGCGGGCCTGGGTGGAAAAATACGCGAAATTGAGCATGGCGCAGCTTTGACCGGAACGGGCCTTGCGCCGCGACGGTTCGTGATCCGCCCCCCGCATCGGTCGCGAAACCCATTCGGACCGATGCGGCGTGGGCGGGATGTCTTTTTACAACATTCGGAAAGATGGGCCGGGAAACAGATTTGCACAAAAAAGCGTATAAAACGTTGAACGTGTCGGATAAGGGAAGTTCCGCCGGAACTTTTTGGCGAAGGCGATCGCGGGCGAAAAAACCCCAAAAAATTAAAAAAAATTAACCCGGCACGACAATTTAAAGGATTTTGCCCGCCGGTGTCGAAGTATCTAAAGTCCGAAAGCTGACAGGAAGTGATACGGTGATCGAGTTTCACGGCGTATGGAAGACGTATCCGGACGGAACCGTGGCGCTTCAGTCGGTGAACGTGCTCATCGAGCGCAACGAGTTCGTGTTCATCGTCGGACCTTCCGGCGCGGGAAAGTCGACCTTCATGAAATTGATCTACCGGGAAGAAGTTCCCACCAAGGGACAGATTTCGGTCAACGGTTTCAATCTGGGCAAGCTGAAGCCGCGCAAGATTCCGTATCTGCGCCGGAACATCGGAGTCATCTTCCAGGATTTCCGGCTTCTTCCGAAACTGACGGCCTATGAAAACGTCGCCTTCGCCATGGAAGTGGTCGAAGCGCCGCGCAGGCTCATCAAGAAGCGCACGATGGAGGCCCTGGAGCTCGTCGGCCTCAAGAACAAGGCGAACAGCCTGCCGTCGCAGCTGTCGGGCGGCGAACAGCAGAGGGTGGCGATCGCGCGCGCCATCGTCAACAACCCGGCCGTGATCGTGGCGGACGAACCCACCGGGAATCTCGACCCGGAGACATCGTGGGAAATCATGAAGCTGCTTGAAGAAATCAACTATCGCGGCACCACCATCGTCATGGCCACCCACAACAGCGCCATCGTGAACGCGATGCGCAAGCGCGTCATCGCCATCGACAAGGGGGTCATCGTCAGGGACGAGCCGAGGGGAGAATACGGCTATGAGATTTAGCACGTTCTCCCGGCACATTCGCGAGGGAACGAAAAGCATCATCCGAAACGGCTGGATGTCTTTTGCTTCGATCAGTTCCATCGCCGTGTCCCTGTTCATCCTGGGCGTGTTCATGCTGCTGACGCTCAACGTCAACCGTTTCGCCGACCAGGTGGAGAGCCAGGCGCAGATCCGCGTCTTCCTGGAGCTGGATACGCCGGAGGAGAAAATCGCCGGCATCGAGCGGCAGATCAAGCTGATCCCGGAAGTGAAATCCGTCGTCTTCGTGTCGAAGCACGACGCGCTGGAGCGGCTGCGCGAGACGCTGGGCGAGAACGCCGACGTGCTGGACGGCTACGAGGCGGAAAACAACCCGCTGCCGGACGGCTTCGACGTCGACGTGTTCGAACCGCGGCAGATCTCCATCGCCGCCGAGAAGATCAAAGCCCTCAACGACACGGACCCCGACCGGTCGATCATGCGGGTCCGCTATGGCGAGGAAACGGTGAAGCAGCTGTTCCGCATCACCAACGGCATTCGCAACATCGGCCTCGTGATCGTGCTCGGGCTGGCGGTCACGGCCATGTTCCTGATTTCGACGTCCATCCGCATGACCATCTACGCCAGGCGCCGCGAGATTGCCATCATGAAGCTGGTGGGAGCCACCAACGGGTTCATCCGCTGGCCGTTTTTCGTGGAAGGGGCCCTGACCGGGCTGATCGGCTCGCTGATCACCGCGGCGGGCCTGCTGGCCGGATACGCCCAGGTGATCCGCTCCACGCGGCTGGATCTGGGACTCATGATGTTCGACCTCGTTCCGCTGGAAGAGGCCTTTTGGCCCGTGGGCGGAACCATCGTCGGACTGGGCACGCTGATCGGCATTTTCGGCAGCATCCTTTCGGTGCGCAAGTATCTGCGCGTGTAGCGCTTCCGGGTGCCGCGGGGCGCTTGCGCGGGCCAAACGTTTGCGTGGGTCGGACAAGCATTCGCGCGTAAAAGCATGTGCGCGGGTGAGGGGAGAGCAGCGTTTCCGCATTCCGCTCAAGGAACGACGAAAGCGGAAGCAACGTGACGGGGCAAAGGGGGACACGGGATGCGCAAAAAGGGCTTGTGGATCATGGCGTTGATCATCGCGGCGACCCTTGTCGTGCAGCCCTTTGAAAGCCACGCCAATTCCGAGCTGGAAAAAATCGAACAGAAGATCCGCCAGCTTCAGCAGCAGATGGCCAAGGCGGAAAAGGAAAAGAGGGCCGCGGAAAACACGAAGAAGAATCTGGAGAAGGAAATCCAGCAACTGGAAACGCTGAAGCGGACGACCAAGGAGGAAATCAACGCGCTGCTGGCGCAGATCGACGAGGTCAACGCGCAGCTTCTTGCGACCGAACAGCAGATCACCGAGACCGAGGAGAAGCTCCGCATCATCGGAGAAGAACTGGAAGGGACGATCCGGCGGAAAGAAAAGCAGGATGAACTGCTGCAGTCCCGCATACGTCTGTTATATATGGATGGCGCCTCGTCCTACCTGGACGTGCTGATGCAGTCCGTCAGCTTTGCCGATTTTCTGGAACGGTTTGATCTTATCCGTTCCATCGTCATGGAAGACCGCAACATTCTGGACCGGGTGCGCGAATACGAACAGCTGGTGAGGCAGAAGCAGGCCCAGCGGGATGCCGAGCTGGCCGCCCTGAAAGAGCTGTACGACCAGCGCGTCGCCCGGCTGGCGGAGCTGGAGGAGAAGGAACGCGAAAAAGAAGTGATGATCGCCTCCTACAACCGTCAAATCGAAGAAAACGAGGAAGCGATCGAGGAATTCGAAGAGATCAGCGAGGAAGCGGAACGCCTGCTCTGGCAGCTGGCGCAGGAAGTTTCCAAGCTGGAAGCGCAGAAAAACCGGATCAAAAACTACTACACCGGCGGCAAACTGGCCGTACCGCTGAAAGACCCTTACACCGTCACGTCCAAATTCGGCATGCGCCTGCATCCGATCTACAAGACGCAGCGGCTGCATGCCGGCATCGACATGGCGGCCCCGCAGGGAACGCCGGTGTACGCCGCCGAATCGGGCGTCGTCACGGTCGCCCAGTCCTGGAGCGGTTACGGCAACTGCATCATCATCGACCACGGCGGCGGGCTGATGACGCTGTACGCGCATCTGAAGCCGGGCGGCATCCTGGTCGAAAAGGGCCAGGAGGTCAAAAAGGGCGACAAGATCGGCCTGGTCGGCATGACCGGCACGGCCACGGGGTACCACCTGCATTTTGAAGTCCGCCTGAACGGCGAACCCGTCGATCCCGAGCCGTATCTGAAATAAACCGGCTCCGGGCGGACCGGTTCCCGCATCCGAGACAGCCGCGACGCTCCCGCGCACGGGACGCCGGAAGATGGTTTGCCGGCGCTTTTGGCCGGGTGCGGCGGCTGTCGTTTTTGGAGGTGATTCCCATGCGATTCCGCCCGGACGGCCGAAGGCTGCTTCTCATGCTTCTCCTGACCGCCGCGGCCAGCTGCTCGGCCACGCTGCTGCTTGTGGAATGGGCCCGCTCCGGCCCGGGCGGAAGCGGATCGGGACCCGAAGCGCGGGCTCAGGCGGAAAGCGGGGGCTGGAACGAGGAAGAACGGAGAAAGCTGGACGCGGTGCTGAACCTGATCGACCGCCGCCATTTGTACGGAGCGGACCGCGGCCAGCTGCTGGACGGGGCTATCCGCGGCATGCTGGAGTCCCTCGGAGATCCGTACACGGAATACATGCCGCCCGGCGAAGCGGAACAATACACGGATTCTCTGGAAGGGGCGTTTACCGGCATCGGCGCCGTACTCATGGTCGAGAACGGCAACGTGGTGGTGGTCACGCCCCTGGCCGGTTCCCCCGCGGAGCGGGCCGGTCTCAAGGCCGGGGATATTTTGCTCAGCGTGAACGGGCAGCCGCTCAAGGACCTGTCGCTGGCCGAAGCGGTGGAGAAAATCCGCGGCCCGAAGGGAACCAAGGCGAAGCTGCGGGTGCTGCGCCCCGGCGTGGAATCGGAACTGGAGCTGGAACTGGTGCGCGACCGCATCAGCCAGGAGACGGTGCGCGGCGAACTGACGGAAGACGGCGTCGGGCGGATCTGGATCAGCCAGTTCACGTCCGATACCTTGGAGCGGGTCAAGGCGGAACTTGCGGAGCTGGAAGCGAAGGGCATGCGGGCCCTGGTGATCGACCTGCGGAACAATCCCGGGGGGTTTCTGACTTCCGCGCTGGCGACCGCGGAACTGTTTGTGCCCAGGGGCAGGGTGATGGTCATCTACGAAGACGCGGACGGCACCCGCCAGGAAGAGCGTTCGCAGGGACATTTGAACAGCCCGAAGCCGTACCCGCTGGTTGTGCTCGTGAACCGCGGCAGCGCCAGCTCCGCGGAGGTGCTGGCGGGCGCCCTGAAGCATTCGGCGGGCGCCCGGGTGGTCGGCGAAGAGACGCACGGAAAAGGGACCATCCAGATGACCTTCCAGGGAGAACTCGGCGACGGCAGCCTGGTCAAATTGACGGTCTACAAGTGGCTGATGCCCGACGGCACCTGGCTGAACGGACGCGGCCTCGAGCCGGACGTGCCGGTGTCCCTGCCCGCCTGGTTCAGCGCGCCCCGGCTGCCGCGGGACCGCGTGCTGAAATTCGACGACGCCGGCGAGGACGTGCGCATTCTGCAGCTCGTCCTGGATGGGCTGGGTTTGCCCGCGGACCGGAGAGACGGATACTTCAGCCGGGGCACGGAAGAATCGGTGAAAGAATTCCAGCGGCGCGAGGGGCTTCCCGTTACGGGCGAAGTGGACGAGGCGACGGCGGAGCGCATGGAAGAAGCGCTTTACGTGAACATGCTGCATCCGGAAAACGACACGCAGTGGATGACCGCGCGCAGGCTCGCCCTCGAAGCCGCCGGCGGCAATCCGTCTGTTGGGAGCGCGGGCGCCGCGGGACAGGACCCCTTCGCAACCGGGAAAGAAGAACACCTTTCTTGAAGAGGCGGTCGGAGGACAATGGACGTGTGGGTCGCTTGGCTGCGGGAAGCCGGACGGGCCGCGGGGACCTGGCCGGCCCTTTCCTTCCTTGGTCTGTGCGTGCTGGTTTCGCTGTGGCACATCGGGCGGACGGTGGCGTGGCAGCGCAGGATGCTGCGCGTGCGCATGCATCGCCCGGCGGCGATGGTGTCGTGGCGGCTGCTTGGCGGCCTGGCGGCCGGAGCGGCGGTCTCCGCGGCCGGCCTGGGCCTGGGGTTCGCGCTGGACGCCCGGGCGCTCGCGCTTTTCTGGATCCTGCTTTCATTGCTGGCGGTCTTCCGCCTGCGGCTCGCCCGCGCCGGGATGGCGGCGGGGCTGCTTGCCCTCGGGCAGCTGGCGCTGTCGTCCCTGCAGGCGCCGCGGCCGGATGGTCCGTCCCTTGCCTGGCTGGCATGGGTGATGGACGCCTGGACCGGGCTGGACGCCATGGGGCTTCTGTTGCTGGCCGGTTTGCTCCATCTGGCGGAAGGGCTTCTTCTTCTCGCGGAGAAGGCACGGTTTGCCCATCCGCTGGTGATGGCGGGCAAAAGGGGCAAGCGGATCGGCGCGTGGGAAGTGACGGCCGTCTGGCCCGTTCCGCTGCTGCTGCTCGTGCCGGGAGACCTGTCTTTGCCATGGATTCCGTTGCTGGCGGCGGATTCCGCGCCGGGCGGCTGGGGGCTGCTGCTGTTTCCCGTTCCGGTCGGCTCCGGCGCGCGCACGGCGGTGTTCTGGCCGGAGGACAAGGCGCGTTTCGTCGCGCGCCAGTCGCTGCTCTATGGTGCGGTTGTGACCGTCCTGGCGGCTGCGGCGGGGCTGTGGCGGGAAGTTGCGCCGGCGCTGCCGTGGGTCGCTGCGGCGGCCGCGGTCGTCCTCCATGAGCTGGCCGCGCTCTGGAACCGCTGGCGGGAGCAGGGGCGGCGGCTTTTGTACGTGCATGACGGACGGGGGCTTGCCGTTCTGGCGGTGCAGCCGGGAACGGCGGCGGCGGAGATGGGACTTCGCTGCGGAGAAATCATTCGCCGGGTCAACGGCGTGCCCGTGTCGGACAGGGCGGAGTTCCACGCCGCCCTGGAGCGTCAGCCGGCCTATGCGCGCCTGGAGGTGCTGGACCGCAGCGGCGAGGTCAGGTATGCGCAGCGGGCCAGGTACGCGGGAGAACCGCACATGCTCGGCGTGGTCCCCGCGCCGGACGGCAGCGAACCGGCGGCCTTCCCCTCGCGGCCGTCCATGTTGTGGCACTGGCTGACGGGAAAAGGGCTGCTGGAAGCGAAGCCGCGCGCCGCCGGAACGGAGACGGCGGCGGATGCCGCGGGAGCGGAGAAAGCGGAGCGCGCGGAGGGGCCGGTTGAGGCGGAATCCGCCGCGGCTCAATCCGCGGCGGACGCGGCGAACCTTGAAGAGGCCGGAGCCGCCGCGGACACGGCGAACCAGCCCGAAACGAAAAAGCCGTCCCGCAGGCGCGGCAAGCGGTACCCAGCCCCTACGGATCCGGCTCCTTCCTAAACGGTTCCGTCGGCCGTCCGGAACTGCCGGTGAACGATGATTTCGACCCGGCGGTTCTGCTGCCGGTTTTCGTCCGACGTGTTCGGCGCCACCGGCCGGGTGTCCGCGTATCCCGCCACCTCGAAGCGCCGTTCGTCCAGCCCTTTCGCTTCCGTAAAATACCGCAGCACCGACAGCGCGCGGCCGGCCGACAGCTCCCAGTTGTCCCGGAACCGGCTGCCCGGCAGGACCGGCAGATCGTCGGTGTGGCCCTGGATGGAAATCGTGGCGCCTTCCAGCCGCGCGAGGAGTTCGGACAGCTTGTCCAGAACGGGATAGGAAGACTGGCGCAGCACGGCGCTCCCCAGATCGAACAGCAGCCGGTCCGACAGCCGGATGGCGATGCCCTCCGGCGTGTTGCCCACGCTCACGTCGGTTTCCAGATTGTTTTCCCGGATGAAAGCCCGGATCATCTGGAGCGTTTCCCGAAATTCCCGTTCCTCGCGTTCCCTTGCCCCGTCGCCGGCGGGAATCTCCGGCGCGGAGGGGGGAATGATCTCCACCGCCTCCTCCAGCACGCCGTCCCCCAATTCGAGGACGCTTTCGGCCTGACGGAACTGCAGATGAAGCGACCTGGCCAGCACTTCGTATTTGCCCGCGTCGATCTTGCTCATCGTGTAGAGCACGACGAAAAAGATCATGAGCAGCGTGATCAGGTCGGCGTAGGTGATCAGCCAGCGTTCATGGCTTGGCCGGGACGAAGCATCCCCCGTTTTTTTACGCTTCCTCCTCATCCGTGTCCACCCTCTTTTGCGGCGCGTCGGACTCCTTCAGCAGCATGAACGCCATCAGCTTTTTGCGGATGAGCCAGGGGTTTTCGCCCGCCTGGATGGAAAGAATGCCTTCCAGGATAAGTTCGCGGGTCTTGACGGTTTCCGCGATGCGCGCGCGGATCTTGGACGCGATGGGCAGATAGAGCACGTTGGCGGACGCGACGCCGTACAGGGTGGCGGTGAACGCCACCGCGATGGCCGGGCCGAGAGCGCCCGGATCGGACAGATTGGAAAGCACGTGAATGAGTCCCATCACCGTTCCGATGATGCCCATGGTGGGCGCGTATCCGCCGGCGGCTTCGAAGATCTTGGCCTGCTGCTCCATCCGCTCTTCCAGGGCGTCGATTTCCACTTCCAGGATCTGGCGGTTGAGCTGCGGATCGGTGCCGTCCACCACCATCTGGAGGCCTTCGCGCAAAAATTCGTTCGGGTGCTCGGCGATCAGCGGCTCCAGCGACAGCACGCCCTCCCGGCGGGCGACCGTCGCGAATTCCGCCATCTGGTCGATGAGTTCCCAGACGTTGTCGGTCTGCGGGTAGAAGGCGGTGCGGAGCGCTTCGGGAATCTTTTTCAGCTGGGAGACCGGGAAGCTCACGGCCACCGCCGCGAACGTGCCGCCAAACACGATGAGCAGTCCCGTTCGCTGCACCAGGCCTCCCAGATGGCCGCCTTCCCACAGGAATCCGCCCGCCAGCGCGGCAATCCCGGCGATGATGCCCAGCGCGGTCGATGCGTCGAACCGTCTCATGAGGCAAGCGTACCTCCCCCGAATCGAACCGGTACTTGCAATCGGAAGCGAGAAAAACGTATGATTGGGTCATCAAGATGCGGGGCGCTGGATGCAGGGGGCCGTTCTGCAAGGGTTATTCCAAATTATATCAGTTGCGAGGAAGGTTGTCTGCAAAGGTTTTGTGACCGCGTGCGGGCATTCCGTGTGAAAAACCGTCGGGAGGCGGATGACGATGTCCGAACTGGTGATGCTCGAAAAACCGTTCCAGCTCGTGGCCGATTTTGAACCGCGGGGGGATCAGCCCAAGGCCATCCGCGAGCTGGCCGAAGGCATTCGCGCCGGCAAGAAGCACCAGACGCTGCTGGGCGCCACCGGCACGGGCAAGACGTACACCATCGCCAAGGTCATCGCCGAGGTGAACAAGCCGACGCTGGTCATCGCCCACAACAAGACGCTGGCCGCCCAGCTGTGCAGCGAGTTCCGGGCGTTTTTCCCGCACAACGCGGTGGAATACTTCGTCAGCTACTACGACTACTATCAGCCGGAAGCGTACATTCCCGCGACGGACACCTATATCGAAAAAGACTCCAGCATCAACGACGAGATCGACAAACTGCGGCACTCGGCGACGAGCGCGCTGTTCGAGCGGCGGGACGTGATCATCGTCGCCAGCGTGTCGTGCATCTACGGCCTCGGTTCGCCGGAAGATTACCGGGATTTGAGCCTCAGCCTGCGCGTCGGCATGGAACGGCCGCGCAACGCGATTCTGCGCAAGCTGGTGGACATCCAGTACCAGCGCAACGACGTCAATTTCACCCGCGGCACGTTCCGCGTTCGCGGCGACGTCATCGAGATTTTCCCGGCGTCGCACGGGGAACGGGCCATCCGGGTGGAGCTGTTCGGGGACGAAATCGAACGGATCGCCGAAATCGACGTGCTCACCGGCGAAATTATCGGGGAGCGGCAGCACGTGGCCATTTTCCCGGCATCCCACTATGTCACGGCCAGCGAAAAGCTGAAGCGCGCCCTAGCGGTCATCGAGCGGGAGCTGGAAGAGCGGCTGGCCGAACTGCGCGCGGCGGGGAAACTGCTGGAGGCGCAGCGGCTGGAGCAGCGAACCCGCTACGATCTGGAAATGCTGGCGGAAGTGGGCTACTGCAACGGGATCGAAAACTATTCGGCGCCGCTGACGGGCCGCAAGCGCGGGGAACCGCCGTACACGCTGCTGGACTTTTTCCCGCCGGATTTCCTGTGCGTGATCGACGAATCGCACATGACGATCCCGCAGCTTCGCGCCATGTACAACGGGGACCGCTCCCGCAAGGAAGTGCTGGTGGAGCACGGGTTCCGCCTGCCGTCGGCGCTGGACAACCGGCCTTTGCGGTTTGAGGAGTTCGAGGCGAAGCTCAACCAGGTGATTTACGTTTCGGCCACGCCGGGCCCCTATGAACTGGAGAAGTGCCCGAAGGTGGTGGAGCAGATCATCCGGCCCACCGGCCTGGTGGACCCCGAGGTGGTCGTGCGGCCGACGAAGGGGCAGATCGACGACCTGGTCGGCGAAATCCGGCAGCGCGTGGAGCGGGACGAGCGGGTGCTGGTGACGACATTGACAAAAAAGATGGCGGAAGACCTGACCGATTACCTGAAAGAAATCGGCATCAAGGTCCGCTACCTGCACTCGGACATCAACACGCTGGAGCGGATGGTGATTTTGCGCGACCTGCGCCTCGGCGTGTTCCACGTGCTGGTCGGCATCAACCTGCTGCGGGAGGGGCTGGACCTGCCGGAGGTGTCGCTGGTCGCCATTCTGGACGCCGACAAGGAAGGGTTCCTGCGCGCCGAGCGTTCCCTCATCCAGACCATCGGCCGGGCGGCCCGCAACGCCAACGGAAAGGTGATCATGTACGCGGACACGATCACCGAATCCATGCGGCGGGCCATCGACGAGACGGAGCGCCGCCGGTCGATCCAGATGGCGTACAACCGGGAGCACGGCATCGTTCCGCAAACGGTGCGCAAAGAAGTGCGCGACATCATCGAGGCCACCAAGGTGGCGGAGAAGAAGGAACCGTACCTGGCCGGGGAACTGCAGGTGGAGAAGATGTCGAAGAAGGAGCGGCAGGAGCTCATCGCGCGGCTGGAAAAGGAAATGAAGGAAGCGGCAAAACGGCTGGAATTCGAGCGCGCCGCGGAGTTGCGCGACGCCATCCTCGAGCTGAAGGCCGGGCTGTGAAAGGGGACTCGCGCCATGACGTTCGATCTGCTTGACGCCGTCCGGCAATACCGCCTCATCGCGATCCTGCGCGGATTCGACTCGGACCGGATCGTGCCGCTGGCGGAAGCCTTGTACGAGGGCGGCATCCGGCTCATCGAGGTGACAATGAACACACCCGACGCGGAGCGGCAGCTCCGCGCCCTGGCGGAACGCGCCGAAGGCCTGTGGCACGTGGGCGCGGGCACGGTGCTGGATGCGGAGGCGGCGAAACGGGCGCTGGCGTGCGGGGCGACCTATTTCGTCACGCCCAACGTCGACGAAGAGGTGATGGCGTTCGCCGCCGAAGCCGGCGTGGACATCCTGCCGGGGGCGCTCACGCCGACGGAGATCGTGCGGGCGCACCGGCTCGGCGCGAAGGCCGTCAAGCTGTTTCCCGTTTCCCGGCTGGGACCGGGTTATGTGAAGGATTTGCAAGGACCGCTGCCCCACATTCCTCTGGTGGCCGTGGGCGGCGTGGACCTGGACAACGCCGCGGCCTACCTGGAGGCGGGTGCGGTCGGCCTCGGGCTGGGCAGCCGGCTGTTGGACAGGCAGGCGCTGCGGGACGGGGACTACGCGCGCATCACGGCGCGCGCCCGCGAATTCGCGCGGGCGGCCGGTATCGGAAGCGGGACCGGGAGCCGGTGAACGGCCGGGCAGCATTGAAGGAGCCGGATGCTGCCGCGGCGACGAAGCCGGAGCCGACGTTGCTGAAGCCGGCGCGGACCGGCTGCGGATGAGAAAAGCTTACGGACATACAGTCCGTTGGAAACGAGAATCAGGGGTTCCACAAACATTTTGCGGACATGAAGTCCGTCAGCGGGTCCGGCGGTTGTCTGAAATCGCTTTCACAGGAGGTCCGGATACACTCTTACGGACTGGATGTCCTTTAAAATTTGAAGGGGCCTGTTTTTCGGCCACTTGCGGACTGGATGTCCGTTAGGCCCGCGAAGCGCCACCATCGCCGCGTTTTGCAAACCGCCGGCGTCGAGGACGGCCAACCCGTCGAACCGCCGCCAGTGCGGGGGCGAACGGCCCGCGACGCGGACGGGCCTGGTGAATCGCCGTCGCCGCGCACGTTCGGACGGGCAAACTGCCGGAGTCGCGGATGGCGGCCCGGGAAACCGTAAGCCGATTTCTGCTGCGGATTGCAAGACGACCGCTTCAAGACCGCCAAAGCAGGCGGAACAGGGCCGCCGCGGCCCGGAGGCGGGGCCGGCGGCGTTCGGCTTGCAGGCGGCGGTAGTCGTACAGGACGATCCCCGCGTCGCGCAGCGCGTAATGGAAGTCGCCGTCCAGGAGCAGGCGGAATTCCCAAACCCTCTTTTGCCAGTGGGGGGTGAGCCGCCTCATCAACCCGTCGTCATCCGCCGGGTGCATGAAGATCTCGACCACTCCGTCGGGCAGCGCGTACAGCCCGCGGATGACCGACTGCTTGAACGAGTCGTATGTTTCGCCTTCCTCGGGAAGGTAGGAGTGGCCGAGCACCCGGTCCGGCAGGCCGACACCCAGCGTGTCCGCCAGCGCCGCCGCCATTGCCTGATTCCGCCTGGCTGCTTCCACGGCTTTGATCCGGACGCTTTCCGGATCGAGGTTCCGGGGCAGCCGGAAAGGGAGCCCGCGTTTGGCGCATTGCCACAGCACCGTCTGCACGAAGTGCCGTCCCGTCGCCAGTCCGTACAGGCTTCCCATGTGGTTGTCGACGTGTGAAATGTCCACCCCCGCTTCCCGCACCGCGCGAAACTGCGCCTCGATTTCCAGCCGTACCGCCTTCGCGTCCGCTTTCCGCTCGAACTCTTCCACCGTCCGGTGCAGATGCCCGGTTTCGTCGTGCAGGGAAGGATGGCCGGTCAGGCCGGACCAGCGCAGCCCGTCGATTTCGCTGGTCAGGGTGAGATGCAGCCCGACGCGCGTCGCGCCTTTTTTCCGGCACCACTCCGCGGCCTCGCGGAACCCCGGCGCAGGCGGCATCAGCGTGGCGGACGAAACCTTTCCTTCCTCCAGCAAATGCATGATCGCCCGGTTCGCCGCCCCGCACTGGCCGAAATCATCGCAGTTCAGGATCAGCCGTCTGTTCCCCATACACCGAACCCGCCTTTTGAACTTTCGCCTCCGCCGAGATGTCGCCAAGCATTAGCGACACGCCGAAGGAGATCGCGAGCAGGCAGAGCGGAACGACGCAGGCCAGCACCCGGAAGGTCATTTCCGGATTCGGCCCCGGGTTGTCGCCGCTGACGTAGCCGAAGGCCATGCCGACGATCCAGAACGCCGCCGCCGTAAGGAACCCGCTGGAGCGGGTGATGAATCCGCCCACGGCGACGTAGATGCCTTCCCGCCGGCGGCCGGTTTTGATCGCGTCGAGGTCGATGATGCGGCTGCCGATGAGCGGGGGCGTCACGAGAATGCCGGCCAGGCCGAATCCGACGATGATGCCGGCGGCGATGCCCCCGGCCAGATTCGAGCCGAACCAGAGCGGAACGACGGATAGCCCGTAGACCGCGAAGGCCAGCCGCCAGGCCGCGCGGGCGCCCAGCCGGCGGACGATGCCGTACCAGGCCGCCACGAAGGGAATGACCGGAAGGAACACCGAGGCGAGCAGGAACGACACCTGCTCATCGGGGATGTTCAGGGCGTATTTGGCGTAAAACGGGATGACGGAACTGAGCAGGCCGTTCACCGTCATGGCGAACGAACCCGCGATGTTGAAAATCCAGAATTCCCGGTTCTTCAGGGTTTCGCGGAACGCCGCCAGAAGCGGCAGGGGAGGTTCCCGGCTCGCTTCCGGGTCTTCCCGTACGCCCAGGATGAACGGCAGGATGAACGCGGCGAACACCAGGGCGTAGACGACCGACATGCCGGCAAAGCCCAGCCGGGTGTACAGGAACGGCGTCAGCGCCGAGCCGATCAGGAGCGCCGTGATCTGGAAGCCCTGCTGGACGGCCGAAGCCCGGGCCCGCAGCCGCTCGCCGCGGAAGAGTTCGGGAAACAACGCGCCGTAGTTGACCCACAAAATGGTGGCGACGGCTTCAAACAAAAAGATGGAAACCATCAGCCATGCAAACATCAGGCGGTCGTCCAGGCCTTCGGGCACGGAGAAGACCGCGACGAACGTCAGCATGAACGGAAGAATGGACGCCCAGATCCACGGCTTGCGCCGGCCGTGGCGGGTGCGCGTGCGGTCCGACAGGTAACCGGCCAGCGGCTGGTTGACGGCGTCCCAGACCTGGTAGACGGCGCGGGCGATTGCGAACAGGCCGATGCCGAGTCCGAGTTTGTCCACGTAATAGTAGCTGGAAAACGCCAAGAGCGCCTGGCTGGGCGCCATCATCGCAAAGATGCCCAACGCGTAAACCGTGGGCGAATTCACCCATTTTCTCCCCATCGACGCCCGCTCCCGCCTTTGGCCGCATGTGTCGCCGTCCCGTTTGTTCCGCACGCTTCAGCCATTCCTTTGCGATTGGGCCGGAACCGCATTTACTTCTGTTGTATTCGTTTTAGCGGCTGACATTTCCTCCAATCGGAGAAAAAGGCGTCCCTGTGCCGGCGGCGGGCCGTTCCTCGGCATTTCGCCGGTTTCTTAAGAAATTCTTCATTTTTCTCTCTCCTGTTTCGCAAAAATTTCCTCCTATCTCCTATAATGAAAGCGTAATCGGCCGATTACGGAAGAGGAAGGAGAACCGGCCGTGCGTGAACACACCGTGCTGGTCGTCGACGACGACAAGGAAATCCGCGAGGCGATCGGCATCTATCTCCGCAACGAAGGCCTGTCCGTGCTGGAAGCGGAGGACGGCCTTGCGGCGCTGGAACTCATCGAGCGGCATGACGTCCATCTCGTCATCATGGACGTGATGATGCCGCGGCTGGACGGCATCGGGGCCACGCACCGGATACGGGAGAAGAAAAACGTTCCGATCCTCATGCTGAGCGCAAAAAGCGAAGATACGGACAAGGTGCTTGGCCTGCAGATCGGCGCCGACGATTATGTGACGAAACCGTTCAATCCCGTGGAGCTCGTCGCGCGGGTGAAATCCCAGCTCAGGAGATACACGAGGCTTGGCATGTACGAAGGCGGAAGCCGCGTGATTCGCCTGAACGGCCTCACCCTCGACCCGGACGCGAAGGAGGTTCGGCTGCACGGCGAACCGGTCCGGCTGACGCCCATCGAATACGGCATCGTGGAACTGCTCATGACGCATCCGGGGCGCGTGTTTTCCATCGACGAGATTTACGAGCGGGTCTGGAAAGAGCCCGGGTTCCGCCCCGAGAATACGGTGGCTGTCCACATCCGCAGAATCCGCGAGAAAATCGAGATCGATCCGAAAAATCCTCGCTACTTGAAGGTGGTGTGGGGACTTGGGTACAAAATGGAGAAGTAGGCTGGCAATGGGAGCGGTGCTGCTCTTGCTGACCATCGGCGCAAACGGGGTGATCGCCGGACTGACCGATGTTTCCCGGTACTCCGGAAAACCCTTCATCGAAGCGAGCGGCATCCAGCGGGAACTGGGGCGGTTCATCCCACTCCTCAGGTTCTTCGAGCTGGCGCCGGTTACGCTGGAGGAAGCGATGCGGGAAATCAATCCGACCCGTGCGGAGATCGGGAACTACCGGGCGCTTCACGGGATCGGTCGGGAAGAGATGAGCGACGAGGAAATTCGCCGGGAGATCGCTTTGGAGAAAGAAGAAGAATTGCGCCGGTATTTCGATTCCCTGGTCAATCTGCGCGCCGATTTCCTCCGGGATCGCGAGCGATTTGCCTACTATCTCGTCGAAACGGGAACCGGCCGGGTGTATACCAATCTGGACCGGGAAGCGGAAGCGGCCGGCGGCGGGGCCGAGGCGGCGGAGGAGATGATGTTCCTGATCCGGTATCCCGACCGGCGCGACGAGCGGCTTGCGGTGCACGGATTGTCTCCCGGGCTACGGGAACGTTCCGATCGACCTCCGGTTTGCGCTGATCCTCTTTACGGGAATGTTCGCGTACGGCCTGCACCAGAAACCGATTCTGGCCTTTGACAGGCTGGTGAACAACGAAAACGCGCCCCTCCCTGCCGCGGAGGACTTCTGGCGGTTGGCGGTACTGGCCGTCGTGACGGCGGCTTTCGCCGCGCAGTTTTGGTGGTCGTATCGGACGCTGAAGGAGCGGGAAGCGTCGGACGAAATGCGCAAGTCGCCGATCATGCGGCTGGTCTTCCTGGTCCGCGACGCCTTCCTGAACCTGCGGATCGGCGCGCAGGTGCTGCTGTTTGCCGGCGTCGCCTGTGGGCTTGGATTTGCGGCGTGCGCCTTCGCGGTCGATCGGTCCGCCGGTGCCGCCGCGATCCTGGCGCTGCTCGTTCCCGCGGCCGTTTTGTATGTCTTTTTCGCGCTGAAGCAGGCCGGGTATCTGAACCGGTTGCTTGCCGCCGCCCGGGATTACGCGGATGGAAAGCGGGTCGGCGATCTTCCGGCCGGCGGAAAATCGGTGATGGCGGAACTGACGGCCCACTGGAACCGGATGCGGCAGGACGCCGAAGCGTCGAGGGCGAAGGAGGCGAAAAGCGAGCGGCTCAAGGCGGAACTCATCACGAACGTGAGCCATGATCTTCGCACGCCGCTCACGTCGATCATCTCCTATGTGGAACTGCTGAAGCGTCCGGAACTGCCGGAGAAGGAGAGGGCGTCCTACATCGACATCCTCGATCAAAAAAGCAAACGGCTGAAAGTCCTGATCGACGACCTGTTCGAAGCGTCCAAAATGGCGAGCGGCAATGTAGAGCTGAGCCGCGAACGGCTCGATCTCGTCCAGCTGATTCAACAGGCGCTGGCCGAGTCCGGCGCGAAGGCGGGGGACGGGGGAATCGAATTTCGGGTGAAACTCCCGGAAGAACCGGTCTTCGCCTTCGTCGACGGGAAGAAGATGTGGCGCGTGTTCGACAATCTCATTTCGAACATGCTCCGCTATTCCCTGGAAGGCAGCCGGGCCTACATCACGCTCAGGCGAGAGGGCGGCCGGGCGGAGATCGTGTTCAAGAATGTCACCAAATACGAGCTTGGCGACAATGTCGACGAACTGCTGGAACGGTTCAAGCGCGGAGACGCGTCGCGGCACACCGAAGGCTCCGGGCTGGGCCTGGCGATCGCGAAGTCGATCGTCGATCTGCACGGCGGCACGTTCGAACTGGAACTCGACGGCGACTTGTTCAAGGCGAAGGTGCTTCTGCCGGCCGCGTGAAAGGATCGGTCCCCCTCTCCGGAAAATTTGGATTGTTTTCTCCAACGGACGCGCAGAAACTGTCGATTAGAGTTTTCCTGGCAGGACGCTCTTCAACGTTCCGAGAAGCTTCAGATTTTCGATCGGGCGAAAAAGTTCCGGAAACGGCAAGAATCTTCCATCGGCGGAACCTTCCGGGGAACCGCGCAAGACCGAGGTGCGCAAAGTGCCCATCGTCATCTGCGAATTGCCGGACGAGACGCTTCAGCTGGACGTTTCATCCATTCCGTACGGAAGAGTCTTTCCGGAATGATTCGTGTTCCGTCATTTGCTGGTTGAACAATTCCCGGAGAATGCGGGCTTTTTCTTGAAGCTCCGCATATTCCTCCACCGGGACGGCAACGGTCTTTTGTTCTTTTTGTTCCTGACAGTTGCACATTTCTGCCATCACCTCGTTGGAACTTATTGGGAAGCCCCAGGCCTGGTTTCTTTCCTCGCTTCTATCCCGAAAATTAAAGTAGCTTAGAAGCACAAAAAAGGTGGTACCCGGACATCGTCACTACTTTAGAGGAATAATATGGTAATTTCGTCTATGC
>Ga0207872_100053_pt1 | contig 101545 bp, 81 predicted proteins | sample Passage260B_FD_187372 | JGI IMG/M metagenome (GOLD analysis project Ga0207872, IMG submission 187372) | Cellulose adapted compost microbial communities from Newby Island Compost Facility, Milpitas, CA, USA - Passage2 60B (SPAdes) (version 2) ...
TACGTCCCCGGCCCGAACCAGGTCATCGAGGTGACGTACAAGGTGGCCTGCCGGCAGTGATCCCGAAGGCCGGCCTCTCGCTGGCCTTCACCTGAATCGTGGGGAGAGGGCAGATGCCCTCTCCCTTTTTTTCTCTCCGGCCCCGCGATGCGAACACCCCTGCGGCGGCGAAGCTGGGAAGACGCCGTGTCGTCTTTCCTACAAAGTTCCTTCTCCGGCCTGTAGACTGCGCGATCCACCGACACGAGGATCCACGATGGAGAACCGCGCGCAGTGGCAGTCCCGCCTCGGCTTCGTGCTGGCGGCCACCGGTTCGGCCGTCGGTCTGGGCAACATCTGGAAATACCCCTACGTCACGGGGATGAACGGCGGCGGCCTCTTCGTCGTCGTCTACTTGCTTTGCGTTGCCGGCGTCGGGATTCCCGTCCTCGCCGCGGAGGTACTCCTCGGCAGGGCCACCGCCCAGTCCCCCGTGGGCGCCTTCCGCAAGCTCGCCGGCAGGAGCAGTCCCTGGGTCCTCCTCGGCGGCCTCGGCGTTCTCACCGCCGGGATGATCCTCTCCTACTACGGCGTCGTCGCGGGCTGGTGCCTCGATTACATCCTGCTCTCGATCGACGGGCGGCTCCTGAAAACCTCTCCCGAAAACGTCCCCTCGCTCTTCACGGAGCTGTACACGAACGGTGCGCGCAACGTGGTGTGGCTGACGGTCTTCAACGCGGCCACGATCTGGGTGATCCTCGGCGGCGTACGCAGGGGCGTGGAGCGGGCGAGCCGGATCCTCATGCCCATGCTCTTCGTCATGCTCGCCGTCCTCCTCGTCCACTCGTTCACCCTCCCCGGATTCCGGCAGGCGCTCGACTTTCTCTTCACGCCCCGCCCCGAGAACCTCAGCCCCTCGGGCGTGCTGGAGGCGCTGGGGCACTGCTTCTTCAGTCTGAGCGTGGCCATGGGCGCCATGCTCACCTACGGCAGCTACCTGTCCGAGAAGGAGTCGATCCCCTTCACGACGATGACGGTGGGCACGCTCGACACGGTGGTGAGCCTGGTCGCCTGTCTGGTGGTCTTCCCGATCATCTTCTCCTTCGGCATGGAGCCCACCGCCGGCCCCGGGCTCGTCTTCAAGAGCATCCCCAGAGCCCTCGTCCAGCTCCCCCTCGGCGCGCTCTGGTCGGTCCTCTTCTTCGCGCTTCTCTTCCTCGCCGCGTGGACGAGCTCGATCTCGCTGCTCGAGGTGCTGGTCGCCTACGGCATCGACGAGTGGAAGATGTCCCGCAAGACGGCCACGCTCCTCTTCGGCGGGCTCGTCTACCTCCTCGGGCTTCCGTCGGCGCTCTCCGGCGGCGACGGCTTCTTCGGCAAGGGACTGCAGGAAGCGACCGGCCGCACCTGGTTCGACTGGTTCGACCACGTCGCCTCGAACTGGTTTCTGCCGCTGGGAGGGCTCGGGATCTCCGTCTTCGTGGCGTGGAGGCTGGAGGACGGACTGCGACGCGCCGCCTTCGCCGCGGGGACGCCCGAAGCCTGGCAAGCCCGCCTCTACGCCGGCTGGCTGATGCTTCTGCGCTACCTCGCCCCGGTGGCGATCGTCGCCATCTTCCTCCACGTGATCGGCGTGATCTGATTCACTTCCAGATCGCCGGGTCGAGCTCCACGCTCACTGGGCAGTGGTCCGAGCCCATCACCTCGGCGTGGATCTCCGCGGCGCGCACGAAGGGCATGGCGCCGGGCGAGGCCAGCACGTAGTCGATGCGCCAGCCCACGTTCTTCGCGCGAGCGCCGAAGCGCTGGCTCCACCACGAGTAGCGACCGGTCGCGTCCGGGTGGAAGTGGCGGAAGGTATCGGTCCAGCCGCTCCGCAGCCAGCGATCGAGCTCCTCGCGCTCCTCCGGGAGAAAGCCCGATGTCCCCTCGTTTTCCTTCGGGCGGGCCAGGTCGATCGGCCGGTGCGCGGTGTTGAAGTCGCCGATCACCAGCACCCGCTCGCCGTCGCGCAACGGTCTTTCCAGCCGGTCGAAAAGCGCGCGGTAGAAGGAGAGCTTGTATGGCACGCGGCTGTTGTCTCGATTTTTTCCGCTTCCGTTGGGGAAGTAGGCGTTGACGACGAGGAGCTTGCCGAAGCGCGCGAACTGCAGCCTCCCCTCCGGATCGAATTCCGGCCCCAGGCTCGTCTCCACCGCGTCGGGGACCATCCGCGCGAAGAGCCCCACCCCGCTGTAACCGGGGCGCTCGGCCGCGACGAAGTGGGTGAAGAAGCCCGGCACGTCGCGCACCTCCACCGGAAGCTCGTCCTCCCGCGCCCGCACCTCCTGCACGCCCACGATGGTGGCGCGCTCGTCGCGCAGCCAGTCGCAGAAGCCCTTCTTCGCGCAGGCGCGAAGCCCGTTGACGTTCCAGCTCACCACGCGCATGGGCGCTTCTCTATCCAAACGCCGCGCACCTTGCCACTCCGCGGAGGACGCGCCCGAGGAGGAATTTCCCTCGATGGCGAACGTGGTCGAGGCGGTGAGCCAGGCTCTCCACGAGGAAGGCCTCGCCTTCTGATCAGCCGGACGCCGCGGGCCGAACCGGCTCGCCGACGAGCCGGCCGCGGAACCACGGCCACGCCGAGGTGAGGGCGCGGGCTGCCATGAGCGTGCCGATCCCCGACCAGACCCCTGCGACGCCGATCCCGTGGGCGCCGACGAGGACTAGGACCAGCGCGGCGGACGCGGCCGACGCCACCATGGCCCAGGCCAGGTAGCGGAAGGCCTCGGCCCCGATGTAGATGCCGTCCCAGACGAAGACCAGGCCGGCCAGCGGCTGCAGGAGGGCCACGAAGAGGAGCGCGAGGCGCGCTTCACGCAGCGTCTCGGGATCGGCGGTGAAGAGGTGCGGCAGAAGGTCCGAGAGCAGAGCCAGTCCGATCCCCAGGAGAAGGCCGAGCCCCAGCCCCCACTGCAGCAGGCGATCGCCCAGCGCCCGCGCCGTAGCCCGGTCACCCCGGCCGAGCTCGTGGGCCACGAGCGCCTGGGCCGCGATGGCCAGTGTGTCGAGGACCAGCGCGAGGAAGTACCAGAACTGCAAGGCGATCTGGTGGCCCGCCACCACCGCCACCCCCATCCGCGCCGCGGTGGCGGTGGACAACGCCATGGTGCCGAGAATCGCGCCGGTTCGCAGAAGCATGTGCCCGCCCACGCGGAGCAGGGGGAGCATCTCCCTGGGCCGCGGCCAGATCCGCGGGATCCCCATCGCCTCGCGGCGCGAGACGAAGAGAAGCCAAAGGAAGGCGACGGCCCCGGTCCACTGCGCCACCACCGTCGCCCACGCGGCTCCGGCAACGCCCCAACCCAGACCGAAGATCAGCAGAGGGTCGAGCACCAGGTTGACGAGATTGACGCCGAGCGCCACCCAGAACGGCGTGCGCGTGTCCCGGTAGCCGCGGAAAGCGCCATGCGCCGCCGTGGCGAGGAGGACGGCCGGACCCGCCAGCGCGCGGATGCGAAGGTAGGTGAGCGCCGGCGCCTCGAGCTCCTCCTTGGCTCCCATCAGCGCCAGCAGCGGTCGCGCCATCCCCAGCAAGAAGAGCGTGACGAAGAAGCCGGCCAGGGCAGCGAGCCCCATCGCCTGGACCACGATCCGGCCGGCCTCCTCCCGGTCGCCCCGGCCGAGCGCGCGCCCCACCCGCGGCGTCGTCCCGTAGGCGAGGAAATTGAAACCAACGAAGGCCAGAGAAAAGATGGCCCCGTCGATGGCCAACGCGCCGAGCGGCGCCGGCCCGAGCCTCCCCACGAAGATCGAGTCCACCAGGGAGACGAGCGGATCGATCGCCAGGCTTCCCAGCGCGGGGATGGCCAGCCCGAGGATGGCGCGATCGTGCGGGCTGCGAAGTGCGAAGCGTGCCAAGGCTGCCCGTGTCGAAGAGGGAAGGGACTCAGTCGTTCTTCACGGTCTGGGCCGACTGCCCGAAGAGGATCTTCTTCGCCTCCTCGGTCATCGGCGCTTCCGTCGCCACCGTCTTCGCCTTCTCGTAGGCGCGGATGGTCGCGGGTCGGGAAGCGATCCGCTCGAACCAACGCTTCAGGTTGGGGAAGTCATTCAGCTCTTGCTGCTGCTTCTCGTGCGGGACGATCCAGGGGTAGCAGGCCATGTCGGCGATCGAGTACTCGCCCGCGATGTACTCGCGGTCGGCCAGCCTCTTGTTCAGAACCCCGTAGAGCCGCGAGGTCTCCCGGACGTAGCGGTCGATGGCGTAAGGGATCTTCTCCGGCGCGTATTGCGTGAAATGGTGGTTCTGCCCCGCCATCGGCCCCAGGCCGGCCACCTGCCAGAAGAGCCACTGCAGCGCGTCGAAGCGGCCGCGCAGGTCCTTCGGGAGGAATTTCCCCGTCTTCTCCGCGAGGTAGAGGAGGATCGCTCCGGACTCGAAGATGGCGACCGGCTCCCCGCCCCCCGGCGGATCGTGGTCGACGATCGCGGGGATACGGTTGTTCGGGGAGATCCGGAGGAATGCGGGGTCGAACTGCTCCCCCTTGCCGATGTTCACCGGGACGATGCGGTAGGGCAGCTCCGCCTCCTCCAGAAAGAGCGTGATCTTGTGACCGTTGGGCGTGGGCCAGTAGTACAGGTCGATCATCGGCGCACCTCGCGAGAGAGGGCACTTCTTAGCCGGGCAACCGGCCCTCCGCCACCCGATCCCTCACATGCGGCGCATCCGCAAATAGCGCCGGATGTCGGGCAGGCTCTTCGCCACGAGGATCGCCCCCGCGGCGAACGCCCCCGCCCACAGCATCGTCCTCATCGGACTCCTCTTCCTCCGCATCATCGTCCCTCCTTGGGAGGCGAAACCCCGCCTTCCTTCCAGAGAAGCTCGCAGATCCAGCCCGCGGCCGTCTCCACCGCTGCCCGGACCGCCGGGCTGAGCCCCATCCGCTCCGAGAGATCCGCCGGCTGGCAGCCGACCACGTAGGTCCTCGGCACCCTTCCCCCCAGGCTCCGCGCGAAGCCGAAGACCGAGGGAAGGTCCATGCCGTGCAGGCCGGCAGAGGCGATCTCCCCTTCCGTCTCCGCCTCGATCAGGTAGAGCGTCCCCGGCTCCCCACCCCGCGAGACGGCGTCCACCACGACCAGCAAGTCGAGCGGCTCGAGCAGCTCGTAGGCGAGATGGATCCCGCGAATACCGAAGTCCTCCACCCGCGTCCCGGCGGGAAAGGGGCGACCCGCGAGATGCCGGACCACCTCCGGGCCGAAGCCGTCGTCGGCCAGAAAGACGTTTCCCACTCCGGCGACGAGAGCGGTCATGGCGAGATCGGCTCCACCTCGTCGAGACGGTAGTAATGGAAGCGTCCGAAGCTGCGGTGCAGCTCGGCGGCGGGGTCGTCGTCGAGGGTCACCGCCAGGAAATGCTCGCCGGTGACGTCCTCCATCACCTTCTCCACCGTGGCCACGCAGCCCGCGTAGAGCGCGTCCTGCGCGTCGGTCCGCCGGCTCGGCGCCCGGATGCGCACGCGCATGCCGGGCCGGATCGCGGCGCCACTCGCCGGTCGAAGCGCGCGGATCGCCCCGTGCAGCCGCTCCCTCTCCTCCGGCCTCAACCCGTCCACCCGGTCGACGATCCGCGCCGCGTGCGGATCGGTGGCGCGCGCCTCGCGCTTCTCCTCCTCGGTGAGATTGCCGGTGCGCAGCACGAGCAGCTCGTCGATCTCGGTGGCGTCCGAGAAGTCGACGGGGCTCTCCGGCGCGATGGCGGGGTGGTCGTAGAGGACGAAGGGCGCCGCGAGCAAGAGGTCGCCGGTCCCCGGCTCGCCCGCCAGCACCGGAAAGAGCCCCTGGTTCGCGCAGCCCTTCGCCGCCTCCGCGGCCCAGGCCGGCGGGTCGAGGAGCGAGAGGAAGGTGCCGCCCTCGGCCGCCAGCAGGAGGTGGGTGGAGACGAGCGAGTGCCGCATCGCCTCGGGCCGCGAGGCCGGCCGCGCCTCGGAGAGGTTTTCCACCTCGACGCGCAGCCGCGAGAGCCGCGGCCCCAGCTGCTCCACAGTGGCGCGCACCTCGCCCGAGACCTCGGACCACGCGCGAAGGACGCGGCCCCGCAGCTCGCCTTGCTCGCGCAGCCACTCGATCTCGTTGCCACCCGCGAGGCGGAAAGGGCGCGGCCCGCCGGGTTCGAAGTCCACCTCTCGCAGGCTCCCCTCTTCCCAGGGCAAATGCAGCACGCCTCCGACCTCGAGCGACTCCGCCTCGCGAAGGCCGCCGCCCACGTACCGCTCGACCCGGCGCGCCTCGACCTGGAGGAAGCGCAAGATCCCCCGGACGCGGATGGCGTCGGGCTCGCCCTCGAGCAGGCATTCCATCCGCGCCCTCGACGGCTCGCCCTCCGTCGCGCACCAGGCCGGAGGCGCCAGCACCCCGAAAGCCCAGCGGTAGCGGTTCTTCACCGCGCTCGCGCGGTAGGGGTAGAGCACGTAGCCCTCCAGGAGGACGGCATCGGCCACGGCTCGCGCCTTCTCGAAGCTCATGTCGGCCTCCTCTCCACCGGCCGGGCGCGCGCCGCGAGCTCCTGGACGAAGCGCTCGATCGCCTCCCGGCCTTCCTCGCCGTCGAAGCCGCGGTAGCGCCGTCGCACCAGCCCGACGAGCTCGTAGCAGCGGTCGATCGGAACGAGCAGGCAGTCGAGCGTCAACGCCCCCCGGCGCCCGAAGAAGAGCAGCGCCTCCACGTCGTCCTCCACCAGCTCGAGCAGAGGGCTTTCCCCCAGCGCGCGCGGCTCGCCGTCGAGGAGAACCTCCGTCGGCCCCGCCGGGCTGGGGTAGATCCCCACCCACCGCCCCAGCGATCCGTTGCGGAAGACGAAGGCCAGCCGCACCGGGATGGAAAGCGCCTCCCATCGCTCGACCGCGACGGCGAAGGCGAGGTCCACGAGGATCCGGTCGGGCACGGTGCGGTAGCGTCCTCCACCGGCCGCCGGATCGCGGAAGAGCGTGGCGCAGGCCGTGCAAGCGCAGCAGAGGCGACGCGAGACGATCTCCACCACGTGCGGGTGTTCGTCGGCAATGGGCGCCGCGCAGAGCTCGCACCGCTCGGGCAGCCGCCCTCGCGAACGCGCGTAGGGAGCCAGCACCGAAAGACTCATGCCCTTCGCACCCCCAGTGGGACGATCCCCAGCGCCGCCTGGCGGAGCCGCTCGTCCACGAGCCGAACCTCCGGCACCTCCGGCGCCTCGATCTCCACCGCCTCGCGGATGGCCTGCACGACCTGTGCGGCATCCACCGGCACCCCTTCCCGAAATGCCACGGCGACGTTCGCCCGGCCCTCCTCGTCGATCCCGAGGAGGGCAAGCTCGCGAATGCCGCGACCCAGCGCGGGTCGCACGCTCTCCAGCGCCCGGCGAATGCGCAGGGCGGTCGGCTCCGGGTGAAGGCCGTGAAGGCGGAGCAAACTCGAGAGGAGCTCGTCGTCGCGCATCGCCTCGAGCACGGCCGCGCCGCCTTTCTCTGCCTCGCGGAGGATGCGAGAGAGCGCCTCCCCCTGGAGGGCGAGGATCCCTTCCAGAAGCGATTCGACCATCGGCCAGATGGTCGGCCCCGCGCTCTCGCGCAGGCGTGCGATCGAGCTCGCGATCCGCTGCTCGGTCGCCCTCCAGTCTTCGCCACGAGCTTCCATTTCAGGCCCCCGAGAAGGCCACCCTTTCCGCACGGGCGCTCCGGACGATCCAGTCGAGCAGCGGCCGCATGCCGAGGTTCCGGGTCGAAGAGACCGGGAAGATCACGAGGTGAGGATTGATCCGGCGCGCGTTTTCCACGTAGGCGTGCAGCCCCACGTCGAGGTGCGGCAAGAGATCGGTCTTGGTGAGCGCCAGCACGTGCGCCTCGCGAAAGATGTGCGGGTACTTCAGCGGCTTGTCCGGACCTTCCGTCACCGCGGTCACCAGGATCTTGGCGTGCTCCCCCAGGTCGAAGAGCGCCGGGCAGACGAGGTTCCCCACGTTTTCCACGAAGATCAGCGAGCCCGGTCGAAGGTCGAGCCGGGGCAGACTCCGGCCGACCATCCGGGCGTCGAGATGGCAACCCGAGCCGGTGTTGATCTGGAAGACCTGCACGCCGAGCCGACGGATCCGCTCGGCGTCGAGGTCGGTCTCCTGGTCGCCCTCGAGGATGGCGATGGGGTGCTCGCGCCCCAGCGCGCGGATGATCTCCTCGAGAAGCGTCGTCTTCCCCGATCCAGGGCTACCGATCACGTTGAACGCCACCGCCCCGAGGCCCGCGAGATAGTCTCGATTTTCCTGGGCGATGCGATCGTTGTTCGACAGGATCTCCGCCTCCCACCGCATCCGCCGCACCGATTCCTCCGCCTCCCCGCGATCGAACTCGGGAGCGCGCTCGTCCTCGCGCGCATGCGGCTCTCGGTGTTCGTGCACGTGCGGCTCATGCTGTTCGTGCGCGTACGAATGCGAGGCGTGGTGGCCATGCGAATGCTCGGAATGGGAACCGCAGCCGCAGACCGCACACATCAGACGACCTCCACCTCGCTGATGCGCAGCTCTTTCCCCGACACCATTTCCACCCCGCCGGCACATCGGGGACAGAGCGGCAAAAACCCTTCCAGGAATCCTTCCCACTCACACGAACGGCACCGGCCCGAGATCGGCACCTCCTCGATCTCGATCTCCGCGCCTTGAAGCGGACCTCCGCGCGCGACGACTTCGAAACAGAAGCGAAGGGCCTCCGGCACGACGGAAAGAGCGCGTCCCACCTCCACCCGGATGCGCCGCACGCGCGCCGCATCCGTTCTCTCCGTCACGATCTCGACAATGCTCTCCGCAAGGGAAAGCTCGTGCATCCTCTGGAGGTAGATCCTACTCCTGCGCATGACAAGGTAGCCTCAAAGGTAAAAAATGAAACATCCGCACCCGGCTTGCACATGCGCCACTCCCTGTCCAGATTCCGCGCATGACCCCCGCGCCGAAAGCCTCGATCGACCGGTCGATCTGTGTCGACTGCCTGACCGAGCTTCTGTCTCAGGAGGATCGCCGCTACCGCTACCCATTCATCCAGTGCGCAGCCTGTGGTCCCGCCTTCTCCACCGGATGGATCGACGACGGCCGAGCCGATCCCTCATGCCCCGCGTGCCGCATCGAATTCGAGACACCAGGCAACCGTCGGCACGGATTTCGATGGATCTCGTGCAAGGACTGCGGCCCCGTGCTGCGCTTCGTCTCCGAGCAGGGGACCGAGACCCAAGAGGCCGCTCTCGCTCGCGCCATCGAGTACCTTCACGAGGGAAGGATCGTCGTGATCAAGGCAAGCGGGGGTTTCCACCTCGCGGTCGACGCGCGCAACGAGGAGGCGGTCCAGAAGCTCCGCCGGCGCAAGCGAAGGCCGCACAAGCCCTTCGCCGTGATGGCGCGCGACCTCGAGTGGGTCGAGCGCGTGGCGTTCGTGAGCTCCGAAGACCGCGCCTTCCTCGATCGCCCCGAGCGGCCCATCCTCCTCCTTCCGGGCCGCTCCGCCGAGATCGCCCCCTCGGTGGCTCCCGGCCTGAGCGACGTCGGGCTCTTCTTGCCCTCGTCGAGCTTGCAGGTCCTCCTCCTTCGCGAGGGGCCGCCCTTGCAGGTGATGACCTCCGCCAACTTCACCCGCGAGCCCACGTTACGCGAGGACGCGGAGGCCCTGCGAATGCTGGGGGAGCTCGCCGATGGCGTCCTCCTCTTCGACCGCGCGATCGTCGAGCACTCCGACGACTCCGTCTTCCGCAGCTCCTCCGAAGGGCCGATCCCGATCCGCCGCTCGCGCGGCTTCGTCCCCAAGACGATCGAGCTCCCCTTCGAGACACCGCCATTGCTCGCCGTCGGCGCCCAGGAAAAGAACACCGTCTGCCTCGCCGCCGGCCGCGAGGCCCACCTCTCGCAGCACATCGGCGACCTGGAGAGCGCCGAGGCCTTCGCCCGCTTCCTCGACGACATCGAACGCCTGAAGGCGCGAACTGGGATCGAGCCCGTGGCCGTGGCCCACGACCTCCACCCCGACTACCGCTCCACGAGGTGGGCGCTCGAATCCGGCCTGCCGACGATCGGCGTGCAGCATCACCACGCCCACGCCGGCGCCGTGCTTTTGGAAAATGGCGCGCAAGCGGCGATCGCCGTGCTCTTCGATGGGACGGGTCTCGGGGAGGACGGCCGCCTCTGGGGCGGAGAATTCTTCTCGGCGAGTTACGAATCGTACCGGCGCCTCGGCCACCTTCGGCCGCTCGCCCTCGCCGGCGGCGGCGCCGCGATCCGCAACCCCTGGCGGCTGGCGCTCGCCGCCGCCATCGACGCCGGAGTTCCCGAAGAGGTCCTGCCGAAACCTCCCGAGCGCGCCTTCGCCGCCCTCGCCGCCCGGCTCCAGCGCGGCGATTCCTTCCCCACCTCCACCGGCGCCGGCCGCTGGTTCGACGCGGTGGCGGCAATGCTCGGCGTCCGGCAGCAAGTGAGCTACGACGGACAGGCGGCCGCCGAGCTGGAAAGTGTGGCCACCACCGCGCCGGTCGACGCCTATCCCTTCGAGATTCGCGCCGGCTCGCCCTTCGAGATCGACCTTCGTGCCACCATCCGCGCGCTGGCGGCCGACGTCGCCTCGCGGACGCCCGCCTCGATCGCCGCCGCTCGCTTCCACGAAACCCTCGCGCGCGCCATCGAGGCCGGCTGCCATCTGGCGCGGGCCAAAACCGGCCTCGGTGACGTCGTCCTCGGCGGTGGCTGCTTTCAGAACCGCCTCCTCCTCTCCCGCACCCGCGAGCGGCTGGAGGCCTCCGGATTCCGCGTGCTCTGCGCGCGCGAGGTCCCTCCCAACGACGGAGGGATCGCCCTCGGCCAGGTGGCCGTGGCGGCGGCGCGGCTTCGGTCCAGGGCCACGCTCGCGACGGAGGCCTGAGGATGTGTCTGGCCGTCCCCGGCGAGGTTGTCGAGCTTCTGGAGCGCGAGGGCCTCCCCTTCGCCAAGGTCCGCTTCGGAGGCGTGCTGCGGGAGGTCTGCCTCGTCTACGAGCCGCAGGCCCGGCCCGGGGATTTCGTCCTGGTCCACGTGGGATTCGCCATCGGAGCCATCGATCGGGAAGCGGCCGAGCGCACGTGGAAAACGCTCACCGAGATCGGGGAGACCGCCGAATACGAGAAGGCAGCCGATGAAGTACCTGGATGAGTATCGCGATCGAGCTGCGGCCGAGTCGCTCGTCCGCGCCATCGAACGGGAGTCCCACAGGCCCTGGGTGATCATGGAGGTCTGCGGGGGCCAGACCCATTCGATCCTGCGCTACGGCGTCGACCGGCTCCTCGAAGGCAAGGTGGAACTCGTCCATGGCCCCGGCTGCCCCGTCTGCGTCACCGCCCTCGAAACCATCGACCGCGCCCACTTCATCGCCCGCCAGCCCGGCGTGATCTTCACCTCCTTCGGAGACATGCTCCGCGTCCCCGGATCGGAAGGCGATCTTCTATCCCTGAAGGCGCGCGGCGCCGACATCCGCATCGTCTACTCGCCGATGGACGCGCTCGCGCTGGCACGAAAGAACCCCGACCGAGAGGTGGTCTTCTTCGGCATCGGATTCGAAACCACCGCTCCAGCCAACGCAATGGCGCTTTTGCAGGCGAAGAAACTGGGCGTGAAGAATTTCTCCATGCTCGTCTCCCACGTCCTCGTCCCGCCCTCGATCGCCTACATCGCCCAGACTGCCGAGAGCCGCGTCCAGGCCTTCCTCGGGCCGGGCCACGTCTGCGCCGTCACCGGCCTGCGCGCCTACCACGCACTCTGCCGCCGCTACCGCCTGCCGATCGTGATCACCGGCTTCGAGCCCGTGGACCTCTTGCGCGGGATCCTCTTCGCCGTGCGCCAGCTCGAGCGGGGCGAGGCTCGCGTGGAAAACGCCTACGAGCGATCCGTTCCCGAAGATGGAAATCCCGCGGCTCGCTCCGTGATCGAGGAGGTCTTCGAGACCACCGATCGCAAGTGGCGGGGCATGGGCTGGATCCCCAAGTCCGGTTTGAAGATCCGCTGGGAGTATCGCGACTTCGACGCCGAACGCCGCTTCGACGTGGGCGAGCTCGCCGCCCGAGAGCCACAGGCGTGCATCAGCGGCCTGGTCCTCAAGGGCCTCGCCAAACCCGACGCCTGCCCCGCCTTCGGCACGCGCTGCACGCCCGAAACACCTCTCGGCGCGACCATGGTCTCCAGCGAGGGGGCCTGCGCCGCCTACTTCCAGTACGGGCGACATCGGAAGGCAACCGCGGAGGCCGTGCCATGAAAGAAGCCATCCTGCGCAAGGCCAGGGAAAGCGCCGAGACCATCGTGAGCTTTTTCGAGGAAAGCGCCGTCGACCTCGAACGATGCGTGCGCGAGATGGCGACGCGCCTTCGGGACGGAGGCCGGCTCTACGCCATGGGAAACGGCGGCTCGGCCTGCGACGCTATCCACGTCGCCGTGGAATTCTCCCATCCGATCATCGAAAAGCGCCGCGCCCTCCCGGCGATCTCCCTTTGCACCGACGCCGCGTTTCTGACCGCCGTGGGAAACGACAGCGATTTCTCCCGCGTCTACGTCGACCGGCTGGAGACACTCCTCCTCCCCCGCGACGTCGTGCTGGGCATCTCCACCTCCGGCGCCTCCGCCAACGTCAACCGCGCATTGAGACTCGCCCGAAGCCGGGGAGCACTCACCGTCGGCTTTGCCGGACGCGACGGCGGGTCGATGGTCGATGTGTGCGATTTCTGCTTCGTCGTCCCTTCCTGGTCCATCCACCGCATCCAGGAGACCCATACCGTCCTGCTCCACCTCCTCTGGGATCAACTCCACGTCGCCATGGGGGAAGACGATGTCCTTTGACTGGAGCTGTCCCCTTCCGATCCTGGACACCGACCGGATCCTCGTAGGCCACGGCAGCGGCGGAAAGCTCACGCAACGCCTCCTCGAGCGCCACATCCTCCCCGCCCTCGACAACCCATTCCTTCGCCCCCTCGACGATCAGGCGATCCTCCCCCCGTCGCTGGGCGAAAAGATCGCCTTCACCACCGACTCCTACGTGGTGAGCCCCATCTTCTTTCCGGGAGGCGACATCGGTTCGCTCGCCGTGCACGGCACCGTCAACGACCTCGTGGTCGGCGGCGCACGTCCCATCGCCTTGTCGCTTTCGCTGATCCTCGAGGAGGGGCTGCCCCTGAGCACCCTGGACCGGATCCTCGCCTCCATCCGGGAAGCCGCCTACCGCGCGGAGGTTCCCATCGTCACCGGCGACACCAAGGTGGTCGAGAAGGGCTGCGCCGACCAGATCTTCATCAACACCGCCGGCATCGGCCTGGTTCCTCCCGGCCTCCGGCTGGGGGCTTCCCGGGTGGAGCCGGGTGACGAGATTCTCGTCTCGGGTCCGATCGGCGATCACGGCATCGCCATCCTGGCCTTGCGGGAAGGCCTGGAGCTGGAGGGAGAGGTGCAGAGCGATACGGCCCCCCTCGGATCGCTCGTCCGCGCGATCCTCGACGCCTGCCCCGAGGTCCACGCCATGCGCGATCCCACGCGCGGCGGCGTGGCCGCCTCCCTGGTCGAGATCGCCACGCGGCAAAACGTCGGCATCGAGATCGACGCCGAGGCCATCCCAGTTCGCGACGCCGTTCGAGGCGCCTGCGAGCTCTTCGGCCTCGATCCGCTCCTGGTCGCCAACGAGGGCAAGCTGCTCGTCTTCGTCCCCGGGGAGGAATCGGAGGCCGTGCTGGCGGCCATGCGCGCCCATCCGCTGGGGAGGGATGCGGTCCGGATCGGCAGGGTCTGCGCGGAGCACCGCGGCCTGGTCGTGGTGCGCACGGCGGTGGGGGGGAGGCGGATCCTCGACCTCCCCTTCGCAGAACAACTCCCGAGGATCTGCTGAGGCAAGCGATGGCGGAAGCGGTCAAGGAAGTCTCGATCCTGTGGATCTCGGAGGGCATGAGCTGCGACGGAGACACCGTCTCCGTGACCGCCGCCGGAATGCCGAGCCTCGAGGACGTCGTCCTCGGCCTCATCCCCGGCATCCCGAAAGTGCGCCTGTACAACAAGGTCCTCGCCTACGAGACGGGCGAAGATTACATCGCGATCTTTCGCCAGGCCGCGAGCGGAGACATCGGCCCCTTCATCCTGGTGATCGAGGGCTCGATCCCCAACGAGAAGATCAACGGCGAGGGTTACTGGACCTCCTTCGGCAACGACCCCGAGACCGGACAGCCGATCACCCTCAACGAGTGGATCGACGTCCTCGCGCCCAAGGCTTGGGCCGTGGTCGCGGCCGGCACCTGCGCCACCTACGGCGGCATCCACGCCATGGCGGGAAACCCCACCGGATGCATGGGCCTGGCCGACTACCTCGGCTGGGATTTCCGCTCCAAGGCCGGGATTCCGATCGTCAACGTGCCCGGCTGCCCCGTCCAGCCGGACAACTTCATGGAGACCTTGCTCTGGCTCCTCTACCAGGCGGCCGGCAAGAACCCCATGATCCCGCTCGACGACCAGCTCCGCCCCACGTGGCTCTTCGGCAAGACGGTGCACGAGGGCTGCGACCGCGCCGGCTACTACGAGCAGGCGGATTTCGCCGAGGATTACAACTCACCCAAGTGCCAGGTGAAGATCGGCTGCTGGGGACCGGTGGTGAATTGCAACGTCCCCAAGCGCGGCTGGATGAACGGCATCGGCGGCTGCCCCAACGTGGGCGGCATCTGCATCGCCTGCACCATGCCGGGATTTCCCGATCGCTTCATGCCCTTCATGGATCAGCCGCCCGGCGCCGCCCTCTCCTCGGCGCTCAACCGGCCCTACGGGCTTCTCGTCCGGGTCCTCCGCGCCCTGACCAACCGCACGATGAACAAGGAACCGAAGTGGCATCACAACCGGGACGTCCTGACCACCGGGTACGACCCACACGCGCATTGAAAGGAGCCGGACCATGGCGATGGCAAGTACGACGACGGAAGGCCAGCTGGTGGAGATGTCCTGGGATCCGGTGACCCGGATCATCGGCAACCTGGGCATCCACACCAAGATCGACTTCGGCACCCGGCGCGTGGTCGAGTGCAAGGCGACGTCCTCGATCTTTCGCGGATACAGCGTCTTTCTGCGCGGAAAGGATCCGCGCGACTCGCATTTCATCACCAGCCGCATCTGCGGCATCTGCGGCGACAACCACGCCACCTGCTCCGTCTACGCCCAAAACATGGCCTACGGCATCAAGACACCGGTGCTCGCGGAGTGGATCTACAACCTGGGCGAGGCGGCCGAGTACATGTTCGACCACACGCTTTTCCAGGACAACCTGGTCTTCGTCGACTTCTGCGAGCGCATGGTGAAGGAGACCAACCCCGGCGTGTGGGAACGCGCGGAGAAGACCGAGGCGAAGAACGCCCACATCCACGGCTACCGCACCATCGCCGACATCATGCGGGCGTTCAATCCCTTCACGGGCGAGTACTACAAGACTGCCCTGGAGATGAGCCGCCTCACCCGCGAGATGTTCTGCCTGATGGAGGGGCGCCACGTGCATCCCTCCACCCTCTATCCCGGCGGCGTGGGCATCGTCGGCAGCCCCCAGGTCTTCACCGACTATCTTTCTCGCCTGGTCCGCTACACCGATTTCATCAAGAAATCTATCCCGCTCAACGACGACGTCTTCGATTTCTTCTACGAGGCGCTTCCTGGCTACGAAGAGGTCGGGCGCCGCCGCATCCTCCTCGGCTGCTGGGGCGCCTTCCAGGATCCCGAGCACGTCGACTACCGCTACGAGACCATGACCCGCTGGGGGAGGAAGATGTTCGTCACCCCCGGCATCGTCGTCGACGGCGAACTCGTCACCACCGACCTCGTCGAGATCAACCTCGGCATGCGGATCCTCCTCGGGAACTCGTACTACGAGGACTGGGTGAACGGAGAGGTCTTCGTCTCCCACGATCCCCTCGGCAACCCCGTCGATCCGCGGCACCCCTGGAACCAGACCACCATCCCCAAGCCCCAGCGCCGCGACCTCGAGAATGGCCCCTACAGCTGGGTGATGAGCCCGCGCTGGCACGACGAGCGCACCGGCGAGTACCTCGCCCTCGACACCGGAGGCGGCCCGCTGGCGCGGCTCTGGGTCACCGCCCTCGCCAACCGCGTCCACACGCCCTACGTCGAGTCCACCGGCCACAGCGTGCGCATCCGCCTACCGAAGTCGGCCTCCTTCCCCGAGATGGAGTTCGAGTGGAAGGTGCCGAAGTGGGCCAACACCATCGAGCGCAACCGCGCCCGCGCCTACTTCCTCGGCTACGCAACCGCCATGGCCTTCCACTTCGTCGAGCAGGCCCTGAACTGCATTCGCCGCGGCGACGTGAAGGTCTTCCAGGACTTCGAGGTGCCGGACGAGGCGATCGGCGTGGGCTTCCACGAGGCGGTGCGCGGCGTGCTCTCCCACCACCTCGTGATCCGCAACGGCCGCATCGCCAACTACCACCCCTACCCGCCGACCCCCTGGAACGCGAGCCCGCGCGACGTCTACGGCACCCCCGGTCCCTACGAGGATGCGGTGCAGGGAATGCCCCTCTTCGAGGAGAACGGCCCCGAGAACTTCAAGGGGATCGACATCATGCGCACCGTGCGCAGCTTCGATCCCTGCCTTCCCTGCGGCGTGCACATGTTCCTGGGGAATGGAAAGACGATCCGCCAGGTCCACTCGCCCATGCTGGGCCTTGCGGGAGGTGCGGGATGAGAAAGAAGCGGACCTATTTCAACCTTCTCGTCGGCAGGCCCCAGGCCTACCCCTCCATGCCCTCGCACATCCGCGGCATCCACATGGGCAATGCCCCGGGGCGCTATTCCCCGAGCGCGGGCATGCGTCGCGGACGTGATGGCGTGCTCCTCGTCACCGCCCGGCGGTCCACCGGCATCAATCCCCGCCGCCGCAACCCCATCGATCCCTCGAGCCCCAACCTCGCCCCTCCCTGAGGCGCACAGCTTGCTGCCTTCCTTTGCCGTCCTCTACGGCTTGCCCTCGCGGCAGCTCGCTCCGGGCAAGCGCCGCGCGAGGTTTTTCCCGCTTGCCTCGACGAGGGCGGTAAGCCTTGCGCTTGCCGCTCTCTCGCCTGCCGCCTCCCCGCTTTCCGATTGCGGGCGGCGGCTGGCTCGCGCGTAGGCAGCGTGCTCGTCTTGCGCCTCGGCCATCCCCTCCGTCTTGCCCTCCCCAAGGCCGCGCAGTAGGGAGGGCGCATGCGCGTGCCCGCTTGGCTCGAAGCCGGCCAGGACTTCGTCTGGCGGCCCTACTGCCAGCACAAGACCGCCTCTCCACCGCTTCCCGTCGTCTCCGCGCGCGGCTGTCGACTCGTCCTCGCCGACGGTCGGGAGCTGGTGGACGGCATCGCCTCCTGGTGGACCGCCGCCCACGGCTACGGTCATCCCCACATCGCCCGGCGCGTGAAGGAGCAGCTCGCTCGGCTGGCGCACGTCGCCTTCGGCGGCCTGGCCCACGAGCCCGCCTATACCCTCGCGCCCCGTCTGGCGGCGATGCTCCCCGACGGCCTCCAGCGCGTCTTCTTCGTGGAAAGCGGCTCGGTGGCGGTGGAAGTGGCGTTGAAGATGGCGCTGCAGTCCGCCTACCAGCGCGGCCAGGGCAACCGCCGCAAGGTGATCGCCTTCGAGGGCGCCTACCACGGCGATACCTTCGCCACCATGGCCCTCTGCGATCCCGTCGACGGCATGCACCGCGCCTTCACCGGCCTCGGCGTCGAGGCGGTGCACCTCCCCGTTCCCACCCCTGGCGACGACTTCGAGGCGCGCTTTGCCGAGCATGCCGCCGAGGCCGCCTGCGCCATCATCGAGCCCCTCGTCCAGTGCGCAGGCGGCATGCGCATGCACGATGCCGAGGCGCTGCAGCGGATCCGCCGCGCCTGCGACGAGCACGGCGTCCTCCTCGTCTTCGACGAGATCGCCACCGGCTTTTACCGCACCGGCGCCCCCTTCGCCCTGTACCGCGCCGGCGTCGTTCCCGACATCGTCTGCGTCGGCAAGGCCCTCAGCGGCGGCACCCTCCCCCTCGCCGCGACCATCGCCACCGAGGAGATCTTCTCCGCCTTCTGGGACGACGATCCCCTCGAGGCCCTGCAGCACGGCCCCACCTACATGGGAAATCCTCTCGCCTGCGCCGCCGCTCACGCCAGCCTCGACCTCTTCGAGCAGAGCGACATGGCGAGCGTGGTGGGCCGGCTGGAGACGCGCCTTCGCGAGGGCCTCGAGCCCCTCCGCCACCGTCCCCACGTGCGCGACGTGCGCGTCCTCGGCGCCATCGGCGCGGTGGAGATGGAGCCCGGCAGCGCCCCCGCCTCCGACGCCTTCGCCGGCCGCGGCGCCTTCGTCCGCCCCTTGCGCCTCGCCAGCGCCGACGTCGTCTACCTGATGCCGCCCCTGGTCATCGCTGATGAGGACCTCGACGTCCTCCTCGCCGCCCTCGACGCCGTGCTCCGCTGAGGATGCGCGCTCGACTCACCCCAGGCGCCCTGACGCCCGCGCCGAGGTCCTCCCCTCCTCCGACCGCCGATGCTCGCCCGCCAGGCGAGGACGCCCCTCACCAGCTCGTCACGCCGTCCGGCGTGAACGTGCAGCCGCCGGATTCGTCGAACATCACCGATCCGAGGACCGTGAATCGATCTTTGATGGAGATCTCCCCCAGGAAAGCTTCCGTCTTGTCGCAGAAAACCCGCACAGTGACTCTGTCTAGGACTCGACGGTCATCCGCAACCCCGAAATAATATGGCACACCAGAGCGGATCGGCTCCACAACACGAATCACGGTGCTACGCTTCTCGTAACCTTTTACCGCATTGAATACTCCATAAGCATCGAGCGGAGCATCCCCTCCAAGAAGGCAGGGATGAGCCCAACCAGGTCCCAACCAGCACGCGTTCTCTGGGCTCTCCCAAGTCGCCGGGTTCGCCGGATCCCCGCCGTAGACGATGGCAACCGGAACAAACCCCAAGGTTTCATCTTCATCCGTGAATATCTCGACCAGCAGCCCATCGGAAGGCTCCACCTCGATCGTGGAGTAGCAATATGCCGCTCGTCCATCCGAGCGATACCTCATGTTTCCAAGCGTGTATTGCCCCACATTATAAACATGAATCGACCCACTGCATCCATTCAAATAGAGCACAGCCCCAAACGAATACGGAGAACGAGCTGAGGGGAGCCACTTCTGATAGCGTGTCCACAAATTCCCGGGCCCAGGCCCCCACCAACACCCTCCCTCCCACTCGGGATCGACAAATTCGATCTCCGCCCAAGCCTGCACGACCATGTCTTGCATGCAGTAGGGCTCCGGCCAGTCACATGACACACATGGAGGAATTGCCTCAGCCTCGATGTCGATGACATGAGGCAGAACGTCTATGTCACTAACGACCCCGATCATTCCTCGATGGATTCCGACCGCTTCAGGAACAAAGGCGAGCTCAAACCCAAATTTCCAATTCTCCCACAATAGAGATGTATTCGCGAAGAAGAACGACTCCGATGAATCCGGCAACAACTCGATAGAATTCACACGAGAAAACCACGGCGTCGGTCGGATGCTGGCTCGCCCCACCGGAGTCGCCTGAAAACTCCAATCCGCGTTCGCGAGCGCCATGTCGTACTGCCAGGCACGCATCCCCACCAGAGAGATCCTACGCGGCTCGCTCCCACCCGCCACGTGAAAAACCAATTCGGCCCACAACACCTCTCTCTCCGGCGCGTCCGACACATCCAACTCGATCTGAAGTTCATACTCCTCCCCCGGGCGAATCACAAGCAAGGCTGGCGGCTCCTGTGGAAAGCTGTAGAAACGCGCCGACTCCCCTTCGATCCCGAAATCCCATAAGACGCAGTCGCTTATCCCTCGATTCATCAGATACACCTTTCGGACAAATTCGTACCTCTCTTGCCTCCCTTGGAAATCGCGAAGCCACTCCTCTCGCGGCCGAACCGAACCGAAGTTCCGCTCCTTCGGCCAGACGTCCAGCTCACATGCACTCGCCTCGATGGCCTCGATCGAAAGAGGTAGCCGCAGCTTTGGCTGAAACTCGGAGCTAGTCTCGAAGACCGCCTCTGCCGCAAACAGGCCCGCGCCGTGCGCCACCGCAGTCACCAGCACGTCGCGCGGCACCGTCCCCACCTCGAGCGGCAGCTCCACGTGGACGACCGAAAAGACGCTCTCGTCCGGTCCTTCCACCCGGATATCTGTGATCCGAACGGACTCTGGGTCGCCGACATTTTCAATCTTGATACTTCGAACAAAAGCGACACCTGCTGGTCTCGGTCCGAAGTCCAGCCGCTCGGGAAACAGCCGGAGCTCCGGCCCTCCGGCCCGACCTCGAACTGGGAGCTCCAGCACCACCTTTTCCTCGTGGTCGAAAAACTGGAGCGATCGCTCCTCCCATCCCCTTTGGCGGGGAAGATAGCGAAACACGAGCTCCACGCTCTCTCCGGGAGCGAGCGTGAGCTTCGGGGCGAGACCGTCGATCTCGATGGGTGGAACAGGAAAGAAGGGCTGCCACACCGGCTCCAAAAGCGTTACCGGCGCCGCACTGGGATTTTCCAGCCTTACCCGCCGCTCCACCCGAGCGCCGGGCAAGACCCGCCCAAAATCGACCACCTCCGGAACCGCGCGCAGCCGGTATCGGGCCCCCACTCCTCGCAGCGACACCGTCTCCTCCCGGCAGGCGGAACATGCCCGCAGACCGAGCGCGACCTTCGCCTCCCCCTCCACTTCCGGCGCGAAGACCAGCTCCATCTCCCCGAAACCTCGCGCCTGCAGCCGCAGCCTTTCCTGCAGCACCGAGAAGGGACCCTCCTGCGGAAGCACCGCCTCTACCTCGAGGTCGACGTCCGTGCGGTTTTCGATCGCAAGTGAAAGCACCCGCCTTTCCCCGAGAGTCACCCAGCCAAAGTCTAGGGAGCCTGGCACACCCAATGCATCCGCTACGCCCGTCCCATCCACCCGAAGGCTGCCCTTCGACCGGCCGAATGCCAACACGAGGTCCCCTTCGACCCTGCCAGCCGCCGTGGGAACGAAACGCACCGAGACGACGTTTTGCCCACCCGGCTCGACCACGAAGGACGCCGGCTCGATTGAAAAGCCCTCCGGTGCCTCCGCGAACTCTACCGAGACCCGCGCCCGCCCGGGGTTTTTTACCAGGAGATCCCTGCGTGACTCGCCGTGAACCACTACTCGACCGAACGAAAGCGCGTCTGGCTCAAGGATCAACCTCTCCGGAACGCGCTCCACCTGCGTCTCGGAGCACGCCAACGAGACGACGAGGAGGGCGCTTACCACGCTCCAGCGCATCATTGGCTCCTCCCTGTATTCCACCCATGCCGTTCAGACACAAAAGGGGGCAGTATCTGACCGCCCCCTTCGTCATCCCGGTCCTAGTTCCCGGGATGAGGCCAACTCCAGTCAAGCCGTTACGCCGGCAGCAAAGTTTTTGCACCCAAAAAATGTAGAAGTCGACCTGTTGGGCACTGAAGACTGTGCACCATCTCAACAGTTCGATTTGCAAATCAAGGTTGACTGCTCGGAGCAGGCCGACCCGAAGACAGAACGAGCGCAGACCGAGAGCCACACCTTTCTCATCCGCAACTCCCCGCCGCTGAGACGAATTAACGGACGGATCGCCTCTGGGAGTCAAGCCCCCCAGGCCATTCCGGTTCGCGCCTGCGCCCTGACGGGGACCTCTCGGCGCGGTGGGGATGGAGCCCGGCACCGGCCCCGCCTCCGACGCCTTCGCCGCCCGCGGCGCCTTCGTCCGCCCCTTGCGCTGATGCCGCCCCTGGTCATCTCCGACGAGGACCTCGACGTCCTCCTACAGGAGGATCAATCCGCGTGTCGAAACGGCCGTCTTCATTACGGACGACGGAAAGGTGCTGACGGAGACGATGGCCATCGGGGCCTGGCTCGAAACGGGCGAGACCCCGGCGGGAAGCGGCGCCTGTAAAGGACACATTCGTCTCGCCGAGGTCATCGAACGCTTCGGCAGCTGAGAGGCGGCCCGGGCGGCTACTCGTCCTCGAAGGTCTGCGATACGAATTTCAAGGTCCGACAGTTCTCCGTCACCGTGCGGACCGCGTGCTCGTTGGCCCCCTTTCGGGAGGCGCGCCGCGCGACGTTCCCCATCCCAGTGTGGGCCTTCCTCGGGCGGCCGCAGAGCAACTCAGGAAGCGAAGATCCCGCGTGGCTCGATGCCGAGTCGGACGAGATAGAGGCGGTCCCCTGGCTCGATGTCGCGACGGCCTCCCGTCGACCACTGAAGCGTCACGGTCTCTCCACGAGCCAGCCGGCGCACCTCGGGCGCCCAGCTCTTCTCGAACTTCCGCGGATTCCAGGTCAGCAGAAAAGCTCTCATGTTCCCCCTCGACGTTCTCGTCACCCACCGATGAACGGCCGTCGCGATCCGCGCACGGCGCGCGGCCTCGAGGCGGGCAGGACATCGTCGGTCTCAGTAAAAACCCCCGGCGCTTGCCCCGCTCGATGGAGGCGGGAAGCGCCGAGGGTTTTCGAAAGACAGCTTCTCGGGCGGCTACTCGTTCTCGAAACCCTGCGATACGAACTTCAGGGTCCGGCAGTTTTCCGTCACCGTGCGGACCGTGTGCTCGCTGGCCCCTTGTGGGAGGCGCGCCTCGATCTCCAGCGTGACGAGGACCTCCGCCCCGGGCAGTCCTGCGAGGTGGGCGATGACCTCTTCGGCGATCCGCGCCGCCTCGAGGCCAACCCGCGCGGAGTTGAGGCGCACGGTCCCGTGGAATCGACGCGGGAGCTTTGAACCTTCGGGTCTGTCGGGTCCCTTCGTGCCGGTCCCTGGCGCGCCCGAGGCCGAGCCGGTGCCGACGCCAGTTCCCGGGCCCGTCGGTGCGGGCACCTCGGCATCGAGCTGCCGGCGAGCGACCTCGGCCTTGACGACCACCCCGGGGTCCGTGGCGGAGAGGACGAGCGCCTGGCCGGCTCGCAGCCCCCGATACCGCCCGGCGACTTCATCGTAGCCCTCGGCGTAGGCGAAGGTGTCGGACGCCCAGGTCAGTGCCGACACCCCATCCTCGATCGCCTGGATGACCACCTCCGGCCCCGTGAGGCGGGGCAGGTAGAGGTAACACGCGAAGTCCTCGACGAGCTGCTGGACCGGAACGTGCTCACCACGCCAGAGCGGCACCTTGTCGAGGTGCTTGCGCAGCATCGTCGCCCCGAGCTTGGTCAGGAGAAGCTCCTCCCTTCTCAGCTTCTGACTTGCGCGAGGGGCGAGCGCCTCCGTCCCGGTGAGGCGAAACGCACGCCACTCGACCGGTCCCTGTGGTGAGCTTTGCTCGGGCACCAGCAGCCACTGGTACGTCTCCGCGAGCCGCGCGGCCACGCTCGCGTCCGCCTCTTGCCTCTGCCTCTCCGCCTGACGCACCTGGGAGGACCTCAGATCGAGCGTCTCCTTCTCCTCGACGATCGATGTCCACGCCAGATACCTGCGCAGCGCATCGTCCAGATCTTGGAGGCGCGCCTTGTCGGCTGCGAGGAAGACGAGCGTATTGCGATAGAGGCGCGGGGAGCTGCCGCGAGACTCGAGGATCTTTTGCGCCGCCAGCTCGGCGCCATTGCCGCTCTCCCTGGTATACGGGTGCTCGGGAGAGAGTACCACGAGGCCAACGCCGAGATCGTCGGGCACGTCCCCCTCGCTCAGCGGGAGCGGATGCACCCGGGCAAAATCGCCCCTGTTGCGGAGATCCGCACGAATCCGCGCCGCGAGCTCGGCGGCGACCTTGTCGGGATCGCGCTTGAGCAGCTCCGCGCGGTCTTCGGCCAGCTTCGTGACCGTGGGCTGGGTCGAATACCAGACCCGCGCCCCGTCCTGGTCGAGGTAGGTTGCGGTGGAGGCGAGGCGGCGGAGAGCATCGCCGAAGATCGCCGGCGACTCGCCCGGCATCACGCAGCCAAGCTTCACGCGACGGTCTTCGAGGCCGTGCTTGGCAGAGCCGGTCGAAGCGGAGCCCAAGAAGATGGTGCGGGCGACCCGCCGCGTGGCGTGAAGCTTGCCGAGATTGGGCACCTCGCGGTCGATCTTCAGAGGCAACGAGTTGGGACCGTCCACGTCCTTCTCGATGATCGGCACCCAGTTGTCCGGTAGATAGTGCGTCAGCTCGAACTGCACGCGCGGGTCGTCCATCGGGATGGTCGAGGGAAGGATCAGGGGATTTCGGTCGCCCTTCTCCCACAGACAGTGGATCACCGCGGCCATGAGACGCAGCACCCCGCGCGTGCGCTGAAACTTGACCAGGGTCGACCAGTCCTCGTACAGCCGGTCGAAGACCTCGGGGTGAATCGGGTAGGCGGCCTGGATCCGCTTCTCGTACTCGGTACTGCTGCACTCCGGCGGGAACTCGGCCTTATGGGCCCGGTAAAGATCGGCAAAGGCCCGGGCCGTCACGTCACGCTGCTTGAACGCCTCCGGCCCCGAAAGCGGCGCAAAGAGCCTCCGGCGCACGATCTCGAAGCCTTCTTCTGCCGACGCCGGGCGCCACGACGACTCGACCCGGCCGATCACGTTGCGCAGGCGATCGAGCGCCGCCCGTCCTCGAGAACCGCCCACTTCGACATCCTCGGCCTGCGACTCGGAGGCTGGAAGCGAGATGACGAGCAGACAGTTGTTCACCAGCTTGGCCGCCTCGGTGAGCGCCTGGGCAAAGGTGAACTGGGTCTCGAAGCTGCCTCCGGGCAAGTCCGCATCGTCGTGGAGCTGCCGGGCGTAGGCGACCCACTCGTCGATGAGGATGAGACAAGGTCCGTAATCGCGGAACAGCTCACGCAGAACGTCGCCCGGGCTCGTGGCATGCTCGTCGTCCCGGGCGATGCGGGCGAACGCCTCCTTTCCTCCGAGCTGCCAGGCCAGCTCGCCCCAGAGCGTGCGGACGACCGTCCCGTCGGGCTTTTGGACGGGATTGCCCGGGGAGAGCTTGTTGCCCACGAGAACCACGCGCCTCACGCTCGGCAGCCTGGCCACACCGGCGGCAGCCATCACCTCGTCGACGCCGGGCAGCTCGCTCGGGTTTGCCCCCGAGAAGAGGTGGTACAGCGCCAGCATCGAGTGCGTCTTGCCGCCTCCGAAATTGGTCTGGAGCTGCACGACGGGATCGCCGCCCTTTCCCGAAAGCCGCTGCACGGCTCCGATGAGCAAGCGCTTCAAGCTCTCGGTCAGATAGGTACGCCGGAAAAACTCGACGGGATCCCGGTACTCGTCCGCGCCCTCACCGAGATGGACCTGCCAGAGGTCCGCCGCAAACTCGGCCTGCTGATAGCGGCCGCTCGCCACGTCGGGATGTGGAGTCACCACCTCCCGCCAGGGCTTGAGAGCCCCGGCACTCGCAGCTTCGATGAGAGACCCGCCGTTCTTCCGCTTTTCGTTGCGAACCTGCTCCTCGAAGACGAGCCGGCGCAGCTCCATCTTCATCTTCGCGATCTCGTCTGCCTGCGGCGCCGAGACCGCGCTCAGCAGCCGGGCCATGGAGTCGAGCGCGCGGTCGGCATCGTCGCTGGAAAACGGCTCCTGGTGCGCCCACTTGTTGCGCCAGTCGCGGAGTTCCTGCACCAAGGAGCGTTCCGTTCGCCCGAGCGTCCGGCTGAAGACGTCGTTCCACGCCTCCCACATCAGTTTCAGGAGCGCAGCCACGTCCCAGTCCGCGACGGGCTTGCTCCCGACGATTCGGTCGTCCCCCAGGTAGCGACGCGCGGCCTCTTCAGCCTGGTCCTGGTGGATGTTTCGAATCTCCCGCTCGACGAAGGGCGCGAGCCCAGCCCTCAGCAGGTCGAGCGCCTTTCCCACGCGCTGCTGGTTGGTGATCGCCATCTCTTACCCCTGGGCCGCCTCGAACAGCGTCCTTTGCTCCACCCTTTCCTTCCCCTGCTCGCGCGCCAGCCGCGCGATCTCGGGCCAGCTCTGCACCAAGGCGTTGTAGCGCAGCGCATCCGCCGCCCGCTTCTTCCGATCGCAGATGGTGTACAGGCGATATGCGAGTTCTCGTGCCGTTTCCGCCTTGCTTCCGAGCCTGGCGACGAGTTCGGCCGCGGCAGTCTCTCCACCCGTTTCGAGCGCGCGGATCAGGTGGTGCACCGCCTCCCAGTACGTGAAGCGCCTGTCGGTCGCCGGATCCCAGTCCTCCGGCAACTCGCTCGGTTCGAGCAACCGAACCTTCCCCCGCCCCTTCTTCAAGATACCCGCCTTCTCGAGGCCATCGAGGCTGGTGTTCTTGGCCTTGGAAAGCGTCTCGGCGACACCGAACTTGCCCTCCTCGAATCCGCACTGCTCGAACCAGGCGATGGCAAAGCGCGTGTCGCTGTCGAAGTCCCCCTCCTGCTCGGCCAGCACTTCGTCCAGAACCTGGTTGATCAGCGCCAGCGCCTCGCGCACGCCGACAGCATTTCCCTCGGCATCGAGCACCGTGGAAAACCTTGTGTAGACCGCCATTCCGGGACCGATGGCGGCCTGGGCCAGGTCGACCGGGGCGATGTTGCCTTCTTGCAGCCGACGCAGCGCCCTGGGTAGCTCGTCCCGGAGGGCCGCCATGAACTCTCGCCGCGTAGCGACCGGCGCGTCCTCCGGGCGCTTTCGGCAGACGAGGACGATGCTGGAGGCGAGGGCGTTGGTGTCCTTCCCATTCATCCGGTTACCGAGCTCCGTGCGCATCGGCCAAGTACCGGTGATGCCGAAGCCGGCGTGAATTAAGGCGTCAAGGAAGGTCTCCCAACCCGTGCTTACCGTGCCTTTGCCGTTCTCGGTCTCCGATTGTTTGAAGGCGTAGTAGATGGTTACCGGAAACGCCGGGTGCGCCTGCTCGACGAGCCGGTGCATCGCCTGCGTCATGCCATCGAGAAAGAACGTCTCTGCCTTCTCCTCAGATCCATGGCGGTAGGGCGTCGCCACCAATTCCCCGGCCTTGGGAACGGCGAGCGTGGCGAAGAGCTCGGGATAGATCGACCTCAAAGAACGTCGCAGCCATACATAGAAGAAGTCCGACAAGTCGGCATAGCCGATGTTGTCGTAATACGGAGGGTCGGTCGAAAGTACCTTATTTAGTGCGAGCAATTGACCCTGAGCATCAGCTTGATGAGCCAGCCCTTCTCCAGCTGCCGTTAGTCGCTCGAGGGCTTTCACCATGTTCGCGAGGCTCACAATGTAGTCCCCTGCAGCCTCAGCGAAAACGTTGTTCTCGGCAAAATCCCACACCATGGGGATAGCATGTCGCCCAAAGAGATGGCGAACCTGTGTCTTTGTAACCTCCCAATGGCACAACGCATTACAGATGTCGCTCAACCGACTCAACGCGATGCCCAAGTATACCGCCACCGCCTCGGCATACGCCGTGGCGCCGGTGCCGCCGTCGCGCAGCGGGGTGGGGTCGTCGGGGAGGCCGGCCGCGAGCGCATCCCGGCGGACCTTCTCCATCGCCTCGCCCACGAGGTCGGAAAAGGTCGTCAGCGCCACCAGCTGCCGCGGGGTAAAGAGGTCGCCCCAGGTCTTGAGGCCGTATGGCACGCAAGTCCCACCCGTGAGCCGGGCAGGTACGTCGCCTTCCGGTCTCCACTCAGGCTTTGCCCTACGCGCACCTTCCTCGTGTTCCGGTGTCGGCGGAAGGTACACGCGCCCACGATATCCCTCGGCCACGATCGCCATGAGCCGCGCACCCATCCGTCCGGCCTTGCCTTCCGCCTTGATGTAGTCGCCCTTGATTGGCGTTTTTGACATCAGGCACTCGAACTTCGCGCGGCGCGAAAGCTTGGTCCCCCTCTTCGCGCGTTCCGGATCCTTCGGCTTGCCCACCTTCACGGTGAAGCGGTAGCTGTCGCCCTCGATCACCGGCTCGACGTAGGCCTCCTTGCCCTCCTTGGTCGAGAGCATGAAGGTCGAGGCGAGCGGCACTTCCACGTGGGCGAACGCGGGGTTGGGGCTCCTGACGGTGCGCGCCCAGATCCACGCGATCACCGTGAGTTTCTTTCCCACAAAGGGCTGAAGATCGGGCCGGTCCTTGGCCATCTCGGCCGTCACCTCGATCTTGGGGTAGAGGTGGCCGATGCGCTTTTCGGCCTCGTCGCGCATCCACTTGCCGTAGTAACGCACGTCTTCGGCCAGGCCCTGCGCGCCCTTCCACTCGGACAGTGCTTTTCTGCGCTGCGCCTCCGGGTTCACGGGCGGGCGCCCCGCGAAGCGCGGCGGGATCTCGATCATCGCCTTGTTGATGAGCACGGCGACGGGGTTCAGGTCGCTCGCATGGGCCTCGAGTCCGAGCCGCTGGGCTTCGAGCGGCAATGACCCGCCGCCGGCGAACGGGTCGTGGAAGGCCGGCAGCCGGTTCGGATCGAAGAGCTCCTTCGCCCGTGGATGGTCGGCGTTGTCGGCGCACGCGCGTCGCCAGCTCTTCCAGATCTCGGCCCGCGCCTTCTCCAGCACGGCCTCGTTGGTGGTGTTCTCCCACTGGACCAGCTCCTCGATGATCCGGAAGAGCCGCTCCCGCTCCTTCTGCTGCTCTTCCGCTGTGGGGAAAAGCTCGGGCAGCGACGAGGGATCGTCCACCATCTGCGCGAAGATCACCGCGCGCGCCGCGGCGAGCGGCTTCCGCGACCACCAAAGATGCAGCGTGTTCGGATGCCCGTGTCGGATGGACTTTTCCCGGGCCGCGGCCTTGTTGATCGCATCCAGCGGAAGCGCAACCTCGATGAGTTTTCTTCTTGCCTTCATGCGGGCTCCTCCGAGCGAGCAAGCAGCTCCGCAAAGCTGTAGTTGACGCTGGTGACGCCGAAGTCCGGCTCTCGGTGGAAGGGTCGGCGCACGTAGCGGACGCGGTGGCTTCCGTCGTCGTGGAATTCGACGAGCGCCAGGATGTAATCGTCCGGCTTGTTGAGCGAAAAGAGGATCTCGTTCTTCGTGACCGTGATCGTGTCGGCGCCCGCAACCCGTCCCTTGACTTCGATGAAGCGCAGTCGACCGGTTCCGGGCACGCGGCTTTCGATGTCGTAGCCGAGCTTCTCCTGCTCGCGATCCACCGGCTCGTAGCCGAGCTGGCGTTCCACCTCCATGACGATGGCCCGCGCTCGAGCGGCGCTCGCCTGGGTATCACCGGACGTGATCGCCGGAGCCTCGCGGCCCATCACCTTCGCGAGCAATCCCATCGGAACGACGACGGCGCCGCCGATCACGACGGGGGGAAGGGCGGAGATCTGCGCCTCCCGGTCGAGTTCGGCGAGGCGGCGCTCGAGCCGCGCCTGCAGCTCATCGGCCCGGCGGCGCGCCTCCTGCGAGTTGAGGCGCGCGCCCGCCTTGCCCGCCTGCTCCTCCAGCTTGAGCTGCTCGGCCCGATGATCCCAGTAGGCGATCTCCTTGGTGAGGCGGTCTTTCACCGCCGCCCGCGTCTTCTCGATCCAGGCGAGTCGCCGGTCGCTCACCTCGCGGAGGTGCTCGGGGACGACGTGGAGGATGGCGTAGTTCTTGACGTGTTGCTCCAGGTCCCGGGTGATCCACGCGGCTTCCGGCCGCCCGAGCAACGTCGCGGCGTCCGGCTCGCCTTCGGCGAGCGGTCGGTAGTCGAGATAGGGCGCGTAGTGAAGATGTCGCGCCTTGCCCTCCCTGTCGATCTCGACGTAGAGCATGCGCCGGGAGATGGTGCGAGCCTCGCCAGAGGCCAGCTTCGTACCGTCCTGGATCGAGTGCTCGAGGAAGAAGAGGACGCGCGGGGACGTACCCGGATCGCGCTCGTCGACCAGCACCGCGCCGCGCTTCAGCAGGTCCCGGTGGCGCTCCAGCGTGAGGTCGAGCACGGCGTCGAGCAGCGGGTGCCCGGGACAGACGAAAGCTGCCAGAGGCTTGCCCGGCGGCGCGATGAGCTCCTTCTCGAAAACAATGCGCTCGTAGCGGGCGAGCACCGGATCGCCAGAGCCGATCTGCCGATCCCGGTTGCGAACCGGCGCAGGTACGTGCGTGACTTCGTAGCGCCGCGGCTCGCGCTCCCGGACAGTTCCTCCGAGCCGCCGAAACGCCTCGAGGAAGAACGATTCGATGTAGTGTGGCTGGAGACGGCGTGCTTCGGCCCGCTCCATCTCCTCGCGGACGCGCGCCACGCGGCTCTGATCCATCGCGTCGTGCGCCAGCGCCCGCTCTTCGAGAAGGTCTTGGATGTGGGCGCGGTCCACCGCGTGGTCGATGGCCTGGGTGAGGCGCGCCCGCACCTCGGGTCGGTCGCCGTAGCGGATGGCCTCGATGATGAGGTCGCGAAGGGGCTTGCCTTCGAACTGGAGCTTGCCCAGCACGTCGAAGACCTGGCCGCCCAGAGCCTGCCGCGCCTCTTCGAGCTTCTCCAGAAGGCGACGATAGACGTCGCCCTCCCGCGTCTCCGTGGCGACGAGATTCCAGAGATGGCAAACTTCGGTCTGCCCGATGCGGTGGATGCGGCCGAAGCGCTGCTCGAGGCGATTCGGATTCCACGGCAGGTCGTAGTTCACCATCAGGTGCGCGCGCTGGAGGTTGATGCCCTCGCCCGCAGCGTCGGTCGCGATCAGCACGCGCACTTCGGGATCGTGCAGAAACCTCTCCTGCGCCTTGCGCCGCTCCTCGCGCCCCATCCCGCCGTGGATCACGGCGATCGCTTCCGAACGGCCGAACAGCACGCCGATCCGGCGCTCGAGGTAGTGGAGGGTGTCGCGATGCTCGGTGAAGATGACGAGCTTCTGGTGCGGCGACGGCTTCGGCTTCGCGATCGCGCCCGCTCCGTAGGGGGGCGAATCGTTCTCGGAGACTCGATTCGCAAACGCGGCCGGAGTGAAGATCTCGCCGAGCACCCTCGACAGCTCACTCCACTTGGTGTCCTCTCCGCTGCGGCGGATCTCCGCCGCCAGGGATTCCAGCCGAGCCAGGGTCTCGATCTCCAGCTCGAGCTCGGCGATGGTGCTGGCTGCCGTGGCCTGATCGAGGATCTCCTCCTCGGCCGCCTCGATCTCGTTCTCGGGCGCGTCCTCCAGGTCCTCGATCGCATCCGCATCGAGAACCGGTCCCCCGTCGATGCGAGCCGCAATGGCGCCTCGCTGCAGCAGTTCCAGTTCACGAAGGCGCTTTTCCAAGCGCTCCCGGCGCCGGCGCAGCGACTGATAGATGGCCTCCGGTGACGACGCGAGCCTCCGCTGCAGGATGGTGAGCGCGAAGCCGACCGTTCCTCTCCGCTTCTCGTTCTGGAGCGCCTCCGCGCGATTGAACTCCTCGCGCACGTAATCCGTGACTTCTTTGTAGAGGCGAGCCTCCGCGGGGGAGAGCTTGAACGGCACCGTATACGCGATGCGCTCGGGGAAAAGGGGGGTTCCGTCGAACTTGAGGAGCTTCTCCTTGACCATGCGACGCATCAGGTCGGAAACGTCGACCTGATGCACGCCGTCCCGAAACCTCCCCTCGAAACGATCTCCGTCGAGCAGGGCGAGAAAGAGCTGAAAGTCCTCCTCCTTCCCGTTGTGCGGCGTGGCCGTCATCAGCAAGAAGTGGCGCGTGATGCTGGAGACGAGCTGCCCGAGACGGTAGCGCTTGGTGTACTTGATCTCGCCGCCGAAGTAGGTGGCGGAGAGCTTGTGGGCCTCGTCACAGACGACCAGGTCGTAGCGGTTATCCGGGGCGGTGAGCTTTTGCTGCACGCTCTCGTCGCGCGCCAGCTTGTCCAGGCGGGCGATGACGAGGTCATGCTCGAGAAACCAGTTGCCGGTGCGGGCCGCTTCCAGCTTGTCGTTGGTCAAGATCTCGAAGGGCAGGTGGAAACGCCGGGAAAGCTCGTCCTGCCACTGCTCGACGAGATTGCCAGGACAGATGATGAGGCACCGCTTGAGGTCCCCGCGGGCCATCAGCTCCTTGATGAGGAGCCCGGCCATGATCGTCTTGCCGGCGCCCGGGTCGTCGGCGAGCAAGAAGCGCAGCGGCTGGCGGGGAAGCATGACCTCGTAGACCGCGGTGATCTGGTGGGGCAGCGGATCCACGAGCGAGGTATGAACCGCGAGCAGTGGGTCGAAGAGGTGCGCGAGGCGGATCCGATGGGCCTCGGCGGCGAGGCGAAAGGTCGCGCCGTCCCCGTCGAAGCTCCACGGGCGGCCCTGGTCGACGACCTCGAGCCGAGGCTCGTCGTGGCGGTAGAGGATCTGCTCGCTCACCTTCCCGGCCGGATCGCGGTAGGTCAACGTGAGCGCATGGGATCCATGCCACTCCACGCTGACCACCGTCACCGCCCCGTCGGGCCGGATGCCACGGACAGTCGTTCCCGGTGTAAGGTCCTCGAGTCTCATGCTGGCGGAGCCTGTCCGATGCTTGCGTCCAGATTCCGAGGCGTCCGGGTCGCCTCTTCGCCTCGCGCTGTTCGTTAGCGTCCCTCTCCCCAAGATCCGGCCTTGAGGAGGCGCCGCTCGAGCAAGCGCTCGAGGTCGATTTCCGTCCTCGCCGGCTCCTCCCACGCGGGCATCTTCCGTGGGCAGCGGCACGGCCGCACCCACGCGCTGACGACCGAAACGGGGAGCAGCTTAGGCGAACCACACTCCGCCCACAAGAACGGGAGGAAGGCGAAGAAGCCAGCCGCGCTGGTCATTCTGGCACTCGACCACGACCTGCACCTCTTCCTCCTGACGAGGACGCCGGCAACGGGCATTTCCTTGCACTGCAAGACGACGACCGGGCGCGCGCGGGACGGCACGAAGAAGGGTCGAACCGCTCCGGCGGTCGCTCTCCCCTTCAGCGCGGGTTCAGACGGCGCCCGATGGCGTCTTCCTGCCCAGCACCGGCTGGAGCAGCAGGGAGAGGACGACCACGGCGGCGCAGCCGATGAGGTTGAACCAGAGGAAGCCGAGGTCGGTGGTGAAGAAGAGGGCCAGGACCAGGGTCTCGGCGAGGAGGGCGGCGAGGAAGACGGGGGTGGCGGTGACGCGCCGGAGGAAGAAGGCGACGACGAAGAGGCCGAGGACGGTGCCGTAAAAGAGCGAGCCGATGATGTTGACGGCCTGGATCAGGTTGTCGAGGAGGGTGGCGAAGCTGGCGAAGGCGATGGCGAAGAGGCCCCAGAAGACGGTGAAGGCCTTGGAGGCCAGCAGGTCGTGGCGATCGTCGGCGGGGCGGCGGCGCAGGCGGCGGTACAGATCCACGGTGGTGGTGGCGCCCAGCGCGGAGAGCTCGCTGGCGGTGGAGCTCATGGCGGCGGCGAAGATCACGGCGATGAGAAGGCCCACCAGGCCCGCGGGGAGCTGGCTGAGCACGAAGGAGATGAAGACGAAGTCGGACTCCCTGGCGTCGACTTCGGGGGCGACCTCGCTGGCCAGGCTGCGCACGTCCTTCCGCACGGCCTCCACCGCGGCGTGGGCCTCGCGCAGCCTTGCGCGCGCGGCCTGCTCGAGCTCGGTTCCGCGCGCGGAGACGAAGGCCAGGGCGGCCTCGCTGCGGGCGGCGAAGGCCTGGTCGAAGCGCGCTTCCAGCGCCTTCCACTCCTCCGCTCGCTCCGCCGCGACGCGGGAGGCGACCTCGGGATTGAAGTGAAGGGGCGGCCGCACGAAGAGGTGGAAGACGAAGACGGCGATGCCGATGAAGAGGATGCAGAACTGCATCGGCACCTTGAAGATGCCGTTGAAGACCAGGCCGAGGCGGCTCTCGGTGACGGAGCGGCCGGTGAGGTAGCGCTGCACCTGGGACTGGTCGGTGCCGAAGTAGGAGAGCGCGAGGAAGAAGCCCCCGGTGATCCCCGACCAGAAGTTGTAGCGGCTCGACCAGTCGAGGTCGAAGCTCACGACATTCATGCGGCCGAGCGCGCCGGCGAGCTGCACCACCTCGGGAAGGGCCACGCCCTTCGGCAATCGCCACAGGGCCACGATCGCGGCCACCGCCATCCCGGCGAGGATGACGATCATCTGCTGCTTCTGGGTGCGGCTGACGGCGTTGCTGCCTCCGGTCACCGTGTAGACGATGACCAGGCTGCCCAGCCCGAGCACGAGAAGATCCATCCTCCAGCCGAGGATGGCGCTCAGGACGATCGCGGGCGCGTAGAGGGTGATGCCGGCGCCGAGGCCCCGCTGGATCAAGAAGAGAATGGCGCCGAGGTAGCGCACCTTCCCGTCGAAGCGGTGCTCCAGGTACTCGTAAGCGGTGTAGACCTTCAGCCGGTAGTAGATGGGCACGAAGACGGCGGCGACGACGATCATCGCCAGCGGCAGTCCGAAGTAGAACTGCACGAAGCGCATGCCGTCCTCGAAGGCCTGCCCGGGCACGGAGAGGAAGGTGATGGCGCTGGCCTGGGTGGCCATGATGCTCAGGCCGATGGTCGGCCAGCGCACGGTGCCGTCGCCGCGCAAATAGCTCGCCATGTCCCGCACGTGGCGGGACTGCCAGACGCCGGCGACGACGATCCCCAGCGTGGTGGCGCCGAGGACGAGCCAGTCGAGCCAGCTCACGACGCCCACCTCGTCAGCGCCCAGAAGAGCGCGGTGAGGACGAGGAGCTCTCCGACGAGGAAGAGGTAGACGTTTCGCCAGCTTCCCAGAAAGGGAGGCGGCTCGTTTTCGGCGGAGATCTCCGGGGCGCGCTCCCGTTCGCGCGCCTCGAGCTCAGCGGGCTGCCTGATCATCGCTGCGTCCATCTTCCTCGCGTGCGAGCAGGTTCAGAAAGAGGCGATAGGCGCCAGGGACTCCGGCCGGGAGCTGCCGGAAGAAGGAAAGGCCGGTGTAGACGAAGCGGCCCTTGCCATGCCGCGCCACCAGCGTCGATCCCAGAAGCGGCTCCTCGCCCGGATCGCGGCAGGAAAAGAGCGGCTGGTACTCCGGACTCCACTTCGAAGCGAAGTAGAGGCCGCGCTCCTGCACCCAGCCCTCGAAATCGGCCTCGGTGATGCGGTGGGGGCGGTGGAGGGCCGGATGCGCCGGGTCGACGAATTCCATCCGCGCCGTCTCGTCGGTGACGCGGTCGGGACCGATGCGCAGCTCGTAGGGACCGATGGACTCGTCGAAGGGCGTCCAGCGGTTGGAGACGATGTACTGCACGAGGAGCGTCCCGCCGCGCCGCACGTACTCCATCAGCCGCTCGTGCGCGCCCCGCAGGTCGTCGCGGGTGTTGTAGGCGCGCACGCCGACGACGATGGCGTCGTAGCGGTCGAGGTCGCCGCTGCGCAGCGCCTGGGCGTCGAGGGTCTCCACCCGGATGCCGAGGTGCGCCAGGTCCTCGGCGATGGTATCGCCGGCTCCGGGCACGTAGCCCACCAGGCCCACGGGGATCTCGAGCTCTGCCGGGACGAGCCGCACGGTAGCGGGCCGGTACAGCGTCTGCGGCGGGATGTGGGGGTGATCGATGCGGTCCTGGCGGTAGGCGTAGCTCCTCCCTTCCACCTCGATCCGCGGACGCAGCTCGAAGGCGCTCGCGCCCGGCCGGGCCGCGACCTGGAAGTGGACGAGCCGCTCCGCCCCCACGCCCTCCAGCTCCACGTGCAGCTCCCGCGGCGCGATCTCCCATCCCTCGGGCGCTTCCAGCCGGATCGTCGCTCGCAGCCGCTCGACCGCCGAGCGCACCGCCAGGGTGAGGGTGCGGGGCTCGCCGTACGAGACGAGGATGGCCTCGCGGGTCGGCGTGAGCGTGGCCGGCGGCGCGATGCGGACCTCCTCGATCCGCTCGCCGTGCACGCGGTCGACGAAGGAAAAGACCACCGGCCGAACGAGCTCGACGCGCCGCCCCTCGATCGAGAAGACCGCCCGCACCGCCAGCGCCGGCGCGTCCTTCGGCCGCCCGATCTCGCGCAGGGTCGAACCGAGGAAGCGCCCCTCGGTCGGCGCCTCGCGCAGCCAGGAGGGAACGCTGATCGCCGCGCCCGGCGCCACCGGCACCACCGCCTCGAAGGTGCGCTTGTGGTTTTCCGCCAGCGTCTCCTCGATCTCGAGGACCTCGCCTCCGGGGAAGTCGATCTCCTCGAGGACCGCGCGGGCCGGCCGGCGCAGGACGACCTCGACCTCGACCTTCACCTTCTCCCCCGGCGCCACCGCAGGCCGCTCGGCGGTGGCGCGGACGAAGAGGCCGGCGGCGGCGGCCATCACCTCCTCCAGGCGCACCCGCGCCTCGCGCACGCGCACGTCGTCGGGGAGCTTGGCCAGGGCCGCGCGCGCCTCGGCGAGGGCGACGAGCGCGCGCTCGGGGTGGTCGCGGTCGAGCGCGGCCCGGGCGTGGTCGAGCGCCTCCACATAAGGCCGGGCCGCCTCGCCGTATCTCCCCCACCCCAGGTCGATGCCCTCGAAGAGGCCCTGCGCGGGCCGGCTGCCGGCGACCCAGACGAAGTGCTCGAGCTGGCTTCCGCGCGTGCCGGCCGCGCCGAAGCCCTGGCTCTTGTGCTGCGAGCGCGAGACCGCGGCGATCTCGCCGTAGCTTCTCCCCAGTCGCGGGTCGTAGCCGCCCACGTCCACGGAGATGGCGTCCTCGGGGAGCTTCTCCGTGCGCCAGGGAGCGAGGTTGTGCAGCAAGCGCTCCGCCTTCCACGGCCGCGCGCCGGCCTCGAAGTGCCCCGGGAAGCGCCGAGGATCCGCAGCGGCGTCGAAGGCGAGCCGGGCCAGCCGCGCCGAGGCCATGTGGTGGCCGTGGTTGGGCGGCGTCTCGTCGAAGCGGGTGATGATCACGTCCGGCTGGAAGGTGCGGATCACCCAGACCACGTCGGAGAGCACCTGCTCCAGGCCCCAGATCTCCAGCGCCTCCTCGAGTCGCTTGGAGTAGCCGTAGTCGCGGGCGTTGGTGAAAAACTGCCGCGCGCCGTCGATGCGGCGGGCTGCGAGAAGCTCCTCGGTGCGGATCACGTCCAAGAGGACGCCCTTTTCCGCGCCGATGAGGTTCTGTCCGCCGCCGCCGCGAGTGAGCGAGAGGTAGGCCACCTCCAGGTGCTCGGCGTTGGCCAGGTAGGCGAGCAGGCGCGTGTTCTCGTCGTCGGGATGCGCCGCCACGTAGAGGACCCGGCCGGTCCGGGAAAGGCGGTCCAGCTGATGTGCGAGCTCTCCTGCGTGCATGTTCCCATCCATCGCGGCCAGCGCCGGGAAGGCGATCGACAGAAGAAGTAGCGACGAGGCGAAGCGGATCATCTCCCCTCCTGCTCGACGAGGACGCGTCGAAAGAGGGATTCGTAGCGGTCGAGGGCCGGCCCGGGGCGGTACTGCGCCTCGGCGCGCGCCCGGGCCTTGCGGGCCATCTCGGCGCGGGCCGGCGATTGCAAGAGCTCGATCGCCGCCCCGGCGAGCGCCTCCACGGAAAAGGGCGGCACCAGCCGGCCGACCTCCTCGGTGACCAGCTCGGGCAGGCCGCCGACGCGGTAGCCGATCACGGGGACGCCACAGGCCAGCGCCTCCAGCGCCGCCAGGCAGAAGCTCTCCGACTCGCTGGTGACGACGAAGAGGTCGGCCTGCCGCACGATCGAGGCCAGATCCGGCGTGGTGCCGAGGAAACGAACGGCGTCGGCGATCCCGAGCTCCCATGCCCGCGCCTCGGTTCGCTTCCGCTCGGGTCCGTCCCCCACGAGGATCATTCTCGCCGGGAGCCGGCGCCGCACCCGCGCCAGAACCTCGACCAGGTCCAAGGTCCGCTTGATCGGTCGGAAATTCGAAACGTGGACGAGAAGCGGCGCCTCCGGTTCCATCCCGGGAAAGAGCGTCCTCCAAAACTCGATGTCTCGCTTTTCTGCCGGCCGGAAGCGCTCCACGTCCACGAAGTTGGGGATGACGTCCACGCTTCCCTCGATCTCGAAGACGCTCCGCGCCTGGTCGGCCAGAAATTGCGAGGGAACGGTCACGGCATCGGCAGTGCAGATGAGAAAGGACAGCGCGGATCGGTACGAGGGATCGGCGCCGAGCCGCGTGACGTCGGTGCCGTGCAGCGAGACGACGACGCGCGGCGGCGAAGGCCCGAGCGCCCTCGCCGCCAGAAAGGCACTCAGCGCGTGCGGCGCGGCGTAGTGGACGTTGACGATCTCCAGGCCTTCCTGCCGCGCCACGTCCACGATCCGCGACGCCAGGGCGAGGGCGACGTCCGGATGGCCCAGCACGGGATGGGGTGCCGCGTCCACCACGTGCACCCGAAGCGAAGGCGCCCTCAGCTCTCGGTGCGGTGTGCCGGTCGTCAGCAGGTGCACCGCGTGCCCGCGCGCAGCTAGCCCCGCCGCCAGCTCTGCCGCCACCACCCCGCTGCCGCCGGGCGTGGGGAAACCGACGATCCCGATCCGCATCACCGCCCGCCCCCAGCGATCTCCTCTTCGAGCAGCGCTCGCGACGCAGGGTCCAGCGGATCCGCCTGGCGCAGCACCGCGCGCAGAAAATCCCGCTGCCCGAAACGGGCCGCCGCGTAGGCGAGCCCGAAAAAGCGCTCCTGGGGGATACCCTTCGGCCGAAGCGCGTCGCGCAAGTACCGCAGATCCTCGAGCACCCTGCCCTCGCGCTGAAGCTGGGCGCGAACCACCTTGGAAGAAAAACGAGACACCGCCCGCTGCACGGAAAATCGCGTCCGCCGGATGGCGCGTTCGAGCGAAGGATCGACCGCCAGGATCTCGGCCGCGCGCCTTTCGAGCGCGGCCAGGAGGGGAGAGAGCAGCTCGTCCTCGAGCGAGGAAAACTCGCTTCCGCCCAGGCGCGCGAGAAGTTCGGAGTCGTCGCGCTCGAGGTCCTCCTCGCGCAGGCCGAGGCGCGCCAGGCGCCGCGTCACCCGCCCGTCGAGCACGCGGAACTGCGCGCGGTGAAAGAGGAGGGGCATGGGCCGTCCGAAGAGCTCGTAGAGAGGCCCGAGCTGCGCGAAGTACGCGATCTCGCCGGGCCCGCCCACGTAGGCCGCCGTGGGAAGAAGCCGGTCCTGCAGCAGGGGCCGAAGCAGCGCGCTGGTGGAGAAGCGCAGCGGGTCGTCCCCGAGGATCCGCAGCAGCTCGGCGCGCGACCAGCGCCCCTCGCCACCCGCCAGCGCGAACGCATCCCCTTGCGCCACCAGCCGGTGGCGCGGCCCCTCGCGGCCCTCCGGATGGAAGAAGGAGAGCGGCGAGCGCTCGCGAAGCGCCACCGCCACTGCAAAGCCCTCCGCCCGCAACGCCTCGGCCCGCGCCCGCAATCGCTCCTCGATGGCGCCCGCCTCCTCGAGCGCCCAGCGGTGCACCTCGACCGCGACGCTTCCGAAGGCCTCGTCGCGCGGGTCGACGAAGACGAGTCCCTCCTCGGCGAAGAGCTCCGCCAAGAGCCCCACGAAAGCCGCGCCGAAGCTCGCGCCGGGCCGGTAGTGCGCACGAAGCACGGCCAGGTGCTCGTGGGCAAAGGGAAGGTGCCCCAGCACCTCCCCGAGCTCCGCGAGCAACTCCTCGACCGTGGCGGGAAGGCGGAGGTGGGCGATCGATCGGCGGCTGAGCGGATCGTGAGGAAGGACGAGTTCCAGGGGCCGGCCGTCCGCGTCCGGCACGCCGAAGCGCGCGATCTCGGGGAGATCGTGGTCCTCCGTCTGCAGCCAGAAGACGGGGACGGCGGGATGGCCACTCTCTTCGGAAAGCAGCCGCGCCGCGCGGATCGCCGTGGCCGCCTTGTAGACGGTGAAGAGCGGCCCGCCGAAGAGGCCCACCTGCTGCCCGGTGACGACCGCGACGGCGCCGCGCTCGAGCGCCTTCAGGTGGCGCTCCCGCGCCGGGCTCGGCGGGAGAGCGGCGTTCTGTCGGCGAATTCCCTCCAGCACCGCGGCATCGATCGGTCGAGCGGCCGCCTCGTGGACGGCCTGCAATCGGTCCGCCTTCGATCCGAAGTGCAGGGGGAAGAACGACCGGGCCTGCCCGCGCAGGTAGGCCGGCGTCACGGGGCGCGGCGCGGCCCGGTCGTCAATCCGCTGCGGGCGCATCCGCTCACTTCCAGCTCTCGATGGCCCGCGTCACGTCGGCGGCGTAGAAGTTCTCGAAGATGTAGTCGCCCTGGCCGAGCTTCTGAGCCTGCCGGGCGACCTGCACCGCCTGCTTCTTCTTTCCGAGCTTGTGGAGGATCTGCGCCTTGGTCCAGTGGTTGCGCCAGGTGGGCCGAATGGCGATGGAGGCCTCCACCAGCTCGAGCGCGCGGTTCAGGTCGAGCTCGTTGTCGAGCAGGTACTTGGCGGAGACGGCGTGCGGCTGCCAGGCCTGGTCGACCGCCCTTTCGATCTCGGCGAGGACGTGCGCCTTCGTGTCCACGCGAATGGGGATGCGCAGGCGGATCTTCTCCCACTCGAGGTCGAGGTTCACCGAGTCGTCGGTGGCGTCGGAGAAGATGTAGGTGAGCCGCTCGCGGGACTCCGAGAGCGCAGTCGGACGCACGCGGATCCGCGCCACGTCCTTGGCGGCATCGTAGCCGCGCGTGCCCCAGATCTGGTGGTCGGAGTTGAGGACGACCGTCCACTCGCCCTCCTTCGCCGGGATCACGAAGAGCGAGTAGGAGCCCGCCGGCACCGCCGCGTCGCCGAGGAAGAAGTCGCGGCTGGCGCTCAGCACGGTGGCCTCGTTTGCGCCCGCGCGCCACAGCTCGTCGTAGGGGACGAGCTCACCCCAGATCGTTCGGCCCTTCACGCCGGGGCTGGAATACGAGATCGAGAAATCGGTGATCCCCACGCGCTGCTCGACCTTCGCACGCGGACTGGGGTGGGGAACCTCCGGCATGGCGGAGGCGGAAGCAGCGGACAACGCGAAGAGCGAAGCGGCCGTCACCACGAAGGTTCGGATTCGACAGTCCATCGGATACCTCCCGTGAAGGAAGCGAACGAGGGCCTGGGCCCTGGCGATGCAAGCGACGAGCGACCGGCGAACCGCATGTGGGGCGGGACTATTCCCCGCCCTGCCTCGCCTGGGCCTCCTCGTAGGCCCGGATCACCTCCGGCGGCGCCTGCACCAGCTCGATGAGGACGCCCTCGCCCGAGAGCGGAAATTCCTCGTTGCCCCTGGGATGGATGAAGCAGACGTCGTGGCCGGCCGCGCCCTTGCGGATGCCACCCGGCGCGAACCGGACCCCGGCGGCGGTGAGCGCCTCGACCGCGGCCGGAAGGTCGTCCACCCAGAGGCCGACGTGGTTGAGCGGAGGCTGATCGACCCGGGGTTTTCTGTCCGGATCGAGCGGCTGCATCAGGTCGATCTCCACGCGGAAAGGCCCGACGCCGGCGACGGCGATGTCCTCGTCCACGTTTTCCCGCTCGCTGCGGAAATTTCCCACCAGCGGCAGGCCGAGAAGGTCGACCCACAAGCGCCGCAGCGCCGACTTGTCGGAGGCGCCCACGGCGATCTGCTGCACCCCGAGCACTCGAAACTTTCGCGACATGGCGGCAAGTTTCCAGAAAGGCCCTGGCCAGGCAAGGGGCCTCGGCAGCGCAGCCCCTACGCGCGGGCCTGGCGCAGCGCCTCCAGGTCCTGCTGGAGCCTCTTGCTGAAGCGCACCGGGTATTCGGCCGTCGGATCCAGGGCGCGCACCTCCGGCGGCAGCGCCGCCACCTGCTCGCGCGCCCGCCGCCGCGCCTGCGGCAGGCCCTCGCGCAGCAGTCGCTTGCCTCCGGCCATGACCTGGACGAGGAGGGGCTCGCCGGGAAACCACTCGCTGTGACGGGCGATCACGTCCTCGACGAAACGACCGCCCTCCACCCTCCGAAACACCTGCTTGCCCCCGGGGTAGATGGGCTTTCCCGCCGAGAGCTTGGTCCGCCCGACGCCCTCGTACTCGACCAGCTTGTAGGCCATGTCCAGAGTCGGAGCGTCGGTGGAGATCACCAGCCGCGTCCCCACGCCGAAGACGTCGATGGGTGCGCCCGCGCCCACGAGAGCGGCGAGCTCCCACTCGTCGAGGTTGGAGGAGGCGAAGATCTTCACCTGGCCGAGGCCGGCGGCGTCGAGGCGCGCTCTCGCCTCCCGCGCCAGCGCGCCCAGGTCCCCCGAGTCGAGCCGGATCGCCCCCACCTGGAAGTCCGGTCCCATCCTCCGCGCCAGCGCCACCACCTCGTCCACCGCGCGGAGCGTGTCGTAGGTGTCCACCAGCAGCGTCGTCCCCGGGAAGAGCCGCGCGAAGATCTCGAAGGCCCGCGCCTCGCTGCCGTGGGACTGCACGTAGGAGTGGGCCATGGTGCCGAAGGGCGGGATCCCGTAGCGCCACGCGGCGAGCACGTTCGAGGTGCCATCGAAGCCCGCCAGGTAGCTGGCACGAACCGCCTTGATGGCCGCGTCGGTGCCGTGGGCGCGGCGTGCCCCGAACTCCACCAGCGCCCGCCCCCGCGCCGCGTCGACCATGCGCGCCGCCTTGGTGGCGATGACGCTCTGGAAGTGGATCTGGTTGAGGACGTAGGTCTCTAGTAGCTGCGCCACGTGGATGGGCGCGATGATCTGGACGATGGGCTCGTAGGGGAAGACGACCGTCCCCTCCGGCACCGCCCACACGTCGCCGTCGAAGCGAAGCTGCCCGAGCCGCTCGAGGAAATGGCGCGGGTAGGCGCCCAGCCCGGCCAGCCACTCCAACTCGTCCGGTTCGAAATGGAAGTCCTCGAGAAAATCGAGGACGTCCTCCAGCCCCGCCGCCACCACGTAGCCGCGGTTCTTCGGCAGCCTGCGGAAGAAGGTCTCGAAGACCGCGAGGCCCGTTCGCCCCTCCTCGAGATAGGCGCGGGCCATGGTGATCTCGTAGAGGTCGGTGAAGAGCGCGCTCGTGCGCTCGTTTGGATTCATGGGTCACCTCGGCGAAGCCGGGCGCCCTTTTCCGCCATCTCACGCAGCGCCCGATCGCCGGCCCCCGGGTCTACCGGCCGCGTGGCATCGACGAGGACGTGCGTCTCGAGCCCCCTTTCCAGGGCATCCAGCACCGTCGCCCGCACGCAGACGTCCTGCGTCAGCCCACCCACGAAGACCCGCCGCACGCCCCGCTCGCGAAGGAGCTCCCCGAGGCCGGTGCCGTCGAAGGCCGAGCAAGCCTCGCGGTCCGGGTGATACGCCTTGGAGACGATCCGCGTCCCCGGCGGGAGCTCGAGGTCCGGGTGCAGCTCCGCCCCCCACGTGCCCTGGATGCAGTGGGGAGGCCAGGGCCCGCCTCGGTCGTGGAAGCTGACGTGGTGTTCGGGGTGCCAGTCGCGGGTGGCCACCACCAGCGCGCCGGCGCGTTCGGCCTCCCGAACCCAGCGGTTCAAAATCGGAACCACCTCGTCGCCGCGATCCACCGGAAGCGCTCCGCCCGGGCAGAAGTCGTTCTGGACGTCGACCACGAGAACGGCGTCATCGGGGCCCAAAGGCCGCTTTTCGTCCATGGGTTCCCCCTTCCGCTCCATGTTGGGGATAAGCAGCCTCGGCCCCGGGGACAACCTTACCGGCTCGAAGGCGGGCTCTGGAAAGGTGGGCGGTGATCCGCTATTCTTCCGCATCTCAATAACGATATGGTGTCTCGCGTGATACGCGTGGCGATCCGCGGAGGAGCCATGAAAGCTCGACTTGGTTGGAGTGCCGTCGCAGCCCTGTTGCTCGGAACCGCCTGCGGCGGCGGCGACGACGAATTCGTACCCACGTCGCTGAGGCTGGTCACAAACGGCGAATTCCTTCGGGACCAGACGGTGCAGATCGAGGTGATCGGCATCGACGACAAGGGCAAGGAACAGGTCCTCGACGAGGGTCTCTCCTTCAGCTCCTCCGACGAGCGAGTCGCCACGGTGGACGAGACGGGCCTGGTCACCGTGCACGCGGGCGGTCCGGTGACGATCACCGTAACGGCGAAGCTCGATTCGATGAAAACGCCCCTCACGGCTACCATCGAAACGCGGGCCACCTGCGAGTACCCCGCCTATGACACGGTGCTCGGCCAGGGGAAGGTCTTCCCGCCCCTGGCGTGGCCGGCCTACCTCCCCAACGGCCAGCCGATCTTCTTCAAGCTCGCGGACGTCTTCTGCGATGCGGACTGGGACTGGGTGGACACGATCCACTTCGTCTTCAGCGCCGGCTGGTGCGTCCCCTGCTCCAACTACGCCATGCAGCTGTCCCAGGAGGCGGGCGCCCTCCGCCGCGAAGGCATGATGGTGGTCACGGTCGAGATCGATACGACCTCTCCCGGCGTGCCGGCCGACGCGAACTTCGCCATTGATCACCTGACCGAGCTCGCGCACAAGGCCGGGGTGGATCAGCCCGCGGGCATCGCCGCCGGGGACCTCGACACCCACATCTGGGACGAGGCCACGCAGTCCTACGTCCGCTCCAAGAATTTCCTGCGCCGCAGCAACTTCATCGGCTTCTACCCGACGCGGTCGATCGTCCGGAAGCGCGACATGCGCATGATCGTCGACGGCAGCGCCAACGGCCCCTGGGCGGGCTACGCCTTCCCGCTCCTCGACATCGCACGGGATCCCGAGGCCGACTGGTCGAAGCCGTCCGGCGGGATCGGGGAGGAACCGGTCGAGCCGCGTCCCGGCGAAGGGGAATGAGGCCGAGCAGCGCCACCCTCGGGCGTTGAGTGCGGGCGGCCCGGCAAGGGCCGCCTTTTCGTATCCGGCGCCCGGTCCCGCTGCGGGCGGTGGCGCCCGGCGCCCCGCCTTCGCGACTTCGTCCGCGATCGCGGGGCGTCCTCTGCTATGTTGAGGACTTCGATGAGACTGCCTCGCACGACGTACTGGGCTTTCGTTCTCGCGCTTTTCTTCGCCTGCTCCGATCCCTCCTCCAGCGGGGGCGCCGGCGGCTCCGGAGGCGCCGGAGGTTCCGGAGGCGCGGGCGGCACCGGGGGCACCGGCGGCTCCGCCGAGACGAGGTGCGAAGGCGGCGCGGGAGGCGAGATCGCCATCCCCACCGACGAGCCCGACACCGGCTGGGAGCCCGAGGTGCCCGCCTCCCTGTATCGGGACGTCACGGCCGATCCCCGCCCCGAGACCTGCTCGTCCGAGTACGGCTACGTGGCCAAGGTCCTCGGCTGGATCGCCGCGCCCGGCGGCAAGCCCCTCCCCGGCGCCTACGCGCAGCTCTGCATCTACGCGGCGAACGGCACCTACGTCTGCCTGCAGCCCGCCGAGGCCGGCGAGGACGGCGTCTACGAGATCGAGGTGCCCGCTCCCTTCCGCTGCGTGGAGTCGGTGGCGATGCGAGCGGCGATGGCGGATTCCCACCGCGCCGTCGTCTACTGCCCCTTCGTTCCGGGGGACGAGCCGGTGACGCGGCTGGAGACGCCCACCGTCCTCCCCTTCCTCCCGCCCGCCGAGGATCTGCCCACGGTGGACGAGGACGAGACGGGGGAGGTGGCGCTCCCCGACGGCCTGCGGCTACAGGTCACGCCCTCGCTTTTGGTCTACGGCTGCGAGGACTACGCCAGGCTCGGCGGCCGCCGCATCCCTGCCGACGCGGTGGGCCTCTGCGGCGAGGCCAGCCAGCTCGACGGCATCTACGCCTTCCGTCCGGAAGGCGCCATCTTCCCGCCCGGCATCCCCTTCACCCTCGAGAATTCCGCCGGCCTGCCGCCGGGCGCGCGGGTGGAGCTGCTCGTGCTGGGCGGCCTGGCCACCGTGCTTCACGACGGCACGCTGGTTCCCGAAGGGGAGTGGGCCGTCTTCGGCGAGGGGCAGGTCTCGGAGGACGGGACGACCATCGTTCCCGACGAGGGAGTCACCCTCCCCTTCCTGACCTGGCTTGGGTATCGACTGAAGGGATGACGAAGATGCGAATGCGCACGAACTGGCTCGTGGCGATCCTCATCGCGCTCGCCGCCTGCGGCGGGGAGAACCCCGGCGTGGGCGGTCCGAGCGACCGCGAGAACTACCCGGCGGGCCCCTACGGCACCACCGACGGCGCCACCATCGCCAACCTGAGCTTCCAGACCCTGGAGGGCGAGCCCTTCGAGCTGGACAAGGACGTCTTCAAGGACCCGCACAACCGCGTGCTGCTCCTCTCCAGCGTCGCGGGCTGGTGCGCTCCCTGCCGCGAGGAGCAGCCGCTGCTCAAGTCCTGGTACGAGAAGTACAAGGACCGGGGCCTGATCATCGTCGAGGCGCTTTTCGAGAACAACGAGCGTCAGCAGGCCACCGCCGCCGACCTGCAGGCATGGCAGAAGCAGTACAAGCTGCCCTTCCCCGTCACGCTCGATCCGGAGTTCAAGCTCGAGCCCTTCTTCGCCAGCGGTTCGCCCACGCCCCCGCTCTCCGTCCTCGTGCGCGTCGACGACATGAAGATCTTGAAGGTGGTCGTCGGCACGGGCAACGAGCAGTTGATCGAAAGCATCATTTTGGCGAACCTACCAAGGTGAGCATGTTTCGGCGCAACCTCGTCTGGCTGTTCGCGATCCTCGCCCTGGCGCTGCCGCTTGCCGGCGGGGCGGAGGAGGCCGGTCCCAAGGCACCCGATTTCTCCCTGCGCGCCCTCGACGGCAAGCGCGTGAAGCTCTCCGACTACGAAGGGAAGGTCGTCCTGCTCAGCTTCTGGGCAACCTGGTGCGCACCCTGCAAGCAGGAGCTGCCCATCCTGCAGCGTCTGCTGGACAAGTACGAGAAGGACGGGCTGGTGGTCCTGGCGGTCAACATCGACGATCCCAAGACCGTGGCCGAGGTCCGCCGCTTCGTCGCCGATCGGAAGCTGCGCATGCCCGTCCTGCTCGACGGCGACAGCAAGGTGCTCGGGCGCTTCAACCCACGGCACTCGCTGCCCTTCCTCCAGGCCATCGACCGCGAAGGCCGGCGAGCCTTCCACCACACCGGCTTCACGAGCGGCACCGAAAAGGAGCTCGAGGAGCAGATCCTCTCCCTTCTCGGCAACGCGAAGAAGACGGAGCAGAGCGAATCCCCATGAGCGCCGGGCGGATCGCGGCCGCCCTCGTCGTTCTGCTCTCCCTGCTGCCCTTCGCCTCCCGCGCCCAGGAGAGCCTCCGGGTCACCAACACGACCCTGTTCGAGTACCGCGGGAACAACGAGAACGGCATCGACACGGACGACGAGTACGGGGTCGGACTGGACAAGCTGTACCTGGACGGCCAGGTGGGCGACACCTCCGCGCACCTGCAGCTCGACGGTGTCTACTTCACCGCTTCGCCCGACCTGCGTGGCGTGCCTTCCGGGCAGCGCTCCGCCTACGTCAGCGAGGTGCGCCTCGAGCGCTTCCGCGTCCAGCACGAGTTTTCCGAGGTGACGCTGCTGGGCGGCGACGCCCACCTGCAGCTCGGGCGCGGCATCGCGCTTTCGCTGCGCAAGGTGGACGAGCTCGGCCTCGACCAGGCCCTCCGCGGCGGCAACGTGGTCTGGAACGGCGACCTCCTCCGCCTCCAGGCCTTCGCCGGCATCACCAACATCGCCAACATGGACGGCGTCACCCAGCGGCACCTGGAGGATCCCAACGACACGCTCGCCGGGGCCAGCGCCACCTGGCACGCCGGCCCGGCGGACATCTCGGTGCACGGTCTCTTCCTCCAGAACCGCGTCCCGCTCCTGGAGATGTCGGGAGACGACCACACCGTGCTCGGCGGCGCCTATGTCGACCTCCCTCTCTCCTACGGGCTCTCGCTCTACGCCGAGGGCGCCGTGCAGCAATACCGGCTGGTCGGCATCGACCACACCGGCAGCGCCGCCTACGCCTCCGCCGACGTGGACCTCGGCATCGTCTCGCTGCTCGTCGAAGGCCTCTACCTCGACGATTTCCGGGTGGCTGGCAGCATGGACGCCACGCTGCAGCAGCCGAACGTCTACAACCAGCCGCCCACCCTCGAGCGCTTCGACCAGGAGGTCCTCGACAACCAGAACGTGCGTGGCGCCCGGGCCAAGATCTCCCGTCCCCTGCTCGACGGCCGACTCGTCTTCTACGTCAACGGCCTGTTCCGCCGGTTCGGTCCCGACGAGGCGGCCGTGGACGCCCTCCACGGCTACGGCGGCTTCGAGCTGACCTATGGTTCCAGCTCGCGCTGGTTCGCCAGCGCCGGCTACCGCGAGGAGACGCAGGACGGACGCACCATCAAGACCATGATCCACGGCGAGAGCGACTGGGTGCAGGAGCTCGGCAAGGGCTACTCCGTCCACCTCAACGTGAGCCACGAGTCGCGGACCCTCGACGACCGCCCCTACCTCCGCGGCACCACCCTGGTCGGCATGGAGAAGAACCGCCTCGGCGCGCTCATGCTCGAGATCGGCTACGACACCCACGATCCCCAGCAGCGCCAGTTCTTCCTCGCCGGCATCCTCGCCTGGCACACCTACGAGTGGCTGACCGCGCGCGCCGTCGTCGGCTCGCAGCGCGGCGGGCTCAAGTGCATCGGCGGCGTCTGCCGCGACTTCCCCGCCTTCACCGGCGCGCGCCTGGAGGCCGTCCTCCACTACGACCTGCTCTGAGGTCGCTGGGAGCCTTGCTCCGCCACGACCTGGCGCGCGTAGCGCCGCGCGATCCAGGCCGACGCCAGGATCTGCATCTGGTGGTAGAGCATCAGCGGCAAAAGGAAGAGGCCGAGCGACTGGCCCCCGAAGAGGATGTTGGCCATCGGCGCTCCGGCCACCAGGCTCTTCTGCGAGCCGCAGAAGACGATCGCCACCTCGTCCTCCTTCGAGAACCTCCCCAGCCGCGCCGCGCTGCGCGCGAAGAGCTGCCCCAGACCGAAGAGCAGCGCGCAGATCCCCACCACGCCCGCGAGCACGGGAAGCGGCAGTCGTGACCAGAGGCCCTCGAGCACCGAGGCGCTGAAGGCCGTGTAGACCACGAGGAGAATCACGCCCTTGTCCACCAGCCCCGCCAGGTAGGTGCGCTTCCGCACCCAGGGCCCCACCCGATCCTGCAACGCCTGCCCAAGGAGGAAGGGGACGAGGATCTGCGCGACCACCCCCACCACCGCGCCCGGGCCGATGCCATCTCCCGCCTGCGCGCCGAGCAGCGCGCTGGCGACCGCCGGGGTGAGCAGGACCCCGAGGAGATTCGAGGCCGAGGCGGAGCTCAACGCCGCGGCGACGTTGCCCTGCCCCACCGCGGTGAAGGCGATCGAGGACTGCACCGTGGACGGCACGGCGCAGAGAAAGAGCACGCCGCGCACGAGATCCGGCGAAAGCAGCCGCGTTGTCAGGGGCAAAAGCAGCATCCCCAGCAGCGGGTAGACGAAGAAGGTGCAGGTGAGGACGAGGAGATGGAGCCGCCAGTGCGTCAGGCCCGCGAGCGCCGCCTGTCGTGAAAGCCGCGCGCCGTGCAGGAAGAAGAGCAGCGCGATCGCCGCCTGCGCGACGAGATCCAGGACGCGCGCCACCCCGCCGCGCGCGGGAAGGAAGGTCGCCAGCAGCACCGTCAGGGCGAGCGAGAGGGTGAAGCGATCGGGGACGAATCGTCGGAGCCGGGCGATCACGACATCGACCTCAGAGCGCGGCCGCGAGGACATCGGCGAGGCGGTCGATCTGGTCGGGGCGGTGATGGGCGCAGGCGGAGAGGCGGATCCGGCTCGTCCCCTCCGGCACCGTGGGCGGGCGGATGGGGAGCGCGAGGAATCCGGCCTCCTCCAGCGCGGCCGCCACCCGCACGGCGCGCTCGTCGCTGCCGAGGATGGCCGGGACGATCTGCGTGCTCGACCGCCCCACGTCCACGCCGGCCGCGGCCAGCCGCTCGCGCAGCCGCCGCGCGTTCTCGTGCAGCCGCTTCCGCTCCGCGCCGAGCGAGGGGACGAGCTCCCACGCGGCATCGGCCGCCCCGAGGACGGGTGGCGGAAGAGCGGTGGAGTACACGATCCCCGAGCAGCGATTGACGAGGAAGTCGCGCAGCTTGCGCGAGCAGGCCACGTAGGCGCCGAAGGCGCCGAGCGCCTTGCCGAAGGTGCCGACCACCAGGCCCGCCTCGGCGGCCTCGCCCCCGGCGAGTCCGTATCCGTCGGGCCCGAGCACACCGGTGGCGTGCGCGTCGTCCAGGTAGAGGAAGGCGCCGTACCGGTCGGCGAGCTGGATCAGACCCTGAACGTCGGCGACGTCGCCGTCCATGGAGAAGACCGTCTCCGAGAGGACGAAGCGCGGCCCCGCGTGCGCGGCGTGGGCGCGCAGGAGCGACTCGAGGTGGTCGAGGTCGAGGTGGCGGTAGCTCAGCACGCGCGCCCGCGCCGTGCGGCAGCCCTGGCGCATGCTCGCGTGGTTGAGTTCGTCGGCGAAGACGAGCGGCTCGCCGGGGAGCGTGCGCGGGTCGAGGAGCGCCGCCAACACCGAGGCATTGGCCTGCCATCCGGAGGCCAGGACGAGCGCCGCCTCCGCCCCCTTGGCCCTCGCCACCTTGCGCTCAAGCTCCTCCAGCGGCTCGAGATTGCCGGTGACGAGGCGCGATGCTCCCGCTCCCGTCCCCCACCGGCCGGCGAAGAGCGCTGCCCGCTCGGCCAGCGCCGGGTGGCGGCTGAGGCCCAAGTAGTCGTTCGAGGAGAAATCCACCAGGAGGCGGCCGCCGGTGCGGATGCGCCCCTCGGCCGGTCGCTCCACCGCGCGCAGCCGCCGCAGGCGGCCCGCCTCCTCGCGGCGGCGCAGCTCGGCCTCCCAGATCTCGTCGAAGCGAGGCACGCCGCGCTTCTAGCGCCTTTGGGCCTCGTGCGCAAAGGGGCCGGCATGGAAGTGTGCGCGGTAGTTGGCGAAGCGCCGCCGCATCACCGCGATCGCCTCCGGGTTGTGATCCACCAGCACCGCGTGACGGCCGTGCTTCGCCGCAGCCTCGCCGAAGGAGCCGCTCCCCGCGAAGAAGTCGAGGACGCGATCGCCGCGGCGCGAGTGCACCCGCACGATCCGCTCCAGAATCCCCAGCGGCTTCTGCGTGGGGTAGCCCGTCTGCTCCCGGCCGTTGGGGCTGACGATGGTATGCCACCACGTGTCGGTGGGCGTCTTGCCCCGCGCCGCCTTCTCCGGGCCCACCAGCGAGGGGGCCATGTAGGGGATGCGGTCGATCTCGTCGTAGTTGAAGCAGTAGCGGCGGGGGTCCTTGGCGTACCAGAGGATGTTGTCGTGCTTGGGTGACCAGCGCGTCTTGGAGCGCGCGCCGTAGTCGTAGGCCCAGATGATCTCGTTGATGAAAGCGTCGCGCCCGAAGATGCCGTCGAGCGCCACCTTCACGTAGTGCACCTCGCGGTAGTCCAGGTGCAGAAAGAGGCTGCCGTCCGGCGCGAGTAGCCGGTAGGCCTCCTCCAGGCGCGGCACGATGAAGGAGAGGTAGTCGTCGTAGGCGTCCTCGAAAGCGACCGAGCCCAGGACCGTGGTCCGGTAGCGCCGACCTCCGAAGCCGGTGCGGTCTCCCTCCTCGTCCCGCTCCGTGCGCAGGCTCGTCTTGCGCTGGCGCCGGCCCGTGTTGAAGGGCGGGTCGGTGTAGATGAGGGCGAACGATTCGGACTCGAAGGTCCGCAGGACCTCGAGGTTGTCCCCTTCGAAAACCTCGATCGTTCCGGCACCGAGCGGCGCCGGCGGCGGTGGGAAGTCTCGCATAGCCCTGGGATGACGATTCGGGACCCGTCGCCATCATACCAGTCCGGAGCCACCCGCCCCGCCTTGCATCGCACCCCCGTCCACGCTATCCTCCCAGGCTGACGAGAATGATTCTCATTCTCGGCCTCAATCGGGCGCGGCCCGAAAGCGGAGCACCCCATGCAGGCACAGGCGGATCACCCCAAGACGGAGATCGGAGAGGGACTGAGGGTCGAGAAGATGCCAGGGCACTGGCTCCTCGCCCGGCTCGGAAAACGCGTCCTGCGGCCCGGCGGCCGCGAGGCCACCGCGTGGCTGCTCGCGGAGGCCCGGCCCGGTCCCTCCGACGACGTGGTCGAGTTCGCCCCCGGCCTGGGCGTCACCGCGCGCGAGATCCTCGCCCGCTCGCCGCGCTCCTACACCGGCATCGAGCGCGACGAGGGCGCCGCCGCGGTCGCGGCGCGCACGATCGGCGCCCTGGGCTTCGAGAACGCCCGCATCGTGCAAGGAGACGCGGCACGCGTGCCCCTTCCCGACGGCAGCGCCAGCTTCGTCATCGGCGAGGCGATGCTGAGCATGCAGCCGCCGCAGAAGAAGGAGGCGATCGTAGGGGAGGCGGCGCGGCTGCTGCGGCCCGGCGGCCGCTATGCCCTGCACGAGCTGGCGGTGCGGCCGGGGACCTCGGCGGAGGAGAAGGAGGAGGTCCAGCGCGAGCTCTCCTCCTCCATCCACGTGGGCGTGCGCATCGGCACGCCCGAGGAATGGCAGTCGCTGCTCGAGAGCAACGGCTTCCGCGTGCGAGCGCAGACCACGGTGCCGATGCGCCTTCTGGAGTTCGACCGGCTGCTGGACGACGAGGGCCTGCTCGGCGTGGCGCGGATCGCCTTCAACGCGATCCGCACGCCCGGGGCGCTCGCCCGCCTGCGCGAGATGCGCAGCGTCTTCCGCCGCCAGGCCGATCGCCTCTGCGCGATCTGCATCGTCGCCGAGCGCGCGGCCAACGCCTGAGATCGTTCCGAGTCTGAAAAGGCGTTCGCGCCTGCGGCAGCACCGAAAGGCCGCAGGCGCGAACTCGCCAGAACGTCGTCACGAGCGGGTGCGGGCGCCGGAGCGAGTCGCTCGGCATCCCGACGCCCGTCGGCGCCTGGCCCGACTCACCAGTCGAGGACGTAGGCGAAGATGAGCGGCGCCACGATGGTGGCGTCGCTTTCGATGATGAACTTGGGCGTGTCCACGCCGAGCTTGCCCCAGGTGATCTTCTCGTTGGGAACGGCGCCCGAGTACGAGCCGTAGCTCGTGGTCGAGTCGCTGATCTGGCAGAAGTACGCCCAGAGCGGCACGTCCTTGCGCCCGAAGTCCTGCTCGAGCATGGGCACCACGCAGATGGGGAAGTCGCCGGCGATGCCGCCGCCGATCTGGAAGAAGCCCACCGGCGTCTTCGGAGCGGTCTCCAGGTACCACTCCGCCAGGTTCTGCATGTATTCGATCCCCGTGCGCACAGTGTGAACGTTCTTGACGTCGCCCGCCATCACGTGCGCCGCGTACATGTTGCCGAGCGTGGAGTCCTCCCAGCCCGGCACCCAGATCGGGAGGTTTTTCTCGCAGGCGGCGAGGAGCCAGCTGTTCTTCGGATCGATCTGGTAGCTGTCCTTCAGCTTCCCGCTGCGCAGGACCCGGTACATGAACTCGTGCGGGAAGTAGCGCTCGCCCGCACGGTCGGCGGCCACCCACTCCTCGAGGACCGCCGCCTCGATCTTCCGCATCGCCTCCGCCTCCGGGATGCAGGTGTCGGTGACGCGGTTGAGGTGGCGCTGGAGCAGCCCGTACTCGTCCTGCGGCGTCAGATCGCGCCAGTTGGGGATGCGCACGTAGTGGTCGTGCGCCACCAGGTTGAAGATGTCCTCCTCCAGGTTGGCACCGGTGCAGGTGATCGCGTGTACCTTGTCCTGGCGGATCATCTCGGCGAGGGAGATCCCCAGCTCGGCGGTGCTCATCGCGCCCGCCAGCGTGATCATCATCTTGCCGCCGCTCTCGACGTGCGCGCGATACGCCTCGGCCGCGTCTTTCAGCGCCGCCGCGTTGAAGTGCCGAAAATGCGTCTGGATGAACTCCTTGATCTTCATGGGATGGCTCCCCGGCGATTGGTGTTTCCGTGCGCGCGGCCGTCGCCGAAACGACCCGCGCGGAAGAGCGCCCCACGACCGGGCTCGGCCGGGGAGATACTTGGGTGCGGCGTGTCGCGCAAGGCCATCGGTCGGCCCCGGCTACCCCCTCGCCACGACCTCTGGTAGTGTCCGCCGACCAAAGATGCTCGGACCGGGACAGACCATCCCCGACGTGACCCTGCTGGACGCCGAGGGCCAGCCCGTGCGGCTGCGCGACCTCGTCGCCGAAAAGGTCCTGGTGGTCTACTTCTACCCGAAGGACGATACGCCCGGCTGCACCGCGGAGGCCTGCGGCTTTCGCGACGCCTACCAGGACTTCGTCGACGCCGGGGCGGAGGTGGTGGGGATCAGCCAGGACCTGGGCGACTCTCACCGCGCCTTCGCGCGGAAGCACCGCCTCCCCTTCCGCCTCCTCACCGATCCCCACGGCGCGGCGGCCCGCGCCTTCGGCGTGAAGAAGACGCTGGGCATCCTCCCCGGCCGCGCCACCTTCGTCGTCGACCGGCGGGGGCGGATCGTCGACGCCTTCTCCTCCCAGCTCCGCGTCGGCACGCACGTCGAGCGGGCGCTCCGTCACGTCCGCGAGCTCGGTGCCGGCCAGGACGCACGATGAACGCAGAACCCTCATATTCGCGCGGGTGGATCCCCGCGCTGTCGAAGTTCGTTGGCCGCCCCTCGCGCGCCGCAGCACTGGCGACAGGGGCGGCCCTCCTTTTCGACGTCGTCTCGCCGTACGTCGAGCTGCACGTGTCGACCACCCTCGTCCAGGCCACCGTCGTCGCCTGGATCGTCCGCGATGCGCTCGCCCGGCGGCCCTGGCGGAACGCGCCCGCTCGCACCACATCGGTCGTGCTGGCGACGATCCTCGTCTCCGTCCTCTTCGTGGCGGCGAAGCTGGACGTGCTGCTCGAGCACCTCCTCGGTGACGTCGAGCCGGCGCGCGCGGCCGAGCTCTTGCGCACCTACGGCGTGGTGGCGTCCATCGCCAGCTTGGCCGCGCTCTACGAGCGCTCGCCGGCGCGCATGGAATTCCTCTCCCGCTTCGCGCTGCGCCCGGTGCAGACCATCGTGGTCTCCTACGCGACCACCATCGTCGTCGGCGCGCTCCTCCTCGCTCTGCCCTTCAGCCTGCGCGAGACGGAGGACGCCTCGCTCTTCGACGCGCTCTTCGTGGCCACGAGCGCGGTCTCCGTGACGGGCCTCTCGGTGGTGGACATCCCCGCCACCTACTCCGGCTTCGGCCTCTTCGTGCTCCTCGTGCTCGTCCAGCTCGGCGGCCTAGGGATCATGTTCCTCTTCGCCGCCTTCGCGGTGCTCTCTGGGCGGAAGCTCTCGGCGCGCAGCGAGCACGACCTCGTCGAGGCGATGGGCGCCGAGGCGTCGACGGGCTTCGGGCGGGCGCTGCGATTCATCGTGCTCGTCACCCTCGGCGTGGAGTTCGTCGGAGCGATTCTCCTTCTGCCGTCCATGGCGGAGCGGGTGGAGATCCCCGCCGCCGCCTTCCACGCGCTCTTCCACTCGGTCTCCGCCTTCTGCAACGCCGGCATCTCCACGCTCCCGGAGGGAATCGGCGGCGTCGGTGCGGAGGGCCTCGTGACGATCGCCACTCTCGCGGTGGTCGGAGGCCTGGGGACGCCGGTCCTCTTTCCGCTGTGGCTGCGGCTGCGGGGCGTGCAGAAACTCCTCGGACTTCACGCGCGCCTCGCCCTCGCCACAACCGCCATCCTCCTCGTCGTCGGCGCGCTCGGCCTCCTCCTCCTGAACGGCATCGAGGGCGATTCCATCCTCGAAAAACTCGGCCACGCCCTCTTTCTCTCGGCCAGCGCCCGGACCTCCGGCTTCCACCTCGCCTCCGTCCAGTCGATGAGCCCCGCCGCACTCGCCTGGCTCATGCTCCTCGAGATCGTCGGCGCGAGCCCCGGCTCGACCGGAGGCGGCCTGAAGACGACCACCTTCGCCGTGCTCGCCCTCTCGGTGGTGGCCGTGCTCCGCCGCCAGAGCGAGGTCGTGGCCTTCGGTCGCGCGGTCCCCAAGGAGGACATCCTGCGCGCCATCGCGCTGCTATTCTGCGGGCTCTTCGTCCTGGCCGTCGGATCGCTCCTCCTCCTGGCGCTCGAACCCGAGCGCCCCCTGGCCGCCGTCTTCGAGGCCGTCAATGCCTTCAGCACCACGGGCATGACGCTTGGCCTCACGCCCGAGCTTTCCCCGGCGTCGCGCCTGGTGGTGATGCTCTTGATGATCGTGGGGCGCCTGGGTCCGCTGACCCTCCTCGCGGCCTTCTTCGATCGCCGCCGGCCGGTGGAGGTGCACTACCCCGCCCAGCACGTGCAGTTCGGATGAGGTAGCCGAGAAATGGAACGAGTCGTCGTCGTGGGGCTCGGCAGGTTCGGCCGCGCCCTGGCGGAAACCCTCGCGGAAAAGGACGCGGACGTCCTGGCCATCGACCGGGACATGGAAGTGGTGCAGGAGACGTCGGAATTCCTCCCCGCCGTGGTCCAGGCGGACGCGACCGATCCGGAGGCGCTGGCCTCCGCGGGCGTGAAGGGTGCGTCCGCCGCGGTCGTGGCCATCGGAGACTTCCAGGCGGCCGTCCTCGCCACCTCGATCCTGCGGGACCTCGGTGTCGAGCGCATCACCGCCCGCGCCAACTCCGAGCGCGAGGCGCGCATCCTCCGCCTTGTCGGAGCCACCGAGGTCGTCTTCATCGAGCAGGAGATGGGTAGGCGGATCGCGCTCTCCCTGCTCGCCCGCTAGATTTCCGACCATGTCGACGCGTCGACCGCACCTGGGCAGCCAGACGCGCGAGAGCCTGCGGCGCTGGGCGCTGTCGCGGGGCGCATCGCCCGCGGCCGCCGCCGCGCTCGCCCACCTCCTCGTCGCGCGCTTCGCCGGCCGCGACGCGGATCTTCCCGTCTCGCGCCGGCTCCTCGACGCCGCGCGCGCGACCTTCGCCGACGACCTCCCCGAGGCCGCGCCCGTCGAGGACCCCGACGGCACCATCCGCTTCGCCGTCCGGTATTCCGACGGCGCGCTGGTCGAGGCCGTGGCCATCCCCCATCCCGGCCGGACCACCGTGTGTCTGTCGAGCCAGGTCGGCTGCGCGCGCGGCTGCGTCTTCTGCGAGACGGGCCGGCTCGGCCTCACCCGCAACCTCGAGGCGCACGAGATCGTCGGCCAGTTCGCGGCGGTGGCGCGCCATCTGCGCTCGATCGGCCGCCCCGCTCCCACCAACGTCGTCTTCATGGGGATGGGCGAGCCGCTCGACAACCTCGACGCCGTGCTGCGCGCCGCCGACGTGCTCAGCGACGACGCGGGCTTTTCCGTGGCGCCGCGCCGCATCACCGTCTCCACCGTGGGCGTCGTTCCGAAGATCCCCGAGTTTCTCGCGCGGGGCCGCTACCGGCTCGCCGTCAGCCTCCACGCCGCCAACGACGAGGATCGGCGCGCGATGATCCCCGCCGCGCGACTCTGGGACCTCGCCTCGCTGCGCGCGGCGATCGCGCAGTCGCGCGAGCCCGTCCTGCTGCAGTGGACGATGATCGAGGGCCGCAACGACGGGCCGCGCCACCTGCAGGAGCTGCTCGAGTTCTGCCGCGGCCTCGACGTGCGCGTGAATCTCATCCCCCTCAACCCCGGGCCGGAGGAGGGGCTGCGCGCGCCTTCCATGGAGGCGATCCGCGCCTTCCAGAAAGCGCTACGGGATGCGGGCGTGCGGGCGCTCTTGCGCATGCCGCATGGCCGCGAGGTGGGCGGAGCCTGTGGCCAGCTCGCCGGCGCCCTGCGCGACGCCCCCGACCGCCGCCAGCGCCTCCCCGTGCTCGGCCGGGCGCGCGTCTGATCTCGTCATCCGACCCGCGCGCCGACGCGGTTCCCCGGCCGAGACAGACGCTGCACCAGCCGCGCGAGAAAGGCGCGCGCGCCCGCCACGTCGCGGATCCGGAGCGGCGCAGCACTCGGCCGCGGTCCCACGTGGATCGCCAGCCCGTCCGCGGGCAGGGCCGCGAAGAGGTCCTCGTCCGTGCGGTCGTCCCCCATGGCGAGCGCCATGGCCAACGGACCGACGCGCTCCAGAGCTGGCGCCACCACCATGCCTTTGTCCACGCCCCGTGCGCGCACCTCGAGGATCTTGTCGCCCAGCAGGATCTCCACCGGGTCGTGCTCGGCCATGGGCCGAAGAGCCTCGTGCAGGCGCCCGGCCTGCAGCTCGCCGAATTCGAGGTCGGCGAGGCGGTAGTGAAAGCCGAGCGAGGCCGTCTTCTCCTCCACGAAGGCGCCGGGCGTCTCGTCGGCGAAGCGCTCCATGACCGGGCGGAAGGATTCCTTCCACGCCACCGAGACGTCCGCGGCCATCCGCCACGGCCCGCCGGGATCGCGCGTCCACAGCCCGTGCTCGGCGTGCAGTGTGAGGTCCAGATCGGAAAGCCACTCCGCCAAGAACTCGCGCTTGCGCCCCGAGACCACGTGGACCGTCGTCCGCGGCAGTCGCGAGAGGACCCGGAGCAGCTCGAGGAGCTCCTCGTCCGGGCGGGCCAACTCCGGCACCCCCTGGAAACGGATCAGCGTTCCGTCCAGGTCGAGAAAGAGGACGCGGTGCCGCGCCGCCGCAAGCAGGCCGAGGGCGCGCTCCAGGTCCTCGTCGGAGGAGTAGGTCGACGCGTTCGCCGTCGTACCGCCCGAGCGGTCGAGGTAGTCGAGAAAGGTGCGGGCCCACCAGTGCACGTCCGCCGCGAAGACCCGGCGCCGCAGCGCCCGCATTCGCACGCGCTGCTCCTCCTCGGACATCTCGATGGCGCGATGGATGGCGCGCTCCATCCCGTCCACGTCGTAAGGGTTGACCAGCAGCGCCTCACCGAGCTCCGCCGCCGCCCCCGCCAGCTCGGAGAGGACGAGGACGCCATCCTCGTCGACTCGGCAGGCGACGTACTCCTTGGCGACCAGGTTCATGCCGTCGCGGACCGGCGTCACGAGCATCACGTCCGCCGCGCGGTAGAAGGCGGCGAGTTCACGCGGCGTGAAGCCACGACGAAAGTAGCGGACCGGCGTCCACCTCTCCGTGCTGAAGGCACCGTTGATCCGCCCCACCAGTTCCGCCACCCGCTGCTCGGATTCGGCGTAGTCCTCGATGCGCGTGCGCGAGGGCACGGCGATCTGGATGAGATGCACCTTCTCTCGCAGCTCCGCATGCCGCTCCAAGAGCCGTTCCAGCGCAGCGAGGCGACGCGTGAGCCCCTTGGTGTAATCCAGCCGATCGATGCCGAGGAGGATGACCTGCCCTGCGTTCTCCTCGCGGATTCGTCTTGCGTGCGCCTCGACTTCCGGATCGGCCGCGTTCGCGGCGAAGCGACGCGCGTCGACGCCCATGGGGACCGTCGCGAAGCGGACCTCGCGGTCCTGGAAGCGAACGCCTTCCAGCGTGGCGGGAAGACCGAGGAGCGACGAGAGCGAACGCGAGAAGTTGCGCTGATAACCCGTGGTGTGAAAGCCGACGAGATCGGCCCCGAGCAGGCCTTCCAGAAGCTCGTTCCGCCAGGGCAGGGCCTGCAGGACCTCCATCGCCGGGAAAGGGATGTGGAGGAAGAAGCCGATCTTCGCCCGAGGGAAGGCCTCTCGCAGGAGTTTCGGAAGAAGACACAAGTGGTAATCGTGGATCCAGATGCGGTCGCCTTCCCGGTAGATGCTCGCCACGAGGTCCGCGAAGCGCTCGTTCACCTTCGCGTAGGTCCTCCACTGGACCGGTTCCTCGGGGATGTGATCCAGAAGGTAGTGGAAGAGAGGCCAAAGGACCCGGTTGGAAAAGCCTTCGTAGTAGCCCTTCACCTCCTCCTCGGAGAGCTCGATCGGAAGGAGACGGAGCTCTTGCAGCTTCCCCAAGACCTGCCCGCGTTCCTCGGGGCCGAGATCGTCGAGCGCACCAGGCCAGCCGATCCACCAGCCGTCCGAATCGCGATGCGGGCCCGAAAGCCCGGTGGCCAGCCCGCCCATGCTCGGCTCGACCGTCACTACCCCGTCCATCCGCGAAACGGTCACGGGAAGCCGGTTCGATACGAGTAGCAGCCGGCTCATGGGCTTCCGATCTAGTGCTCGCCCCCTCCGGGGTCAACGACGAATCTTGCCGAATTTTCTACGAGTGAATACGTCTATTACTTGACTGCCCGCATCGTGAAATTCGAGACAGGAGCGAAACGATGATCCGTTCGCTTCGTTCGGTAGCTTTCGTTGCCCTCGCGCTGGGCTGCAGCGCTGCCGAGAATCCGCCCCGTCTCCGCGTGAAGGTCGCGGCCGACGCGAGCGAGATTCGAGCCGTGCTTACCGATCTCGGCTACGAGGTGAGACTGACCGAGGCCGCCGCCGTCGTTGCCGACCTGCACTTCCTCGTCTCCGAGACGGCGACCGCGCGCTACCGTCCCGCCGACTGGCTTTTGCCCCGCGCCCACGCCCACCCCGGTCACCATCACGGCGGGGCGATCGCAGGGGAGCTCGCAGGCCGCTTCGTGCTGCGCTGGCTGCCCGAAGCCAGTCGGCTGGGAGAGGCCACGCTTCTTTCCGGGCGCTACGTGGGCGCCTCCTACGCTTTCGTCCCCGCCGAGGAGAACGACGGCGTCGAGCCAGAGGATCCGCTCCACGGAAGGGCCGCCCTGCTCGGGGGGCGCGTTCTTTCCGATGAACGCGAGCTCGTCTTCGTCGTCCTCTTCGATCCGCCCGACCAGCGCATGGACCACGTCCCCTTCGACGCGGTGATCGACGACGATTCGGCCGTGCTCGGCCTGCGACTGAAACTCGAGGCGGACGGAGGGGTCAGCCTCTTCGACGGCATCGACTTTTTCGCCCTCGCGCCCGGCGCGGGTGAGCCCCTGGTGATCGCCTCCGATCATCCCGACCCCGAGGTCAGAGTCGCGCACCAGAGGCTGCGGTCCGCCTTCTTCCACCACCGCTTCCATGAGGTCCGCGCGCTCCGCGGCCGCTAGCGCCGGTAGCGTCCTCGCTGCTCTCGCGCTCGCACCGATCGCCGCGGCGGAAAGCGCTGGCCCTCTGGCTTACGAATCGGAGGTCGTGGGCGAAGCCGCTCCTCGCTCCTCCGCCTCCGCGCGCAACCTCTCGCCCGACGAGCTCGACCTCCTTCCCCGTCGCGACGCGGAGGACCTGCTGCGCGCAGTTCCAGGCCTCGAACTCGTCCAGCACGGCAGCGAGGGCAAGGGGCGCCAGTTCCTCTTGCGCGGATTCGACGCCGGCCACGGCGCCGATTTCGAGGTGACCGTGGACGGCATCCCCATCAACGAATGGTCGAACGTACACGGCCAGGGATACGTCGATCTCAACTTCCTCGTCCCGGAGGCGATCCGCGCCCTCGAGGTGACGAAAGGCCCCTTCGCCCTCGCGCAGGGCCCGTTCGCCGTCGCTGGTTCGGCCGATTTCCGCACGGGCATTCCCGTCGACCGGCAAGGCCTGCGCGTCGACTACACCGCAGGCAGCATGGGACGCCACCGAGGCGCGCTCACCTGGGCCGGGCCCGCGGGGCGCTTTCTGGCCGCGGAAGGCTTGCTCGACGAGGGCTTCGGCGAAAACCGAGACATCCGGCGCGGCGCGATCCTCGGCCGCTGGGAGATCGGCGACGTCTCCGAGGGTGGCGCAGTTCATGCGCTCGCCGCCGCGCACGTCGCACGATTCGGCCTTCCGGGCGCCCTTCGCGACGACGAGGTTCGCGCGGGCAGTCGGGGATTCTACGACGCCGCAGATCCGATCGGTCGCGGTCGCTCCGACCGGCTCCTCGGAGGAGTCGGCTGGACGCGCCGCAGCGCGGCGACCGATACCCGTGCGCTGGTATACGGCGGCCTTCGCTCGCTCGAAGTGAACGAGAACTTCACGTTCTTCTTTCTCGACCCCGTTCGCGGCGACCGGCGCCTCCAGCGCGAACGTTCCGGACAAGCTGGCCTTCGTGCCGCGCACCGCATTCGCCTCGGCGAGAGGATGAGGCTCGAAACCGTTGGCGGCGTACGAGTCGAGCGGCTCTGGCAGGCCGAGCGGAAGGTGAGCGACGAGGGCGTGGAGCTCGAGAGACAGCGGGAGCTTTCGGCCCTGCAGTCGCTCTCGCATCTCGCTGCCGGCATCCGTCTCGAAGCAAACCGCCACCTCGAGCTGCGCGGCGGCGCGCGCCTCGACCTCGCCCTCGTGGACGCCGAGGACCACCTCACCGGAGAGCGGGCGAACGGTCAGGCCGTGGCGCTCTCGCCCCGATTCGGCGCCACCTGGCGACTCGCTCCCGCCTGGAGGCTGCTTGCCGCCTACGGCCGCGGCGTGCGCCCGCCCGAGGCCCGCGCCTTCCTTGCCGATCGCTCGCCGCCCATGGTCCAGGTCGATTCCGCCGAGCTCGGCCTGCGCTTCCGTCCGAGTCGCGCGCTCGCGATCGGCGCATACGTCTTCGGATCGCACGTTCAGCGGGAGGCGATCTACGACCACCTCTCGGGACTCGTCCTGGAGCTGGGCGCGAGCCGGCGTCTCGGCGGGGAGGTGGAGCTGGACCTGCGGCCCATGCCGGGGCTGCGCCTCCTCGCCGACCTCGCCTGGGTCGACGCTCGCTTCGTCGAATCCGGGCGCCCCGTCCCCTACGTTCCTCGGCTCGGCGCTGGCCTGAGCACGTTGGCTCGCGCGCCCTTCGGCACGGAGGCCGGCCTCCGGCTGCACTACCTCGCACCGCGCCCTCTGCCCCACGGCGCGCGGAGCGCCTCCCGACTCGACCTCGACCTCCGCGCGGCGCACGCCGTTGGTATGTTCGAGATCGCACTCGAGGTGGAAAATCTTCTGGGCCTGGACAGGCGAGAGGGCGAGTACGTCTTTTCCAGTCGTCGGGACCCAGGCCAGGCCGATGGCGCCCTGCCCGCCCTGCACTTCAGCCCCGCGCCGCCGCGCCACGCCCGTCTCACGATCTCTGTGAGACTGTGGTGAAGCGCCTCGCGCGAAGCCCCTCGCCGACGGGCCTGCCCCGACCGGGTCAGGCGCTCCGTGCCGGAATTGCGCGAGGGCGGCGCCCGACCCATCTTGGCCCTCCTGCTTCGCAACAGGAGGCCAACGTTGACTCGTCTTCGTTTTCCCCGGTTGCCTCGACACCTGGGCATCATTCCGGACGGCAACCGGCGCTGGGCGGTGGCGAGGGGGCTGCCCAAGGAAGCCGGCTATGCCTTCGGCCTGGATGCTGGAGTGGCCCTCTTCGATCTCGTGCAGGAACTGGGGATTCCCGAGGTCACCTTCTACGGCTTCACCAACGACAACACGCGCCGGCCAGCCGCACAGACGGCCGCGTTTCGGCAGGCCTGCGTGGAGGCCGTGAAACGAATTGCCGAGCGGGATGCCGCCGTCCTCGTGGTCGGCAACGACGCCTCCCCCGTCTTCCCCGAGGAACTTCGCCCCTATCGCGAGAGGAGGACCCTCGGCCCAGCCGGCCGCCCCAAGACACGCGTGAACTTCCTCGTGAACTACGACTGGGCCTGGGACGTGAGCTGCGCGCTCGAACGCCCGCCGCAAGGGGGAACGCGTCGCGATCTCATGGAGTCGATCGGTTCCGCCGACGTCCCTCGCCTCGACCTCATCGTCCGCTGGGGAGGGCGATGCCGCTTGAGCGGCCTGCTCCCGCTCCAATCGGTCTATGCCGACTTCTTCGTCGTCGACACGCTTTGGCCGGATTTCGAACCGGAACACCTCTTCCGCGCCCTCGAGTGGTACGGAAAGCAGGACATCACACTCGGCGGGTGAGAGCCCCTCACCGGTCCAGGCCGTAAAACTCCCGCAGCGAGAGGCCGCGGCGACGAACGAGCTTGTGCAGATCGATGGCCACGAGGATGGACGAGGCCACCAGGAGCATCCGCACCCAGGTCTGCCAGTCGTCGATGGGGACGAAGCGCAGCACGAACTGGGTGGGCGGAAGATAGGTGGAGATCACGTGGATGCCGAGCGCGGCGATGGTGGAGACGAAGAGGAAGAGGTTCTGGAAGGGGCTCTTGGCGAGCACCGAGAGCCGCTCCGAGCGACAGTTCCCCACGTGATAGGCCTGGTAGATCACCAGACCCGTCATCGCCACCGTCCTCGCCCGTTCGATGGACGCGCCGCTGGCGAGCTCCCAGTAGAAGAGCAAGAGCGCACCTCCGCCCATCACCAGGCCCGTCACCACGAGCCGTTCCCAGAGGACGGCGGAAAAGATCCCCTCGTCGCGCGGCCTCGGCGGACGGCGCAACACGCCCTTCTCGCCCGGCTCGAAGGCGAGAGCCAGATCCTGCACGCCGTTGGTGACGAGGTTCAGCCAGAGGAGCTGCGCGGGGACGAAGGGGCTCGGCCAGCCCAGGGCGATGGCCACGAGCAGCGTGAAGATCTCCGCGGCGGCGGTGGAGAGCAGGAAGAAGGCCGAGTTGCGCAGGTTCTCGAAGGTGATCCGCCCCTCGGACACCGCGGCGTAGATGCTGACGAAATTGTCGTCCGCCAGCACCATGTCCGAGGCCTCGCGGGCCACGTCGGTTCCGCTTCGTCCCATGGCCACGCCGATATCGGCGCCGCGAAGGGCGGGGGCGTCGTTCACCCCGTCGCCCGTCACCGCCACCACCTCGCCGCTGGCCTTGAGCGCATGGACGATCCGCAGCTTTTGCTCCGGCGCCACCCGGGCGAAGACGGAATGCGTGCGCACCGCCTCGCGCAAAGCCTCGTCGTCCATGGTGGCGAGCTCGCGCCCCGCGATGGCCCGCTCCCCTTCGCCCGAGATGCCGAGCTCGCGGCCGATGGCGAGCGCCGTCTCCGCGTGGTCGCCCGTGACCATCAGCACGCGGATTCCCGCCTCCTGGCAGCCCCGGATCGCCTCCTTCACTCCCTCGCGCGGAGGGTCGACCATGCCGGCCAGCCCCAGGAAGACCAGATCGTCCGGCATTCCCTCGCGTTCGAGATCGCGCCCGTCCGGTAGATGCGCGTGGGCCAGTCCGAGCACGCGCAGGCCGCGCGAGGCCATGCGCGCGCTCGCCTCGCGAACCGCCTCCTCGTCGAGGGGAACCGTTCCGCCCTCGCCCAGCATGGACCGGCACATGGCCATGACGCGCTCCGGCGCGCCCTTGACGAAGAGCATCGGGCCTTCCGGCCCGTGGCGAAGCGAGGCCGAGTACTGGAGGGCCGGCTCGAAGGGGATCTCCTGGATGACCCCGTGGTCGCGGCGGAGCCTGTCGTGCTCGAGGCCGATGCGGTCGGCGGCGACGAGGAGGGCCACCTCGGTGGGGTCGCCGCGGCTCTCCATGCGATCCCCCTCCATCCAGTAGTGCGCCTCGTTCGTCAGCGCCCCGGCGCGCAGCGCGGCGCGCACCGCGTCGTCTGCCTCGACGATCCCCTCCCGCGGAACGGGGACGTGCCGGCCGCCCGCCCAGACCTCGGTCACCGTCATCCGGTTCTCGGTGAGCGTGCCCGTCTTGTCCGAGCCGATGACGGTGGTGCTGCCGAGCGTCTCCACCGCGGGGAGGTGGCGGATGATCGCGTTGCGTCGGGCCATGCGGCGGACGCCCACCGCCATAGTGACGGTGAAGATCACGGGCAAGCTCTCCGGGATGGCGCCCACCGCCAGCGCCACCGCCAGCACGAACATCTCGGCCACCGAATGACCGCGGGCGATGCCGATGGCGAAGCTCAACGCGCAGGCGAGCAGGATGCCGATGGCGATGACGCGGGAAAAACGAGACATCCGCTGCTGCAGCGGAGTCTCGGCCTTCTCCTCCTTGCGGATGGTCTCGGCGATGGCCCCCAGCTCGGTGGCTGCGCCCGTCTTCACCACGTAGCCCTGGCCTCGGCCCGAGGTGACGATCGTCCCCGTGTAGGCCATGTTCACGCGGTCGGCGAGGGGAACGTTCTCCGCCATGCGCCCGGCTCTCTTGTGCACGGGGACGGACTCGCCGGTCAGAAGCGACTCGTCCACCATCAGCGCCTTGGTGGAGTCGAGCCGCAGGTCGGCGGGAACGCGCGCGCCGGATTCGAGCAGGACGCGATCACCGGGGACGAGAAAGCGGCTCTCGATCTCGCGGACGCGACCGTCGCGGACGACGTGCGCCTTCGGCGTGAGCAGGCGCATCAGCGCCCGGACCGATGCCTCCGCCTTCCGCTCCTGGAAAAAACCGATGACGACGTCGAGGAAGATCGCCAGCGCGATCACGCCGGCGTCGACGAACTCGCCGAGCAGGAGCGTGATGCCCAGCGCGACGAGGAGGATGTAGACGAGCGGGCTGGCGAATTGCCGCAAGAAGACGACCCACGCGCTCGTCGGCTTCGCCTGGGGAAGCTCGTTGAGTCCATGGCGCCGGAGTCGCCGCGCCGCCTCCTCCTCGGTCAGCCCCTGGGGTCCCGTGCCGAGGCGTCGCGCCACCTCCTCGGCCTCGAGCGCATGCCACGCGTCGGTCTCCTTCTGCCGCTCCACGTCGCTCCCTCTACCGCGACCCGCGGATCGAATCGTGCCGGGCCGCGGCGTCCATCGCCAGCTTGCCGAGCCCGACGAAAACCCCTCCGGCGGCGAATCCCCCGACCACGTCCAGGGGCCAGTGCACCCCCACGAAGACACGGCTCAGGCCGATCGACAAGCAGAGAATCGGCACGAGAATCGCGAGCGGTCGCGCCCAGCGCGGCTCCGTTCGGACGAGGAGGAAGGCCGCCAGGGCCCAGACGACGGTCCCGACCATGGCGTGACCGCTGGGGAAGGCGTGGGTCAGCGGCAGGTTCTCGGCAAAACCTTGCGGCCGCTCCCGCCCCACCAGCCACTTGAGCAGGACGTTCACCGCCTCGGCCAACAGGGAGCCGCCCCAGAGCACCCAGGTCGCCGCCCGCCAGCCCCGGCGATGCGCCCACATCCCCAGCCCCACCGCCAGGGGTACCAGCACCCAGGCCGAGCCGAGCTCCGTCACCGCGGCAAAGAGCGCCCGGACGGGGCCCTCGCCGGCTCGTTGCGCCCAGCTCAGCACCTCCTGCTCCCAGCCCAAGGTGCGGCCGCTCGTCACCCAGAGCGTCGTCCCGACGAAGAGAGCGAGCGAGAAGGCGACGGCGGAGATCCAAACCCTCGGTCGTCCATGCGAATTTTCCGAACCCGTCTCCACTCCGTCGTCGCCCTTCTTCCCCTCCCCGATCGGTGGCAGGATCCGCTTTCGCCTACCCGCAGTGCAACCGGACGGGGAGGTCGTCATGAGCCGGATCGTCCTTTACACCAATCCCGTTTCCCGCGGACGGATCGCGCGCTGGGCGCTCGTGGCATGGAGTTCGGGTGGCTCTAAAAGCGCCCGGAGTTTCTCGCCTACGCAAGGAGCGTCATGCCCCGGCCGGCGGCGCGCCGCGCCCAAAAGATCGACGACGCGCTGGTGAAGCAGCGAACGGGCTGGCGACGCGCGAGACCGGGAGCCTGTTGCAGTAACCAACCTGCCGCGGCGACGGTCGGTTTCTACGACAGGCTCCTAACCGTCCGCCTCCTCGGCCCGCGCCGTCCTCTGACTCGTCTCCAGCCAGCCGCCGCCCAGCGCCCGGTAGAGGTCGGCGACGTTGGCGAGGCGCTCGAGGTGGGCGTCGATGAGCGCCTGCTGCGAGGCGTAGAGGTCGCGCTGGGCGGTCAGTAGCGTCACGTAGCTGTCCACGCCGGCGCGGTAGCGCCGCTCCGCCAGCTCGTAACGCCTCTGGTTCGCCGCCACCCGTGCCGCCTGTGCCTGCACCCGCTCCTCGATCGCCTTGCGCGCCACCAACGCATCCGCCACCTCGCGGAAAGCCTGCTGGATGGTTCGCTCGTAGGTGGCGATCTCGATCGATTTCGTGATCTCCGCCACGTCCAGGCTCGCCCTCAAACGGCCACCCTGGAAGATGGGGATGTCGATCCGCGGGACGAAGTTCCAGGTGAAGCTGTCGCCGGAAAAGAGCTGGTCGAGCTCGGTGCTCGCGAATCCCGCCGCCCCCGTCAGGCTGATGCGGGGGAAGAAGGCGGCGCGCGCCGCTCCGATGGAGGCGTTCGCCGCCTTGAGCTGGTGCTCCGCCGCCAGGATGTCCGGCCGCCGCTGCAAGAGATCCGAAGGCAGGCCTGGGGGGAGATCGGTGCGCACGCTGATGGATTCGAGCGGCTCGCCCTGCGGCAGGTCCTCGGGGATCGGCGTCCCGAGCAGCAGCGTCAGACCGTTGACGGCCTGCGCGTGGCGCTGCTCGTAGAGGGCGAGGTTGAAGCGCGCCGTCTCCACCTGGCTTTCCGCGGTGCGCAGGTCGAGTTCCGAAGCGACGCCCATCTCGAAGGAGCGGCGGGTGAGCCGATACGACTCCCGCACGAGCTCCAGCGTCTGGCGCGCGAGTTCGAGTTGCCGCGCTGCCGCTCGCTCCTGGAAGTGCGCGATCGCCACCTGCGCCACCAGCGCGATGTGCACGCTGCGCTGCGTCTCCCGGCTCGCGAAATAGCGCTCGAGCGCCGCCTCCGAAAGCGAGCGGATCCGCCCGAAGAGATCCAGCTCCCAGGCGGTGACGTTGAGGTTGGCCGCGTACTGCTCCTTCGGGGCGAAGCGGCTGCTCGGAATCGCCGCCGGGAGCTCCTGGAAAGTCGCCTGGCCGGAAGCGTTGACCGCCGGGAAAAGCGGCGAGAGCTCGATCCGGTATTGCGCCTGGAAGCGCTCCACGTTGAGCGCCGCCACCCGAAGGTCACGGTTGTTGTCCAGCGCGATCTCGATCAGCCGCTGCAGCCTCTCGTCGGCGAAGACGTCGCGCCATCCGAGATCCGATGCGTGGAGCTCCTGCGCCTCTTCCGGGCCTTCGGGGAAGGTCTCCGCGACGGGCGCCTCGGGCCGAACGTACTTCGGCGCCAGGGTGCACCCCGCGAGGATCGAGACGCCCGCGATGGCCGCGCCGAAAACGCCTCGCCTATCCATGGACCCCTCCGGTGGCAGCCGCCTCCGGCAAGACTTCCGCCTCGTCCTTCTTTCGCCCGAAAAGCTTCACCACCACGACGAAGAAGACCGGGACGAAGAGGACGGCGAGGAAGGTGCCGGTGAGCACGCCGCCGATCACGCCGATACCGATCGCGTTCTGGCCGCCCGCACCGGCGCCGTTGGCCAGGGCGAGGGGCGTGACGCCGAGCATGAACGCGAGCGAGGTCATGAGGATCGGCCGAAGCCTCAGCCGTGCCGCCTCCAGCGCCGCCTCGATCACCCCCTTGCCCTGCGCGTGGATCTCGCGGGCGAATTCCACGATGAGGATGGCGTTCTTGGTGGCCAGGCCGATGGTCGTCAGGATGCCCACCTGGAAGTAGACGTCGTTGCGCAGGCCGAAGAGGTAGGCGGCCCCGAGCGCGCCCACCACGCCCAGCGGCACCACCAGCATCACCGAGAAGGGCACGCTCCAGCTCTCGTAGAGCGCCGCGAGGCAGAGGAAGATCACCAGCAGCGACAGCGCGTAGAGCGCCGGCGCCTTGGCGCCCGAGGCGCGCTCCTCGTAGGAGAGGCCCGACCACTCGATGCCGAAACCCGCGGGGAGCTGCTTGACCAGCTCCTCGATCGCCGCCATCGCCTCGCCCGTGCTGTAGCCGGGAGCGGCCTCGCCCTGGATCTGGACCGAGGGCAGGCCGTTGAAGCGTTCGAGACGCGGCGATCCCATCGTCCAGCGTCCCGAGGCGAAGGCGGAAAAGGGAACCATCTCACCCTTGCGGTTGCGAACGTACCAGCGGTGCAGGTCCTCGGGCGTCATGCGGAAGGGCGCATCCGCCTGCATGTAGACCTTCTTGACCCGGCCGCGGTCGACGAAGTCGTTGACGTACGAGCCACCCCAGGCCATGGCCAGCGTCTGGTTGATCTCCGCCAGCGGGATGCCCAGCGCCGCCGCCTTCTCCTGGTCGATGTCGATCTTGTACTGGACGGCGTCCTCCTGGCCGGAGGGCCGCACGCGCTGAAGCGCACGGTGCTGGTTGGCCAGCGCCACGAGCTGGTTGCGCGCCTCCATCAGCGCGTCGTGGCCGTGGCCCACCCGGTCCTGGAGCTGAAATTCGATACCCGTGGCCTGACCCAGCTCCGGAACGGCTGGTGGCGCCATCACGTAGACGAGCGCCTCCTTGAGCTGGGAGAACTTGCGCGAGGCGCGCTCCGCCACCGCCTGCGCCCGAAGGTGCTTGGCCTTCCGCTCCGACCAGGGCCGCAGATTGATGAAGGCCATGCCGTTGTGCTGGCCCATGCCGCCGAAGCTGAAGCCGATGATGCTCGTCACCGACTCGACCGCATCCTTCTCGTCCTCGAGGAGGTACTGGACCAGCCGATCCATGACGGCTTTGGTCTGATCCATCGTCGCGCCGGTGGGCAGCATCACCATGGCGCTGAGCTGCCCCTGGTCCTCGTCGGGAAGGAAGGCGGTCGGCAGCCGCACGAAGAGCACGGCCATGATCACCGAGAGCGCAAGGTAGGCGCCCATGGAGCGACCGGGCCGGGCGAGCAGCTTGCCGACCAGGGTCTGGTAGTTTTCCTGCCCACGCAGATAGACGTCGTTGAACCAGCGGAAAAAGCCTCGCGTCCCCGCCCCGTGCGCACGCGGCCGAAGCAGCGTGGCGCAGAGCGCCGGCGTCAGCGTCATCGCCACCAGAAGGGAGAGAGCCATCGCCGAGACGATGGTGATGGAGAACTGGCGGTAGATGACGCCCACCGAGCCGCCAAAGAAGGCCATGGGAACGTAGACGGCGGCCAGAACCGAGGTGATGCCGACCAGCGCGGAGGAGATCTGGGACATCGACTTCTTCGCCGCCTCCTTCGGCGGCAGCCCCTCCTCCTCCATGATGCGCTCGACGTTCTCCACCACCACGATGGCGTCGTCCACGAGCAGGCCGATCGCCAGGACCACGCCGAACATGGTCAGCGTGTTGATGGTGAAGCCCGTGGCGGCGAGGACGCCGAAAACACCGAGCACCACCACCGGCGCGGCGATGGTCGGAACGAGCGTGGCGCGGATGTTCTGCAAAAACAGATACATCACGACGAAGACGAGGAGGATCGCCTCGATCAGCGTCCGCACGACGCTCTGGATGGAGAGCCGGACGAAGATGGAGCGGTCCTGCGCGATCTTGTACGTCAGGCCCGGCGGGAAGAACTGCGCCAGCTCTTCCAGCTTCTCCTGTACACGCTCCGCGGTCTCGAGCGCGTTGGCGCCCGCCGCCAGACGCACGCCGATGGACGCCGCCGGCCGGCCGTTGAAGAAGGAGTCGACGCTGAAGTTTTCGCCCGAGAGCTCCACGCGCGCCACGTCCCCGAGCCGGACCTGCGACCCGTCCTCGTGGACGCGCAAGAGGATGTTTCGGAATTCCTCCTCGCTGGTCAGCCGACTTTGCGCGGTGATGGTGGCAGTAAACGCCGTCCCCGGTACGGATGGAGCGCCGCCGAGCTGCCCCGCCGATACCTGGGTGTTCTGCTCGCGAATCGCCGCCGCCACGTCGCTCGGCGTCAGCCCGAAGGCGGTGAGCCGGTCGGGGTCGAGCCAGATGCGCATGGCGTAGGGCGAGCCGAAGAGCTGCGTCTCACCCACCCCGGGAACTCGCGCCACCTGCTCGAGGACGTTGGACGCGACGTAGTCGGCGATGTCATTTCGCGTCATGCTCCCGTCCTCGGAGATGAACGAGACCATGAGGAGGAAGTTCCGGGCGGTCTTGAAGACGCGCAGCCCCTGGCGCTTCACCTCCTCGGGAAGGAGCGGCTCGGCTGCCGCCAGGCGGTTCTGCACCTGCACCTGGGCGATGTCCGGGTCGACGCCCTCGTCGAAGGTGAGGTTGATGCTCACCGTCCCCGCCGAGGTGCTCTCCGAGCTGAAGTAGCGCAGGCCGTCGATGCCGGAGAGCTGCTGCTCGATGACCTGGGTGACGGCGTTTTCCAGCGTCTGGGCGTCGGCCCCCGGGTAGGTGGCGCGAATGCCGATTTGATGCGGCGCGATCGCCGGATACTGCTCGACCGGCAGGACCATGATGGAGATGGCCCCGGCGAGCATGATCAGGATCGCGATCACCCACGCGAAGATGGGTCGGTCGATGAAGAATCTGGCCACGTCGGATCCTCGATTCGGCCCCGTTCAGCGGGCCGCGTGGGCCGATTCCGCGGCGACCGCCGGCACGGCCTTCACCGTCATCCCCGGGCGCACCCGCTGCAGCCCTGCCACCACCACCTGGTCCCCAGGCTGAAGCCCCGAGGTCACCAGCCACCGGTCGCCCACCGCGCGCGAGGCCTGGACCGGACGGACCTCCACCTTGCCGTCCGCGCCCACCACGAAAACGCTGGCCTTGCCCTGCGCGTCCCGGCGCAGCGCGAGCTGCGGCACGAGGATGGCGCCTTCGCGCGTGCCCTCCTCGAGCTGCGCGCGCACGAACATCCCGGGCAGAAGTACGCCGTCGGGGTTCGGAACCAGCGCGCGCAAGGTGACCGAGCCGGTGGTCGGATTCACCGTCACGTCGGAAAACTGCAGCTCGCCCTCGTGCGGGTAGACCGCGCCGTCGTCGAGGAGGATCCGCACCTTGGCGCCTTCGCCGGAGCGGACGAGCAGTCCCTCCTCGAGCTGGCGGCGCAGCCGCATCAGCTCCGTGGTCGACTGGGTGAGGTCCACGTAGATGGGGTCGAGCTGCTGCACGACCGCCATCAGCGTGGCCTGCCCCGCCTGCACGTAGGCGCCCTCCGTCACCTCGGCGCGCCCGATGCGCCCCGCGATCGGAGAGGTCACGCGCGTATAGCCGAGGTTGATCTCTGCCGAACGGACCGCCGCCCGCGCGGCCGCCACCTCGGCCGCCGCGGCCTTGGCCGCCGCCGCCGCGTTGTCGTACTCCTGCTGGCTGACCGCGTGATCCTTCAAGAGCTCCGCGTAGCGCGCCTCCAGGAGCCGGGCCGATTCCGCGCTGGCCTGCGCGCGCGCCAGGGCTGCGCGGGCGCTTTCGAGCGCGGCCTCGTAGGGCTCCGGGTCGATGAGGAAGAGCACCTGCCCCGCCTTGACGTCGCTCCCCTCCTCGAAGAGGCGCTTTTGCACGATCCCGTTCACCCGCGCCCGCACCTCTGCCACCCGGAAGGGCGAGGTCCGACCGGGGAGCTCGCGATGGAGCGTGATGGAGGTGGGCTCCACGGTGATCACCCCCACCTCCACCAACTGGGGCGCGGGCCCCTGGGACTTTCCGGACCCGCATCCGGCCAGCATCCCCGCGGCCAGTAGGGCAGGTCCCAGGAGGCGAATCGAAGAACGAAGACCCCGGCGGGTGGGGGAAGGGATAGCCAACGATTTCACGGGATCACCCTGCGTGCGGTTCGCTTGCGTAAGTAGAGAAGGAAGGGTAAGCGGTCAAGACTGAACCGTTCAGTACAGCGACCGCGCCCGCGCGGTCCCGTGGTCGGAGGAGAGCGTGTTCGAGGAAGAGCCCAGGACCGACCTTTCCCCCGCCAAGCGGGAGCAAATCCTCGAGGGTGCCCGCGCGGTCTTCGAGTCGCTGGGTTACGAGCGGGCCAGCGTCGACGCCATCGCCGCGCGGGCCGGCGTCTCCAAGGCGACCGTCTACAACCATTTCCGGAGCAAGGAAGCGCTCTTCCTCGCCACGCTCGGCGCGGAAACCCGGGGATTGCGCGAGAAATTCCTCTCCCTTCTCGAGACGCCCACCGGCGACCTCGCCGGCGACCTGCAGACGATCGGAGAGCATCTCGTACAGCTGGTCACGGATGCCTCGACCGTGCGCAGGTTTCGCGTGATCGTCGCCCAGGCCGAGCGCTTCCCCGAGCTCGGCCGGGCCTACCACGCCTGCACCATCCAGGCGGGGCAGGATCGTCTGGCGCGCTTCCTCGAGCGCGCGGCCGAACAGGGCCTGCTCGAGATCGACGACGCCGCCGAGGCGGCCCGCGATTTTCGCGCGCTTTGCCTGGCGGACCTTCCCCAGCGCGGCCTTCTGGCGGTCGAGATCGGCGGCGAGGAAGAGTTGCGGACGCGGGTGCGGCGCGCCGTTCGCCTCTTTTTGCGCGCCCACCGCCCCTCCGCGCGCACCCGGTGGGAGGCCGCGTACCGCGCAACCACCTACGTCGCCTACGACGGCGACGAGGCGATCGAGATCCGCATCGGTGCGCCTACGCCGGCGCTCGACCCGCGCCTGTGCGCCCGAGGAGCCGACTCCTGGGCCTACCTGACCGCCTACAACCCTCGCTCGATCCCGCTCTCGCGCGAGGCCAACGAAGCGGCGCAGGCGCGCCTCGAGCTCGAGCTGCGGGCTCGCGGCGTGGAATTCCTCCGCGGCGCCAGCCGCCCCGACGACGGCTCGCCGCCGGAGGTCAGCGTCCTCGCCTTCCTCCCGCGCGAGGAGGCGGAAGTGCTCGGCCGCGCCTTCGGCCAGAACGCCATCGTGGTGGGGCGCGTCGGCGAGCCCGCCGAGCTCGTCTGGCTGGAGGACTGAACCCTGGCCGGCGCCGGAGGATCTGGCAGCTCGTAGGCCGGGCCGGCGCGCAGGCGCAAGCGTGCCGCGCGCACGGAGGCTGGCGCAGCCAGCGCGCCGCAACGCACAGCGGAGCGGCTCGCGCAGGAAGATCGACTCAACGCGCGCGGCGCGGGGCACTGCCCCCAGCGGCCCGAAGCCCGCCCTTCGAGCCCGCCTTCTGCTCCCCCCACCGCTCGAGCATCGCGTCAAAGGCGTCGACCATCGCCTCGTAGCTGCGGTCCACGTCGCGCGGCAGCCCGAATCCGCCGGCCGCCTCGAGAAGCGCGAACCCGTGGATGGCGCTGCGCAGCGCCCTTGCCGCGTCCACGAGATCCTCTCCCTCGATCCCGTAGCCGCGCAGCACCGCCGAGTCGGGCGTGAAGGAATGCCCCACGATCACCGCCGGCCCACCGAGCCGCTTGACGAGCGCGAGCGCGTCCTCGCCCATCGCCCGTTGACCGGAACGTTGGTCACGAACCGCGCCTGGTCCACGGCGCGCATCGCTTCCGTGCGCTCTTCCCGCACTGCGGCATCACCGTCGGCGGCGAGGCCCTCTGCTGGGGCCCCAACGACTTTGGTGTCACCGGCGGGAATTTCCTCGGCGAGCTGACCGCGGTCCCCTGGCCCGTGGCCCAGCCCGACGACGATGCCGAACCCGTGCCCTGGCTGCCCTGAACTAGAGCCCCTCCAGCGCCAGCGCCGCCCGTGCCCCAACGCACGCGGCGGCGCAGCCGTTTTTCAGGTCTGCACCCCGCCTGCCCGCGACGGCGTCCCCTCCTGCAGCGCGAACCATCAGCCCGGTAGCCCCGCCTCGTGGCACAGCCTGCCCAAGCGGTACGCTCGCGGCCCTTCCGCCGCCGCCCCGTCTCGCCGATACGAGGGAGACGGAATCTCACCCTCCGTCACACCATTTTTGGCGAAGAGTTCCACGCGATGGTCGGGGTTCTTCATCCCGTTTCGACAGCACGCGGGCCGCCGTAACACGTGGATGCGGAGGTGACTCGATGTCGGTCTGGGCGCGACTCCTTGTCCCCCTCGTCGCCCTCGCCCTCGCCTCGTGCGACGGCAAGCGAGGCTCACCGCGTCGCGGCCGCCTCGATCGCCTCGACCAGCACCTCGGTCGGCTGGGCTCCCTGGACGGCGTAGCGCCACTCGACGATGAAGAGGGGCACTCCGGTCACGCCGATCTTTTCGGCGAGATCGAGCCCCAGGCGCACCGCGCCCTCGCCCCTGCCCTCCCGCAGGGCCGTCAGCACGTCCGCGCCGTCCATCCCGGCCTCGGCGGCGATCGCAGCGAGCGTCTCCAGCTCGCCGACATTCCTCCCCTCCACGAAGTGGGCGGAAAAAACGCGCTCGACCACCTCGTGCTGGCGGCCCGCCTCGGCGGCCAGGGCGATGAGCCGATGGGCCGAGAAGGTGTTGACCGCCCGCTTCACCCGATCGAAGGCAAAGGGGATCCCCACCTCCCGGCCGATCTCCACCAGGCGCTGCTGGATTTCGGCAAAGCGCTCGAGCGATCCAAAGCGCTCCCGCACGTAGGCGGTCCACTCGCGCCCCTCGGGCGGCAGGGAAGGGTCGAGCTGGAACGGATGCCAGGCGACCTGCACGTCCAGCCGATCTCCGATCCGCGCCACCGCTTCGTCCAGCCGCCGCTTCCCCACGTAGCACCAGGGACAGACGCAGTCGGAGATCACGTCCACCCGCACCGTCTTGCGCTCGACGCTCATCCATTCCTCCAGTTATTCTTTCGACGCCCGAAAGGCGGCGGGGTTTCCCCGCGCGGGACGGTAACATGATCGAGGGCCTTGGATGGTCGCTGGAACCAAGGAAGGCCGGCCGCATCTACTCCAGGCGAGGGAACGAGGAGAGGAGAGCAAGATGAAGAAGGGCTTCGTCGGGGATATCGAAAAGCTGACCGAGAAGAACGAGGATTTCCGCCGCGTCCTCTACACCGGCAAGCACTTGCAGCTCGTGCTGATGTCGATCCCGCCGGGAGGTGAGATCGGCGAGGAGGTGCACGAGGAGATCGACCAGTTCATCCGGGTGGAGGAAGGCGAGGGCGAGATCGTCATCGATGGCAACCGCACCCGCATCGAGGGCGACTGGGCGGCGCTGATCCCGGCCGGCGCCCGTCACAACGTCATCAACACGGGCAAAAAGCCGCTCAAGCTCTACACGCTCTACGGGCCGCCCGAGCACAAGGAAGGCACGGTGCACCGCACCAAGGAGGAGGCGGAGGCCTCGCACGAGCATTTCGACGGCACCACGACCGAGTGATCGCCCGTGGCGATCTTTCGCGAGGCGGCCCTCCGCCACCCAATTGGTGAGGCGGACGGCCGCCTCCGCACGTTCCGGCCGCCGGCACCCCCGCCCTCCCGCTCGCCTTCCGCGCGCCTCGATGGACAGCTTGTGGCCCATGGGTGGTGCGCGCGATGTCCGCCGGCCCTCCCTCGCCCGCCTCGTCCCCGGCATCGGCTGGATGAGGGGCTATCGGCTCCACTGGCTTCCCCGCGACGCCTTCGCCGCCTTCGGCGTCGGCGCCATGCTGGTCGCTCAGGGCATGGCCTTCGCCTACCTGCTCGGGTTGGCACCGAGCGTCGGTCTGTGGACGGGGGTGGCTTCGGTTCTCGCCTACGCCGCCTTCGGCCCTTCGCGCCAGCTCATGGTCGGCCCCGAGGCCGGCACCGCCATCCTCGCCCTCGCCGCGATCGGTCCCGCACAGAATGGCGAGTCCGCTCTCGCCGCCTTCGTCGCCCTCGCCATCGGCGTCCTCCTTCTTCTGGGCGGCCTCCTCCGGCTCGGCGCCATCGCCGACTTCCTGTCCGCACCCCTCCTGGTCGGCTACCTCAACGGGATGGCCCTCGTCATCCTCGCCTCCCAGCTCGGCGACATCACCGGCACGCAGATCGAGGCGGAGGATTTCTTTCCGCGGGTGATCGAGTTTGCGCAGAAATTCGATACCCTCCACCTGCCCACCACGCTGCTTTCCCTCGGCACCATCGCCCTCATCCTCGTGCTGAGGCTGCTTAGGCCGCGATTCCCTGGCACGGTCGTGGCGGTGATCGGCGGTACCGTCCTCCCCGCCCTGCTGGGATGGGAGGACCAGATCGCCACCGTGGGCGCAATCGACGTACGGCTGCCGACGATCGCGCTCCCGCCCCTTCCCGAAGCGGAGGTGCTCGGCCGCCTCGTGCCCGGAATTCTCGCCATCGCGCTCCTCTCCTACGCGAGCGGCGTTCTCACCAGCCGCGCCTTCGGGGACCGACACGGCTACCGGGTCGACGCCAACCAGGAGTTCTTCGGCATGGCGGCGGCGAATTTCTTCGCCGGTCTGGTCGGCGGCTATCCCATCGGCGCCAGCGAGTCGCGCACGGCGGTGGCCGACCTCTCCGGCGGCCGCACCCAGATGGTCTCCGTCCTCGCCGCCGGCTTCCTCCTGCTCACCCTCGCCTTCTTCGGCCCAGTGGTCGAGCGGATCCCCCTCCCCGTCCTCGCCGCGGTGGTGGTCACCGCCGGCCTCTTTCTCCTCGACGTTCGCTCCATCGCCAAGCTGGCGCGCGTGCGACCCAGCGAATGCGTCGTCGCCGTGCTGACCATCGTCGCCGTGCTGGTCCTGGGCATCCTGCCCGGCATCCTGGTGGCCATCGGCCTGGCCACGCTCGACCTCGTACGGCACGCCGCCCGACCTCACGACGCCATCCTGGGACGGATCGAGGGAAAGCCCGGCTATCACGGCATCGACACCGAAGCCCCGAGCTTCGTGGTGCAAGGCCTACTCGTCTACCGCGTGGACGGGCCGCTCTTTTTCGCCAACGCCCGCCATGTGGAGGAGAGGGTGCGCGAGATCCTCGACGCCGCGCCCGAGCCCGTTCGCCTCGTCGTCCTCGACGCCGGCGCCATCTTCGACGTCGACTACACCGCGGCGCAGTCGCTCGAACGGCTGCACGCGGAACTGGAAAGCCGCGGTTCGGACCTCGCCATCGCCGAACCGCACGAGCCCATCCGCAAGGTCCTCCGGCGGTCGGGGCTTCTTCGCGCCATCGGAACCGAAAACGTCTTTCCCACGGTGGGCGCCGCCATCGAGGCCTACCAGCGACGCCGCAAGGAAGCGGGAAAGCGCGCTGGCTGGGAGCCGAGCGACGGCCTGGAGCTACCCGACTAGCACCGCGGCCTGGTGCGGCTCAGCCGCCGAAGCGTTGCACCAGGATTCGGCGATAGATCTCCGCGTCCTCCTCCGTGAAGCAGCAGAAGATCACGCGCTCCGGGAGCTCGCTCTTTTCGAGAAAGGAGGCGACCGTCTCCGCTGCCACCTGTGCCGCCTCCTCCTTGGGATAGCCGAAGATGCCGGTCGAGATCGCAGGAAAGGCGATGGTTCGGAGGCCGTGCTCGTCGGCGAGCTTCAGGCTGCGGCGGTAGCAGGAGGCGAGAAGCTCGGGCTCGCCGCTTCCCCCACCCCGCCAGACCGGCCCCACCGCGTGGATCACGTGCCGCGCGGGTAGCCGAAATCCCGGCGTGATCTTCGCATCGCCCGTCTTCGCACCGCCGAGCGCTCGACAGGCTTCCTCGAGCTCCGGCCCCGCGGCGCGGTGGATGGCGCCGCAAACCCCGCCCCCGCGCAGCAGGCTTTCGTTGGCCGCGTTGACGATCGCGTCCACGTCGAGGCGGGTGATGTCTCCTGTCAGGACCTGCAGCCGCCCGTTCCAGTAGGTCTCCATGGCGGGCCCAGCATAGCAGCCGGCCAGGTCCTCGCCCCTCCCTCAGATGGTCCGCGAGAAGACCGGGAGCTTGCCTTTGCGGGTCGGCGGAAGACGGTCTAGCCAGGCGTCGAAGGCCATGGCCGCCGGCCGCACGAAATTCTTGCCGAGCTCGGTCAGCTCCACGAGGTCGCGCGTGATCCGAACCAGACCGTCCCGCTCCATCTCGCGGAGCTTCTCGAGCGAGTCGGAGAGGTAATCGGCCGCATCCACGCCGTGCCGCTGGCCCAGCGACTTCAGGTCGATCACGAAGTTGCACATCAGCTCCGTGATCGCGTCGCGGCGGATGAGATCGTCGGCGGTGAGTCGAATGCCCTTGACGATGGCGAAGCGCCCCGAACGGATCGCCTCGTAGTACGGAGGCAACGGCCGTGCGTTCTGCGCATAGGCGCCGCGCACGTCGGAGATGGAGGACGCCCCCACCGCCACCGTATCGGGCGCCGGCCGCACCGTGTAGCCCTGGAAATTGCGGAAGAGCCTCCGCTCGCGCTGCGCCACCGCCAGCTCGTCGTCGTGTCGGGCGAAGTGATCCATGCCGATCGCCACGTAGCCGGCGGACAGCAGCTTGCGCCGCGCCATGTCGAAGATGGCGTACTTTTCCGGACCCAGGGGAAGGGTGGCCGGATCGATTCGGCGCTGGTTGGGCCGAGCATCCGGCACGTGCGCGTACGAGAAGATCGCCAGCCGGTCCGGCGCGATGCGGAGCACCTCGTCGATGGTCTTCTCGAAGGTCTCCACCCTCTGGTGGGGCAGGCCGTAGATCAGGTCGAAGTTGATCCCGCGAAAGCCGAGGTGCCGCGCGTACTCGACCATGCTCTCCGTCTCTTCCACGGTCTGGATGCGGTTGACCGCGCGCTGCACCTCCGGTGTGAAGTCCTGCACGCCGAGCGAGAGGCGGTTGAACCCCATTCCCCGCAGAAGCGCGAGCTGTTCCCGCCGCGTCACGACGGGATCGATCTCCACCGCCACCTCCGCATCGGGCGTGATCTCGAAGCGCTCGCGGATCTTCTCCCAGAGCCGGACGAGGAGGTCCTCGGACAGGCTCGTCGGCGTGCCGCCCCCGTAGTGAATCTGGGAGAGCCGGTTTCGCGATCCGAGGTGGTCCGCCAGAAGGTCGAGCTCCCGGCGGAGGACCTCCACGTATTCCTCGTGCTTTTCGCGGCTGGTGGAAACCACCACGTTGCAGCCGCAGTAGGTGCACATCTCCCGGCAGAAGGGGATGTGCACGTACAGCGACAAAGGCGCCTCGCGCCCGAGCGCCGCGGCCTCGCGGAGCTTTTCCGCGTAGTCGTCAGGGCCGAAAGAATCCGTCCACGCCGGGACGGTGGGGTAGGAAGTGTAGCGGGGACCGGGACGGTCGTACTTGCGAAGGAGCTCTTCCATGCCGCGGAACTCGGAGGGCCTCCAGGGAAAATCGCGGCCCTCCGCACGAATATTCCGCGGGCGCGGCGCGGTCAAACCGCATCCCGTTCGGGCCACCGCGCCACCAGCCACTCCCCCTCGACCCGCAGCCCGAGCTGGTGGGCCAGCGACCCGAGCGAGCCCCGGCTGGTCTCCACGCCGTGGACTTCCCGGATCCGCTCGACCACCTCGGAGATGGGGGCGCGCCCCCGTCCGCGCTCCACGAGCGATCGCACCAGCATCGCCCGGGTGGGAACCCGGACCTCGCCCCACTCGGCCAGGCCGAGCCCCGACCGGTTCGAGCAGAAGTCCACGTGCAGCCGCGGCACGGCGGCGACTATCTCCGGCGTCCAGTCCGCAAAGCGGCTCGAGGCCTCGCGCAGCGCCTGCAGTGCCTTCGGGAAGGCCATGCCCTCCCCACGCTCCTCGAGCCAGCCCCGCAGCAGCCGCGCCGCCTCCGCCATGGCCTCCCGGCCCCCCGGTACGTCGCGGTCGACGAGCCCGATCCGCTCCGAGTCGACCGGCAAGAGTGGCAGGCGCGTCAGCGCCATGTTGAACGACAGCTCGCGGAAGGTCGTCATGCGCGAAAGGTACGCCCGCAGCTCGGCGCGCGGGACCGGACGCCCCGCCCTCTCCACGTACTCCACCAGCGTGGGAGTGAAGTGGATCCGTTCGTCCGCGGGCGCCTCGCGCAGCGCGAAGCGCTGCCGCTTGAGGTCCCGCACCTGTCCCGACCGGCGCAACATGCACGCAAGGATCCAAGGCGTGACGAAGTCCGGAACCTCCGTCACGTCGCGCAGCGCCGCCAGGAGGTCCTCCGCCATCCACTGCAGCGTCGGTCCCCGCTCCCGCATGATCTGGATGCAGAGCGGGACCAGGCGCTTTTCCCACGTGGTGAAGCCCGGAATCCTCTCCGGAACGGTGAGCTGTCCCGTGCGGACGAGAATGATGTCCGGCGGGCGGGTCGGCAGCCTCCCGAAGAGCGCCTCGAGGCGGGAGAGCGGCACGGGCCCCGGGCTGGCCAGGAGATACGCGCGCACCTGGTCCCACTTGGTCGGGCTCCGCCCCACCAGAAAACGCCCCAGGGGAGCGCTGGCGAAGTGCTCCTCCAGCCGCGCCGCAAAGAGCCGCCCCGCCCCCCGGGCCACGCGCTCGCCCGCCGTGCGGGCGCGGGCGAGAAGCGCCGCCTTCGACAGCGCGTCCGCCCGCGCATGCGCTCGCACGAAATCCTGAAAAGCACGCTCCAGGCCGACGACCCCCGGGTCCGCCACCACCCATCCCGGTCCCCACGGCACGAGCGCGTGGTGGTCGGCGAAAAAGTGCCGGAAGACGTAAGCTGCGAACGCCTCGTTGGAAAAGAGCGGCGCCCAGAAGCGGTCCTTCGCCAGCTCGGCGGTCGGCAGGACGCGACCGCCTCGGTCCGCCTTCAGCTTCTTCGCCAGCGCATCGATCCAGCGGCCGTCGGCCTTCAGCTTCTTGAGTCCCTTTGCTTCGACCTGCCGTACCCGCTCGCGCGACACACCGAGCACGGAACCGATCTCGGCGAGAGTCTCCGGCGGCCCGGACATCCCGCTCCTGCGCGCGACGACCATGCTCTGCGTCTCGTTTTGTAGCGATCCGAGCCTCGTCTTCCAGAGCGCCGCGAAATCTGCGAAGCGGCGGAGGTCGAAGGGCGGTTCGGGAGCCAAGCCCGGATATCGGCCTCCCTTCTGCTCGACCAGCTTCCAGATCGCCTCCGCGCTCGCCTCGAGCGATCGGCGACCGAGGTTGCGAGCGGAGAGCATCTCCCGGCTCGTCCGTTGGACGAGCTCCCCCACGCTCTGTAGCCCCCGCGACGCGGCGTACTTTCTCATCCTCGTGGGCAGATCGACCCGCGAGAGAGGAAGCTCGGCAATCTCGGGAGGAACCATGCGCCGCAGCTCGTCCCAACGAGCCACCTGCACGCGGCGCCGCATGTCCCGGAGAACCAGGTAAGCCGGTTCGGGCAAGGCGCCGAAGTACGTGTATTGAACGATTTCTTGAAACGTCCGCTGCAAGATCCCCTCGCCGATTTGACGGTACCCGAGCAGCTGCGCTTGCGAAAGAGCGACGAGGTCCCCGATCGTCGTGATCCCTTTCGCCTCGCACAGCCTCCTCACCTGCGCCGGCAGTCGGCGCAAGCAGGAGAGCGGCCTCTCCCGAATTGCTGCCGGTATCGCTTGGTTCAGCTCGTTCCACGCCCTGGGGAGGCGTATACCTATGTCTATCTCGTCCCCCTGGGGGTCTATCTGGGTATTCAGCGCTCTCATGATCCGCTGGCCGAATCCCGCACTGGCCTCCAGATTTTCCCAAAGTTGACCTTGTTCGTTCCATCCATCTTACTACTGGCGGCCGTTAAATAACAAGCGAATCGAACTCGTAGCGCTCCCCTTCCCCGATACCCCCGTCGAGTCACGAAACATCCCAAAAGGTGACAATCTTGACAGGTCCCCGGAGGCCCTTTCGCTCTCCTGCTTAATGTGACCCCCGATGCGAAACGTCCGCTTCGAGCGGGGCTCGGTGGAATTCGCGCGGGTCGTGGCCATCACCGACGGGATCTTCGCGGTGGCGATCACGCTGCTCGTGGTCTCGCTCGGCGTCCCCCGCGTCGCCCCCGAGGACCTCCCCAAGGCCCTCCTCTCCGCTCACGGCGACCTGCTCACCTTCTTCATCGCCGTGACCGTCCTGGCGTTCTACTGGATCTCCAACCTCCATTTCGTTCGGCACCTGCGCGCCGTCGATTCCGTCTACGCCGGCCTGAACATGGTCTACCTCTCCTTCGTCGCCTTCCTGCCCCTCCCCACCGCCCTCCTCGACCGCTACTCTCACCTGCCGATCACCCTGCTCCTCTTCGTCGCCACCCTGCTGCTCATCAGCCTCATGGAACTGGCCCTCTTCGGCAGAGCGCTGGCGGCCAAGCTCTTCGCCTCCGAACCGCCCGCACGCGTGGTGCTCTACTCGGTCCTGGTCGTTCTCATCCCCGTCGCCGTCTTCGGCCTCGCCATACCCATCGGACTGCATACGTCGCCCACCTACGCCCTCGCCGCCTGGGCGCTGCTCAACTTCCCACTGCGCTTCTTGGTGGAGCGTCGCCTCGGCCCCACGGCGCGCGACCCCTACGTCTGAGTCCCCCCACGGATCGACGGCGCGGCTCACGGATTGCCGTGACACCTCTCCCTGGTTAGATGGGCGCGATGCCTCGTGCCGTGCCCACCCTGCAGCGCCCTGAAGGGTTCGCGCTGCACCAGGAATTTCTGACCGAGGCGGAGGAGCGCGAGCTGCTCGCCCGCATCGAGGCCCTCGAGTTTCGCGCGGTGGTCATGCGCGGAACCGAGGCACGCCGCACCGTGCGAGGCTACGGCTGGAAGTACGGTTTCGAGAACGCCAGCGTCGAGCCGGCCGAGCCCATCCCCGACTGGCTCCTCCCCCTTCGCGACCGAGCGGCCCGGTGGGCTGGCCTCGAACCCGCCTCCCTCGAGCAGTGCCTCGTTTCGCGATATCCGCCCGGCGCCGGCATCGGCTGGCACCGCGACGCCGGCGTCTTCGGCCCGGCCATCGTCGGCATCTCACTCCGAGCGCCCTGCCTCTTTTACCTGCGGGCCAACGTGGATGGCGCCATGCGCGTCTACAAGCTCTACATGCCGCCGCGCGCCGCCTATGTGATGGCCGGCCCCGCGCGCTCGGTCTGGGAGCACCGCATCCCGCCCGTCAAGGAGCTGCGCTACTCCATCACCTTCCGCAGCCTCCGACGCCGGCCGACGCCCGCGGGGTCGAACGCAAGGAGGGGAGGGCTCGCGTGCTCGCCCTGATCGGCCTCCCGGATGCGCAGTCTTCCGGCGACCGGAGATGCCGCCACTCCCGGCGCGGATCGACGAGCCCGGCGCCGCACCCCTCGCCGCACCGCCCGGTGGGACCGCGATCACGCCCCGGTACCCTGCGAACGCGTAGCCGCCGGCATCCTCGTTCCCGTTGCCGGCTGCCACGACCCCGATCGCACCCGCCGAGATGGCCGCGTGATCGCCTCCTGCTCCGCCTCCGTCAAACTCGGCCCCCTTGCGAATTCCTCGCCCGCGTCCAGCCAGCGCAGCAACACGTTCCCCGAGAGGCGAGTGCGAGGCCCATCGCCCGGCCCCGGCCTTCGGTCGGCGCACGAAACCATCGGAGCCAGCACGACGGACGACAGAAGGAGCTTTTCCTTCATGAGCCTCGGCCTCCGCGACGCGGCACCGGGCCCCATTCGCACGCCCATCAGGCCGGACCTATCTTGAGTCCAAAACCACCAGGAGCGTGCGCATGGGACATGTTACCGCGCGTGATGGAACGCGGATCTTCTACAAGGACTGGGGGTCAGGGCAACCGATCGTCTTTTCCCACGGATGGCCGCTTTGCGCCGACGCCTGGGATCCGCAGATGCTCGTTTTCGGCAAGCGCGGCTTCCGCGTGATCGCGCACGACCGCCGGGGCCACGGGCGCTCGGACCAGACGTGGACGGGCAACGACATGGACACCTACGCCGACGACCTCGCCCGTATCATCGAAGAACTCGATCTCCGGGACGTGGTGTTGGTCGGCCACTCGACCGGCGGCGGAGAGGTCGCCCGCTACATCGGTCGGTACGGGAGCGAGCGCGTGTCGCGCGTAGTCCTCGTCGGCGCCGTCACGCCGCGCCTGATGCAGGGTCCCGACAACCCCGCCGGCGTCCCTCGCGAGCTCTTCGACGACATGCGCGAAAACGTGCGGCGCAACCGGTCCCAGTTCTTCCGCGACCTCGCCGTGACCTTCTACGGATACGACCGCGAGGGCGCCGAGTACTCCCAGGGCGTCGTGGATGCGTTCTGGTACATGTCGATGATGGCCGGCAGCGTCGCCGTCTACGACTGCATCGCCGCCTTCTCCGACACCGACTTCCGCGAGGACTTGCGCCGCTTCGACGTCCCGACCCTCCTCATTCACGGAGACGAGGACGCCATCGTTCCCGTGCAGGCGAGCGCCTTTCAAACGGCCCAGATGGTCGCCGATGCCGTGCTCAAGATCTATCCCGGCGCCCCACATGGCCTGAGCTTCACCCACCAGGACGAGTTCAACCAGGACCTCCTCGACTTCCTGGAGACCGGCACCGTCCGCGCGGCCGAGCAGCCACCCGCGTTGCACTAGGAGCCTGTCGTGGTCCACGACCGTCGCGAGGCGGCGGAAGCGGAAGGCGAGGCGCTTTCCGCGCGCCGGCTTCTCCTTGGCCCGCGCTTCAGAGGCAAAGAGTGCGGCCTTCTGCGTCCTCCGTACACGTCCGGGTGGGATCCTCGCAGTATCCCCCCCCCACAACTCGCGACGCACTCGCGAGCGCGTTCCAGGCAGTAGCCGCCGCCGCACGCACCGTTGCCCGCACACACGTCTGCGCAACGACCCGAGGCGGCACCGTCCGCCTTCTTGCAGTAATTCCTGGCTGCGCAGTCTGCATGCGACCAACACGCCGCGCCCAGTCCGCCCTCCAGCGGCCAGAAGATTTCCCTGCCACACAAGTCTTCGCCGAACGTGGGCGGCGTCGGCCGGTGGGAGGAGCCGTACCTCGGGCCTTACCTCTTCGACGAGTTCCTCGACCTCATCGGCGAAGCACCCGCCATCGAGGTCGGTCCCACGCTCGCCGAGACCCTCCTCGAGGCCGTCCGCTCGCCGATCCCGGTGACATGGCTCGCGCGGCTCCGGCGGCTCTTCTCCCTCATCGGCGGCTTCCCCGAGCTGCTGCTGAGCCAGGAGGCCCACCTCGAGGGGGATGCCCCGGATCACCTGACGCCGCTGCTTCGGTCGCAGCGCGTCCTCCGCAGCGGCGCCGTCGAGCGTGCGATCTACAAGGATATCCCCCAGGCGTTTGGAGTGAGCGATCCCTTCTTGCTGGAGCGGATGCTCTACGTCCTCGCTGGCCAGGTGACGAAAATTCTGTCGCCGTCTTCGATGTCGAAGGGTCTCGGCCTGTCGCAGCCCACCTTCGACCGCTACCTCTCCTACCTCGAGCGCGCCTTCATCGTGTTCACGCTGCCGAACTATTCCGGCAGCGAAAACGCGGTCCAGCGCCGGGGCCGCAAGCTCTACTTCGTCGACGGCGCCGTGCGGAACGCGGCGCTGCAGCGCGGAACCGCCCCGCTGCACTCTCTGGACGAGATGGGCCTCCTCATCGAAAACATGGCCGCCTCCCATCTGCATGCCCTCGCGCAGCAGAGCCAGGTGCGCGTCTACCACTGGCGCAAGGGCCGCGACGAGGTGGACCTGATCTACGACGATCCTGCCGGACATCTTGCGATCGAGCTCGGAACCGGCCCCTCGCATTCACGACAGGGCCTGCGCGCGCTGCTGCGCGAGCACCCGCGCTTTGCGAAGGGAGCGTGGTACGTTGCACCGGAACTCCCCGCCCGCGCTCCCGGCGAAGACGGAGACCCCTGGGGTACCCTGCCCCTCGAACTCTTCCTGATCGCCGTCGGTCGCCAGGCCGCCGCCTACCTCCAGCAGCGCCTCGCCTGATCGGCAAACTCGCCCGCCAGGACCTGACCTGGGCGGCGTGCGAAGGCCGAATCGGCTTGAACCCTGCTGAGAGGTGGAGGCAGCCATGAAGCCGATGTGGATGGTTCGCGCGGGCCGCGAGGGGCGCCGTTTCGAGCAGTTCATCGAGAGAGGCCTCGTCGGCCTCGGCGGCGAGTCGCTCGGTCCTTTACATCCTGGGCTGACCCGAGCCGAGGTCCTTCGCCTCTGGCAGGAGCGCCTCCCTGGGAAGAGCCTGAGCTTCGGACATCAGCTCCATCGCTTCCTGGCCGAGGTGAAGGTGGGCGACCGCGTCGTGACCTACGACCCCGAGCACCGCACCTACGCCGTCGGCACCATCGTCTCCGATTACGAGTGGGAACCAGGCGCCGTGGAGGGCGCCCCCCCACATTCGCCGGGTGGAGTGGAGCCACCGCGTGCCCCGGGACGTGCTGTCGGCCGCCACGCGCAACACGCTGGGCAGCATCATGACGCTGTTTCGGCTGAGCGACGAGGCGGCGGCGGAGATCGAGGCCGCGGCTTCGGGATCCCTGCAGTCTCCAGCTTCACACCAGCCGGAAGAGAGCGATGATCGCGGCGAGGCCCACGCCGAACCGCTGAGCGACAACGACGTCGGAGCCGAGATCCTCGAAAAGGCGGATCAGTTCATCGAGGACCGGATCGCTCGTCTGAGCTGGTCGCAGATGCAGCACCTCGTCGCCGGCATCCTGCGGGCGATGGGCTACCGCACGACCGTTTCCGAGGCCGGGCCCGACCGAGGCGTCGACATCCTCGCCTCCCCCGACGGCCTTTACTGGCCCGTCGAATCCTGACGGAACGCGCGGTCCACCTGCCGCTACTCAGACGCCGCCGTATTTCGCGGCAAACTGCTCGTCCGACATCGTGATGAGGATGACGAACTCGATGATGCCGATGATCGCCGGGATCCCCGTCCAGCTGAAGAGCAGGTACAGCACGCCCTGCCCGACCTTGCCCAGGTAGAACTTGTGCACGCCGAAGCTACCGAGGAGGAGCGCGAGAAGGGCCGCTGCGATCCGGTTCTTCCCGTTCGGCGCCGTCGGGCCGTATTGCCGCACGCCGCAGCTGGGACAGATCTCCGCCTTCCTGCGGATGCGCGCTCCGCACTCCGGACAGAACTTCTCGTCGGGCGATTTCGTCTCCATGGGCGCGACGCTCCTCCGCGGCCGGGGTAGTCAGGCGCGGCCGCGGCCCATCATACGCGGGCAAAATCCGCTGTCCATCGAGCAGCGCTTCCGCGTCGTGCGGCGGGCGGCCTGGCGCTCCTTCGTCCTCGCTCGCGCTGCTCCCTCAGGCCACGCCGCGGGAAAGGGCGAGGTGGCGGCCGATCTCGTCGAGGAGACGCTGGGCCTCGCCTTTCGGGTTGCGGGCCCACTCCGGAGTCCAGACCGACACGATCTTCCACCCCAGCGATGCCAGGACCTCCTTGCGAAGCCGCTCCCGATCGCGCGCCGTTCCGGCGGCAGCCCAGCGCGGGCCGTCGAGCTCGATGCCCAGCAAGTATGTTCCCGGTCGATCGGGTCGCTCGACGGCGAGGTCGACGCGGTATCCGGCACAGCCCACCGATGTCGCGACCTTGTATCCAGCCGACGTGAGAGCCGTGTAAATCTCCCGGTGATAAGGGCTCTCGAAGGCGTTGACGGTCCTCTCCTGCGAGCGAGCTCCCCGCCCTGCGTACTGCAAGAACGCGCGCAGGTGTGCCGCGCCCACGGACTGCGTGCGGGAAAGATCGATGTCTTCCGGCCGCAGGGTCGAGAAGATGCGCAGCTGGCAACGCGCCCGCGTGATCGCCACGTTGAGGCGCCGCTCCCCGCCAGCATTGGAGAGCGGCCCGAACTGCATCCTGAGCCTTCCCATCTCATCGCGGGCATAGCCCACGGAGAACAGGATCTCGTCGCGCTCGTCCCCCTGGACATTCTCCAGGTTCTTGACGAAGACCGGTTCTTCGGATGTAAAGTGTGGCTCGATTTCCGGATGATCCACACGCGCTTCGTCGAGGAGGTCCTCGATGAGCTTCCTCTGCGAAAGCGAGAACGTCACCACACCGAAACTGCGCTCCTTCGGCGAGGTCGTCCGCAGCCTTTCGACCAGGTAGCGCACGAGAGCCTCCGCCTCCTTCCGGTTCACGCGCTCGACGTAGACGCCATCGGGGACGGGATGCCACTTGACGCCCAGGTCCTCCACCCTGTGGCGCGCCGCCGGAAGGATGAAGAGCCGTCCGTCGTAGTAGTGGCGGTTGGAGAAGTCGATGAGGGACTCGTGCCTGCTTCGGTAATGCCAGCCGAGCATCAGCTGCGGAAGCCCCCTCGCCGCGACCTCTTCGAGGATGCTTTCGACCTCGGCGACATCGTTTTCGTCCGGAAGATCGTCTTCGCTGGCCCCCGTGCGCTGGAAGAAGGTGGTCGGGGGAAGCTGGCGCGAGTCGCCCACCACCACCACCTGCTTGCCTCTTGCAAGCGTTCCGATGGCATCGTGCGTGCCGATCTGCGAGGCCTCGTCGAAAACCACCAGATCGAAACGCGTCGCCGCCGGGAGATACTGAGCCACCGACAGGGGGCTCATCAGCAGACATGGTTTCAGGCGGGGGAGCATCGTCGGAAGACTCTGCAGGAGCCGCCGAACCGCCATGTGCCGCGCCTTCTTGCCGATCTCCCGGCGCAAGAGCTGCAGTTCCGGGTGCGCCGCCGCCTCGACGGCCGACGGCAGGCGTCGCTCCAAAGAGGCGATCACAAACTGTCGCGACAGCTCGATGTGGCGCCGGTCGAGGTCGGTGAACTCCGTCACCATGCGCTCGTGCGACGGACGGTCGAAGGTCCGCAGGACCGGCTCGGCATCAATGACCGCGCTCAACCATCGTGCGAGGAGGTTTCGCTCGAGCACCCGGGGGATTTCCGCCGCGCGGACCTTCCCCTGCGCGAACGCCTCGACGAGGGGAGCGTGACCGAGCCGCTCCAGTCGTTCGGCAGCCTCGCGGAACAGACAGTGCGCACGGAACCCCGGAAGGTGCGTTTGCAGCGACCGGAAGGACTCGAGCAGCCGGGGAAGCTGCGAAGGATCGTCCGGAAGCGGCAGGTCCTCTTCCGGTAGATCCGCTGCCGAGCGCACCGCCGCGATCGCGGCCTCACATTCGTCCAGGGCCTTCAGAAGCTCGTCCGCCTGGCGAGCCAGGATGCCTCGCCGCTCGGGGCCATGGGATGCGGAGCGATGAACGACCGTCTCCAGCGCATCACGCCCCAGCGAAGCCGCATCCGAAACCACATCCCCGCGCGCGAGTAGCCCGGGGTCGAGAAGCTCGCCGTGCTCCGCGCGCTCCGCATCGAGGCGCCGCCGCTCCTGCACCGCGCTGGCGATGCGAACGAGATCGTCGCGAACGGCCGCATCCGCTCCTGGCCGCCCGCGCGCGAGAGCGGCGAGCTTCCTCCGCGACTTCCACAGAAAGAGCCGCGCGAACGGCGATCCGGCCCAGCGATGGAAGCGCTCGATATGCGGCGCGAGGTCCACATCGAAGATCGCGGGCTGCCACCGCTCGAGAATCTCGGCCTTCTGCTTTTCGATGGCTCGGTCGGCCTCCAGCCACGCGCGAGCGCGACCCGCCCGGATAGACCAGTCCGCCGAGAGAGCCTGCGCGGGCAGCGCGCCGTCGGCCGCTGCCTGACCAAGTCTTGCCAGGCGCCGGATCGCGGTGATGGAAGGAGGGGCGGAAATGCCCAGCGTGCGCCCCAGCGCTTCCGCCCGGGTCGAAAGCTGGTCGATGGCGGCGAGCGCTCGCTCGAGCGCATCCGCGACCGCCTCCTCGTCCGCAAGACTGTACGAACTCTTTCTGGAAATCCGCCACGGGTTTTCCTTCAACGGCTCGACCGCCTGCCCCCGATCCGCCACCTCGGTCGCGACATCCTGCAGCTCGCGGATCCGCTCCGCAGTCAGATCCCCCGGATTTTCGAGCGGAATCCTCACCTCCGGCACGTCCAAAAGCTCCCGAAGCCTCGCGCTCGCCTCGTAGACCGAGAAGCCGGACGCGTGCTTTCGGTGGAGGGCGCGCGCATAGCGATTCAGCCGCTGACGGAGCTCGTCCAGACGCCGGGACTGCGCCTCCCAGCCTTCGACCGCCGTGGTCGGCTTGCGCCCCAGCACGGCGTCGAAGGAGGCCAGGACGTCCTTCTTGTTCGACTTGTGGCTGTGCAGCTCGAGGCAGAAATCCCCGAGCCCCACGCTCTGCAGCCGTCGGTGGACCACCTCGAGAGCGGCCATCTTCTCCGAGACGAAGAGCACCGTCTTTCCCTCGGCCAGCGCCGCCGCGATCAGGTTGGTGATCGTCTGCGACTTCCCCGTTCCGGGAGGCCCTTGCAGAACGAAGCTCCGTCCGCGAAGCGCCGCAGCCACCGCCGCGAGCTGAGTCGAGTCTGCATCCAGGACGGTGGGAAGGGCATGCGGCGCGAGCACTTCGTCGAGCGCATTCGGATCCACGTCGCCGACGGGATCGTTCCAGACCGCCCCGAGATCCGCGACGTGACGGACCACCGGATTGTCCAACAGGACGTGTGCATTGTCTTCGAGGTCCTTCCACATCAAGAACTTGGAGAATGCAAGACGCGAGACATGGACCTCCTCTAGAACCTCGAATCCGGCCCGTCCCTGTATCTGTCGACGCACCCCGTCGAGGAGAGTACGCACGTCGAGACCGGCATCGTCCTGGTCCAGACGAGCCAGGGCAGAGAGGTCGATCCCCAGGTCACGGCGCATCTTCTCGATGAGCGTGACGTTGGCAACCGGGTCCTCCCCCGGAAGCCGACGGATCGCCACCCGCTTTCGCCCCCGGTCGAAGACGATCTGAACGGGATACAGGATGAGCGGGGCGAAGCGCTCGAGATCCGTCCCCGGCTCGATCCATTTGAGCATCCCGATCGACACGAAGAGCGTGCTGGCTCCCCCCTCTTCCAGGTCCGTTCTCGCCTCGCGGAAGAGTTCGATCGCCTGTCGCTCCAGCCGATCTTGCGGGAGCGGACTGTGAAGGACGCGGCGCGCGAGATCTTTGAGGAGCCTCGCGCGCTCGGCCTCGTCGGATAGTCGTTCTCGCACGGGCCTTCTTCGCCCTTCCACTCCCGAGACCGGCTGGCCGACGATCTCCAGTTGCTCGTTCGTGGCGAGCAAGTCTTCGAACGCCGCGACGTCGGGAATTTCGAGCGGCAAGACCTCGCGCCGATCCGGGCGGAAATTGAGCAAGCGATTGCGGAGCGTCAGGTCGAGGAGCCGGTCCTTCCAGCGCGCGAACCGCGCCGCCACGCCCTCGGGCACGGCCTCGCGCACCTCGGCCTCGTCGGGAGCATCCTTCGCCTCCCGAAGAATTCGCACGATCTCGATTCGCTGCGCAGCGGGCTCTTCACCTTCTTCGACCTCCATCGCGACGTCTCGAAGAGGCAGCGGGCGAAACGCCGAGCGACAGCCGCGAACGTCCAGGGCGAAGAGGTACCTCTCGTCATCGAGCAACCCCCTCCGCCCCTGCGCGACCGCATGGTCGAACGAGCCTCCGCTCGTCACGAGGGTCGATTCGAAGGCGAGCATCTGGCCCAGGTCGAGCTGGGTGCGCAGGCGGGCCGCGTCTTCGACCAGCCCTTCGGGGAAACGATCGTCCACCAACCAGACCGCCAAAAAGGCATGCCCCTCGACCACGACGAGCAGAGGGGCGAGACCCATCTGCTCCAGACAGGATGCGAAGAGGACCGATAGGTCGAGGCAACAGCCGAGCTGTTCCGCGAGGACCTGGTCGGGGAGCCTGACCTTTTGCCCTGCCCCGGCAAAACTCGCTGGTGCTTCGATGTAGGAGATGCCCAGGCTCGCGATCTCGTCGTAGAGGGCTCGCACCATCGCCCGGACGCGCTCCGGATTCCGGGACTGGTACCCGTCGATCGCGCTCGATCCAGTGGCTTCTTCCAGTCGTCGACTCACGCGCTTGAGAATCTGGGCGACGACCTTGTGATTCGGCGTGACGAAGGAAGCCAGCAGCCCCGGCGGCGCGCGAAGTCCGGGCCAGTGGTTGTAGGGAAGGACCTCGACGTCCTCATCGCCCTCGGCGAGCACCTGCCCACTTGCATTGCGAAGGGTCCAGGCGAGGCGCGCTCGCTCGGCCTCCTCCACCTGCCGCAACTTGCCGGGAGGCAGTCGAATGTCGATGGGCCCGAGGTCGTGCTCCTCCAGGGGAAAGAGATCGGGAACCGCCACCCGCTGCGGTTCTGAGAGCCGCGGCTCGAGTCGGAGTTCGAGCTCCGCGTGCTTGAGCATGTCCGGCCCGCGGTGGCGAATCGCACACGATCGCACCACCGGCACTCCCGCCTGTTCGGCCACGAAGGAGATCGTGGGCGCGACCTCCAACCAAACCTCGGTCCCCTGCAAGGCGACCGCCTCGGACGAAATTTCCTCCGGGACGGGCATCTGCCGACTCATCCGCGCACTCCCTGCTCTGGATTCGGAGGGAGTCTACTACGATGGGTCGACGTGATTCGAGGCCATTGATGTCGAGATTTCATTAGGATTTTTCTATTTTCCTGAATGGCGCGTTCACCACCCGACATTCCCCTGTCATTCGCGGCTCTCGGACCGAGCAGCTGCCCTGACGCGGATGCTCCTGGTAAACTACTGCCCGCATGTTTGGGCGGGTCATCCTTCTTCTCCTGATCCTCGTCACGAGCTGCAGCTCGGAACCGCCCCGCCTCGACGGCGTCGGTGCCGGCGCAGGAGGTGGGGGAGGCACTGGAGGCGACGGCGGGGCGGGCGGGAACGGCGGCGAGGAGGTCCGTGATGCCGATACCGTCTGCCGCATCTGGAAGGAGGGCCACATCCGGAACGAACCCAACCCATGGATCCCCGGCCTGACCCTGTGCGAGATCGGCGCGACCACCGAGGGCGCCATCCAGGACGCCATCCGGCGCATCAACATGTTCCGCAAACTCGCTGGCCTGCCACCCGTGACCGAAGACTCCGAGTATCGCGACATGGTCCAGGCCTGCGCCGTGTTGATGAACGCCAATCAGGAAATCAACCACTATCCTCCGACGGATTGGATGTGCTGGACGAGCCTCGGCGCGGAAGGCGCCGCGTCGAGCAACCTCGCCATCGGCATCGACGACCCTGCGGACGCCCAGAGCCACTACATGTGGGACACCGGGGTCGATAGCGTCGGCCACCGTCGCTGGCTGCTCGGATTCCAGCTCGGCAGGGTCGCGATCGGCTTTGCTGGCAACTGCAGCTGCACCCGCGTCCACGACACGACGGGCGAGACCGACCGCACGTGGACCGCTTACCCCCCGCCCGGACCGGTGCCCATCGAAATGGTCCGGTCGCCATGGGGCCTGGCCGACTGGTCCTTCCACACCGCCGACGGAATCGCCGATGCCGAAGTCGCCGTCTTCCGACTGCCCGACGAGGAGCCCATCCCGGTCGAGACGACCCTCTACGACGAATTCCCGGGAAGCCCGTTCCCCTCCGCCGCCGTCTGGACGTCGCCCCCCGTCGACGTGGGCGCGTCCTACCGGGTCGTCGTCACCCGCCCCGGCAAGGACCCCGTCGACTACGTCGTCGAGTTCGTCGGCTGCGACGCGCTGCCGAACGATCCCCCTGATGAGCCGGAGCCCTGAGCAGCACCGCAGCCAGATTGTTCAACGCGTACTGCACTTGCGGCGGCCCGGTCGGCCGCGGCCTTCCCGGCACCGCGGGCATGCCTCGCTCCGGCAACACGGCATAACGAAATTCCACTGCCCAGTGACGTAGGGATCCGCTTCATCGCCGAGGAGTCGAGCCTCGAAGGCGGGCAACGAGGCGCTGCAGGTTCTCGCGGGCCCGTGGTTCGAGGCCAGCGCGAATGGGAGCGTGGTTGTAGAGCGCGGGGCGGGCCAGCAGCTCCTCGAGGAGCTCGCGGCGCCTGCGGCGGTAGAGCGGACCGGGGACGAAGGCGTACTCCTTGCGGATCTGCTCCTCGTAGCGGTCGAAGCGCTCCGCAGGCGCGCCGAGGATGGAGAGGTCCAGGTCGAGGACGAGGCCCTGGTCGCCGCTGGCGGGCTGGTGTCGTTTCGTGGCGAGGATGTAGCGCGCAATTCGCTGCCGTCGGTCGGAGGGAACGCCCATCGCCTCGAGCCACCGCTCGGCGAGCTCGGCGCTGCGCTCCTCGTTGTCGCTCTTCCAGGGCACGTAGACAGCGTCGTGAAACCAAAGCGCCAGCTCGACCTCCTCCGAGCGCTCGGCGAGGACTCGGTAGGCATCGAGGCCGGCGAGGCACCCGGCAACGTGCTCCAGGGTGTGGTAGTGGCGCCGCCTTTCCCCGTACCGGACGACCAGCTCGTCCCAGACCGCGGGATCGACGCGCTGCGCTCCCACCGCCCGCAGCGCCGCCTCGAAGCGTTCCCTCCCCGCCTTTGGCATCAGTCGCCGCTGGGGAGACGCCTTCTCGGATCGACCGCGCGCAGGCTGACCACCGGAGCAGGAACGAGGCGGGGGCGAGAGGCAAAGTACCGGTAGACCCCATAGCCGGCGAGCGCCACGCCCACGCCGACTCCCGTCGCCACGATGACCGTGGACGCGGAGAGCGCCGCCTTGGAGGCGCCGGCGATGGCGAGCTTGGCCCCCAGCCGACCGATGTTGACGCTCATGTCCAGCATGCCTCTGCCCTTTCTCCCCTCCTCCTCCCCCGTCCTACGCGGCCGTGTCGCACGGATCAAGCCCGAGCGCGATGGGCGTCACCTCGCCAAGCGCTCGGGGATGGACATTGTTCTGCCGCGCGAAGAGAGTTCGGAGCCCCAGCGAGCAGGGACTCGCCCCGTCCTTTTTGCATGCCCGCGCCAAACCCGCTCCAACCCGCGAAAATCCCTGGGAATTCCCCCTAATTAAGGCCGGAAGAATAGCGCCGCTCGCTATTTAGGAAATCCGCCTCTTCCCTAAATAGCGGGATTTTGCCATGGTCCCGCCATGGCACTTCACGATGGAGGCAACCGACTCGGCCGGTATGTCGAGTCGACCTATGGGGAGGAGAAGGTCAGGGCGTTCGTCCCCCCACCCCTCCCCCCGAATCCCCCGATCGACATCGTTCGGCTCATGGGAAGGCTAACGGAGGCCGAGCGTGCGCTTGGACGCCTCGACGGGGTCACCCTGCTGCTCCCTCATCAGGAAATCTTTCTTTACATGTACGTAAAGAAGGAGGCGGTCTTATCCTCGCAGATCGAAGGAACTCAGTCGACCCTAGCCGACCTCCTCCGCTCCGAGCTCGAACAACCTGTCCCTTTCGACGACGTGCGAGAGGTGTCCAACTACGTCGACGCCCTCCTCTACGGGCTCGAGCGACTGAAGTCCTTACCCTTGTCCCTTCGCCTCATCCGGGAGCTGCACCAACGCATGCTCAAAAGCGGGCGGGGATCGGACAAGGCTCCCGGCGAATTCCGGCGCTCCCAGAACTGGATCGGGGGAACCAGGCCAGGCAACGCGATGTTCGTTCCCCCTCCCATTCACGAGATGCATCAGTGTCTACACGAATTCGAACTCTTCCTCCACGAAAATGAGTCATGCTTGCCTCCGCTCATCAAGGCAGGCCTGATCCATGTCCAGTTTGAAACCATCCATCCCTTTCTGGACGGCAACGGGCGAATCGGAAGACTGCTCATTACACTGTATCTGCATGCCTGCGGAGTACTCGAGACGCCCCTCCTGTACTTGAGCCTCTACCTGAAAAGAAATCGATCGCGGTATTACCAGCTCCTTCAAGAAGTCCGCGAGTCAGGCGCATGGGAGGAGTGGCTGGAGTTCTTCCTGGATGGCGTCGCCGAAACCGCCAACCAAGCCTTCGTAGCAGCCAAGAAGGTAATCGATCTATTCGAGAAAGATCGTGCCAGACTGGCGGCAGAGGGAGATCGGGCAGGATCGCTGCTTCGGCTGCACGAAGCGTTTCAGAAGCACCCCTACGGCACCGGGAGGTCGCTCGTAGGCGCTACCGGCCTCTCATACCCCACTGTCTACGCGGCCCTCGAACAACTCACGCGCTTGGGCATCGTCACGGAAGTCACGGGAAAGCGGCGAGACAGGATCTTCGCCTACACTGCCTATCTCGACATCCTCAACGAGGGGACCGAACCCCTCCCCCGTACCCGATAACCGGCCTGCCCCTCCATGGCGGGCCGCCGCCCACTCTCGTACCGTTCCTACGAAGCGCCTTCCGGCGGAAACGCCCCCGTACATGCCGGCGGCTTCGCGGAAGTCGGAGGCGGCGGACACGTCGAGGGCGATTCCGACTCCGAGGAAGAGCAAGCCAACTCCGGGGCTCGTCCACATGAGCTGCCGGGCGTCGGGTTCGTCGGATGCCAGGAAGGACAGGGAGGGGCGAGGCCACTCGTGATGCCCACCCACTTCAAGGGCCCCAACCACCTGGCCGGCACTGGCCGACTAGGCGCTGCGGCGGAAGGCGGGGCTGGCCCCGGCGGTGGGGGTGGCAGGAGCGGATGCGACCACGGCCGGCGTGGCAGGTCCGGTCGCGAAGGGATCGAGCGCAGCGGCGGAGGGGCCGTTGGCGGCGGCCATCGCAGCTGCGGCGGCCTGGCGGCGCTCCTCGGGCTCGTACTCCGGCACCGCCTCGGCGAGGCGGGAGCGGAGCTCGGCGGGCGGTAGCCGATCGGCGAGTTCCACCAGCCGGTCGATCTTCTCCGTCACCTCGGCCAGCGGCTCGGGCACCACCCGGCCGATGAAGATCTTTGGATGCCGCGTCTTGTCGACGTGCTCCTCGGCCGTCGAGAGCTCCTCGAAAAGCTTTTCACCCGGTCGGATGCCGGTAAAGACGATGTCGATGTCCTCGTAGGGCCGAAGCCCGGAGAGCCGGATGAGGTCGAGGGCCAGGTCGAGGATTCTCACCGGCTCGCCCATGTCGAGGACGAAGATCTCGCCGCCCAGTCCCATGCTCCCCGCCTGCAGCACGAGCTGGCAGGCCTCGGGGATGGTCATGAAGTAGCGGCGCATCTCCGGATGCGTGACGGTGATCGGCCCGCCCTTCTGGAGCTGCTCCCGGAAGATGGGAATGACGCTGCCGTTCGAGCCGAGCACGTTGCCGAAACGCACCGTGACGAAGCGCGTCGGGCTCGCCGCCGAAAGCGCCTGCACGTACATCTCCGCCAGACGCTTCGTCGCGCCCATCACCGACGTCGGGTTGACCGCCTTGTCGGTGGAGATGAGCACGAACTGCCGGGCGGAGAAGGCGTGCGCAAGGTCGGCGACCACCCGGGTGCCGAGGACGTTGTTCTTCACCGCCTCGCCCGGATTCCACTCCATCATCGGCACGTGCTTGTGCGCGGCGGCGTGAAAGACCGCTTCCGGACGATGCGCGGCGAAGATATTGCGCATCCGCACCGCGTCGCAGACGTCGGCGACACAGGGCACGATGGCCAGGTCGGGAAAGCTGGCCGCGAGCTCCCGGTGGATGAGGAAGAGGGCGTTTTCGGCCTGCTCCACCAGCACGAGCTCGCGCGGCCGGAAGCGGGCGATCTGCCGGCAGAGTTCCGAGCCGATGCTGCCGCCAGCGCCCGTCAGCAGCACCACCCGGCCCCGCAGGTCCTGGCCGATCGCCTCGAGGTCGAGCTCCACCGGCTCGCGACCGAGGAGGTCCTCGAGGGCCACGTCGCGGATGGTCGAGAACGACGCGGTGCCGGCCACCACCTCGAAAAGCCCCGGGACCACCTTGGTCGCGATCCCCGCCTGCTCACAGAGGAGCGCGATGCGTCGGATGGTCTTGCGGGGGGCCGCCGCGATGGTGATGAGGGCCTGCTTCGCGCCCTTCTTCCGGGCGATCTCGGCCAGCTTCGACGTGGGCCCGAGAACCTCGAGTCCCTGGATGACCAGCCCGTGCTTGGCCGGGTCATCGTCGACGAAACCCACCGGCAGGAGGTTGAGGTCGGGTCGGTTCTCGAGCTCCCGGGCCACCAGCACCCCAGCCTGCCCCGCCCCGATGAGGATCGTGCGATTTTCCTTGGCCTCAGCCCCAATCATGACCGACCGACCTAATCCCCTACCGGGCAATTACCACATAGCTCTTACTTTCCGTGCGGGTAAGTTGACACTTCTTGCCGCATATGCCTCGCCTTCCACCATGTTTATGGGGCATTGCCCACACCTTGACACCATCTGCTTTTGCATACTATAGGCGCCCTCGATTTGCGCGACTGACCGACTTTCTTCATGGGGGATTTCCTTCGCTGGTCGAGCGCAGGCCCGGAGGTTCACCGTGCAACTTGGAGGAGTTCAGGCCACTCCAACGCCTTGGTCTTCTCTTGCATCCGCAGAGCTTGGCCCGAGGCTAGTTCACCTCCTTGGAGTAGCACTCGCCGGCTCGATCGCCTCACTTGTGGCCTGGGGTCGGGCGGACTTCTGGAATGCCAGTGAGCCGACCCACTATCCAGTCCTCCTTGGACTATTTTCACATTTTGGCATTTCGCTAGTCACACCCAAGCTAAGCCGATATCCGAGCGCCAGGCCCCTTAGCTCCATTCTCTTGGCCGCGCTCATCACCGGCTCGTTGACCCTCGTCATATTCGCATCGCTCCGCCTTTACTATTCGCGAGCGTTTCTCCTAACTTTTTTTGCATTATCGATTGCCACCCATTGGGTCGCAAGCATGGTCCGCAATTCGGGGAAGGGCATGATAGGTATTGTTCCCGGCGGAATTTCTTCTGCGCTTGCAGCAGTCCCTAACAACCGCTGGGTACTACTCCGAACGCCAGTTCCCCCAACAAGCCTTGACGGTGTGCTCGTAGACCTTCACGCCGAAATCGACGGAAGGTGGAAGAAATTCCTCGCTTCATGCGCGCTAAACGGTGTACCGATCTTTCATTCGGCTGTGGCTCTGGAGATGGCCACCGGGCGGATTTCCCTAGATCATCACTCTCTAGAAGATCTCATAACCCCCCATCGCCCAATCTACGAGGCCCTCAAACCTATTCTCGACCGGATACTTGTCTTACTCACGGCGCCACTTTGGGTTCCTCTAGGCATAGCCGTTGCCGTCGCAATCAAACTCGACTCACCGGGCCCAATACTCTTCATCCAAGAACGCGTGGGTTTTCGAGGCCGCCCCTTCCGCATGCTTAAGTTCCGAAGCATGCATGTGGACTCCGAAAAGAACGGTCCGCAATTCGCAAAAAAGCACGATGCACGGGTAACTCGCGTAGGAAGGATTATTCGTCGGTACCGCCTAGACGAGATCCCTCAGATGATCAACATTCTCAGGGGAGAGATGAGCTTGATTGGCCCTCGCCCCGAGCAGCGAAAGTTCGTTGACGAGTTTACGACGCAAATACCATACTATTCCCTTCGCCACCTTGTTAGACCGGGCATCACCGGCTGGGCTCAGGTGACGCAAGGCTACGCATCCGACGCTGAATCGACTCGGGTCAAACTCGAACATGACCTCTTTTATATCAAGCACCTATCTCCCTGGCTCGATCTGCTGATCCTTTGGAAGACAATCCAAACGGTACTGTCTGGCTTCGGCGCAAGGTAGCATCATGAGAAGAACGCGTCTCCTGTATCTCGCAAACGACGCCCGATATTTTCTTTCGCATCGCCTTCCAGTTGCCCAAGCAGCTGCTGACCAAGGTGCCGAAATTCACGTTGCCGCGCCACCACACGCCAAGGCTAGAGCACGCATCGAAGAGCACGGCTTCGCGTTTCACCCCATTCCGATGTCACGCCGAAAGCTGGGCATATCTGAACTTCACACATTTCTGGAAATCCTGCGAGTATTTCGTCGAGTCCGGCCGCACCTCGTACATGCAGTAACCATAAAACCAGTGATATACGGGGGCATTGCCGCTCGCCTGACCCCAGGAACCGGGTTCGTTGCGACGATATCTGGACTTGGGCACGTCTTTCTTGCACAGGGGGTGGTTGCTACCCTGCGGAAACGGGCCGCCCTCCTCGCCTACCGCATCGCGCTTGGAGGGAAAAACACACGTGTAATATTTCAAAACGAGGATGATCGTCGATATTTTTTAGAAAACTCAGTCGTAAAGCATGACCAAACCACCCTCATTCGCGGCTCAGGCGTTGATGTCGAGACTTTCCGCTACTCAGAGGAGCTTCCGGCCGAGGTACCTCTTGTTGTCATGGCTTCGAGGATGCTGCGCACGAAAGGAGTTGAAGAGTTTGCCGCAGCGTCTCAGATACTGAAGAACCAAGGCGTTAGCGCCCGCTTCGTACTTGTTGGACCGACCGACCCCGGCAATCCCGACACCCTCAGCGAGGAAGAGCTTCGCCGGCTGACCACGGACTACCCTGTGGAGTGGTGGGGAGAGCGCTCGGACATCAAGGAAATTTTTACCTCGTCCGCGCTGGTCTGCCTGCCATCACATGGAGAGGGCCTACCCAAAGTCTTGCTTGAAGCCGGTGCGATTGGCCGTGCCGTCGTTGCGACGGACGTCCCAGGATGCCGAGAAGTAATTCGCGACGGAAAAAATGGCTTGCTCGTACCTAAGGGTGATGCTCGTCGCTTAGCGGAGGCGATTGCGCGCCTCCTTCAAGACGACGATCTTCGCCATAGGTTGGGAGCAAATGCACGTTCGATCGTGGAGAACTCATTCTCCACCAAGATTGTCTCTGAGTTGACGCTAGAAATCTATCGAAATGTCGCAAGTTCGCTCGACGTTGAGCTGCTTCCTTTGGGCCCAGTCACGAAAGACAAGCACATCGAATCCCCTTCCCTCCGGCAAAAAAGGGCTTCCTGAGTTGGCTGGCGGCGCTCAGTAGGTGGGGGTGTCAGCCTGCTCTTCTCATGCGCCCTGGGGCGTACAAACAATTGTACCGCACCCGGTTCCCGGGACATTTCGTGAACGTATTCAAGCTGCCTGAGCCATCGCAAGAAATTGGTGCCTGACCGCTGCAGGGGGCCTGTGGCC